>Ga0307512_10000051_pt1 | contig 127799 bp, 129 predicted proteins | sample 14_EM_MG_FD_200267 | JGI IMG/M metagenome (GOLD analysis project Ga0307512, IMG submission 200267) | Populus trichocarpa ectomycorrhiza microbial communities from riparian zone in the Pacific Northwest, United States - 14_EM | ecosystem: Host-associated > Plants > Roots > Unclassified... | reverse complement strand
ATTGTTGGATTTTTGGTAGTCACTGAAGGTAACTTGTAAGAGTATCATATATAGTTCTACTTTTGATATTCTTCATTACCTCAAATCTGATTCTTTAGTAAAACATCAGATATTTACCATCTGTATCTGACAGGCTTTTGCCATGTTTGGTGAAATAACAAAAATATACATTCCAAACATAATATCCATCATTATAGTGGCTAGAAATTATCTTTGCAGATAATTCCAACATTACAAATTACTCTTTTTCAGCTTGATAGGAGATATATGTTGTATTTTGAAGGATTTTCTAGATTTAATATAAAAGAAATAGCATTTGCACTTGGTATTTCAACAAGAGTCATTGTTATTCCAAGTCAGAGTAGCTTTTTATTTTGACATAACTATCCTTTTGACAATCAAGTACCAGAATATCATATACTGTTGAACTATTCTGCAAGCTAATGTTAGGGTTAGTAGTATTTTATATCGGCCAACTGGTAGTAATTTTAATCTTGTAGTCATCCTCAAAGGAACAATTCATTTCCTGAACCAAAAAAATCAACTTGTACTTCTCAGTTGCATATCAAGACATGAAATTGCAATATGTTGTGTTCATGTGACTAATGATTATCTTTATGGATACTGACTCCCTGTGCTGTGAATTTATCGGTGAAAAGGAATACTCCTATGCCTCTTGAATGTTCTCGCTCGCACTCTGCGCACGTTGAAAATTGGAAACAACCCAACTTTGTCATTTCACTGAGCGCTGTCCGCTGTGAAAGGCATCTTGTAGACTTCGACAGTCTTTCGAACCTTTGGGATAGAAACATTCAAAATCATCTTGCAGCTGTAATTGTGCAAGTACAATTTGCAGAGACTGTATTGTCTCAAACAATCCGGCTTATATGTTCTCTGTACAGTTTTATCGAACACCATCTGTCAGTTTGTATTCCTATATTTGCACGTCATGATTTGTAGATTGCTGACGCAAAGATGGTTGTATAGTTCTTGCCAATCCTCATATATATATCCCATCTGTATGTAATGCAACAGTTTTGAGTTCGCTACTGTGCATTGGTTGATATCAGAATAGATGGATGGTCTCAGTACTCTGCATACCACCAGTTTGATAGTTGATTCAATGGACTTTGTAAAGTTTAGTTGTAAGTTGAATCCAATTCTTCATCTGTAGATATTGCTCTAGAAGCATCTGTTTTCAGATGTTTCCAGATTTGTGGACATTTGTTGATTGTATTACTAGATTACGATATTATGTAGATTTTTTCTTTCATAATCTTTCTAGCACAGTTTATAGTATGCCTTTGTTCTGGTATTTTAGATAGCAACATTCCCATCATAAGTTTCTTTATTGCTGCTGTCATTATTTGCACCTTCTTATTGATGATTTTGATACTCAGGAATATATTGTTAATTTCTGGTTCTTATCAATTATCTGCAGTTCTGTGAAAGCTTCATCCCAGACTTCCCTATATGACAATCTGCTTTCATGAGCTGTTCAATATCCAGTCTGCAATTAGGGTCACTTTCCATTCCCAGGTTTTACTTCACAATAAGTATTCCCTGTTAGGGTACATGTATACTACACACTGCCCCTTCTGAAAATTGGGTATACATTATATACAAGCATCTGTGGTCAGTCCGCAATGAAAATTTCGCTGATATACTCCAACGCGTAAATATTAGCTGTCGGTTACACGAAGTGTGTTGTTTTTATATTACTTACCATTACAATTGATTTCGTATTGCAGCCTTCTCTTTTAAGATCACCTTGGCTTCTGTTGTATTCAAACAGTACTAGAATAATATTTCCCTCTGGTGGTTGAGGTAGTTCTGGTAATTGTTGTTATTATGGGGGTTGTGGTAATTGTCTATTACCATTAAGGTTATTTCCACCGGTCATACTACCAGAATATTCTTTCAATTTCCTGAACAATAATGCAGCCTTACATTATATATTTCACAAATTTGGTAAGGCTATATTGACCTGCAATTGGAAACATGATTGGACTTCAAGAAGTGACTCCAGAATATCATACTATTGCGCAGTTCCACTACTAACTGTGGTTAAAGTGAAGTGCAATTATTACAGTATACTGATCGATTGCTGTAGTTACGCATTGACTAGCTCCCTGTCCTTTCTAGTACATGTTGATTACTGCTTTAATATATCCTTTCAGATCTTCTGTAGTGGGACACTCCTTCAACTCTTGTTCACCAAGACTTCTATTATGTTTTCTAGAGCTTGCTAAGACCTTTGCAAACTTGAAATTAGTCACTCAATTTTAGACCAGTATTATTAAGCACCAATATCTGCATTATATTATTCTTGATTCTCGTAACTATGTGGCTATCTCTTCATGTATTCCTTCAATATATTGTGAAGCTTGTTGGATAGTAGTATGGTCTATTTTCTGCAAAGTGCTATTTTGTGGTTATACTTCTTTTAAAACTATATACTGTAATCTCATTTAATGTTCTACTCCAGAAACTTCTTCATTTATCTTTGCTTGTTCTCTGTATTACCAGGCCTCTACAATGTTCCGGGGATAGAATTCAGATTGAGAGACATCAACTAACACATCGTTGTTGTGGTCAGTGGTAATAATGGACATTACTTACTGTGCAAGATTGGCCATCAACTACGTGGGTAAAGTTTGACTGCTGTCATTATTCAAGTTGGAATATGGTGGAGTAAGATACAGCCCTATGTCCTGTAGTTCTTGGGTATGTGTCAATTAGACTTAGTGAGAGACAGTTACACAGTCTAGGTGAATAGGGAAATTTATTACAGCAGCCATGGTGCAACAGGTTATTAGCCAAGGAATTCAGCTGATGATTAATCTAGATATAGATTTATGGCATCGAAAACAGAGTCTGGTAGAGGTTGAGATAGCCTTGTTAAATGAATATACAACAAGATGGCCAAATAGACAGGGATCTTGTTTAACACCATGTATACTGTGGAGTACAGCAGCTGGCATTTGGAAATCGAATTACTCTTGGAATTGATTTAGGCTGTTAGCATTTCTGATTGAACAGAGGAAGCACTGGACCAGAAAGATCAGACACAGTGTACAGCCTTGAACAAGCATCATGGAATTGCATGGTTCACAATGATCCTGGTGATGGATAGTTGATTGCAGAAGCAGTATAGCAAGCAGAGTGATGGTAAAGTGCTATGGGATCAGTTGAAGGAGAAATACAAGTTGAAGATAAAGCTGCATGTGTGTGCAATTCACAATGAGATGTTCATGGTAAGGTTTAGTAATTGTGAGAATGTACTGTAGTACTTACTGAAGATTCAGAGTTATGTGAATGGCTTTAATCTTTGCGCCTACACTAATAGCCCAAGTGTTCTGGATTGTTTAATAGCCAAGAGTGAATACACCTATTACCTGTGGACAAGAATACCTAAAGGTAATCATTGACCAGTCGTTAGCTAGTTGATAAATTTCATGATGAATACTATGGCTGGCAAACTGGAGCAGGTTATTATGAAGACAGAAGCCAACACACTGCAGTTCCAGCTGGAACATGAGTTGTGGGTAGCTGCCATGGACTCAAAGTTGCAGAAAAAGAGCAATAAACTGAAACTGGCTCTGAGGTCTTGAAAGCCTTATGACAGAAGTAGTGAAAACAGTAACTAATGTTAATTAAGTCAGAAGCTTTCATGTTGCGACACCAAGAGAAGAGATTCCCAGAATTGCTAAAGATTCCATATAGTGAGGCAGATTGGAAGTCATTGTCCCAACATGGTACCAGTGCAGAGCTCAGCACCAGCTGAGACACCTTCAGCTGCAGCAACAACAATGTCAATTATTGAAGAAAGTTGGATGACAACTCATGGCAGAGAAGCCCCATTGAAGAAGCACTGGTAGTGAGATTGTGCTTTGTCCTCTCACAGATGTCGTGATTAGCGAAATTTGAAATAGCACTGATAGTATGTACGAAATTAGAGTGGGAGATATACATTGTTGTTCACAGTTTAGCACGTATGGCCTTCAGGTATGCAGATTGATGGCTGAGTCTCCAGTTGCCTGGACTTCTTAAGAATCAACTGGTTGTGAGAAATGTCTAGTGTATTAACAGGGTGCACTACTAACTGTCACAAGTACAGCTTTTGGATTGGGGATTGTTGATTGTTCAGGTCAATTGTTGTGGAATCAAGATATTGGTCATATTGCCCACAGACAGTACTTGAACATGAGATGACGCAATCATAGTAGCAGTGAAATGCCTGATTACAAAGTTATTACAGTTGGATATGAAGTTCAAATGGAAGAGATATCACCATAAGGAGCATAATTGTTGTGGACAAGCTGTAGGTATAGGATATTGTGTGTTGCAAATCCTGAACTTGGTCTCATTCATGTGGAGCATTATAACAAGCTCAATATTCATCTTCTTTTGAGTTTGACACTTATGACTGTCATACTGCTATGAAGGAGTGTGCAGATAAATTTGAGTGCAGTAATCACATCAAATGGTTTAGAGTTGAGCATGGCAACACTGCCTGAACGTAAGTATCAATGTATGTGTCAATTACACTTAGAGAGAGGCAGTTAGTCAGTTTAGGTTAATAGAGAGATCAGTCCAGCATACATGGTACAACATAGTATAGTACCAGAAATGCCAGTTGGCCTTATATCTGTACTTCACCTATACTTTGCTTAGATTTATATGGGTTCCTCTGTTCTTTGTTATGTTTATAGTGCACTTGAGTCTACAGTAACTAGTGGTAATATATATAGCACCATCAGATATATTCTGGAATACAGCTGGCAATTTGCCTTTATCCAGTCTCACATTAGTGCTTTCCATGGCTTCCTGAGTGGATTGAATATGATGATTGCAATGTTCCACTGTATTCTTCAGTTTTTTAAAAGCCATACTGAGTAGTAAATAGAGATAGCAAACTGTGTCTAGTCAAAATCTGATTAAGAGCTATAGTTGCAGATAATATGTGGGATCAAATCTATGTTCACTTGGTATATTTCACTAACATCATCTCATAAATAGAAGCTAATTCCTGGTAAGATGTCATTTGAAGACATTCTAGCATACTGAAAAATCTCTATTTCCTGAAACATTAATGGCAATTAATAATACATTGATGTGGTATTTTGATATTGCTTATATTCGTATTGATTAGAGTGGACAGTATTCAATATTAGTTGAATGTTACCATTCAACACTAATTTCAAATACTGCCACTTGTTTAGTACTAATTGTATACATTGCAAATGAGTATTACTTTGTACCATAACAATAGTCATATAGTAGTCATGTATATTTCATCGTGAATACCAGGTCTAAACAACTGACATAGGTAACATTAGACTGAATTGAACTTGCATGGAGAAAATATACCTGTTTGGTATATGCTTTTCACATATCAGATTATTAAGTATTCATAGAATTATTGAATGTAAGCAATTGCCCAGAATATAACTAATTGGTTTGATGGATAATTTGAAGTGCATCAGGCTGGGAGGAAAATACACTCAACACAGATTGTTTCAACCATTATCATTAGGTCCACCAAAGAATACCATACAATAACATTTTAATATAATGAAAGTTGAATAGAGATAGTTCAATCTCTGTAGAAATCAACAACTATCTAGGCTATATTCTATTCTGTTACTATATGTTGAACTATTGCATATCCAAATCAAGCTCAATTGACATTGACTGCCCATATATTGCCATGTGGGCAACTTAAGTTCTGACACACCTTGGGTTTGTAACTGAGTCATATTTGATAGCACTGATTTGACATTCCCAACATCCTTATCAAATGATAACAACAGTAACCAGCTGTGATCTGTAATTGATTCATTATTCAAGTCTTGGGGTATTTGAACTGTTTAATCAGCCTGATACAGTGGTTGAACTTGATTCAACTTCACTGAAATGTTTCATGTTTTGTTGTTCAAAATAGATTCTCTTTCAGACTGACTACTTTTGAATTATTGACAGTAGTGTGTAAATACTTTTTAATTTAGAATCTATACAATACTGCAGTGGTGGGAGCAAGGAGTTTACCCCACACTCAATTAGCAAATATCTTAATCTATACTTGATGGCAATAACAAGGATACCTCTGAACTGTATCAATTGTTATTCTATCTATCAGCAGCTCTGTGAAACACAGTAGCTGCTATGCACTAAACACTCACTTCATAGCTCTTGCATATCCATAACAATTCTTTAATTGAAATTGGCTAAGTTGTATAGCTAGGATGAAACTTCTAGATTATAAAATCACTTCATTCATATCACCTCTGTCTGCTGCTCTGACGCTTGTCAGAGAGCTTTTGAATTCAGCATCTGTGCATCAACTCAGCAGATAACTGCCAATTTCTATTTACCACATATACTTCTTTTCTGTATGGCAATAAGTTTAATAGTCTGTTAATATCAATATAACTAGGTTCTAATAGAAATGTATCTTTAGACCTCCAGTGACCATGTATTAACTTAGATTCTATAATTCAATCTTAATTAAAAATGCATTGACATAGCAAATCTGAATGGTAATGTCTGGTCTGTAACTTGGTATGTAACTGGCAACACTCATCTATTGCATTTAATGTATATTGTAAAATACTTTGATTTAGATTGTATTTTATACTTACCTGACAGCTTTGAGGTAACAATCTGTACCACAGAGGACCTATAAATGACAATTGGCATTGAATACTGTAGTTAAAAAATGGCAGCCTCAGACAGTGTCAGCAATGGTCAGTATAAGGAAAATTAACAATCTCATCAATTGAATTGAATTGTAAACCCTTCTTTTGCCATCTAGATTGATTTGCTATAATGTTATACAATTGATACAATGGCAAAATAGAGATGATATTACACAATCTATCGACATAGTCAGTAGCACAGCTTTCAACCTACTTATGAGTAATCAGTAAACTCTGTAGTAGCAACACAGATATTGAATTTTGGATTGCACAATTTACAGTATACTAGACAATAAGTGTAAATTCAGAATATAAGTGACTGTTGATAACCTATATACCAGCAATTTTTACATCGGTAAGAGATTGAATTGGTAACTTCCTCCTGAACGTTCACATTGACTTTCTATTCTCTCACTATCTTATTTCTGCTTATTTACTCATATGCAGTTTCTCATAGAAATACTACATACTATAATAGATTCCATAATGCATAATGTACTCTGTATTACAATATTATAATTATGATATTGAGCAGCCACCATTCTGATGTATATATGACAGTACTGTTATACACATCATAGTGTCTCATTTATCTCTAATATTGCTATGGATTTAAAAAGCAATATAGTATCATGTAAGTAGTGTGTTCATCTCATGAATACATCTGCAAAAAGCGAAATTACTTTCCGAAACCAGATCCCACCCACTGACATCTGCCAGGTTTCCCGAAATTATGAATAGGCTGCAACTGCATTTTCTTCAATCTAGTTTCTGAAAGCAACATTGGATTATTGTGATGACCAATCCCAACCACTGATATGTGAAATCTCTCTGCTAATTGCACGTTGCTGATTTTGCAGTTAGAGATCAATGTTAGTAACCTTGAACCCCTGCAATGTTATTTGATTTGCTCTAGCTGTATTTGCAGCCTGATTGGCATCACAATCAACATCACCATCCCCACTACCGTGACAACCATTTCGACCCCTGAAGCCAGATTTTACTTGCTCCATCCATTATTTTAATCATTGCCATCACCCAGGCCATCACAATTAACTAATTCGCTACACAAAGCTTCATCGCAACATTCTTTTCTACTGTTGTCCATCATGAAGTTCAACAATGTGCAATTCAACCACCATTGATTCACAGGCAGAATCAATCGATTCGCTTTGTCAAGTACGTCAAGACAAGGCAAGGATACTGGAGTATGTCCATTCCCGGCACTCGATTTGCTGCTCTACTCCACCTCCAGGGCTGACCCCTTTTCACCTTTTGCAGATCAACTCTGATTGACTCACTGGTAGGCTCAATCGATTCGTCTCGTCGAGTACAACAAGATGGTGCAAGGACGCTGGGATACGTAGATTATTAGCTCTCAATTTGCTGCTTTGCTGCTCTTCGAGTCTCCAGGACAGACCCTTTTCGAACTTTTCCAGATCAACTCTGATTGACTTGCTGGTAAGCTCAATCGATTCGATATGTGGAGTACATTAAGCCGGTGCATGGACCTCGGGGTACGTCCAACATTGACTCTCAATTTCCTGTTCATCATCCTCCTCCAGGTCTGACCCATTTTGAACTTTTTCTGATCAGGTTCAATTTACTCGGTGGTAGGCTGAATCGATTCTTGTCGTCGAGTACATTGAGACCTTGCAACGACGCCGGGGTACGTCCATTATTGACTCCCAATTTGCTGCCTGATTCCTCCTCCTCCCATTCCTCTTCCTGCAGGTCTGACGAGTTTTGATCTTGTTCAGATCACCTTCGATTTACTTGCTGGCATGATCACTCCTTCGTCTCTTTGAGTACATTAAGACATTGCAAGGACGCTGGGGTATGTCCATTATTGACTCTCAATTCACTGCTCTACTCCTCCTTCTCTTCCTCCTCCTCCAGAGCTGACCCCATTCAAACATTTCCAGATCAACTCTGATTGACTCGCTGCTAGGCTCAATCGATTTGTCTCGTCGAGTACATCAAGATGGTGCAACGAGGTTGGGGTACGTCCATTATTGACTTTCAATTTGCTGTTCTTCCTCCTCCTCCTCCTCCTCCTCCTACAGGTCTGACCTGTTTTGAACTTTTGCAGATCAACTCTGATTGACTCGCTGGTAGGCTCAATCAATTCGTCTCCTCGAGTACATCAAGACGAGGCAAGGACGCTGCAGTACGTCCATTATTGGCTCTCCATTTGCTGCTCTACTCCTCCCTCTCCTCTTTATGCTGCTGCAGGGCTGCTTACCTTCGATCTTTTGCAGATCAACTCCGATTGCCTCGCTTGTAAGCTCCATCGATTTCACTTGTCGATTACATCAATACGGCGCTAGGATACTGGGGTACGTCAATCATTGGCTCACGAGTTGCTGCTCTACTCGTCCCCTCGGTCTCCCCCTCTGTCTCCCACTCCAGGTGTAACTGATTTCGAACTGTTGCGGATCGACTCTGATTGGTTTGCCGTCAGGCTGAATCAGTTCGTCTCGTCAAGTACATTGAGAAGAGGCAAGGACACTGTGGTACGTCCATTCTTGGCTTTTGATTCGCTGCTCTACTCCGCCTCCATCTCTTCTTCCTTATCCTGCCAGGATGAACCCTTTCAATCTTTCTCAGATGAACTCAGATTGACTCGCCAGTAGGCTTGATTGATTCAGCCCATCGCGTGCAGGCAGACAGAGCAACAATGTGGGGGTATGTTCATTGTTGACTCTCGATTTGCTGCTCTACTCCTGCTCATACTCCTGCTCCTTGCCCTGCAGTGCTGCCCCCCTCAGATTGCAGCCTGGTGGGTGATTGTGTGGGACCCAAGATTTTGGTGTCAGGGATAGATTTTTGTTTAATGAGAACTCGTATACAAGTGATCTTCGGTTGGAACATTATAATTGTGAATTCGAGACCTCGAAAGAGTACAATATGGGTTGAAATGTTGAATTCCCACCTTCCTGGGGGAGGTTTCTACGGTTCATGAAACAATTGCAACTACCCCTTGAATATTCAGGATCATTAGAGCAATGCCATATGTCCAGGAAATCTCAATTTCATTATTTGGGGTTTGTGGGTGCAATAAGCTAATTAAATTTAATGAAGCAAATTTCGTTTTTCCTGATGTAGCCACATATTGAAATTTATATTCATCTACTATTTTTAACATACTTTGTTTGTACTCGTGTTGTTCAACTGTGGTGATTTGCAAGATCCTATCCCATCCAGTTTAGCAGATTTACGCTACCTGGCAACTATTAACATCAGCAAAAAACATTTCTGTCTGGGCGGAATGGCTCCGTCAGAGTGGATGAGCTCCGTTAGAGCTGTGAGAGACACCCCAGAGGAGGATTACTCCGCGCCTGGCATCAATTCAATGTGTCGCATTCCATATCGCCCTCTGATGGCTGTTTCACCATTTCTTCTCATTCTGTCGGTCTCCTATTGTGAACGATCACTCTCGCGTCGTGGCCAACTGTGACCATACATCGGAATGGGTTCATTGGGTGCGCGTTTGCATCGGAATAGCAATGCGCTGGGTGACGCTGTGAAAATCTCTCCTCACGTTCCTTCTGCCTGTGCGCAAAATGCAATTCTCTCTTTACTAATCATACACATCATTCCAAGTTGCCAGATCTATGTGGCTATGGACAATCCATCACTTGTTCCGTCCGTCTCCTGTCATACTACTAGTAGCTATCTCTGGAATGACGTGGGTGCAGCCGACAATGTTTCCCATGCTAAAAACATTCAAAGCAACAGCTGCTGGTGCTTTTCTCGCATGTACAAATTTTGAGACGGGATCCAAGTTACCCAAGTTTTCAGGTATTGTGGTGAGCGCCTGGGCTAACCAGTACTCAACGAAACCTCCATCATCGTTTAGGAGTTTGGTTTTGAAGGGTCATTGCAGTTGCCACGGGAGACGCCCATTCAGCGCGCCATAACACCTCCCCGGGCGTCGCGTTACCCACACCCAGTCGTTCCGTCGATCCGCTACGCCCCCGGTCTGGCTTCCTGTGCATCAACCTATCTGCGATATGCATTCACCAGCTGAACCCTCAACTTGAAGAGGAATACCATGGTAAATACAGAGCTCCATTGCGTGCAGTTGTTCATCCGATATATAAGTCTTGTTACAACTCCTTTCCTTGATAAACTCCTGTGTGCCGCTGTATGTTGCCACAGGGTGCGTTGTGTCTTGTGTATTGTCGAGTAATGTTCTGAAGACTTTGAGCATTGCGTCAGGATGCATTCCATCACGGCAGTTTTGGGGTCGCATGACTTCGGGCTTTGCATACGACTGGGAGCCTATGGGGGCAGACAGATCAGCACCGGAAGGGAGGACTCTGTAGGTGGCATCGCTGTTCTCCAGACTCTGGGTGACGGCTTGGAGATTGAGCCCTCTGATTTCGAAGCAGAGAATGCGATGCTGAAAGGTGATTACTTGCCGCATGTAGTTGAGATTGTGATTGGAGGCGTTCCAACTGTCCTTGAGGTTTGTTTTATGTGCTTGTTCATGTCTCTTGGGAGAATACTGTTGCAAGGCTCCATATTGACGAATCTGTTCGACCCAATGAGACATCAAGTGGATCTTCAGAGTGTCGAAGTCAGCATCCAACTCTTTGGAAATACTTATCTCATGGCAGATATAATCCCTCCATGAGTTTATTTCGTGCCGCTTCTTGTACGGTGCCAAGTTTCAGCATTTCTTTTCTTGTCAACCTTTAGCTTCTTCATGAGTTCCGTTCTCAGGGCATTGGCTTTGGCCTTCGCCTTTTTGCCAGCTCACCCAAGTAAGAAAACATCTTTGAACGTGTGAAAATGACGCAAGGCGTCGTCCATGTAGCTCAAAGTTGCATCATCGTCAGATTTATATCGAGCATACATATAGAATTCCAACAATGCCCATGTGCACTCAATTGCGCAATTGAATATGGGACGCTGAACGGGGCTTCCGCCTCATAGAGACTGGGTCACAACTCCAAGTAGGTACTTGCTCATTTCCTTCATCTCCTTCTCATTCGATTGAGAATCTTTCTCATATGACTTACTTTCTTGTGTGAGGTCGTGGTAAGCAGGAATAGATAACCAGATTGCATTGTACTTGTCGAGCTGTTTGTGCGTCTTCATGTAGTGGAAAATCCACTTCTGGAGGTGGTCAAGCATGCCGATCGGTATTGAATCGAGGAGGTCAGGCTTCGAGAGGTCGCTCACGACACGGGGAATATGTCATAGCACGTTGAATCCTCAGTGAACATGGCGCAACGAGAGGATGGCATCGGCTGCTTTGGTGTTGGCATCGCTGAGTGTTCTACATAAGTTGTGATCCCGTCGTGAGTGTTGCTTGTCAAGATTGACATCATCTCCAAGTTTGTTCCTTGGACATTCCCACCAAGAACAGACATGCCGCTCGAGATGATGTAGGTCGCTATACTCAGGGCAATCTGCAAGCTATGCTGGTAAAACCGGTTTCCAACGCCTGAAGTTACCATTTGCACAGAGAACGTTGTAATACCTGCTCTCGGCGTTGGGATTATGTTGGAAGGTGAGAGGCTGGAGTACCCGCCGGAGTATTTTGTCAAGCACCTCTCAGTTTGTTTGCCACTGCTCATCCAGCCGCTTCTGAGGAATATCACGGTTCATGTTTGGATTCGGCAGGAGAGCGACCATTACGACCGTGTGCGTTGAGGGCATCTGGCGGATCTTCAAACACAGATTGCCAATCGTTATATATACAGGCCACTGGTTCATGTCGCAAGCAAAATTCGAGAGATTTGTTCCGTCGAACATGACGCTCTAGGGAACCAGTGTATCCCCCAGTCTGAGCGTTGGCTTATCCTCGATTAGCACGTAAATATCCTCAAGTATTTCTAGTTACCTGTTTCTACCACCAACAGTCCGCAGTGTGGATTTCAGTACAGAGGCGTCTCGGTGGCGTATCACTGTTAATGCAACACTGAGGGGCGTAGATAGCATGCTCAGCGTAGGCTGGCTGCCGAATCAACCAGCTTATACTTTTGATATGTCTTGACTCCAGTATTTGATAGGGCGTTGGTGATTGTCATTCCATCTCATATCCTGGAGAGTGTGTAGTTCCCACTCCCCGAGAGCCTGATCATCTGGCATGCTAGCCACGAGCTTCTGGATCCCATCCCCATTTTTGAAGCTTGGGAAACGCAGAGCGGTGTTTACATCTTTCAGCATGTTGTCATAGTACATCTTCATACCCTTCTTCTTGATCCCACACTGGATATATTTGAACTCTTCGCGCCTCACAAACTGGTAGTAGGGATTGTTCTGTAGGTTTATCTCACGGCAACCCAGTGCATCGCATTCCTATGGCTCAGCAATGTAATCGATGAGCGCAGTGCCGGAGGCGGGGTATGTTTCTGTTCGCGGCAGAGGAGGTGGCTGTGGTTGAGACTCCGAGTCTGCGATAGGTTGAACGTGATTGTGGTAGGGAAACGAGTCCAAGTCTTCGACTAAATCTTTGTTAGCATTAAAGTCACGACGCTGAGCGAGTTCAAGGCGTCGGGGCGCACTGGGAATAGTCACAGTCTTCCGGTGCACAACTTGAACGTGTTCATGATGGTGTAAATCGATATGTGTAAGTTGCCAGTTGTCTGAGGTGAACTTCTTTCAGCATGAAAATTTGGGGGAAGGGAATGGGGTCTTCTCTGGCATTATCGACAACACGCGAGGAGTGGAGTACTCAGTGTAGAAAGAGACAAAAGTTGGTGCTGGGCCTGAGCAGCCTGGTGTGTAAGCTCACAATACTTTCAGCTAACATGAGAGATTTATTGAGCCTCAACACCATCACAAGGAGGTTCCTTACACGCCAGGAGTTGCAAAAACGCTTCATGCACGATGTCCCATAATACTTTGAATAAAATAAACCCTGAGTGCTCCAAAAACCTTGCGACACATGTGATAATCAATGGCTGGGATAGATAGATTAGAACAAAGGAAACGAACAAGACAAAAACTCGACCCTGACCCGAACTCAACAACCATCGTGTCCTCTGCAACGCGATGCCTGGTTCACTCCTCGCCTACAGAGCCATCTGGGCACGCCTCAGGGAGAGGGACATCGGGGTGAGGGATGTCGTGGACGGGGACATTCGGGAGAATGTCGCCACCTGCCGATTCACCAACCAGCTGCTGATCCACATCCACATCCTAGGTGTTTCCGGCTGCCTCAGCTTCTCACAGACTTGGCACTGCAAGGTGATGTTATTGCGGAGTCCCAAGCCCCGAATCCTCCAGCCCACAGAGGGGATGTGTCTCCGGGGTTTGTGATCATGGGTGAGGCTCCGGGGTTTGTGTCCATCGGGCAGGCGCCGGAGGTTGTGGCTGTGAGGTATGCTTGTGCATCTCCTCGCGTTGCTCAGCTAGCACGATTTGCTGATCATCTACCATGGTATCTACATTGCCAGCCGATGTATTTACCATCTCTCCCTGGCTAATCATCCAAGGTTCTTTGCCATCATCCTCATCCTCATCCTCATCCTCCTCCTCCTCTTCATCCTCCTCATCCTTATCCTCCTCCTCTTCTTCTTCCTCCTCTTCATCGTCACCGACCCATTCCATGTTCACATCATCGTGTACATCAATGCTGTCCAGTGCGTCCACATCATCCTCCATGCGCAGATTCACATCAGGGTGATGTTCTGAGTCATATTCTGCGTCCGACTCGGTAGAGTCGGTATCGTCATCTGACGCAATTGACACGGCGGGCGATTCTTCCAGCTTTAAATCTACCCACTCTAGTTAGCCCTCGGTGTGCAAGTCTGTGTCTGACATTTCCTCTGCAACTGCAAAGCAACGGGACGAGAGATATCATCTCCCCCTGGGGTTCGTTCAACAACACCTCTCCCTTTACCATTTCCCTTCCCCTTCCCCTTCCTCTTCCCTTTCCCCTTCCCGTCCTCAGTTGCCTTCCATTTCCCATTCCCATCCTTTGTTCCCTTCCCTGGCCCGGTCCCTCTCTCACCGCCCTGCGTGTCCTCCTCACCCTCGCTGTCGTCATTGTCATTGTGATCACCAGGATGGCTCTTTCGAGTGCTCGGCACTCCGGGATCTGCCACGTTCTCATCGTCATCATCCTTGTCGATTGTCTCATCCCAATTCAGTGGTCCAACGGCCAGGAAGTTGTCTGGCTTGTACTGCCAGCAGCTCGGTGTCTCGATCATTGCCCTGAGATAATTGCTACCATACCATGAGGAACGCTCGGTGGTGAGTTTAACCTTTCCCGAGCTGGTTGTCTGCAGATTGGAGCAATCCACTTGATCCCTGAATGCACAGGGGTTGTTCCACCTCCAGTTGTTCATTTGGTCGCGGGCTGTGTCAAACAGTTGCCCCATATATGACCGGAGGGCTGCTCACCAGTCCTGAAAGGGTGAACTCCTGCTCCTGCAGTGTGCCCAGATCAGCTGAAATTGTGAAAAGTGGCGAGTTGTCACTGGATCAAGAAAGATTGCATCATAAAAGAGGTCCCAGGCCCTCTCATCCTTGACGACGCAGGCATTGTTTATCCATACGAGTCCACGGATGTGTTCCGAGATGAATCCCTTTATACAGTCCCAATCCAACTACAGGCGTCAATTTATAACTGATGTCGGCATTTTTGCCCTAGCAATTGCCTTCCCGGTTTCTGTGCGGCTGTCCTTGGGTGCCATCGATGCGAGTTCAAAATGAATCCACATCCGACGCATTAGCATTATGATACAGTTGAACATAGCGGAAGGAAGCCAAGAGTGAAAGTCCAAAGTTGTGTTGGTTATTGGGTGTGTTTTGGAATGAGAGGCATTGTTTTGTACAAGTCATGTGATGTTGAGATAGTTCAGGATGCTGGCGGTGTGTTGAATACAGGAAGAAAAGAGAATGGAGGTGTAGGCGGGAAGAAAAGAGAATGGAGATATAGGCGGGAAGAAGGCATATATATACTCGAGATCCTCCGTTTTGTTGGTTAATGAACACAAAATGGCCCAGCCTTCATCTTGTTTAACCAACAAGCACCATAAGAATGCGGAGCCTTGTGACGAGATCTAGTACTCGCGGCAAGGACTGTTTGCAATGCCAGGTGTTGCTTTGGCATCACCTACCACTTGTACCACTCAGACCTGGTGCATCTCGGAGCAAACTGAGTCGTTCTCATGTTGTCCCAACTGTGTAACCATCCAACACCGCTACCAACGCCTAGCGGTGAAACAAGCACAGGCAACTGATGTCATAGGATAGACAATATGTCATTGTTCGCTTTGCGATGGTTTCAACTCTGCCAAATGGCGATTCCAGCGGGAAGCTGAAGATATACACACTCGATGGTTCGAATTATTGTGCCAAGAACAAGTGCAATACTATCATAATCACGCCAAGAAGGCATAAACACCCTTAAAGCGGTGCAAATAGACCTTCAGACGTTGCTGTAACAGTGAATTTCAATGCTGAGTTGAATCTGAGTTTAATCTGATGGCAGTTAACCGCGTAATTGAATGCTTTTGAAGGGATCTTGTCCCCGAGTATAGTCATGGTTTAGAGTCTTGCGCGGTCGACACAGCGCCTCCACTTTTGGTCGAATCCCTGCATGGTTGCTCGAATACAAGTCTACCTTGCCTGCCGTTGCATATGCATGTAGAGGACACTATTCCTACAGGTTTAATGTCGAACATCCATATCCGATGATGCCTTCCCAAAGCCCTCACCCTGTCCCATCTCTGGTAGTTCGAAATGTTCGAAGTCTTGCTAATCGTCAGAATCAACAAAAGTGGGAACCTTCGGGGAATTCTCAACTTCCCCCTGCTAAGAGACGCATTTCCGTACAGGCTGGCGAGATGGATTCCTCCCAAGGAGGGAGTTCCGTAGCCTCTACAACCCAAGGTCAGAACTCCAGCCCCTCATCTTCGCTGAGCAATTCTCCCATTGCAGATATCACCCCGTCCCCTACACAGTGACAGTCAATAATTACTCCAACCGCCATGCCGGGTACAATCAGTCGTAACACACCAACACCCAGCAAACCCTCGCAGACACACTCCACACGTAGCGTTGTATCCAGCCCCGCATCTGGCATTGCTAGCACTCCCACTCCTCTCAGTGGTCCTGAAATTCTGCCTACCCCCATCCCTAATCGAGAATCCCGCGCGATCATTACAAATCCACTGCGAACGCGAGCTACAGAAACGAATCAGAGACAGCGGCAGTGGGAATTGCAAATGCAGGTGGTGTCTACACCTCGGTCAGCGATCTCCGGCTGTTGCAGCATCCATCGATTTGGTCACTCGGACATGACCCATCGTGTGTTTTCACCAGGCCGACTCCGGGAGCTCTACATGTGGAACAGACGGCCGATTATGATTCCAAGCGACATGGAGATGGTAAGTTATGCAACGCAACACGGTGCGAAAGGATTGGCTGAAACCCCACGCTGGTAGATAATTGAGCCGTACTGGAACACTGCAATGCAGCAAAACAACATTTGGTCCATATCATTTGAGGCACGCACAAAGGAGATCTTCAAAGAGGTATGCTGAAGCAATGGCCCACGTTGGATATTGCATGCTCAAACTGGTACCAGGTTCGCGCACAAGTCGATAAGGTTAAATCCCATTGAATGCAAACAGTAAGGGACAATAAAGCAGAGCTATATGATCTCCAACGCTTTGAATCCAACGCAGAGCATTTGGAATTCATTGGTTCCCTTCTGGCAGACAACAAGTATCTATTTCCTGTAGCAGAGCGTGTGGAAGGTGGTGTACATGGTCCAAATCCAATGCTGAGAGTCTCGAAAGCTGCTAACGAATGGCCAGCATCCACTTTACTTCCTTGCGGAGGCAATCCCGCAGTTCATCTACATCAAGTTGTATCATCGGGCGAATAACTGCGGCAAATATGCAGATGCATTTTACAATTCCAATGATGTCGACAAGGACGGTCATATGCCCTCGCCACAGATCATGTTTACCTGCACCGCATTGCCCATGCTCTCCTAGAGTGGCAAAAGAACAATGGCGTTCATCCGAAAGCTTCCAAGTCAAAGCTGCAAGCGGAGAGACCTGATTGCTCGAACTACTTCAATTACAAGAATGACGGTGGTAAGAACGCATCCTGCTGCACAGCAACAGGTCGCAAGTTGTTCACCTCGCCCTGCATTGCAGACAAATATTCATCCTTGATCAATACCTGGAACACACTACTCGAGAGCTACCAACAGAGGGTGTATAACAACACTCTTGCTACAGTCAAGCGTCAGATGCAATAGGCGGAGAACCCAACCCCTGCCGTGGTGATCAGCGTGGAAGCAGTGCGTGTTGACAATGCTATTCTTCTTGATTATTTGACCTCCGAATTGGCGCTTGGGGATCCTGAGATCGGAAGCACTGACCCAACGTCCCGATAGACAACAATTCCATGGATGAGGAACTTCATTTCGGCATGCCAGGGGGCAGCGGGGATTACGAAGATGAAGATGATGAAACCGACGTGCGCGATGCCATCCCCACCGCCAGCCAGCGACGACGGCCTGAGACTGAACTCGAGAGGTTTGACCTGGGACCCAGTGATGTCGACTGATGCGAGGGCGAGGATGGCGACGATGCGTATGAGGATGAGGAGGAACAAGCATCGCAAGCGGATGATGGATCATCGCAGAATGTGGAAGACTGAGGGCATAGTTGATTTGACCTGGGAACAAGTGATGTCGACAGGTATGAGTGCGAGCATGGCGAGGATGCGGATGCGGCTGAGGAGGAATATGCATCGCAAGCAGATGATGGATCAACGCAGAAGGTGGAGAACTCCGGGCATAGTCCAGGCAAGTGTGATGATTGGACTGTATATTTCAGACCTGAAAAGACGATAATGGCGAAGCAAATGCAACGGCAAGCAATGTATCCAAAGCGAAGACTGTATTGCAATATGTGACGAAATCTCAAGGCCAAACATAAATGGGGGGAGCGCGGCACCCGATATATAGCAATAGCGGAGAGGTGAAAAGTGGCTTTCGGCCGAGAAAAGGCATGAACATTGCCAGGCATTGTGTAAACGGCTACCGCATAACTGCAGCCCCTGTGAAGAGTATTACACACTTGTCATTCTGACGGTACCACATTCCTGGTGCAAAGTAATGGAGGTAAGTATGCAATGCGACCCATCGCCTGGGTGACAGGAAGCATGTAATTCTACATCAGAGGGTACGAGTCTCAATTAGAGCCATCTGCACCGCCTAGAACACCCGGGTGTTTCAGACGGAAACTAAGGTTGTAGCCGATGTAACATCTCATAGTTAAACCACAAGCTAAGACCAAATGGAACATGTCTCTATCTGAACAGATTATGTGCAGAGGCAACTGTTAAGTATTTTGCTCTATACCTTGATGCCAGTCAACTTGGAAAGTTATTCACACAAGCATGATGATGACTTAAGCTGTGTATGTGGCGCCGGTTGGTATCTAGCGAAATTTGGTTAAAGAAATTTCAAACTATGGTATCAATGACTGTCTTGATGGAAGTCGTATTATTGTGCGTTGGAGATTAGGAATTCAACTATTCATGTGCCCATGTCAGATTGTTAATTGCTACAATTTATAGGCAATTACAACATGCATATCAGTAGCTGAAATAATCATATCTGAACTATGTAATCACTCAAGTCGAATTGCAGCTTCTGCAATCCTCTGCCAATTAGCTATACCAATTTCCCAATTATGTTCAATATGAAATTGTATATTATCATTATCATCATATACATATTCTTTTTTCGTGTTATCTAAGTGAATCTTCAATATGAATTTTCCAGTCAGCCAGATGAGTAATGAAGATTGAAAGCACATTGAAGATGTACACATTGTAAGATTAATGGAATTGATTAAGAATGCAAATATGTATAGTCTATCTCAGGAATGTCTTGACCTTCCACATTATTAGTGTATAATGAATACAACCGAGGAACACAAATTTGTTCAGAGAAATGAAGCTGGAGATAGGATTCATTAATTACATCAGGAAAATGTAAAATTGTTCGGAAGTCATAACTCAACAACTCAGGTATCCTGAACAGCCACACTGATCCCTTCAGAGGCTCCCAGAAGCTCCCAAATGGGCTGAATGCAAGACGATGTGCTTCCCAGGTTCTCTGAGAGTAATATCAGGTGCACCTCAACAGTTCTGAAGTTGTGGAACAGAATACAAGAATATTCTAAAGAGTATGAAGTCGTCTCCAGAATGCTATAAAAACATGCCTTCAAGTTGGAGGAATTTCGGAGCTGCTGTGACCACGACACTCCACTCCAAGACGATGCCGGTTCACCTGGAGCCACACTCTGTGGGAGTGATTATATATAATGTCTATATGGAATAGTACAATTCCATAAACTATCTCGCAGCTACACACCTAAATCAGGCCGTCTAATCGAGTTCATATACGGTTCAGTAGGTGTCGAAATCCACATGAGTATTTACAAGCCATACGCTATCGATGCCGCCCGATGCAGCATTCTTCTGCACGAAATGTGCCGGTTGAAGTATTGCTTCAACTGATACAATATGCATCTGATTCGTCTGTTTGACAACCTGGATGAACCCGTCAACACAAACAGCCCAACCATGAAGATCTTTGTACTTTGTTGAAATCACCACCGCGTATTATTGAGCTTGAGGACATAATACCCATTGTTGAGTCTTCTTGCACCTCTTAGAAAAGGTTGATATTGTATTCCTGGCTGCCAGGTACTCCTGAAATTGGAGGATCTGATTTGGTGTAGTGCAGCTGAAGTATATTGAAGGAACTCAGGGAGTTCGTCCTTGGAAGGTGTTATCGAAGTCATTCTGTTCACTTTGCATATACTGTACCCAGATGTCATGAGCTTCAGGCATGGTCCCTGGGTTGGCATTGCTATATTCTACCTTGCAATCAAGTCCCAGACTTTCAACAGAAGTAGGATTGTGAAATGGTTGACAGTAATACAACAGCCCATTCTGGAGTTTACTAAATATACTGTCTATGAGTACATTCTGATCATATCTGAGCATGAGTCCACTAACTTTGTGTCCCCAGTCCTCTTCAATTTGCATGCGGAATAGCTGTCCAAAGTTGGGAATTCTGGAATCTTCTGATACATCTCTGAGTGAGGTTGATTTGATATTTCTGCACACTCCATGGACATGCGTTTCTCTCAAATGATATACCTGCCGCAATACAGGGTGGATATAGGGCTTGTCCTGAAGTGTTTCGAGACCGAACGGATGGGCTCTGCGTGTATTTCACTGTTTTGTTCGCGATATGTAGCTGTTCAGAATTATTGGTCGTAAAATTGTAGCCAGAACCCATTCGCCGAATTGACTCTGATATCAGGCTCACATGATACATCTCTGGATGTCTGAAATGTATTACGCGTTGTTCAAAGGTTTCCCGCAGCACCTGAAGGCCTATTGTCTCCCACCAAGCTTCAAACTCGATCATGCGGATGGACAATTCATTCTTGAACCGCTTCTGTTCATTCGGGGTGATGCCACAAATCTCTCTCTCCAGCTGGTTAGTGATGTGCTCCGTATCAGCCAAGCTCCAGGTGGTGGCTTCTCTCTCAGCATCCGATATGCGGATCTGAAAATGCAGTCGGTTGTCAGTGGTCTTGTTTGCTGCCCTGTAAGCCTTGTCTTTGGCGGCAGTTTTCATTAGGGCAAGTTCATTAGCAAATATGCTTCTGGGTCTAGTTGCATTAGTCCCGATTTCCTGTAATAGTTGTCGCTCATGATGTTGGAATAATTCATCGAAAAGATTGCATCTCACAGGTGTCACTTGATGGATTTCGCGCTTGAATTGCTCTATTGCCTTCTGATGATCAGCATCTGACGAAGTGGTTGCCTCCTGTCGGGCTCCATTCACGTGCACCAGAAATTGCCTACATTTTGTTGTGGAAACCTTTTCCGCCCCATACACAAGGGCCTCCATTACAGCACAAGGCTTATGAATTGTTTGTTTGTGTAACTGATAGGATTTGGTTGCCAACAGTTCATCAACTTTGGCCTCCGCAGACTTTGATACTTTCTGTTGTCAAAAATCGCACTTCTTCTGGTAAAATTGCTTGACTGCATCGTCCAGTGCTGTGATGGATAGATCAGAGTGATATTGTTGACTGACAGATAGAGAGAATACACATAATGCCCGCACTGCTCCTATTACCATTTCATCAGTGGCTGTTTCTGCTGCAGTTTTCCCATCATCTTTGGAGCAGACAACAATTGGAGCGCAATTCACTGCCAGTGTTCTGATCATTCCACAGACCTCTTTACCTTGCCATATGCCGCTTTTCAATAAATCAAATGGTTTAGAGAAGTGCTGGAGGCCAGGATATTGTGGCGCCGATGTGAATCGATTGTCAAATTGATCCTTGCCATTTCTATCCTTCAGGTATTTGCGCAGCCAGTTCAATAAGTCTTTGACCAAACCCAGGAGCAGCAGATGCAATTCATCAGACTGCCAAAGCTGATAGACATCACAGAGAGGGTATTGCCAGAACTGGTTGAGGATTGGGTGGACACCTAGAGTGTGCAGAGCATCTATAGTATTGTCCTCAAGCTACTCTGAGTAAATATGCTGATCTCTTGACTTATCAAGTGGTCGAAAAGTGGAATGCCCAATCTGTGCACCTTTAGGAATTTCGCACAGCAGGCATAAGTCCAATGAGACTTGAGCAATCATAATGTGTTCTGGATGATCCCCAACCCAGGCAGCCAACAGAGGGTGACATTATCGCTGGAATCCATCTCCACAATGCCATTTCAAGCCAGGGCCAGTGATGTCAAGATGCCTAAGTTGAGACGGCAGAGTTCCAACCGCATTATGCAGTGCTTCACCAATCATTTTCGCACCATTCAGGGGACATGGCATCAGCCCGAAGAGAATCCAGGCGAGGTATTTTGGTTTCCAGCGGATATCTCTCTGACTATAACAAACTGAGAGATACAGCACCCAGGCATGCTGATCACCTGGAAGATTGCCCAACAGAGTCTTGTCGGTTGCACATATGACTGGCACAATCTTCGCTCCGGCAGGCAGTTGATCCTTGATATCCCTCCACCAGTTTCCCATGTGCATCTCGCTGTAGATTTGACGACCATCAGAGTGTGCGAGGTGCACCGGTCCAAAATTGAGGTGTGCCTGAAATGGGAGATGTGCACGAGGAACTGGATATATTTGAAAATATCCTGGGAGTATAATGTTCCGAAGATATGTGAGTAATCTTCAACCTGACCATCATCGCTGAGCCCGAAATCGAGTTCAGAGAGGAGCTTTCACAGTGCATCTCCTGTATGGAATGATTCGATTTTGAAGTTGTTCAGTCCACGCCGGAGACATTGATGTATCCATGTTTTTGTTTGCTGACTGAACCATTGAGCCTGGTGACAGTCGTGTCCGGACTGAAATGGATGTCATGGATTATATTCTTCTGAGTACTTTCGATGCTTGTTGTACAATCCAGTTGCTTTGCCATATGCTTTCCCCCCCACATTTTCCACTCCAACTACCTGCCTATGACCCTGTGTCTGTGTTGGATCAGGGGTACAGGTGAGATCAGGCTGCTGAGGGTCTATAGGTTCTACATTGGGAGAATCTTCAGGTGGTGTTGCACCAGGTATGATGTCTTTGAGTAAATCTTTAATTGACAGCTTGTTGATGGCCATTCAGGTCTACCTACCGTAATCAAACCATGATGGCTCAGTGTGATCCCAGCCGGCAGGTGATAGAATCCCGTCAAGTGATAGCCCTGCATTCATTGATATTGCGTGACAATGTTGATAGCGAGCTTCCAGGCGGTTCTCGTGGATTAATTTCTTTTCGCAGATAAAGCACATTTCATGTTTCCGGCGAGTGTTCACCATGGTTGAAAATCAATTAGTGTTCTGAAGAATCTCGATGATGCTTTAGGGGGTAGGGTTTGTTGCTAGATTTCAGCCTCAAGGATATTTGTTTGAAAGTGAGCTAACTCAGGTTAGCATATCACTTTCAAAGCAACATCACACCCCACCAAATGTGGAAGAGCGGTAAAACAAGGTCACCTTACGATCAGTTTTCTTCACAAACCAGGATAATATCTTTCAAATGCGGCACAATGATGCTGCACATTATCTACTGAAAATCGTTAGCAGAGAAGTTTCTTTTGTTCTAACTGCAATCAACTGTTAATAGTGTTCATCAGGTGGTACTGCAGGCGGACTCATCGTATACTACATCATTGCGGCATTATGCAGTACAGGTCTACGCTCGAGCCTCAAGCAGTGGATAAGATCAGCTCCAAACAATGAATAGGTAAGTTTCCTTGCTGCCTGTATGCCCACCCAATGATCATCGAGAACTGATAAGCTGGTAGGATGATTTCTTCAGTAGCGATCCTTGACTGGTGGATGGATCCTGAGGAGACAATAACATTTGCACACGGAGCTCAAAAGGAAGCAATCACCATTGCTGCTTGACTAACAAGGCTTCATATTGAATCAAGTGCAGGTTGTACACAGACATTTTGAGTGTGAAATGCCTAGTCGTGCTAACCTTCCAACCGGATATAGGTCTTGATGGGCTCCTGGAGATATCATGTTGTATCCATTCTCTGACCTTTACTGAACTGAACCAAAGAACTGTGAGCTTCTATCTAAGATCCCACAATACGAATTCAAGCATGTAACAAAGAAAGGTGGAATGTGTGTGATTGCGATTTCATTTTCCCAGCCGGGTTTCACGGGATCAAAGGAGCAGTGAAACACCATAGTTCGTGACAAATAAGATGCATATAAGAGGCCCTCATTCTGCCGAAGGTCACTGCTACCTTCAATAGTCTCAACTATACTCAGGGGCATTCGGAATCACCAATAGAACTGATACTATGTGTACTACAATCTTTGTTTCACATACGATGTCAACGAATGAATCTCCACCGAAGACAACCAATATGGGTTCAACAGCTGGGCTGCATCAGCACAATGTATTTTTGTCACTGGGAGCCTCTGGGAGTGTCTGGGAGTTGTCGGACCAGAATCCCAGGGTGGTCAAATTCCAGACTTTACTGGATCGATGCAGTGGCCTTCAGGTGCACCTGGGAGCACCTGGGAGCACCGACGACAATCCTGGGAGCATCTGGGAGCGCTGACTACAAGCCTGCGAGCGCCGGCGACAAGCCTGGGAGCACCTCGAATCACAGTAGAGCCATCTGAGAAACACATCTTCATTGGGAATGATGCTGGTGCTCCTGGAAATCATAGCTACTACGTATCGTTCAACAAATTTTAAAACTCATGTATTCAGTTTGTATTCTGATCTATGTATCTATGTACCTATATAGCTACCCATCTACATACAGTATAACTAGACTGGCTGCAGGCGGTGCTTGAGAGCGATTCGAGGTGTCGCTGAAGATGCCAATCGAGTGAACTCAGGGATGTACTTGGAGACCGTGATAGAGCGAGTTACGAGATGCACTTGGAGACCACACTCGTGTGAACTATGAGGCCGTGAACTAGTGAACTTAGAGATGCACTCCAACGCAGTGATCCAGCGAGTTTGGAGATGCACTTCGCGGCCGTAATCAAGCGGGTTTGGAGATACACCTCCAGGCCATCATAGAGCGAGATTGGAGGAGAACTTGGAGGCGCGCCGGGTAGACTCCATTTGTTAGTAAGTTATCTCGCGACCGTGCGAATGTCACGAGGTGACTTTACCTTTGAGCACTCATGGAGAGCTGGCTGGTAGCGGTCAATCTTGTAGGGAGGCACGCAGGAAGCCGAAGCTACATTCAGGGGTCAACTCGTAATCGTGCGAATGAAGGGATGACAGACAACTTTGTGTGGACACTGTACTCGGTGAATGCTGTACTCGGTGTATGCGGTACTCGGTGTATGCTGTACTCGGTGTATGCTGTACTCGGTGTATGCTGTACTTGGTGTATGCTGTACTTGGTGTATGCTGTACTCAGTGTATGCTGTACTCGGTGTATGCTATACTGAGTGTTTATTCATGATTATGGCATGGAGAGATAGAGAGAGATAACTCAAATATGTGTTCTGCGATGATGGTGGAATTGTGGACAAGAAAGAGAGATGGGGGATGAAGATGGGAACAATTTGGAGGATACGAGTGGATATGAGAAATCAAGGGTACAACTTGGCTGATTGCATTCAGAAGACCTCGTATCGATGTAATTACCGACTGGATCAGGACTCGGACCTGCTATATCAGGAATGGTAAATTGACTCGCATACGAAATTCTCTTAAATCCCAGTGTCTCATGATGATTTCCCATCTCCTCTCATCTCTCTCTGTCTCATCCTCAACTCTACTATCACCTCAGAACATGAAGTTAAGCCATCCCTCTCCATCTCGGCATGCCATGATCATCAGTGAACACTGAGTACAGCATACACCGAGTACTGCAAACACCGAGTACTGCAAGCACCGAGTACTGAAAGCACCGAGTACTGCAACATCCAAAAATCGACTGTCTACCGCTCCCAGCCGGTCTGGAATCTCTCATCTCTTGGCGGACCTTGTTGTACTCAATTCTCTACATTCACACAATTATGAGTTAACCATTGAATAGAGTGTCAGCTCCTGTCGCGCCTCCTTCTTGATCTACTGCCTCCAGATTGACCGCCTCCAAGTACCCCTCCAATCTGGATCGATCATGGCCTCCAAGTGGATCTCCAAACTCGCTTGATCACGGCCTCCAAACGCTTCTCTTACTTCACTTGATCTCAGCGTCCAAGTGCATCTCTAATCTCGCTCGATCACACCCTCCATGTTTGCACGATTACAGCCTCCTAGTGCATCTCCAAACTTGCTCGCTCACAGCTTCCAAGTACATCTCTAAGCTCACACGATCGCGGTGTGATGAAACGGCAGAGCTCCCACGCCACCCGAAGGGAATTCGTCAGAATGAACAGTTCTGGTTCGAGGAGGGTGGGAAACGGGTGAGAGAATATGAAGGGATCCCCGGTTGTGAGGAACCACACAAATTGAGGGGATCTATGAAGGCTCGGCAGGAGTGCATGCCACCTAGAGCTGGGAAAGATAGACTTTGTATTTCGTTTAATGAGATGATGTCTATCTAGCCTGGCGTCTCTGCATTATATACTCCCCTTTGCTCAGTCCATCTCCGTTATCCCAGTATCTCCGTACGCCCCCAACCGGCTCCCCGCAGCCAATCAGAATGGCGGTGGTGGCGAAAAGCAGATTTTCCAGCCACAATAGCCTCCAAGCACATCACTATGTTCTCTCAATTGGCATCTGCAGGTGCTCCTCCGATTATGCTCGAGTACGATCTGCAGCCAGATTGACCGTATGTATATATATAGAGTGACTTATATAGATAATACATGCCATATTATGATGCAGCGAATCTTGGGACTGTATCAAGGACAAATATGATACACAAAATGCCTGGTGGTTATGGAACTCTACAATCGACTATTGTAAGAATATGGCACCAAGTCTCCCGCAGAGCTGCGTAGAGGTCTCAGCTGCTCCAAAATTTGACTATCCTATCTGTCACATATCAGAGTACCTGAGTATGCTCTCGAAGAGTGTGTGAGGACTTTGCTTAGTTCGAGGGGGGCCTGGGAGCATCTGAAAGAACATTAAAGCACTAGTGAGGTCGACCAGAGTGATTGGGAGGTTTGCGTTTGCTTTCCGCACCGATTTACATTTTGCTGATGTGTTTCGCTCACAACAACAGTCAGATCACAATGTGGGAGCATTTGATAATTATGCGGGAATGTCACTGAGCAAAGACACTCGATTCAGGAAACCCACAAATGAATTTCTTCCACCACCGGTGTATAGTTACCCGCCTTCCCAGTCCCCATTTCCAGTCACTACCAAGTTTCACCACCCTGACAAATTCAACATCCCACCAAGCTCATAACCAAGCTCTGGTGCAACCTAAAGATATCCGAGTTGTGGGCCATCGTGGCAAGCATATGATTTCCCCCAAGGAGGTCATGGTGGACCTCTAATGTCCCTCCCTCAGAAATTCACAGGACATGGGCCGTCATCTCCAGGCACACCATGAGTGCCTCCAGCACCGGCTGGGAACAATCCTGTCATTCGGCCGACATCTTGGGCCACTACTGCACAAGGACAACTTCATGGCGGACCTGGCGGACCCCCTATCAGCCCCCGAACAAAACGATTCCAGTCGGCTGCGGAACCGTGCAGGACAAATGTTGCAGGGATTACAGATTTGCCCCAATGACCAGAGATTTCGTATGACAAATTCGATGCAGAATATGGGAGCGACAGCTTGTTGGACTAGGGCATTGCCACTGGGAAAGCCGCAATCAGGTTGCAACAAATGGAATTCTCCTTGACGCGATTTGCCAACAGGATCGGCCACCCCAACTTTAGTATCGTCAACAAGTGGAGAAAAGCATGGGTGGCTGCGATTCTGGAGAAGAAGCATCGGTCCATTATCCGGGGACACAACCGTTTGGAACATGTGTGAGATGGACCCCTGCACTGGGAGATGGTGGTTGCAGATTTTTTGGAGACATTGGAGAACTGGCTGCCTTTGGAAAGTTTTTATAATGCGGAATGGATTCAGTGACAGTGGGTTGAGATTTTTTTCACGAAATGTGCAAGTGACGTTTGGGAGGCGAGGAAAGAGGGAATGTGAGGCAACAAGTGACCAGTGACAGATTTGGGTCTGCGCCTTTGCAAAAAGGCAAGAGGTAACCTCCCAGAGTTGCCAAATACAACTTTCATTGTTGTGATTTGTCAGATGCCGAATGGCAACAATAACCAGAAATCCAGCAATCAACTCCAAGATTCGTACACAGATGTGAGGCACTGGGAAGAGCTGATTGTGGCCTGAAACAACCATACTGTCGGACTGCGATATACAAATGCAGCTTGACACAGGAAGAATTGAATGAAGACTATATGGGATCATACGCACCCGGGCAAATGATGAATGACCCTCTATATGGTTACATTTCATACAACAGTTCCCTTTCTGATGCCTTCAAGTTGAAACTGGGACGCAATTTGAAACTATTTTCGGTAGAAATGAAGGCAGACACAGGGAAGGATATTGTGGAGCACGTCATTAGACGGGGCAAGGTAATTCCTACTTTCCTTGTTACGGTTAGTTAAGCCCCACTGCTAATCAGTATACTTATACTTTGGTGGGACCCGATGAAAATGAAAGAGTGGTAGATGAGGAGGCGGGTCAGCAAGAGACTGACAGTTGTATTAATGTAAGTTCTGATTGAGTGAATAGAATTAATTATATTCCACATCTTGATTGGGTCCAAATGCTTGTCTGTGAAATACCTAACATCAGGATGAACTTCAGAAGCGCCAGAGTATGAGCCCATCAGGCCAACTTGCCTCGGAGCAACTAAAAGACATCGTTGAGGACAAATAAAAGACCGACCAAGGTGGAAGAGAGGCTCAGAAGGAAGTGGAAGGCGAAGTGGTCCTCGATCCAGATAATACCAGTTCAGTATTTAGCACTGTTCCCAACACAATCAACAACAAAATTGAACATGAGTGTCTGGATGAGATGGTCAGGCTGCTGAATGCCCATCCGATTCACCATTCAACCGATGACCGTGTTCCAGGCCACAAGAATGCAATTCCAGGCCTGCCCAGAACGAAGTTTCTGGAGATTGAGTGTGGGCCATATGGTTCATTGTGAGGAGGTGGGATTGGGATTCTGATATGCCAGGAGCACTGGTGGCGGATGAAATTGGTCTTGGCAAGACTTTGACCTCAGTGGCAGCAGCAATGATATGCAAATTGCTTTCTGAGAATGTTATAATAATGTTACTGCTGTCGATTATGTGGGGGAATACCCTTGATGAGTGGGAGATTATAGCACAGAACCACATTCCCAGGAGTATCAGTGACGAACGGGAGTGGTATCTTTTGCGGAGACAGCACGGAGTGCCCTGCTGCCTTGCAAGGATCCAGTCAACTCAACCTCAGGGGCATCCTGCACTTACATCAGACTTTGACCCGATCCTGGTTGTGACAATGCCCGGAGTTGCAGTGATGATCAAGAGTGTCATCGACGAGATGACATATGGAACCTGTTTCCAACTCATTAACTTGTTCCACACGGAATATGCGAATCTCACCCACAACGATCTGAACACCAGTATTGACGAGCCAGAAACCTGATTCAATATCCACCACGTGTTGTATGATACCTTAACATCCAGAGTGAAACCATCCCGCAACAGCCAATTCTCACACTGTTGATCATCAGCAAAATCTATCATGGTTCGGAAGTCATAACTCAACGACTCAGCAATTCTGAACGGCCAGACCGATCCTTCCAGAAGCTCCCAGAAGCTCCCAAACAGGCTGAATGCAAAACGATATGCTCCCCAGGTGCTCTGAGACGTACTTTCGGGTGCTCCTCAATGCTCCTGAGGTTGCGGACCACAATACAAGAATATTCTACACAGTATGAAGTCATCCTCAGAATGCTATAAAATTTTGCCTTTAAGTTGGTACAATTTCGGAGCTGCTGCAACTGCAACACTCATCGCCAGGACCATTCCGGTGAACCTGGAGCCAGACTCTCCGGGAGTGGGAAGGTATAATGTCTATATCGAACAGTACAATTCGATAAACTATCTCACTGCTACAGTCCTGGATCAGGTATTGTAATCTAATTAATATACAGTCCAGTACTCACCCTAATCAACATGATTAGTTACAAGCCATATGCTATCAATGCCGCACGATAAAGCATTCTCCCACACCAAACCTACCGGTCCAACTATTGCTCCAACGGATATAATATGCATCATATTTGTTTGTTTCACCACCCGGATGAACCTGTTAACACAATCAACCCAACCATCAAGATCTTTGAAATTTGTCGGAATCACCACCACTTATTCTTGAGCTTGAGGACGTAATACCAATGGTTGGGTATTTTTGCATCTCTTAGAAAACGTCGATATTACTCTGTGGGCGGCAGGCGCTTCTCAAATTGGAGAATCTGATTCGGTGGAGTCCAGCTGAAGTATAATACAGGAAATGAAGAAATTTGTCCTTGGAAGGTGTTATCGAGGTCATTCTCTTCACTTTGCATATACTGGACCCAGATGTTATGAGCTTCAGGCATGACCCCTTGGTTGGCATTGGTATATTCTACCCTGCAATCAAGTCCCACACACTCAACAGAAGTAGGGTTGTGAAATGGTTGACAGTAGTACAACAGCTCATTCTGGAGTTAAATAAATATACTGTCGATGAGTACATTCTGATCATATTGGAGCACGAGTCCACAAACTTTGGATCCGCAGTCCTCATCAATCTGAGCACGGAATAGCTGTCCAAAGTTGGGAATTCCGAAATCATCTGATGTACCTCTGAGTGAAGTTAATTTGATATTTCTGCACACTCCGCGGATATGCATTTCTCTCAAATCATATACCTGCTGTGATACAGGGCAGATGAAGGGCTCGTCCTGAATTGTTTGGAGATGTAACAGATAGGCTCTGCATGTACTTTGCCATTTATCAGGAGTGGACAGCAGGTTGAACACATTTGCAGAGTCAACCTCGTACCAGCCTTCGAGTGCAAGATATGACAGTGTCTCCACCATATAGTCAAGACCGGTACACCGGTCATTATGCTTACGCATCTGTGGAATGTAATAGATTTCGTAGCTAGATTGATATGCCTCTTTCATGTTGGGGATATTTAGCCATTCAGAGATATCAGTGGTGTAATTGTTACCGGAACCCATTTGGGGAATTGACTCTGATATATGACTCACAAGATGCAGCTTTGGATATCCGAAATGGATTATGCGCTGTTCAATGGTTTTCCGGGGTGCCTGAATGTCTATTGTCTCCCACCAAGCTTCAAACTCGATCAAGTGGATGGAGTATTCCTTCTTGAAACGCCTCTGTTTTTTCGAGGTGATGCCATGGATTTCTCTCTCCAGCTGCATAGTGAGGCGCTCCGTATCAGCCAAGCTCCAGGTCGTGGCTTCTGCCTCAGCATCTGAGAGACTGTTCTGAAATTGCAGTCGCTTGTCGGCATTCATGTTTGCTGCCCCGTAGGCCTTGTCTTCGGCTGCAGTTTTCATTAGTGCAAGTTGTTTGGCGAATATGCCTCTGGGACTGGTTGCCTTTGTCCCGACCTCCTGCAATAGTTGTCACTCACGATGTTGGAATGATTTATCGAAAGGCTTGCATCTAGCAGGTGTCACTCAGTGGATGTCGCTGTCCAATCGCTCGATTGCCTTGTGACAATCAGCATTAGACCAAGTGGTTGCTGCTTGCCAGGCTGTATTTTGGCGCACCTGAAATCACCTGAGTTTTGTTGAAGAGACCTTTTCTGCCCCATACTCAAGGGCCTCCATTGTAGCACAAATCTTATGAATGTTTTCTTCGCATAACAGATGGGATTCCCTTGCCAACAGGTCATCCACTTTGGCCGTCACAGACTTTGACATTGTCTGTACTCGAAATATTCCCTTCTTTTGCCAATCTCGCTTGAGTGCATTGTCTGGAGTGTTGAGGGATAGATCCGAGTGGTTTTGTTGGCTAACAAGTAGAGAGAATTCACCTAATGCCCGCACTGCTCCCATCGCAATTTCATTGGAGGCTGTTTCCACTGCTGTTTTCCCGTCATCCTTGGCACAGACAAGAATTGGAGCGCCATTCACAGCCAGTGTTCTGATGATTCCACGGATCTTTTTAACTTGCGGGGTGCCGGTTTTCAAAGAATCAGCTGGTTTTGGGAAATGCTGGAGGCCGGGATATCGTGGCACCGATGTGAATTGATTATCAAATTAATCATTGACCTGTCTCGCTTTCAGGTATTTGAGCAGCCAGTGCAATAAGTCATTCACTAAGCCCAGGAGCAGGTGATGCAATTCATCAGGCAGCCTAAGCCGATAGACATTGCAGAGCGGGAATTGCCAGAACTGGTTGCAGATTGGGTGGACACCTAGAGTGTGCAGAGCATCAATATTGTTGTCCTCCAGCAGCTCCGAGTAAACAAGCTGGTCTCTTGGGCCATCGAGTGGTCGATAGGTGGAATGCCCCATCGGCGCACCTTTCGGATTTTTGCACATCGGACATCAGCCATATGAGAGTTGAGCAGCATCAGTTGTTCCGGATAATCTCCAACCCAGCCACGCAACAGCAGGTAACATTGTGTCTGTAATCCATCAGCAAAATCCCATTTCTAGCCGGGGCTAGCGATGTCAAGATGTCTAAGTTGAGAGAGCACAGTTCCAACCCCAGAATGTTAAGCTTTGTCTATGTTTCTGGCACCTTTCGCGGGACATGGGATCAGGCCGACAAGAATCCTGGCGCGGTTTTTGGGTGTACAGCGGTCAGCAATTTGAATATTGCCAATTGTGAGATACAGCGGCCATGCATGCCGATTGCCCGAACAATTTGTCAAGTGAGTCTTGCCCGATGCATATATGACAGGCACAATTTTCGTTCCGGCAGTAAGTCGATACTGTGTATCCCACCACCAATCGCCTGTGTTCATCACGCTGTAGAGTTGACAACCCACAAAGTCCGCGAGGCGCATCGGTTCAAACACGAGGTGTGCCTGAAAAGGAAGATGTACTAGGAGGAACTGGATATATTTGGAAATATCCCTGTAGTATAAAGTTCCAAATCTGTGTGACTAATCCTGAATCCAACTATCATCACCGAGCCCGAAATTGACTTCAGGGAGAAGATTTTGCATGGCATCTTCGGATTGGAAGGATTCGGTTTTGAAGTTGTCCGGTCGACACCTGGGATGTTGATGTATCTAGGTCTTCGTTTGCTGGCTAAACGATTGAACCTGCTGAACGTCGTGTGCGGACCGAAATGGATGCCATGGAATCCATTGTTCTGAGTACTTGCGATGCTTGTTGTACAATCCAGTTGCTTTGGCATATGCTTTGCCCCCCGCATTTTCCACTCCAACTACCTTCCTATGAGCCTTTGTCTTTGCCAGATCAGGGGTACAGGTGAGATCAGGCTGCTGAGGGTATATTGGGTTGTCATTGGGAGTATCTTCAGGTTGTGGTGGCCCTGGTACATTGTCTATGAGTAGATCATTAATTGACAGCTTGTCGATGGCCATTCAGGTGCACCTACTCTAGTCAAACCATGATGGCTCAGGGTGAGGGATGCCTGCAGGTGGAAGAATCCCGTTGGGTAACAGCCCTTCGTTAATCGATATTGGGTGATATTGTTGATACTGAGCTTCCAGTCGGTTCTTGTTGGAGAATTTCTTTTTGCAGATAAAGTATTTATCACGTTTCCGGCGAGTGTTGACCATATTTGGGAAATGCTCAGTGTTCTGACGAATCTCGATGATGCTTTAGGGGGTATGGTGCGTTGCTGGATTTAAGCATCAAGGATATTTGTTTCAAAGCGAGCTAACTCTAACTCAGATTAACGTATCACTTTCTAATCCACATATCACCCCACCAAATGTAGAAGAGGGGTATAACAAAGTCACTTAACAATCAGTTTTCTTCACAAACTAGGATAATATCTATCAAATCCCGCACAATAATGCTGCACATTATCTACTGAAAATCATTAGCAATGAAAGCATCTTATGTCATCACTGCATTGAATTTTCGATACTGTTGATCAGGTGCTACTACAATCGGCCTTATCGTGTACTACGTCAATGTGTCATTGTGCAGGATATGTCCACGATCGAGCCTCAAGCAGCGGATATCATCAGCTTGATACAATGAATTGGTAAGTTTCCTAGCTGGCTGTATGCCTGCTTAATGATCATCGAGAACTGATAGGCTGGTATGATGTTGTCTCCAGTAATGATCATTGACCAGTGGGTGGATTCTGAGTCGACAACGAGGTTCACACAAGGAGTTCAAAAGGAAGCAATCACTGTTCCTGCTCGACTAACAAGGCCTCATATTGAATCAAGTGCAGGTCGTAAACACACATTTTGAGTGTAAAATGCCTAGTCATGCTAACTATCGAACCGGATAGAGTTCTTGTTCAGTTCATGTAGATATCATGTCGTATCCCTTCTATGATCTTTACAGTCAGGAACTGAACAAAGGTGAGCTTCCATCAAAGATCCTACTATAGGAAGTAGAGCATATAACAAAGAGCGGCAGGAAGTGTGTGATTGTGATTTCTTTTTCTTAGCTGGGTTTCACGGGATTGAAGGCCAAGTGAAACACCACAGTTTGTGACAGCGAGGATACATATAAGAGGCCTTCATTCCGCCGAAGGTCACTGCTACCTTCAAAATCCTCAACCATACTCCACATCTTTCGAAATCACCAATTGAATTGATCATTTGATTACTACCATCGTTCGTTCACATACGATGTCGCCGAATGGTTCTCCGCCAACGATAACCATTATGGCTTGAACCAGTGGGCTGTTTGGCTCACAACAACCCCCAGATGACAATGTAGGAGGATCACATAATACGGGTGGAAATACACCGAGCAAAGACACTCAATTCGGGCAACAAGCGAATCAAGTTCATCCACCACCGACACCAGGGCAGAGTTACCCACCTTCGCGGCCACCATTTCCAGGCGCTCCCCTGTTCTACCACCAGGTTCCATTCAACATCACACCAAGCTCACAACCACGCTCCGTTGCGACCCAAGGATATCCGAGTTATGAGCCCTTGTGGCAAACATATGATATCCCCCAAGGAGAATATGGTGGACCTCAAATGGTCCCCCCTCAGCAATTCACAGGACATGGGCCGTCATGTCGAGGCGCAACTGGAGTGCCATCCAGCACCGCCTGGAAACAATCCAGTCATTCGGGCGACCTCTTCCACTTCCACTGCTCCAGGACAACTTCCTGGCGCACCTGGTATACCCCCCATCAGCCTCCCTACGAAACAATTTCAGCCGGCTGCGGAACTGTGCAAGGTAGATGTTTCCGGGATTGCCCATTTGCCCAAATTGACAGAGATTTCATATGACAAATACAGTGGAGATGATGAGAGCGACTATTCGTTGGACTTGGGCGGGGCCGAAAGCCAATCCCCAATCAGCTTGAAGCAAACAAAATTCTCCTTGAATCAATTTGCCAAAAGGATGCGGCAGCACAACTTTAGTACATTCAACAAGTGGAAGAAAGTATGGGTGTGAGGGTTTCTTGTGAAGAAGCATCGGTCCATTATCTGGGGACAGGACCGTCTGAAACAGCTGCAAGATGGACCCCTGCACTGGGAGATGGCGGTTGCACATTTGTTGGAGACTTTCGATACCTGGCTGCATTTGGAAAATTTCGATAATGCGCGATGGATTCTGCGACAGTGGGTCGAGATGTCTTTGACGAAATGAACAAGCGAGGTTCGGGTGGCAAGGGAGAAGGGAAGGCGAGGCAACCAGATACCGAGGATGGATTTGGGATAGCACGTGGGTTACATTTCGAGAGGTAACCTCCCCGAGTTGGCAGATACGACTTTCATAGTTGTGATTCGTCGACTGCTGAATGGCAACAATGACCAGACATCCAGCAATCACCTCCAAGCTTTGTACACAGATGTGAGGAACTGGGAGGAGCTGATTGATTTCATCGAACAAGACTGTAGCCCGAATGAACCATACTGTCTGACTGCGATATACAAATGCAGCTTGACGCAGGAAGAATTGGACGAACAGTATATGGGATCATATGCACTGGTGCAAATGATGAATGACCCTCTATATGGTCAGATATCATAAAAGTTCCCTTTCAAATGCCTTCAAATTGAAACTGGGACATTATGTGAAACTATTGTTGGTTGAAATGAAGGCAGCTACAGGGAAGAATATTGCGGAGCGCTTAAATAGAGTGGGGAAGGTAATTCCCGCTAGCATTCTTCCGGTTAGTTATTCCCCACAGCCAATCCGCTTACTTAGACCTGGGAGGGAGCCGATGAAAATGAAAGAGTGGTGGGTGCGGAGACAGGTGGGAAAGAGACTGTAGTAGTATTAATGTAAGTTCTGATGGAGTGAATAAAATTGAATATATTCCACATAGTTGTTGGGTCCAAATGCTTGTCTGTGAAATACCTAACATCACGGTGAATCTCAGGAGTACCGGAGTATGAGCCCATCAGCCCAACTTACATTGGAGCAACCGAAAGAGATGATTGAGGACGAAAAGGAGACAGACCAAGGTGCAAGATACGTTCAGGAGCAAGTGGATGGCAAGGAGGACCTCAATCCAGAAAATACCAGTTCAGTAGTGAGTACTGTTCTCAACACAATCAACAATGAATTTGAACACAAGTGTCTCGAGGAGGCGGTCTGGCTGCTGAATGCTCATCCGATTCTTCAATCAATAGATCACCGTATTCCAAGCCACTAGTGTTCAATTCCAGGCCTGCCCAGAACAAAGTTCCTGGTGCACCAGGTTTGGGCGATCTGGTTCATTGTGAGGAGGTGGGTTTGGGATGCTGATATCCCAGGAGCATTGGTGGCGGATGAAATGGGACTTGGCAAGACTTTCACCTCGGTCGCGGCCGCAATGATTTGCAAACTACTGGCTCGGAAAGTGGTAATGGGGTTACCGCTGTCGATTATGTGGGGGAATACCCTTGACGAGTGGGTGAATATGGTACAGAATGACTTTCCCAGGATAATCAGTGAAGAACGGGAATGGTATCCACTATGGAGATTGAATTCAGTGCCCTGCCGCCTCATTGAGACTCAGAAAACTCCACCGCTGGGGCATCCGGTGCTATCATCCACCCTTGAACCAATCCTGGTGGTGACAATGCCCAGAGTTGCAGAGAGATTCATGATTGTCATCGACAACATGACATTCACAGCAGATTTCACACTCATTAACTTGTTGCACGTGGAAAATGTGAATCTCACCCATGAGGATCTGAACACCAGTCTTGACGAGCCAGAAATCCGATGGAATATCCACCTTGTGTCGTATGACACCTTCACATCCAGAGCGAAACCATCAAGCAATGGCCAACTCTCACACTGTTGATGGATTTTTGGGATATTTGATGAGTCTCATCGGTACAAGACGACAAGTAGTGTGGGCCGGCGAATTGCGATGAATGAGAGAATTGGATTCAAACTTCAAGTCACTGCAAGGCCGGGTTTCCATTCACTCTATGACTGGTGTTTTCAGACTATGTGGCTGTTTCAGGTGTGTCTGAATATCCAGAGGATAATACTGTGATGGAAAAGCACGGCACTGAGGCACTGTATTGTGCACTGGAGAGTGTGATGCATGCTATCGGGACCGAGGACGAACACGCTCAACATGATGTGGCACACCGGATAATCCCAATTTCAACGCCATGGACGATCTGGAGGTGGTCAGTATTGAATGGTGCGATGGGAAAACCACTTGTTCCGATACCGAAGGTGAATGCACACCTTGATGATCTCACATGGACTGACGAAGGGCAAGTGAAACTGAAAGCCCTTGTGGAGAGATACACTTCACCGGGTGCTTCAGTAGCGTGGAGGGTTCTCAGATGGTGGCTGGTATGTATCTGATTGGAATTGGGAGAACCCGAGGATCGGAATGACATGTCTGGACAGTGGTAAGCTGAATGGCCACTCAACAATTGGGTGGATTCTCCAATTCTCCGATGGCTGAGAGACACATCTCTGCCAATTCTTGTCGAGGAACCTGTGGAGTATCCCGAGCCTGACAATGACCAAGCATCAAATCAGGAGCTCCTGCTCGAGCCTGAAAGTAATAAAAGTGCCTTGCCTCGTGGACCTCCTCCTCAAAAGGCTGTGCTATCTTGTCCGCTGCTAGGCCAAGTTCGTCACTTGAAGTAGTGGCTCAGAAAGTTTTTTGCAGATCATTTGGATATTTTCTACATGTATGCGGAAATGGGCAACGATGAGCGGACAGAAATACAGCTCAAATTCCAAGATTCGCCAAATCCCTCTGTCTTCATAACTACACCCAAAGTGTGGGTGCCAGGCCTATATTTCCCAGCAGCAAACCATGCAGTGATAACTGCGAAGTTCTGGGTATTGGGTGGGCAGCACAAGGAATTTGCACGGGTTGTCGGACTGGGGCAAAACAGAGTTCCACAGTCCTGGCTATTGAACACTGGACCAAGTGGTTATGATAACAGAGCGAGTGATCTCCACCAGCTCTCTGGAGCGGCACAAATGAAAGTCCTGCATGACCTGATGAGCCATCCGAACATTATGACTTCGATGATATACCGCATGCTGGAGTGTCGCGAAGACCAAACGAAGCAGCTTCCAGAGCAAGGAGATGTCCTGCCCTCAGATGGTCAGGATGAATGATAATTATCTGGGCAGTGTAATCAAGGTACGCCTCTTGAAACTTTCTATCAACACAATCTCACCAACTGATGCAAAATAGGCAAATGGTATTGACAATGAGGCACTTGTGGGGAGGATTGATTAGAGCTCGATTCCATTTCATGTTAGTTGATTATTGTGATGAATATGGGATGAAGTCAATGATCAACAGATATCTGGTAAATGGTAACATAGCGTCATTTGGATGCTCCAATATGTGATTTCATGCAGGTGCGCCGGTTTAACGGTCAACCAGGTCAAATTCTGCTGGGCCGTACAGTTCTCTTTGTGTCAGTTTGACAAAGCTGCAGTCACATATCATATTCATCGTATATTGTCTGTGTGGAATTGTGGTAAGGAATTCTGCGAACGGGATCCCAGTTATCAGGTGCACCTGAACCTCCTTGCGTGATTCAAATTATTTGTTTCTTGTCTATTGAAGGCGCACCAGACACTAGAATTGCAAATGAATTCAGGATATTCACTGAATCTATAATGCTGAATAATGTAAACTCAATTGCACATGAGTATTGCTATCAACATCTCGACTTTCCTGAGACCGATCCATCACAGTGTATCTCTATTCATCCCAGGATAGAAAGACTGTCTAAGTGATATCGAGTTGATGTATCGTATCCTAAGACAGGGCTCATGTATTCCAGGCTTACCGGATGAATACAGCCGAGTATTTCCACACTCAGGAACCAAGTTCAGGCACACCTGAGATCCACTCTCCTGTCAAGTGTGATGGTCTCAAATTTGACACCGTACGCTTATTCCATTCGACAGCTAATTCCGACATGCCGGTACTCATTATTCACAAATGATTCCACTCCAGGCACACCTCCGAACTGTGAATACCCACACTGCAATACCTTTGAATCTGTGGCTGGCAGCACACAGAGTGTCATCTGTCAGACACAAAACATTTGGATGCAAGGGCAGCTCATCCAGCTTGAACCCAGATTAATATCAAGACCTATGCTTAATCTGTATGTGAAGGCCGCCGCAAAAATGCCATTACTGGCATGCTCCGTGTAAACTTATCCTTTGGAGGAAGGTGTCCACCACAGCTTACCGTAGATTCACCACCCGGGCTGATAAGTCCCAACACGTAACTGATTTTGGACTAAGAAATGTGTTCGGACCTTTCATTTCCAAGATCCAAAAATGGCCTCTGTCATCCGGGCTCCATAATCGAGCTTCAGCTTGAGAGAGTGAACCTCAAAGAGAGCTTCTGATCAGCAATTCTGCCGATGACTGGCAACTCCCGCTCACTTTTATACCACACTTCCTCAAATACCCTTAAATTCACAACTCACCTAATGCAGACATAACTACATTTTGACTAACTTGTATGTTTGGGCCTCCAAAAACCCGTATCTGCAAATGAATTGAGTGAACTGATTCCCCTCAAGAGAGCTTGAAGAGATAGAATCTGAATGGCAGTCTCTGCTCAGCCTCTCAATCGGTGACCGGCAAGCTCCCGCCCACCCCGTATCTTGAACGCCTGAAGTTTGTGACAAATCATAAACACACGATATCAAATTTCCGCCAATGTCCAATCCCAAGAGTGCATAATGAACAACTCGTGATGAAAGCTCGAGTAAAGAAAAGGCAGTTTCTGAGAGTACAAGTAACTGTCGAAGTACGGTGAGCCTGCAATCGCAGCTATTAGATTGTATCCTGCATGCCAATTCAATGCCCGCTGCACCTCAATTGGCCGTCACTGCATGCTGTTATTTGTCTTTCGGCTGTCAGATGAAGCCTCATGATGTATTTATAATGTTCTTATGCACTGCTTTGAACGCCAATATTTATGTTAAGTCAACATTGTAGCATTGAGACTGATAATGTTTGTAATCAAATGATGCGGTGTTTACATGATAGTATGCGCAACATCTCAATGTGAGTGACTATTTATGACCCATTCGCTAGCAATCTTGGCATTGACGAGAACTGGAATCTATTAAATTACCACTGAGTCGTCATCGTACCTTTACCATTCTTTCTCAATGTTGAATCCCTCCTTTGTAAACCCAAATTCTCTGTCCTCTCTTACACTGACTGCATACATATTGTGACTTCTGCAGACTCGGACCGCTGAAAGTGGAATTCTGCACCCCATATTGCCTAATCGACCGCTACCTTTGCTGCAGAATCCAAAAACCACAGAATATCATCAAAATAGAGTTTCTATCCGACTGGTATACCACATTTGGAGATTCATATTTATCGACTAACAGCAACACACTCTGTTTCAACCCATGTAACTTCAACTGTTGCCACTCACAAAGGTCCCAACTCTATCCTCCGGCCAAGTCCTGCAAGATTCTTCAACACACTGACAATTCTGTACCACGCCGTTACCTCTCATATGCTGGAACTAGAGGCATAATGAACTACCTTCGCAAGAGTCATATGCAGGGACGATCATGATCAACCCATTTCTCAGTATTCCACCTATGTCCAGCCCTGAGAGCTAGTTTGTGATACCACCGTGTTAATGTCTCAAGTTATTCAGGCGCATGTGGTTCAAATTCTACGTTCATTGGCTTAATACAACCTCATATTCTTGCATCAATAGCATATTTCGATATGAATGCTAACATTCGGGGATTGGGGGCATGAAGAATCAATCTAATCCGGTGCACCTGACGCTTCCTAAATCACAACACAGAACTAGCTTCGACAATATATATATGAACCGCAGACACTGTCTTCCGGACACTTTCCGCGCACGCCTTGAATTGCTTTCTCCTCAGCCGAGCGTCACTGTTTCCAGGTAGACCTCGAAATGCATCCTCCTCGACTGGGTGCTACATTGTTGCCTTATCTTTCCGTTATTCTCTTAAACTTCCCACTGTATTTACTCTGATATGCTTCTGTCTACATTCCGTGACTTCACTTCATCAAGATGGAACCTAGGGCCAGCCAGGTGAGGAATCACTATTCAGAGAAGAATCAAGAAGCACACCTTGTGCGAGCACTTATACATGCATTCAAGTAGACAGCCAAGTTTCATTGGCTATAAAATGTTTGCACTGCAACCTTCGTGTATAGTGTTGGAGATAGCTAATGTCCGCGCGATATTTTGTATGAAGCGGCATGATGACGATACTGATCGGGGGGAGATCAGCGATGACAACAGTGAAGAGGCTAGATAGTCCACGTTGTCATCCGATATAGAAGATGACAATTTGGACAACCAGCAAGAGGTTCCACATCTACACCAGGTGCGTCGTGATAAGATAATACGAACTACAAGGGTTCCACTGCGAAAGAAATGGATCTGTGCCGATACTGTCATTGCCTGCACCTCACTTCCAAATCTCCAACATCCAGCCGGGGCCATGGCACCACCATTGCTCAAACGCCAAAAGTCAATCATCAACATAATGAGCAAGTCTGACATTGTACCCGCCCAGGCGCTCCCGCTTCGCAAGGCTGGTGGAGACCAGAGTGTTTCTCAACCAAAGGTGAGTGGAGATCACAACATTCCTCAACACCACAAGGCTACCTTTGAGGTAGCAAAACTGTTCGTGGAGGCAATCATATTCACCAAGACTCCCTGGCCAATCATTTCCGATGAGAAGTACTCGATGGTTGACGAAGCTTGGCAAGAAGCCAATGAAGCCCAGGATTGACAGCAGGCATTAGCAGGTGCTCATGTAGGTACACCATGTGTGTCAATTGCCCGGTGGTCCATCTCGTAAAACTGATCCACAAACCCGAGAAGCTGTAAGTGTTTACTCTGTTTTCTGCTCATCGATTGGACTTGTGATGATACTAATCCCCAAAATATACATAGTTAAAACTAAAGATTAGTACCATTCAAGGGCGTTTGCCAGATGGAGCTCATCAAACTATTGTCTGAAGTTGCCACTTGGATTATGGATCAGAGACTGAGCTTCGAATCAAGCTTATAGAGCTCCTGTTTGATGATGCTTATCTCTCGAAGGTCATCGATGATAAGAAGTCCTGGTTCACACGGATGGAAGTGCTTGAATTAATCTACCATCAGTTTTTCTCCACTGCCAATAGCTTGGGTGACAACCGACCACATTGCAGTTCTTTCAACTGCTCACACTGCAGATGTTATCCCCTGTGGCTGCAGCGATTCATTGTGCGCTGTCTGAGTATGCCACTGGAAAGAAGGTTACAGGTATGTATTCTGAATATGGATATCTAGGTAAATTGTGCCCTTCCACAGTGATGGATTGTATCACTGCAGAACTCACTGCACTCATCAACTACACATGGTGGGCTGCTTCATACCCCCCCCCCCCCCCATGGTTCACCTCCGCGGTAATAGGCACTCTCCAATCACCATCAGCACTTATCATTCCGGATTGGTGCTTGGATATTTCATTCAGCACCCCATACTGCATTTCTGCCGGCGCTCCTCCTCTATAATGGGCGCTCCTTGGCCTGGATTTGCGCCGCACAATTTCATTCCGCACTCCTCCATCACCAATATCGCTCCCGTTGCCCACCCTGCACTCCACATCAGGCACTCCTTCTTTCCTGGTGGCGCACATCTTTTCGCCGGGAATTGATCATATTGCCTTGCAAACTCCATTTTGTTTCACCGTGAGCTAACCTCTCAATTCCAACCCGTTAGATATCACAAATCTAGCCAAACGACATTGGAATTCAATTTTGCCCACTAATCATGACCGAATCATTCCCAAATACATGGAGCGCCTCAAGGTTCTTTCCACCGTTGATGAATCATGTGTTCCTGCATTTGTCGGCCCTAATGAGATAGGTGATTTAGTGGATGACATTGAGACAATGTTCAATTGATATCATTCGATCACTTAGCCAGGTTATTGTTTCTGGTGTACCTACTTTCATTTTTGAATCACTCATTGTTTTCTTTGGTTCTCCTTAATGTAGCGATGCAAACAGTAGAATGTTGAATGAGATGCTGGGTACTATAGTGTGATTTAGAAGTTGATAATGAACAATAATCTATGCATCATACATGGAGCGAATACTTATTGCACGTGTACATTCCGAGAATCTCAGATAACTCCTGCAGTCTTTCGAATGAATGTCCCTAAAAACCCAGGCATCTCTCAGAGTTAGTATGGGATTCCCGCATTGGGTGGGAGACAGTCCCAGGTGCTCGGAAACTTATCACAACCGCTCCCATGGTGCTCCTGTACTAGTCATCGGAGATCCTGGTCACTCTGAAGGCCCGCCGCAATGCCCTCCAAGGGTCTGATTTTCTCCTGAAATTGACGCTTCTGACTTTACACTCTGCCTCCTCCCACATACTCCTGGAGTCTCCCAGTGACTAAAATACATTTTGCTGTTGATGGAGTTTTGGAATATTTGATGAGTCCCATTGGTACAAGACAAAAAATAGTGTGAGCTGGCAAATTGCGATGAATGTGAGAATTGGATTCAAACTTCAAGTCTCAGCAACTCCGGAATTCCATTCACTCTATGACTGGTGTTTTCAGGCAATGTGACTGTTTTCAAGTGCGCCTGAGGATCCACAGGATGAGACTGAGATGGAAAAGCATGGTGCCAAGGCACTGTATTCCGGAGCGAGAAGTTTAATGCATGCCATCCAGATGGATGACCAAGACGCTCAACAGGATGCGGCACACCAGATGACCCAAAAAAGAAAACCGTTGATAATCAGGAGGTGGTCAACATGGAAACTTGCGAGTGGGAAACCACCTGTTCAGATACTGAAAGAGAATGCACACCTTGTTCATCTGTAATGGGCTGAGGAAGAGCAATCTACAAAAAAGACTATTCCAGAACGATACACTTCGAAAGGTGCTTCAGGAGCGTGGAGGGTACATAGATGACAGCAGGCATGTTTCTCATTGATATTGGAAGACACCGAAGATTGGAATGACGTTTCAGGACAATGGTACAATGAATGGCCACTCGATAGTTGGGTTGATTCTGCCATTTTCCGAAGGCTGAGACAGACATTTCTGCCAATGCTTGTCAACAAACCTGTGGAGTATCGCAAATCTGACAAAGATGAAGCATCAAACGAGATGCCTCTGCACGCACCTGAAAGAAGTAAAAGAACCTTGCCTCGTGCACTTCTTCTTCACAAGGCAGTGCTATTTCGTCCTGTGTCAGGCCAAGTTTGTCATTTCAAGTGCTGGCTCACAAAGTTTTTTGCGGATGATTTGAATATTATCTACATGTATGCAGAAATGGGCATCGATGAGCGCTCAGAAATGCAGCTCAAATTCCAAGATTCGCCAAATCCCTCTGTGTTTGTAACTACACCCAGAGTGGGTGGGACAAGCCCAAATCTCACAGCAGCAAACCATGCAGTAAGTACTCGGAAGTTCTGCGTATTGAATGAGCAGCTCCAGGCATTTGCACAGGTAGTCCGACTGGGGCAAAACAGAGTTCCACACTCATGGCTGTCGAACACTGGACCAGATGGTTATGATAACAGAGCGAGTGATCTCTGCCAGCTCTCTGGAGTAGCGCAAATCAAAGGCCTGCATGGTCGGATGAACCGACCAAACATCATGGCGTCGATGAGATACCGCATTGTGGAGTGTTGAGAGGACCATACAAAGCATGTTACATAGCATTAAGACATCGTGCCGTCAGATGGTCAGGATGAATGATCATTATTATGGCAGTGTAATCATGGTACGCCTCTTTAAACATTCAACTGATGCAATCACACCAACTGATGCAAAATAGTCAAATGGTATGGAGATTATGGCGCTCGTGAGGAGTCCAGGAGTATTGGTTAGAGTTTGATTCCATTTTGTGTTAGTAGATCATCGTGATGAATATGAGATGAAGTCAACAATACACAGATATCTGGTAAACTGAAACATAGCCTCATGTGGATGATCCAATTAGTGATGAAAATTAGGTGGGCCGGTGTGATGGTCGACTGAGTCAAATTCTGCAGGTCTGTATATTTGTCGTTCTGTGAATCTGTTGAAACTGAACTCACTGCTCATCTTCGTTGTCTATTGTCCATCTGGAATTGTGATACCTAAATCTGTGGACAGGATTCGAGTTTTCAAGTGCGCCTGATCCTCTAAGTGTAATTCCAATTATCAGTTACTTGCCAATTGCAGGTGCACCAGGCACTGGAATTGCGAAACAATTCAGGATATTCACTGAATCAACTATGTTGAAAACTTTACAGTCAATTACACAGGAGAATCGTGATCAACTTCTTGACTCTCCTGAGGCAGATCCAACACAGTATATCTCTAATCATCCAGAGATGGGCAGACTGTCTAGGCAATATCGAGTTGATGTATCGTATCCGAAGACATGGCTTGTGTATTCCAGCGATGCCTGAAGAATACGGCCGAGTATTTCCTCGCTCTGGAATGAAGTTCAGGCACACCTCAGATCCAGTCTCCTGTTGAGTTTGATAGTCTCATATTTGACACTGCACGCATGTTCAAAGCCCAATTTCAACACGCTGCCACTCATTATTAACATATGATCCCGTTAGGGGCATGCCTCTGAACTGTGTATAACCACTTTGTGTTACCCTTGAACAATTCATTTTGCTCCATTCCAAGCATATTTTCTTCCTTCCTGAATGCTTTGAATCTGTGGCTGCCAACACACCCAGAGTTCCATCATTCAGACACTCATCTGTTAGGTACAGGCCCAGCTTATCCTGCTCGGCCCCAGCTAATATCTGGATCTATGCTTCATCAGTATGTGAAGGCTGCCACGAAAATGCCATAACTGTCAAGCTCCGTGTCAACCCATCCGGTAGAGAAAGGTGCCCACGACACACTTACTCTAGATGCACAGCCCTGGGCAATAAGTAACCACACTTATCTGGATTTTGACTAACAAGTATGCTCAGACCTATAGGTTTCAAAGATCCTACAATAGCTCCTGTCGTTTGGGCTGCATACTCGAGCTGCAGCTTGAGAGAGTGAACCTTAAAGGACACCTTCTGCTCAGCAACTCTGCAGATGACCGGCCACTCCTGCTCACCTGTATACCACAATTGCTCGAACAGGCTTAGATTGACAACCCTTCTGATGCAGACTTAACTACATTTTGGATTAACTTGTTTCTTTGGGCTGCCAAAAACCCATATCTTAAAAGAGATTATTTGAACTAATTTCCATCAGGAGAGCTCGAAGAGAGAGAATCTGAATGACAGTCTGTGCTCAGCGGTAAGATCGGTGACTGGCAAGCTCCCACCCACCGCATATCTTCAACGCCTGAAGTTCATCACAAATCATAAATTGACAACATCTGATTTCCGCCAATGTCCAACCCCAAGAGTGCATGTAGAACTAAAAGTGATGAAAGCTCAAGTTAATAAAAGGCAGTTTCTGAGTGTACAAGTAACTGTCAAAGTAAGGCGAGCCTACAATCCCAGCCATGACATTAGATTAAATCCTCCATGCCGATTCAATGCTCGCTGTTCCTCAATGGGCTGGAACAGCATTTCGTTATTTGTCTTTCTGCTGTCCGATGAAGCCCCATCACACATTCATATCATTTTCATCCACCGCTTTGAACCCAATATTTATGTTTGCTCAACATTGTAGCATTGAGACTCATGATGAGTCTGTGATTGAATGATGCGGTGTTTGCAAGATATTTTGCGCAACATCGTAATGTGAGTGACTATTTCTGACCCATTCCCTAGCAATGTTGGCATTGATGACAACTGGAATCGATTAGTTAACCCATGAATCTTCATTGTACCTTTACTGTTCATTCTCTATGTTGAATCTCTCCTCTGTAAACCCAAATTCTCCCTCTTCTCTTACACTGAATGCATACATAATATTTTGAAGTCAGCAGACTCAGACCGCTGCAAGTGAAGTTCTGCTCGCAATATTCCCTAATCGACCACTAAATTCGCTGCAGTATCCTGAAACAACAGAATATCATGATTATTGGGTGATCATCCGACCGGTATACCGCATTCGGAGATTCATATTTATCCACTATCAAGCAACAAGCTTAGTTTGAACCCATGTAACTTCAACTGTTGCCACTTACCAAAGTCCCAACTCTATCCTCCATTCAAGTTCTGCAAGATTCTCCAACACGCTGGCAATTCTGTGCCATGCCATCACCGCTCATACGCTCGAACCAGAGGTACAATGAACTTCATTCAGTGGAGTCATATTCAGGGGCGATTGTAATCAACCAATTTCTCAGTATCCCATATGTCCGGCCCTGAGAGCTAGTTAGTGATACAACCATGTTAATGTCTAGAGATGTTTAAATGTATCGAGATCTTCAGGTGCATCTGGTTGAATTCTAGGTACGTTGGCTCAAACCAACCTTCAATTCTTGCATCAATTGCGTACTTGGAAATGAGTGCTAACATTCAGGAATTGGGGGCATGGAGAATCCATCTAATCAGGTGCACCTGACGCTTCCTGAATCAGACCAAAGAACTAGCATCAAAAATACAAATATGAACCGCTGACATGTTTTCCGGACTGTGTCCAAGTACACCTCGAATTGCATCCTCCTCGACCAAGTGGTAGAATGTTGACCTATTTCCTGTTATTCAAATCAACTTCATACTATATTCACCATTATATAAATCTGTCTACATTCCCCAACTTCACTTCATCTTCATCAACATGGAAACTACGGCCAGCCAGGTGAGGAATCACTATTCACAGAGAAATCAAACAGCCCACCTTCAGAGAGCACTTGCACGTGAATTGAAGAAGATAGCCATTCCTCATTGCTTATCCAATGTTTGAACTTCCAACCCAGCCTTTGAGTATACTGTTGGAGATACCTAATGACAGCACTGTAAATCTTATGAAGCAGGATGATGACGATACCGATCGGGAGATCAGAGAGGACCAAAGTGGACACTGTGGATAGTTCACCTTGTCATCATAAATCGGAGAAGACAATTTGGACAAGCACCAGGTGGTGCTACATGTAGACCAGGCGCGCTGCGATGAGACAATGCGAAGTACAAGGGTTCAACTGCCAAAGAGACGGAGCCGTGCCGATACTGTCATTGCACAAACTTCACTTCCAAATCTGCGACATCCAGCTGGGGCCATAGCACGACCATTGCTCAAACCCCAAAAGTCAACCGTCAACATATTACGCAAGTCTGACATTGTATCCACACAAGCGCTCCCGCTTTCCAAGGCTGGTGGCGACCAGAATGTTCCTCAACGAGGGGCCGGTGGTGATCACAATGTTGCTCACCACCAAATGGTGACTTTTGAGGTAGCAAAACGGTTCTTGGAGGCAATTGTATTCACAAGGACTCCCTGGCCAATCATTTCCGATGAGATGTAAACGATGGTTGACGAAGCTTGGAAACTAGCCATCAAAGTCCAGGATCGTCAGCGGGCATTAGCAGGTGCTCGTGTACGTACACCATCTCTGTGTCAATTGCCCTGTGGTCCATCTCTTATAATCACTCAGCACACCTGAGAAGCTGTAAGTGTTTATTCAGTTTTCTGCTCCTCCAATGGACTTATGTTGATACTAAACCCCAGAAATGTTCATCATTGAAACTAAAGATTGGTACCATTTGAGGGCATTTGGTGGATAGAGCTGGTCGAATTATATTCTGTACATACCGGTTGGATTTAGGATCAGAGACTGAGCTTCGAAGCCAGGTCAAGGAGGTCCTGTTTGACGATGCTTATCTCTCGAAGGTCATCGATGACAAGAAATCATGGTCCACGCAGCTAGAAGTGCTTGACTCATTCCACCACTAATGTTTCTTCACTACCAATTGCTTGGGGCAACAACCGACCACATCTCTGTTCTTTCAACTTCTCACACCGTAGACGTTAGCGCTTGTGGCTGCAGCAATTCGTGGTTTGCTGCCTGAGTATTCCAGTGGAATGAACGTTATAGTTATGTTTTCTCAAGATGAATATCAAGGTAAATTTTGCTCTTCCACAGTGAGACATTGTATTACTGCAGAAGCCACTGCACTCATCAATTACACATGGTGGGCAGCTTCATACCCCCCCCCCAATGGTGCTCCTCCGCTATAATAGGCGCTCCTGAATCCCTGTAGGTGCTCCTCAGTCTGCATTGATGCTTTCATATTCAATTCAACGCTCCATACCACATTCTCTGTCAGCACTCCTCCTCTAGGATGGGCGCTGACCTATCCCCTCCTCCACCTCGATTTGTAGCGCCTCTATTTCATTCTAGACTCATTAGCTCCCTCCCCTTTCGGCGCTACTCAGCTTGGATGGGTCGCTCCACTAGATTGGCGCTCCTCAATCCCCGTCGCCAGTCCTTGGCCTGGCTTTGTGCCCCTCAATTTCATTCGGCACTCCTCCATCACCATCAGCACTCCCCTTGCCCGCCCTGCACTCCACATCAGGCACTCCTCCTTTGCTGGTGGCGCACCTCTTTTTCGCTTGAATTCATCTTATTGCCATTCCAAACTCCATTTTGATTCACCACAAGCTACCCTCTCATTTTGAATCTTCTTGATATCACAAATCAAGCCAAACCACATTGGAATTCAATTTTATCCACTCGCCTGGCTCAAATCATTCTGAAATACATGGAGTGCCGTCAGCTTCTTAGCGCCGTTGATGAATCGTGTGTCCCTGCATTCGTCGGCCCTGATGAGATGGGAGATTTAGTGGATGACATTGAGCCAATGTTCAATTGATATCATTCAATTGCTTAGTCAGGTTATTGATTCAGTTTTACCTGCGTTTATTTATGAATCACTTGCCATTTGATTTGGTTCTCCTTGCTGTAGTAATGCAAACAATAGAATGTTTAATGACATGCTGGGTACTATAGTATGATATAGAAGTTGATAATGAACAATTATCTATGCATCATATGTGGAGGGTATTCTTATTGCTGGTGTACATGCTTGAAATCTCGGATAACGCCTGCAGTTCTCCGAATGAATATCCTTAAGGACCCAGGCATCTCCCAGAGTTAGTTTTGGATTCCCGCATTGGTTGGGCGACAGTATCAGGTGCTCCCAAATTTATCATAACCACTCCCATGGTGTTCCTGTACCAGTCATCACAGATCCCAGTTACTCTGAAGGCCGGCCGGAATGCCCTCCATAGGTCTGATTCTCTCCTGAAATTGACACTTCCAAGTTTACACCCCGCCCCCTCTCACACACTCCTGGAGGCTCCCAGTGACTAAAATACATTTTGCTGATGTTGATGATGGACAGTTTTCATTGTAATATACTCTAAAAGGCTATCATAGCTTATAATATTGTAACAGACCATTTCAATAACAAACAGAATGTTCAACTTCACACCCAGCGGTAAACATGGTGTGGTGAGTAAATAGGATTGTCAAGAGTTCCACAGCCTAAGAAATAGAGCTATGTCAATACTGTTCCAATGAATCCTTTTTCTTCAAAATTCCGAAACTGAGTAAAGCTTTATATAACCCCTTACCTTGATGAGAAATGTCTTTACCTAATAAACCACAAGAAGCTGGCCCTACACCATGATAGATCCTCTGGTATTCAAAGATCAGTGGTAACCTTACTATTTTGAAACTAAATGCCAGTATAGATTTAATAATGAACCAAGACAATGGGTTATATATGATGTTGCTGCAAGATGCAACTAGGTTATTGTATTCACCGAGAAATTTTGGCCTATAATAACAGGTAAAATGTACTACATGTTCCACAAAGCTGGAACACTTGCAATGAATACTCAGAAACCTCAATGCTTATTAGTAGCAGCTCCAGTCAGTTTACTATCTGTATACCAAATATCAGATTGTTCTTTTCTCAGTATGGATGGACAAATAAGAAATGCTGTACATACTCTGTTCTGTTTATTTGCACCAATATGGAACTCATGATATTGACAATACCCAAAAAACTGAGTTATAGATAGAGATCGGAATACTTTGAAAACAAATGCAATATAGACTATCTCAACTAGTAGTTGTTTCATACTGATTAGACAGTTACTCTGAGTCTGAGATTCAATTCCAGATGAAGAAGCTTATAATTAATATTAGTTATTCGTCAAAGAATATTGAAGTTAATAAATCATAGTTGAATCTAATGGAACTATTACATATAATTTACCATCAATTTTTCTTCACTGTTCATTGCTTGAAGTATCAGCATCTGACATCTCAGTTCATTCAATCTAGTACTCCTCAGCCTTGGCCACTGGCAGCCAAAGCACTGGAATATATACTGCCTGAATATGCTTTTGAAATAAGGATTATTGTTATATTTACTCAATCTGAATACTGATGTGATATTTGTCTGTTTGAGAAAATCACATTCAACAGTGGAAGCTACTACTCTAATCATCAATCAATGGTGGACTGTTTAGTTCCAATCCATTCTTGGTAAACTTGTGCAGAATGGTGATTCTGAATATTTACATGATAGTCATTGACATATGTCGGAGGTTGCTGATTTGCTTGGTAGGTGAGCCCTCTCTCCTGTTCTCCACGATGACAGCTAGCACTCTTATCTTTTGTGTCGAAATGTCACATCAAATATTCTACTCCATCCCAATTTATAGCCAGCTAAATCCCTATTCACTATTGTCAGATATTAAAAATTAAGCTAAGTTACATTAGAAGTGACTTTCCACCCCGAGGTAGGTATGTAATTTCAGAAAATACCAGGAGTACTACTAGTTACTCAGTACATTGTGTGAAATGTCCATGTCTTGTTTCACTGACCCTGCTATAGTGTGGAACATAATGGATTATGTTAACATTCAGTTCAATTCAAGTATTTTGTTTCCTGGATTGAAGTATTATATTGTTGTATCTATTCTTCATAGGGTAATTCATCTACAGTTTATTTAGTGTATTACCCTAACAACACAAATAGATACTTGTTGAAGAATCTGTTAGCTAAAATAGTACAGTTTAAAAGTTATTAATTGACATTAGTTCATAGATCATATTAACCATGGAGTGTATTTTACTGCTGGTGTCATTCTACATAGTCTCAAATTGTGCCTGCATTGTATGGAACAAAGTGATCTAGAATCTAGGTCAACTGTTGGAGTTTGCGTGTGATACCCATACTGATCAGTTACCAGTCCCAGGTACTTCCAAACTTCTCTTTAGTGCTTCAACACAAATCCAAACTCATTAGCTCCTCTCACATTCAATGGCGGTACCACTGAGTAGGCTTTCTTGGTACTTTTCACTGGATGACATTGCCAGGCTAGAGTCTGATTCCATCTTTAATTCAACATTCTGGATTTATATACCAAATTCTCTTTCATTTGTGGGCACACTGGTAGGAACCAAAATACACCTTGCTGATGCAGCAGTGTTCAAAAGAATATTCAGAAATAAAACTTCTTTTAAAGAGTATGTTGAAAATTATGAACACCATTATAAACAAAGTCTCAGCAATTCAATCTAGCTAGAAAACCAACAGAGAAAATTTCCAGAAACTTAATTGATACAACAATGACATCAGACTACGGTCAAATGATTAGGAATTGCAGTTAGCACTCTAGCTAGTTTGCTGGAGTGTAACATTACAAGTCTCAGTAATTGAGGAAATCTTCCAGAATGTTCAGGAGACTGACTTTAGATCAATCACAGTAATCGACCAATGTAACTTGCCACAGTCAATATCGCAGTGTTCACAATCACAGCTGGTAAGACTCTGCCAGATTGACCTTTCTTGAAATCCATTCTTGTGATCTGACTACCCTGGCAATATGGCTTCTGTGGGAGGTCTATGTCTATATAAGGTTAGCAGACCAGGATGGGTATATGGATGCACTTTTTGAATGATTGATTGGAGGTTTTTGAAGTAGTCTAGAAGGGGATGACAATCTCTCTGGCAAACTATCAGCAGAACCAGAAAGTCAATATCAGTAATAATGATGCAATTTTGTTACATGGGAAACATTAAGGATATATTTCAATGTATTCAAGTCTATAATAGTAAGGTCAAAGTTACTAGAGAGGTCTTGAAGAAATTGATTTGGGAAATATTGCTAGCCCAAAGACTTTGACAAATGCAGACAGTTGGCCTTACCAGGATATTTGATACAAAGATACTACAAATAATTATCAGAGTTGGTAGAACAGCTGAGAACGAGAGGGAATGTTAGAAATATCCGAAGACAGGTCTTTCATTTGCTTATACTGTTTCCTTATCCACACACTGTATAACCAACTTCTTATCTTGTGATAAGTTTAAGGGCGGTTAGGGGTGTTACAGAAGATATGTGACCGGAAATCGTGTAGAAAGTAGTTGATATAGTGGGATGTAAGAATGATTTGGTAATGGTTGATAGTGAAAGCAGAATTGACGTATCTGATATAGATGAGGTCCGAGTGATACAATGTGTGATGATCCAGTCTCAGTATATAGAAAAGGAGTTGGTTCAAAGTGAAAAAAATAATACTTTAGTATTCAATTAATCTATTATAGTATGAAAGATTGATTAGAAAGCACAGTCACATTGTATATTAACCATGGATGCTGGAATTGGTGAATTTTCTTTTCTTCCCTAATAATGTTTTTTCTTTTGTTAATAGAAATAATTGAATATTTAGCATAAAATCTCAACTGCCTGGTTTTGTTCTTCAACACAAACTTTGACTTTGAGCATTTCTGATTATAGTTTTATTGATATTGCCAAAAATAAATCCCATCTGTTACACTAGAATGAGCATACCAATAACTTACTAATGATTGAATGAGTCTGTACCCATCATCTGCATCAGCAAAAACTAAAATTCTTTCAGTAAATGTATTTAAGTGATTGTACCCACAAACTCAAAAAATGAAATTGAGGTTTCCCTGAAACATGGCGTTGCTTAACCTTTCCAGACTATTCTTTGAGTTGTCAAGATGCTGTGTTCAAGTGTCACGACCAATGTACCCACTTTTGGGAATGTGACAATGACCACTCGACGAACGGATCACACTTGCTTTGACAATATCCCAAGTCATCTCTTGGGAGACTCTGGCATCGCCCAATTCAATGTGTCTTGGGAATGATGATAGTACTCACTCCGTAACCTCAATGAAGCGTCTAGTTTATATTTTTAAAGACCCTCATTGCCTAATTTGACCAATGATACTTACCATGTAGAAGTGGTTCATAATATTAAACTTGTTGATACAAGATGTTGCAGTACGTTACAGTAGTTGAACCGTTGCGGGAGGGTTATGCATCATCACAATTATGATTTCATATGTTTGGGATCAGACTTCAGTAAACCATCAGTTCTATTACATTTACTACTATTATGATATATCGATGAAAGCTGCAATAAAATAGCACACAATGGAAATCCTAAATGTGATCACTAGTCTTAGCGACAGTTCTGGACCCTCAAGTCGGGTCCGGTTCCGGGCCGGAACCGAACCGGAGCCAGATTGGCGGTCCAGGTTGTCATTGAAGCCGAACTGTTGATTTGGGTACAGTTCAATTGACATCTCCCTACCCATCAGAATTGGGCGGGTTCTCAGCGGGTTGTACAGCGGGTCCATCTGTAAATAAATATAACATGCTTGCCTTTGATATTTGATTATAGTACTCAATCAAAATGGATTATTCGCCATCCAGGAATCATATTTTGCATGTATTGCATGTTGCGAGATCGACAATATTTTAATTGATGTTTTTCTTTTAATGATTTGTATTTTTGACCGTGGAGGAGGTCAATAGTTCATTTATAAGCTCAAATGTCCATGCGATGCCTTCATTACCCGATCAGCATCACCAGCAATTGATGACCCTCGGTTCACGCTGGGTTGGTGGATATTGTCAGAATGGCGCCGTGACCATGTCACTTTCTCTTTTGCGCATACTGGGTTGCAATACATTGGTTACAGATAGCAGCGAGCAAATCACTTCCCAATTACATCACTTACAAGACCAAAAATTATGAAGGCTCCATTGACGCTTGAGGTGTAGCGGCATTGACACAAACCATATTGCCTATCAAGACTGCTAATACTTCGATTATGGGTAAATGCCGTAGCACAGCCCTTGGATTATTCAAGATGCAACACCCAAAATCGTTGACGCTCTGTTGACGCGCGATTTCAGACTGGGGATGTGACCATGTCGCGATGTCTTCTGGTCATAACGGCTGCCATTACGTTGATTATGGGTAGATGCTGTAGCACAGCCCTTGGATTATACAAGATGCAACACCCAAGATTGTTGATGCTCTGTTGACGCTCTGTTGATGCTCTGTTGACGCTCATCTTCAGGTGTAGTGACATTGACACTGACCATATTGCCCCTAAATGCGGCCAATACTTTGATTATGGGTAAACGCAATAGCACCGCCCTTGGATTATATTATAAGACTGTAAAAAGTAGCAATTCTAAACACAAAAAGAAAATACAAAATTGCTTTTTGCAATATCCATTGGAATGACTAGTATCATAACAACTATTTTTAATAATGTACATGGAAGATTCAGCTTTGAATAAATTATAATGTTTAATACACAAGGAGAAATTGGAAGAATACTTACAATATTCAAAATTATTTATTTGATAGAGTAACATCAAAAAAAAATGCGTTTGACTTTTACTAATGTGCAAACGACTACATAAGAGTATTTCTCTGGTGAAATATGTCTAGACTTCTACTGGAAAACGATGAGGAAAGTATTTGAAAACTGTAATAATTTCTGATTCGTGAAGTAAAGTCAGTAAATTTAAAACACTACTCTGAATGCAATTATTTATAAAACAAATGATAACAAGCTTGCAGTAGTGAATTGTTCAGTACTATTATGACTATCTGAGTATTTCAACCTAAATATTAATACAATTTCATATTTAAAAAATTACCATAATAGTATGTTTTGGATAATTCATCACTTATTTGTATCTATTTTGCCATCAGATCCCACTCTCCATTGCTTCACCAATAATACATATTGTAAAGCAAATCTTATAGTATATATGATTGGGAAAATACTCAAGCTCCTATATTTAATATACTATGAAGGTAGTCTACAAAGCTACTTTCCAAAAACTTTATATTCATTAATATGTTATTTATCTTTTCACTGCTGGCTATCTATATTCTTCAATCACTAAGCAAGAATATATTTGGTATAATGTTGTACATTTTCAAAATATAGATAAAGCAGACTAATTAATATTTCAATTTATAAAATAATATAAATTGATAGCAGGTGTATTACGTGTGAATTTAAATTGAAACATTAAACAGAGTGTACAATTGACTATATTTAATGATATACATTCAAACGGTAAAGCTAGTGAGTACTAAATATTATCAAGTACATAGAATTTTCTATATTTGATGCTGAATTATTTTTAACCATTTGCAGTTAGATAATATAAGTGGTGTTTACTTATAGCTAATATATACATATCACTTGCATTAAGTCCTGCTGTGATTGGAATAACATTACCTTTATCTCAAATTGTTCTGACGATTGATATCTATCTATTCCATTATTTCTTTGGGAATATTTATGTTTATTATTATATTGCGATGTGGAGATATATTCCAGTTTGCAATACATATATTACATAGGATGGAGTTTAGATATCTGAGTAGTCATGCAATCATTTCCCAATAAGGTATTTATAAGCTTTATTAGAAATAGTTGCTTTTGTCTAAATATAGTAAGATATAACATTTAATTGCAAACCTCCCAAGAGGAATTGCCGGATGAACTTTTAGTTTTAACCATGCAGGTAATTAGTTAGTACTATTAGTACATTATTCATAATTTATTACCATATACAGCAATTACTTGGGTGGATATTTGGTTCAGATCTGTATACAAAGTCTGCAATCCAACCCTTCATTTACATCTCTTTTATCATCAACTGGGACGAAAATAAAATCTCTCTATAGAGTTTGGGAGAAGACACCAATGAAGCCATTTATAAGAAGAAAATTAACAACGTTTTGTTGGTGAATGTGAAAGTTCTGGATAATGAGGCTCAAAATGCGTCGATTACACATGTCCTCAACTATAGCGTAAGCTTCAGAGCATACCCTGAAGCATTTCAGTTGTATAGATTCATCGCGCATTGGTCTGGACTACGACTGTTACCCTTTGTCGAGTCTGAAATATTACCTTTGATTCTTTGATTCAAAAAGTTCGGTTTCTGACGCCCAACACGATTTTCGTATGGCCTACGACCGAGGTAATTCTTTCCAGCAGCAGCGACCACCTTCCCATGGCGAATCGAACCGGAATGAGTACACTAGGACCGGTCACATTGCGCCACCCCAACTGGTAAGTGCGGGAATCGTGTTGCCACGGCGATTAAAGCACTCGCCCAGTCAGCCGTATAGTCTGAATACTCAATACCACTTCCATGGTAGAAATGATAGGAGACTGCCTGGAATATATCCAGGTCAGGTAGGACCGTACAGTAACGTTCCCTTCTGGCTTCTTTCGCTCCTTGATCGAGTGGGATAGTCGGCAGCTGACCAATATACAGGCCAGGGATGTCCTAAATCTCAAGAGGGTGGCCCTCGGAACGAGTCAGCATATTACCGTGATAACGAACGGGGTATAAGTTTTAATGATCCTGATGGTGCCCTTTGGAGTTCATCAGATCCAATGTGTGGTAGTGGTTGGCAATTTCATTGGGGACCGCTCAGTTCCAGTGAGATGTTCGAAAGTCCTGGTCTGCATTCTTCGATGGGACTGGATGCTCAGCAACAAATAATGCCGCCATCACAAGGTGTTGCAAGTGGGGATTGCAGTGTATATCCGTCGCCTGGAAAACCGCCAGCTAGACATAATCCGAACCGTCGGGCATACGACAATCCACAGTTAGAATCGGAACCGTTGATAGCAGTCCAGAGGAGTAAGAATATACCCAGTGGTGCCGAACCACTGTACACGGCTAATAATCCATCCAACTGCGAAACTCCGTTCCCCGTTGATAGCGGTCTTCATGGAGCTGGCCAAGCATTGGATCCGCAATGGCCAAGAGAGAGCGTTGGCACTGTTTTGGATGCGTACTTTGAGGAACCTGAATATTACGACTCTGTAGAAGGTTACAGCGACCCTAGTAGTAACCACTATACACGTACCGGACCTATAGAGTTTGTGCTGAGGCCTAGTTTATCTAGACCAGTTGTCAGTGGTACACATTCACAAAGTAATTCACAGTGGAACGGTGGAACTATGGAGTACTCTCACCGCAGTCAATCACAGCCAGATCTTCAGGGAGGGTATGAGGGGGGGGCTTCCTATGATGGGATGGCTGAGATACCAGCCACAGGTTCTACACTACCAAAGAAAATTTCAAGTTCGTCTCGGTCGCCATCAAATATACCTGCTGCTCTACCGGTAGGCTCTCCATCGCCTGCATGTGTTAAATCACAAACTAGTTCCATATCATCCCATAGCAGACCGTCTGTTCAAGATGGATCCAAATTCCTTGTACTTCCTTCCTCAGTTGACATATCGACTGCGAACATTGTCTTACGCCATTTGAATCTTGACGGAACAGTTACCCATCCGCCACCCATCCGACTGGGACTTTTACCACATGGTGCGGGTCACCTAGCTCCTGTACGCCAGTATAACACTGAAAGGATGGCACCTCATCCGATCCAAGCCATTCCAGAACAGGCTGTTACGGTGCAAGAGCTAGAGCACCTGCAAAATGTAGCAAGACTTAACCCTTTGGACCAAAAACTTCAGCTTACGCTTGCTAAGAAAATGGTGGAAGCGGCAATCGTGTTAGCAAGCAAAGGAGGACGAGCTGATATCAAGACCACAAGAAAGATACGAGAGAACTACATCGTTAGTGCATACAAAATTATCAAGAGATTGACTAATTCGGTGAGGAGGCGTATGCTCGACGGCACGGTGAAATGTTGTTGTAGTTTTGACAATGATCGCAGTCGCATCCTTATCCGGATGCAATGTTTTATCTGGCTTCATGTTACGGCGAAGGTCAACTTGGATTACAGGTTGATCATGAACGTGCATTCAATCTCTACGAATCAGCCGCGAAGCTGAATCATGCACCTTCTGCCTACCGGACTGCCGGTAAGGCCTTTTAAATCTCCTTCATTGTGCTAGTCATGTTCTGATTTTGCGAAAATAGTGTGCGCTGAGCTCGGAGCTGGAGTACGAAAGGATCCGTTGAGGGCAATGACCTGGTATAAAAAAGCCGCAGCCCTTCGCGAAACACCCGCAATGTTCAAGCTTGGTGAGATTCACACCTGGGACGCATGAATATGACATATACTTACATCTCATATAGGAATGATCTTATGGAAAGGGTTGCTGGGACAGCCCCGGAACCCACGCGATGGTTTGATATGGCTGAAGCGAGCTGGTGATCAAGCCGATGAAAACAACCAGCATGCTTTGCACGAACTGGTAGAAAGCTGATGTCGATTTACTACTAGCGAACGCTGACAAGGGTGAAGGGTCTGTTATATGAGAGCGAAGGGAATGATGTCATAATTCCAGATATTCATTATGCACGAGAATTATTTTTGAAGGCCGCTGAACTTGGATATTCGACGTCTCAGTTCCGCATGGGTTGTGCATTCGAGTATGGCACCATTGGGTGTCCAATAGACCCAAGGAAAAGCATTGCCTGGTATAGCAAGGCAGCCATGAAAGGCATGTTGTTCACTATCTTCCGCCCAGCTCGCTTGCTGATACATCTATCCTTGATCTAGGCGAGCACGAGGCACAACTTGCTCTCAGCGGATGGTATTTAACCGGCTCTGATGGAATCATCCAACAAAGTGACACAGAAGCATATTTGTGGGCTCGTAAAGCCGCCGAGAGGGGATTGGCAAAGGCAGAATATGCGCTAGGTTATTATACAGAGGTTGGTATTGGAGTCGCTCCAAACCTTGACGAAGCCAAGCGGTGGTACTATAAAGCGGCCAGTACGTATTTTCAACATCTTTCATTGGTTGTGATTGCCGACATTTCAATAGGCCAGCAACACCCGAAGGCTCTACTTCGACTACAAGAGTTGAAGAATGGTGGTGTAGGAGTGCAGAAGTCGAGAGAAAGGCTGTCGCGCTACAATGTAGAAGGTAAAGGGGATGATGGGGATTGCATTGTAATGTAAGGGCACATCGTCTTGTTCAATTCTTACCTGTGAAACGTTCTACTTCTCCATTTTACTAGCTGTTGCTTACTACTTATATGTCCTTGATTTTCCTAAATTTATACCCAACAGAGCGAACGGTGGCCATTAAAGGTTGTAGTCTATAGCTTGCGCCGGCGATATAAAGCCTACATGACGGACTATAACGTATGTAACAGAGTTACCGACCACCAAAGACCAAAGTACGATGACTAACTTCACTCAGCGGGCTGCATCAGTATAATACACTGGACCAGTGTGAGACAGTCACGTAGTTTTGTTAGGTGTTCTCCTGTAGCAGGCGTTTAGTTTTGTGAGCAGATGTAGTGAATATATATAAACTTTCTGTAGCGAGCGTGAAGGTTCGGACGTACCGTGTAACAGGCAGCCCAACCGGTCCTTAGAATTGATTACAAACAAATACAACATAATCATGGATCACAGAGGCCTTGTGCGGCCACGGCAGGGTACGATAAATCCATGTCACAGTAATAATTGTTTAGTATTCTACTCCACCATCCCTGCTGCAATCTCTACCTCTACCTCCACCTCTACCTCTACCTCTGCCTCTGCCACTATCGGTGGCTCCATCTCTGCCTCATACTCACTATCCTCTTCTTTATGTGACTGCACTATTATATTGAAAATACAGAACTATCAAGATTTTTCGATTGCATAAGTTATGTTTACTTAGTAATTCTCCTTACAATAGGTAAAACTATACTAGTGAGAATAATCTGGAGTGTTAATACTTTCCATATCTGATTTATTAATTGTCTCAAAGCTTTCATTTGAAACTTGCCTAGAAGTTTGTATTATATTCTGAGGTTGATATCAGTATATCTGTATTTATCTTTGTAAATATATTTGGATATTTCTATTGTGTTCAATCCTTCACTTCTAATAGTTTATATCAGCAGAGTGCTTCAATATTTAATTTGGTATTTTTTCATAGCCAAACCACATACTACAGCAGTGTTTTCTTTCTTTCTTTTTGGTAATACAATCTATTACTTTACTACTAATACAACTGATTATCTTTTCATAGAAAGAGAGAGCCAATCTCCAATAATACTATAGAACATACATCCAAATAGCAAAAGTTATGTGTGCACCATTCTATTGTTCAATGAGTTTATTGAAAGATCACTACCTTGTTAAAATATATATTATATTCTTACCTACATATATCTTGGTAGTATAATAGCAATATCATTGTTTTCATCAATTCTGATGCTGGAACAGCATGTAATTTTGGTAATCATATCTGAATGAATCTTTAATTTCTGAAAAAGTCTTGTTAGAATAAAGTTACATCTAACAATATGACCATCATAGTAATCAAACTATTAAATACCAGAGAGAAGACTTACATATCAGTAGATTAGTTAGTTAATATCATTTGGTAGCTGAAATAAGAAATTGCTGTCTTGCCAGCAAATATTATTTCTAAAGCAGACAGCAATAGAATCATCAGTAACAAAGATTGATAAGCTGGTACAATACTTCAAAGTAACTAGCAGACTTTGACAATTATATACCACAAAAGATAAATACTGTATATGGACAGGAAAATAACATTTGGCTACGTACCAACAATCTAACAAGTGTAATATAAGGTCCAGTATGAAACCAATAATAATAGAGAATAATTAAAATCCTACAAGATGTAACAATAGATAGTGAAAATCGTGGTAGAGACTAATTACTATCCGATACAATATTCGCAATGTAGAATATATGTAACGGTGTACATCTGTATAAGGCCTTGTAGGATGGTATATCAGCAAATACAGTTGCAAGCGTTGGTATCAAAATTGTAGAGTAGTGTGACGCAAAGATTAGTGCTAGATAGCTAATGCCGGTGGCGAGCCGACTATATATCACACAAGTGTTACCCAGCCCAGAACACGTCACATGAATCGATGCTGTTGCATGATTAGTGTTAGCAATGGGTACAAGTAACCCACCAGTGGTCCGGGTTCAGTTCAGTTCCAGACCCATCCAAAAACTCGACCCACAGCTTCTTAGTGGCCCAAACCTGGCCCCAGGCCCATCAACCAACGAGTTGTACCAGGATTAGCTAGTCCCCTTGGTTCCAATCTCAGGTTATGGTTGTCGGGATTCTCCAATTATGGTCGCATTCAGATATCCTACTGCTAATCGCAAAATATTGAATTTGTACGTCCTTGTCCTCTTTTGATATATTGGCTGCCTTTATAATCAAAGACAAAAGAGACACGGTCCCTGCCCCATCCCGAAAATGAGTGTCAATGGAGCATCAACGATTGTTGGTTTTGTAAGTAACATAATTGATCAGAGACTTGGTCGTCTTAATGTGTACTGACAGTATTGGCTGCCTAAATGGGCAAAAATGCTAGCCACAACATTGCGACTATCTCCTAAAAATGAGTGTCAACGGAGGGTCAATGATTTTTGGTCTCGTGAGTCAGGTAATTAAAGATTGATTTGGGCGTTGTTAGACATAATCACAGTACTGGCCGCCTTGATAGGTGAAAGAGAAAGCGATATGCTCCCGGCCTGAACTTGAAAATGAGCGTCCACCGATGGTCAACAATGTTTGGGGTAGCATCATGCTTAAACAAAGCGGAATGTAGCCGTTACAGTCTGTATACAAAGTGTTGACTGGTATTATAGGCTAAAACGCTCACCAGCACTGAGTTGCAGCTCTGAAGATGAAATAGGTTGTGATTGTCCGGGAGGCTGTCGTGGGAACATCTCTTGGTTATTTGCCTATAATGTCTGCCAACTCCTGCAGTATAGATGTCTGTGATCAATCGCCACTTGGATTACCGAAGATGTAGTAATGGCAATAATTGTTGACGCTCCGTTGACACTCTGTTGATGCTCATTGTCAAGATGGGGCAGGCAGCGTGTAGCTTTCTTTATTCCCTCTAAAGGCAGCCAATACTATGATAATGCATAACAATGACTGAGTCACATGGGAATTACCTGACTTAGAGGACCAAAATTCGTGGATGCTCCGTTGACGCTCATTTTGCCACGGGGGTATCCACAATATGCCAGAATGTATTTTGGCATAGAATACCAGTAATGGTGTTTTGGGAGCCGTTCTATTGTCTTCATGTACTCTCGCCTTTATCACTATATTGTTCTTTAATAATGCATATAAATATATCATTTATAATATACTTTGAAGTGTCCGCTAATTGTAGATATTAAAAAGATTCAGATATCCCGTTCCATCTTATCAATGCTCGTCTGTACTGTCAGGTTCGCTCAATAGGCTGCTGTCATCTGCAAAATGGATGACAGCTGCATTCCCCCGCAGCACATAGTGTACTAACCAGTTGATGTTCCTTTATCAGTCAGCAAATCAGGAATAAAATCTTTATCGCAAATGCTTTGCTTGGCATATGCCTCAAGATTGAAAAATTGAGCTTTCGGAGGAGGAGTATGTATATACACATCTCCGGATGGCACACCTTCAATTTCGAAATTTGGTTCTCCCTCATTGTTGGCTGGTGGTGCAGATGGCGTTCCGGGCGGAGGTGGCGCTGGTTCTAGTGGAGGTGCACTCGGTCCATTGCGCTGCCAGCATCTCTGCGGATTCCTCGATATTCCGTTTTGGAAAGGAAGGCAGCCATCCATTTGATTTTCATTAACCATTGCCAGTTGTCTTTCCTTAGCAGCCTTCAACTTATTATCCCCAGGAAACTGAACACGTCGCTGCATCTCTTCTCAGACTTCAGCGCAAGGTTGCTTGATCAGATATTGGGCGTCCTCTATTGCGGGGTGCCAAAACCCTCCTTTGGCCTTTTTGGCCCTATTCAAAGCAAGGCACATGTCGGACTGTTCTAGCTGTACCCAACCTCCTTGCCTAGCCACAGTAGCTGACATGTTGAAAACCTACAAGAAATTAGTTACTGCATCTAAAGGTGAGATTCAGCTATTACGTCAACCATATATGACTCGGTAGCCTCCTCTGGGGTCTTTACAACCTGTTTCGTCCACTCTCGGGGATGTTTATCATGAAATTCTTCCACAAAAATCCCTGACCTGACGACATCATGATGTTTGCATTCGCGGAGTGTGCGGACAATTGGCTACGCCGAACATGGAGGTTTCCCATTACGGGCAACAATGAATTGGTCATGTAGCGCTCTACATACACCAGCTGTGCATTCAATCATTAGTTTACGCCCGTCTACCTCGGGATTGAATCACTGACATCTGATCACATGCTGCATCATATACTTGCTGCTTCCCATTTTACATACCACTTTTACATGTGCATCCCAGGTCATAGTTCTAGTGGCTACCTTGGCAGCATCGCGGTGTACTAACTGGTGTCTCCCTTGCTACTGTCTCACAGTGGGTTGCACAATGGATGACATGCCCGTTGTTCGGCTCAATTCGGATCTACTCGCACCTTGCTGAGCTGTTTGTGGACCCATGCCTTGCTGTTGTGGAAAAGGTGAGGAAGATGATAATGAAAAGAAGTGGAAAGTGCTGAGGAATATGTAGTTAGCTTCAAGTCATAATGGAATGAGGGACAGCCACCTTGCACATTCGACTCAAGATTAGCAATGGCAACGGTTCCAGGTAACCCGCCAGTGTTCCGGGTTTGGACCGGATAAACAGTTCGGTTCAGTTCCAGAACTGTCCAACAACCCAACCCATTCTGTCTTGGTGGGGTTATTACCCGGACCAGACATAAACCCGGGGTTTTTTGGCTGGGTTTATCAAACAGCAGAGCCTCATCCGCACGAACTCAGAACTTTGCCTCCAATTAGGTACTTGAGTTCTGATTTTATCACAATATGATATATACGTAAAACACGCAGTTTTAGATGCTCTTTCACCTCCCATTGTCCAATTTTCGATCCGATCACAATGTGTTGATTTGCAGTGAAATAATGCCCAAAATTGGGCCATTTTCGAAGCGACTCAACGTATGCTGATCGGATCGCAAACTGGAGAATGGCAAGTGAACGAGCATCTAAAGCTGCATCTTTGACGTAGATATCATATTGTGATACGATCAGAACTCAAATACTTAATTGGAGCCAAAGTTCTGAGTTTGTGAAAATATGGAACCAGCCAAAAAACCGTGGGATCGGATGCTGTTTGGTTTTTTGATGGGGTATAACCTGTTGCAACGTTTCCAGTTTGGTTCCAACCCGGACCTGCGACCGAACCGCTAATTTGGAACCGTTGCTAACACCACTCAAGACGAAGCCTACTGGGTATTGGTGCAGATTGCACGGGATCCCAACGGTAGTGGGATGTGCAGTAAGTCGGTCCGATGTCGTTTCATTGTGTACAGGGATATATGGTGGTGAATGACAGCGGAAATATCAACTTTGATACATATAATCTGGACATTCTTCGACAGAAACAATGTCTGGTGATGTTCGTCTGCAGACAATCCCGAGATCTTAGATGAAACACCAGCTAACCAATAAGTCATGTTATACAGTTAGCATTACTATTCCCTTTGAAGTGAAGGTCAAACTGCAGATTTTGCTTCATTCATTTTCATCAAACGTACCATCCTTGACATAAAAGACCCAGCTCGCCTCCATGTGGTCCACATCTTGCAACATCCAACATGTCGCCCAACCGCAAAGTCAACTCAAGATTCAATGGTCAATACTCTGAAAAATAGCATTTCGCCACCTCTGGCTCGCAAATACCACAAATCCACAAAGTATTCCACACCATGATGTCGTCAAGTGATCGGCAGCAAGAGCGACTTGCAGTCAGGAAGTGGCTGAGCCTTGGGAGCACTGCACAGCCCGTGACCTAAAAAGATGCTCTCAGCAGAGACAGGACGAGAAATGTAATTTTGATGGAAGCAAGGGTAAGAGAAATGGATCGAGGAGCATGTGGATAGAGTGACTGCTGTGGCAAGAAAACGAGAACATGACGCAGAGACAGCGATTAGACAACAGCAGAAAGAAGTGAGATATGCTGGACAGGCAGGATCGACATCCAAAAAGTGCGAAAAAGACACTCCAGGAGGTGTCCAATGCTATCGGACACAGTCTGAGTGATCTTGCAAGTTCTGACAGTAAGGAGCATGGGAAAGTCAAGGAAAATGATCATGTTACAGAGCTGGGCAAGTTAAGCGAAGATGACGAACCAGGCTGGGTGATGAGCACAATCACCAAAACAGTCCAACACCGCAATGAAAGTTTTAGGCAGAAGAAGATGTGGCTTGAAGAACTGATGCAACCCAGATGGGTGGATGCGGCCGGCAACTTCTGTGAGAGAGATAAGAACTACACGACGGCCGAATTGAAGGTCCCGGCAGTTGCTAATCCCCAAACGGACTCGTTCGCAGCCATACCGTCACTGACAACATTTGGACTGCTTATGCAGACCCTTGATATTATCCCCAGACAAGCGCAAATGCTGCAAGGGACTTCCTGAGCAGGAAGTTGTCAAATGAGGCTGGGCGCTGAGAAACCACATTAAAACTAATGTACAGCATCTCTTCCACCAGGCCCAGCACCCAATTAGTCTCTGATTAAGACATTGCGGCCTGTTGAACCAGTAGTCTTTTCCCCTGCATAGTGCCTCCCTGGCTAAGTACCAGTTACACCTTTGGTGTTACAGGTATACTTCCGGGATCATTCAGGATCACTCGATAATCCAAATATTTATACTCAATCCGAAATCATGAATTATCACTCGGATTTCCTAATTGGATCAACCTTCCGGATTTGTTCACCTATTGGTAATATCTCCATTACCCTACGTCTGTATCAATAAGATCAATGACAGCGATCAAGCCGAACGCAAATAAGCTATGCAGTATCTTTATCCTGGTATTGGTCGTAGGATCTCTATTGTCAATGGTCATTCCATATCGACAGGAAACCGTATTCCTAGTCGCCAAACAAACCACTATTCTCTCATGTCCAATGGTTCATTCCTTACAAGATGAGATGTCGTCAATGTCAGAACACTATCGCATCTCATGATATGCAGAGTCATATAGGAGATAAGTTGATAACCAATAATGGATATACTGGAGCCTAGTCGACCAAATGGACTTATACGACTCAACCCTTAGTTTGACCACACTCTCTTGGTCTGGGCAAGTGGGACCTTGGATTTATATGTCCTGAGTGGCGCGGGATACTCTCCGTTCGATATATGGCAAAACAACTCAGTTGCAGAATACTGTATATTTGGCTCTAATAAAGCGTAGTCAAATTAAGGGCTGTGTCGTTTGCCGTAATCATTAAACCGATAAGTACCCGGTACATATATGAGAGGGCACTCTCATTGGCTCCTGGTGACATGAACTTGTTCAATGATAATTGGCTTCAGATAAGCTCGTATTCATATGAGGTATCGCCAATAGCAATTGTGTCGCAATAGGCACATATTACCTTGATGACCTAGTTAATACTGCTGGGAGTTAGAACTTGATTATCAATGGTAGAGGCCTACGATGAAGAGGCAGTTACGTATGTGAGCTCCCAAACAGGATTTGGCAGTATTACGATTGTTAAGGGTGTGGATCATCTGATATATATCAGCGATCCCGACTTGGAGGAAGGACATTGATAACCTAGTATCAACATACAATCTATATTAAGATTTATCTACGGATACCTATTAACCTTCTCGACCTGGAGGTCAAGCCTTAACTTTATTCCTGTGTATGATCTATGAGTTCTGTATCGAAGTCAACGAGGATACTTCTCCTGTGAAGTCCAGAGTTTTACATTCATTATTCAGTTCTATACCACAGATACATCTATCACTCTCTATACGTGGCTATTCCTAGTACCTTCATTAAAGCAAGTCGTTGATCGGGAAGAGAGCAAGATGATTCATTGGAGTCCGAAGGAAGTCCAAGGATCAGCCCGATAGCGGCGTGATCCAGAGGACACTTCTGCTATGATACTCTTGAGTCGGCACTACTCCTTCTGCTGAGGCAAAACTACTTTGCTGATTCTTTTAGGCAAGTCGATACTTGGAGTCATCGCATTCTTGGAGTGTTGGTCCTCGAGTATAAGTGCCGGTCGTTGGGAGGATACTCTTGCATCCGTTGGAAGTCCGAGAGTCATCACGATTGTGTGGTGGTTTGGAGGATACTTCTTTCAGGCTCTCCTGGAGTTGTGTACATCAGCATACTGATATCTTAAAGACAATACTCTTTAGTCGATACTCTCTATTGGGAATCAAAACCCAAACAGTTACCTTGTCTTTTGTGGGTGTTAATCCTCATACGCATCCTGAGTGAAGCCTTATTCATCTTCTTCTTCATCAGTCCGGAGCTCATTAGGGGCTTTTATTGATTAGGACTTAGGGTGAATCTCCCGGTGTTACATTACCAGACAGAAATCGGAATCGGACGAAGAAATGGTGACAGCTCCTCCGTTGCCAGAGGACTAGGTAGTCACCAAGTTAGTTTTGACGACTCACCTCTTTGAAAAGTAATTTATGAATCTATTTTGCTATGTGTCACCATTTTCTAGCTTTCAGTGACCAAATTGTGCGACGTGATAATTTGTCAGTGGGTGTGCAACGGTTCTACAGGCCATGGGAAAGTTTTAGACCTCAAATCATGTTGAGAGACAACAAACAAACTTGATATCATCCTGCCTGTTATGGTTAAGTGAGAAAGCAATACCAAAATTAGAGACCAAATGTACTGACAAAATTTAAGTCAATACTGTCATACGAGTCATAGAAGTAGTGGTCAATGCGCAATCTGAACCCGGATGACTGATGACTGTCATGCGGCATTCGTGCATGCATCCAACTGCATAACTCGCCGCCCAGAACTGCTGCACCTGGTCGAGATTTTGAAAATTGCTTATGGTATGTCATGGAAATTGAGGAGAAGGAGCTGGATAAGGAAAGGTGAACAAGTCGGGCTAAATATATCAAGAACTGGTAGATAGATCTATATGCTATAAATTGCCGGCCGAAAGCGCTGAAACGCAATGGGCCTATGTCAAGCATCGCTCAGATACCATGTATAGTGGCGGCTCAGAAACAGAGAGTCATTGAAGTGTTTGGATGGAAATGTATATACATTGAGACGATATATTGGATGTCAATAATGGTGTTGTGCAATTTAGGTGCAATTGTTGAGCATCCAGCGATTGATAGTAGGTCCTTAAGGTGAGCATCAATGGAGAGTCAACAATTTTTAGTCCTACACATTTGGCAATGAAAGGGCTGCATAGTAACATCATTTCAAAGAGGAACAATTGGCCATCTTTATAGGTAAATAGGAAAGTCACACGCTCATTGCCTCATCCTGGAAATGAGTGTCAACGGAACATCAACCATTTGTGGTCCTGCATCTTGGATAATCACTGGGCCATGCAAAGGTATTTACCCATAATTACAGTATTGGCCACCTTCATGGGCAAAAATGCAACCGATGATATTACTAATACCATCTAAATATGAGTGTCAACGGTGCATCAACGAGTTTTGGTCATGCATATTTGATGATTAAATGGCTATGCAATGGTGTTAATCCATAATCAAAGTGTCCGCCAGGTCTATCGGTAACAATGCCACTGACAACATCGCTACTACCTCCTGAAAATGTGTGTCAACCGAGTGTGAATAATTTTCCGTCTCGCATTGTGGATAATGAAAGGGCTTTGCAATGGTGTTAACCCATAATTAAACTATTGGCTGCCTTTATGGGCGACTATGCAAGGATAATATCGCAACTGCCTACTAAAACTGAGTGTAAACTGAGTGTCAACAGTTTTTGTACGGGTTCAATAAGCTACACAGCAACGAACTGCACCACTTTATTCCTAAATAGAGTGAATATCAGTCACTGTTCTCTATACGTCCTTGTACTCAACTTCACAAATATGCATGTTAAGTCTCATATGTCTGACTTTTTTCTTGCTTGTAGCTCTAGAGTCAATATTTAAGAACCAGCTTTCAACTTTACTATAATGATATATTTGACAGTCTCTCAGGTCAAATTACACAGCAAACAAATTCCCATTGCGATGTCAGATTCAAAATCATTTAATGCCTGATTCCTAGAGGTTGTAATATCTTCCAAAAATGAACATGTCTTTGTTCGGAATTTGACAGACCTTCCTTTATCAATCATTTTTGATGCTTGGTGGGATACTTTGAATGTGGGCTCAAAGTGTCCTATTGCTTGGAATAATTCTAGACATGCACCTTCATGGTGATTATATTTGCATTGCCTAATTGAGGAGACCGGCAGCCCTGGCATCACATGTACCATTTGTCATCAAGTTCTTCGCCATTGATCAGAACATGGGACCAGCTCAATCGGGAAACACTTGCTGGCAAACGCACACATCGCATAGTTAAACTATTTAACAGAGTCATAAGTTACCTAATTGACTAGTTCAACAATCGATGAACCAGCTTTGGCCATACTGAAGAGGCAAGGAAGTTGAGGAATTACAATTGTAAGTTGGCAAAGCAAATTCATATTTGACATTTAGATCTTATTTATGTCAACTGAAGTGGCCGACAAAACGATCCAAACTAGCAGTGAAGGACTCTCAAACTGCTGAATTCCACCATGAAACCTGTAATAGCTACCTCATGTTAAGAATTGTGTTGGCTCATATTCCATGGTACGCTATATCAAACCTGGAGCTATGACAGTCATATAATGCATTACGATGAAAATTCGTGCTACAATATGCCACAGAGAATACACACAGACAGTGGATGCAGTTAAGAAGCAATTGCCGTCAAGGAATAATGTGAGCTTAGCTTTAGACTATTGGACACTGATGAACAAATTACCCATAAGGTCGGTTATTGGTTTCTATATGGATCGGATTTGGGCATCGCGAGAAGTGCCACTCGCATTGGAGGAGGTTGATAGTCTATTCATTTCCTATGTCGAATGCTAATTAAGGAGAATAGGTCAAGGGTCTAAATACTGCAGCACGGCTAGCCATACATTTGAAGGATGTCCTTGACCTGTTTGAGCTTACCAACGGCTGTGTACTTGGAATCACAACACATAACACTTCCTCAAATAACTGGATGCCTTGCACATTACCATTAACCCTTGAGGTTTCCAGAAACGAGTGGCCGGTATTGACAAACCACATACCATGCATGGCACACGTCATTCAGCTTGCTTTAGGTGCCTTCATGAGCAATCAATGTGTAAAAGATTGCACCAAGTCTTGGAAAGCCCATCAGCGTGATCAGCAATTTGGAGAGAATGAAAGCATAGACATTGGGAAGAGTCAAGACTTCATAAAGTGGGCAATGCTAGAATCAACAAGGTGTCTGCCATGAGACCAGGTTTAGCAAAGATAGTTGAGAAACCACATACTTCCAGATATTTTGAAAGTCCTGAAACTGACCTTCATATAGCAATGAAGGCTTACTGTGTTGATTACGCTGACACCTGGTTGTCGAAATGAGTTCATTGACTGTCAAATAGCCAGAGTGCAAATTGTACTACTACGTATTATGGATGTGAAGACACCATAGAATTTGACACTGGGGTTGCTTGAGCGAGCCTACTGATTACAAGAATTCACCCGCAAGTGGCTCAAGAATTCAAAATACAGTCATTACCGGCCACTCTTCACAACTCAGGATGAATGGACCATTGTCAAGTACATTATGGAAGCTTTGAGGCCATTCCGGTACTGGACCCCGTGGATGTCGAGACAGCATACAGTTACTCTCCATCATCATACCACTATGTCAAATGACATGTTCGATCATATGGATGGTGGTATGCGAGCTTTAGTGGAGAAGAACATGGAATGGAAGGGAGACTTATACTTCGCCAAGGAGTTCGCGTGCCAGAAGCTGTCCAAATATTATGCAGTAGTACCTCCAGAGTCGGGTTTGTGTCTCATTCCAGTGTATCTTCGTGATCCTTTCCGCAAGTTACGATTGATTAGAAAGTGGAAGCAGTGAATTGATATTATTCTTGAGGACGAGAGTTTGTAACTACCAAATACCTAGAGGCGTTTCTGGCGTGGGTCGAGAATGAATCCTGCGCCAAACAGAGATACTTGCCCGTCATAAAGCCCGAAAGCGTACCGAGCATCAATCACTTCTCCTCAGCAATTGTTTCTCAATCTGGTCAATCTGGTTATGATCCATATGATCTGTCCAGTGATGATGATGGACACTTAATGCCTACAAGTGTAGCCAAAACACCGCCCGGACAAAGTGATTGCGCAGCACACAGATTGGCAGCTGCAATGCTCTATTACAATTCACCGCCTGAATTACCACATAACTGGGGGCAACTCAATCCAAATCAAAATGATTACTACTCTGACCCTATGGAGATTAGCCGGGCATTTTGGATACTGGATATCACCGACCAGTGGCATCAGAAAGAAGAAATGCACTCAAAGCACGCCAATCTCTCCAATGTGCCACACGACATATTCTCTATTGGACTGCATGGTGTTGGAGTGGAGGGCACTGTTTCCCTTTGGCGAGATGGTATTGGCTGGAGGTAGTCAAAAACCATATGCGGGACCAGTCGCGGAAACAATGTTGTAAGGCCGTTTGCTGTAGCCACTAACGGGATATTGGAAAGCGATGACCCAGCTTTGGATACCACTGATACTGAAACGACTTGGAATTCAAGAGAGAGTTGGAGGAAAGGAAAATGAATTGAATTGCCAAGGTCCACGACATTTTGGAGATGTGGCAGGGCAGCGAAAACCTTCATGATGCACAGCTGGAATCTCACGCTCAAAACTGACAAATGGGAGCCAGAGAATACATTTCCAATACTGAAGAGATCGTGAAAGAGTCCTGGTCAAACTTTCAACCTGAGGGTGTGGCAGCATCGAAATTGTCGGAAAGATCACCTGTGCCACCACCACCTGTGTCTGCAACGTACCTCCCTAGGGGTTGAAATCCAGTATATAATGCCTGCCGAATCAAACGATTCGACCGCCATCCAACAGACAATGATGAGGATAGTACAACTGAAAGTATTTTGGACACCGAAAATTTGCATGACTGTAATGGGGCGTTGGATAATCCAGATGTCAGTGAAGACAAGCAGGAGGCAGACAATGAATCCAACATAGAGCTAGAGAATAGTGTGGACAATCCAGCAACCCCAGAACAGGGGGATGTGGGTGTCGCACTGAGTGTTGCCAGATTGATTTGGCCAACATGGAGGTCAATGAAAAAGGGTGAAAAGATGTTGCTGACGGCCAACACAATGGAGACAAAGAGATATAACTGGAACAAGAAAAAGTAGGACAGAACACGTCAATGTATTTTCACCAGGTTTTTGATGTTGTTTGACTGAGAATATCATTCGGAGAAATACTATGGGAGACTATTGAGCAGTTGCATGTAAATATTGGTTAATAAACAGAAGTATAGCGGGCAAAAAGAACTATGTGGCAAGATGTATAAATTTCAATAGAATGTGAGCGAATGGTGGAAGAATATTTCTGGGCTTGGCTTTGCCAAAAGGCCGAATCTCGATCAGGCCGAAATGCAACGTATAAATTCAAATAAATATCAATACAATTACCAATGGCAGCAGAGTTTGAATGGACAGTACATTACGACGAATGTCAACAGAGCATCAATGATTATTTGGGTTGTAATCACAGTGACATGAATAGTAATTTGCTTCTATTTATGCCTAACCGATGGATTGGCAGCCTTTATAGGCAAATGCGACAGCTACATTGTCACTGCCCCATTCTGATAATAAACGTCAACAGAGTGTCAACAATTGTTGGCTTTGCATCTTGGGTAACCTATGTGGGAATTGGTTGCAGACATCTATCAATGAGGTAATGGCTGCCTTCAGAGTCAAAAACAATAGTGAAACACTCCCTTCCCCATCCTGAAGATCAGCTTCAATGGAGTGTCAACAATATTTGGTGTTGTATCTTGGTAATCTAACTGGCGATTGGTTGCAAACATCCATAAATGAGCCAGTCGCTGCCTTTAGATGCAAATACCATAGTGACACGCTCCCTCACCCATTCCGACAATGAGCGTCAATTGAATGTCAATGATTTTTGGACTTGCATTCTGGGTAATCTAACTTGGGGTTGGTTGCAAACATGCGTAAATGAGGTATTAGCAGATGTGGCAGGACAATTCGTTTCTAACCACCTCCGCCATTGAGCTTGTCGCAGGACTTTCTTATGGCGGGTGTACGGAGATACAGGGATGACGGAGATGAACAGGGTGATGGGGGCGGACGGAGATCCAGGTGTAATGGAGATGAATGGCGCGATGGCAAGTATATATTCCGGAGATCCCGAGGTAGATAGCATCTCATCTTGTACCATATATCACCTGATCATCCAACGAATCTCACACTCTATCTTGCCCATCTTCAGATCTCACTTGCTCAATCCGAGATTTCGTGGATCCTCACGGCCTGGTAATATCATATGATCTCACCCTTTTCCTATGCTCCTTGAGGCCGAACCACTGATTCTCACTATTTCCGTTTTGAATGCCATGAGTGGTGCAGCGGAATGTTTATGATGGACTGTCTGCCTGCGAGCTCCGCCGTCTCACCACAAACCGAGCTTAAAGGTCAATCTAGGTTCGGAAAGCTGAGTACGGAATGGTGGGAGACTCCCACTTGGGAATATGGGTAAATATGGTGAGAAGCAACTATTGGATGGTGCTAATAATGTCAGATTGGAATGCCGGATGATGTAGTAAGCCTGGTACATCGAAATCACCAATGAAAAATGCGCTGATCCAAAACTGGGAAAACCACTGAGGAAATAGTGCCGACCTAACCCCGGACATAGTGCAGTGATCTCATACCGGGCCGGACACTCAAGAAATGGGTTCTACCGGATCCCGGATGTAAGGCACCGACCTATCACCAGGACAAAAGGCATCGACCTCACTGGGGCAACAGGCACCGACCTCGCAGATGGGAGGGAAGTCTCTGACCTCATACTGGCACGAACACCGAGAAGCAGGCACCAACCTTGCAGCTGGAATGACAGGCAATGACCTCATCCCGGGACAACATGCACCGACATTGTAGAAAGGATGACAGGGCGCAACCTCACCCTGGGACGGCAGGCAGCGACCTAACACCTGGACCACAGGCACTGACCATAAATTGCAAAGAGAAAACTGAAGTGGAAATGGATGCCACTCCAGCACCAAAGAACACGCTAATCCAAAGGAACAATAAGAAACAGAATAATCGATGCTGGTCAGGTCAGGAAGGATGCTAATGAGACAACTACTAGTCATGGGGGGAGAAGTCGCAGGGAACAGCACCTGAGAGATAGAAGACGTGGCCGGAAGCGAAGAGAGACGCCTGAGAGGTGGTTTAGCTGGGCTAGGGATAGAATGAAATGAAAGAGCGCACCACCAAAAGAGCATCAATTAACCCAACTCCCCTGCCAAGGACTCACAAACAAGCAATTGACCATAGATCACCAATTACTGCCAATTTACCACCTATGCTACCATCCCATCTCCAAACGACTACATACAGTACCAAGATATCAACTGGACACTCTTGATCTATGGCCCCTACTGATTCCAGTGGCTGTACCGCTTCCTCAAGCGCAGGACCCCAAAGCCATGCTGCATCCTCCACCAGCACTGGACCTTCCACCTACGCCTCGCCCAATCATGTCCATGAACAAAGGCAATTCATTGTGTCCTTCACACTTGCCATTGTGATGGAACAGAAGCAAATGCCACTCCGGGGCAGCATGGGCGCCCCAGTCTTCAGAGCAGTAGACATTGCCAACTTCATCGATCCTTACGAATGCCTCTCGTCTTGCACCTGGACCGACCTGGCGGTTGATGACTTCATCCCAACGTTCCTGTCATACTGCTCTGAAATGATCCAAGAAACGATCAAAATGATCAATGGATATCTGTGGCAGGACTGGGAGCGGTTTCAATAGGAACTGATGGACGCCATCCGCCATGCCGATAGGAGAGTCTCTATGTACACCAGATTGTCCTTGGAGCGACTATGCAATGACCAGCTGGAAGGTGGGAATGACAGCCTGAATTTTATCCTCACCTACGACATCATCAGCCGCATTATGATCAACCTGGGAGCCTGGGCCGAGTACTCACACGTGGAAATGATGCTCGGAGCTCTACCGAGAGATTTGAGAGCGAAAGCGGGAATGAAAATCAAACCAGATCCCATAGAACCCTCGACATTCAAATACAACGAACTCTGAAAGCATGTCCTTGACAATTGTGCGACTGCCTATACCCTCGCCCTCCCGGATTCGGAGGGAGCACAGACAGCGCCAGGAATCTCTCCTCACTCCATCCCAGCCGGAGTTGCACTCCCACAGATGCCAGCAATGATAATCCTTCCGGCGATCCTTAGCGAAGAGACCCTGGCACCAGGGCAAGCCATGGAGGACAAGGCCATCACTATAGCCGAAAATTCAATCGACACGTCAATGGACAATATGAGGAATGCCTTTGAAGCTTGGACCGTTCAGCTGAGCAATGCCAACAAGCCCAGATATACAGGCTACCAGACTGCCAGGTCATACCCTATCCAAGCTGATCAAGCACCTCCGCACACACCAATGAACTTCCCACCACGGAATGCACCCACGGGACCTGCTTACTACCGACAGTGTCCTAATTACCAGTAGTATCCACGGCCAGGATTAGAACCCTGTCCCTATTGTGGTGAGTTAGGACACATTTGCATGTTCTATCCTGATGTGCGTACTGACCAGGAACAAGGTATAGTCCACCTCAATGAACACAGAAGACTAACCCTAGAACCAAGAGGAGGAAATGGAGGAGAGATATCTGGATATCAACCAGAAAGAAGGTTCTTATCAATGCGGGTGTACGCCCGGGAAGTAGCTCAACAAGGGTAGCAGGGATGGGGAGTAGCCACTACGGATGCACCACAGTCACCTCAGCCGCAGCACATTGCAAGATCTCTGCTGTTTCAGAGGGCCGGAGCTCAGGGGACGGCCATTCGCTCAGGGATTCCCAGACAGCTGTTGGAACTCGATGGGTGCTATGCTTGTCCATCTACAGGTAAGGAAAGTAAGGAAGAAGGTCACAATGACCGTATCGAGAAATTGCTCGATGAGGATGACAAGTGTGAAGCAGCGCAAGGTGACAGCAGTGCGGCGGAAGAGGAGGATGGTGTGATGGAGGAGGAGAGAGACGTATGGTTAGACCAGGAAGAGAGAAAATTGCTGTCAGCAGTTGCACGTACGCAGACAGAGTATGCCTTTGTGGACATGAGAAGGAACCGGATGGATCACGTGACCAGGGTTCATGATGAATGGGCACGTATGGAGGAAGAGGTTCTGGAGGTTTTGATGAGTGATAGTAACCAGGAAAAGTGTACTATCAGGAAAGCAATAACATTCAGCAAGCAACTGGCCAAGGTGGACCCCATGGAAAACACAACTCCAAAGACCCCAAAGACTCTGAAAGTGCCTCGAAAGTAAGCACCGGCAGTGGATACTGGTGACCACGAAGTCCTTGGATGCAGCCAACTTGATTCCACTCTCCTAGCTGGTCAGCAGAGAGAAACTGGTGAATTGAGCTTTCAACTGCTACCAAAGACTGAACTGGTCCCAGTTCCCAATGACAAACGAATTGCTGCAAGGACCCCAGTCGCACCAAAGAACATCAGAATCAGCCAGGTTTCTGCCGTCTCCTGCCGGAAAGACCTCATTGGATATACCGATTTCCGGTATGGCAGGGCCTCTTAAACCATCATTGGAATGATACATGGGCATGATCTTCCCATGCTCATCGATGGTGGACCTGAGATGTGTGTGATGAGTAAAGAGGCTGTCAGAGAGATGAACATTGGGTGGAACTGTGCTGACTGGAAGATGATCACTGCCAAATGCAATTGGTCTGATTTGATGAAGGTGGTGGAGTGCGTAGCAGTCAACTTCCATGGTATCGTCATTCCAGTGCATATCTTTTTGAGCAAAATCCGGATGCAAACAGGTTATCTTGGGCCGCCCCTGGGAAATCTATGCTCAAAAGTGTGAGAGGAACCTGGACCATGGCAGTTGCGAGATCACCATCTCCACCCCCAATAGGTCCGAGCAGCTGGCGTTTGTCGACACCCTTCCGGGAGACATGAGTGATTGATTTGCCAGCAGCTCAGGAAACTTACACACCTTGTTAGTGTATGGGCGACTAGGAAGGATAGGGCCCGGCACTATAAAGGAAGGAGGTTGTAGAGTTCTGGGAGGAATGATGGGAATGAGAAGGGCTCAAATGGTAGAAAAGGAAAAGAGAAGGAGTTGCTTGATAGGAAGCGGGCGCTTGCAGGGGAAGTGGAAGGATTATACAACAGGAAAGAAAAGGAAATGGTTAAGCGAGGGAAACAGTCAGTCAAAAATGGGGGGCTATCGAAAGTGGTGAGGATGCACATGGGACTAGGCGTGGATTGGGAAGTTGGGAGGGAAGAGCAGGAAGGACTGGCGGTTGGAGAGTTGGGTAGGAGGATGGTAGTAGAAGAGTGGTCGATGGGAGGGGAGGCTCTGGTGAAGGAAAGGAGGGCAACTGGGAGAGAATCCACAATATTTGAGTGGGTTTCTAATAATAGCGTTGCTCCGGAACTTACTCAAATACAACACTTTCCCTCGTACTCTGATTAGGTGAAATGCAACTTAGACGGAAACACCAAAGAAACCCAGGTGCACACCCGCTACAAACATAATGCCAAGAAAGTGAAGCCTGTACCCTTGTCTGATTGAAGTACACCAGATGCCAGCCTCGACTGGAGGGGAAGAGCTATTGCCCGGGCCATACCAATAACAGGCTGCTGGGATGAGTGGTTTGTTCCCATATTTGCACATGGAGCAAGAGGTGGAAGGTTGACACCTGTGAGATTACAAGAGCGATGGATAGGGAGCATATTCAGGCCAAAAGAACAGGATGCCCTCCTGGGTATGCAATCGAATAGAGAGTACGCTGTCTCCTGGACATGGGAGGAACTGGAAACAATCAGCAATGAGGTCGAGCCACCCCACCATATCCGGCTGGAGTCCAGTCACAAGGTCTGGGAGGATTGTGTATTCCGCTGACCAGAGAAAGTCATTCCTGTGGAAAAAGAGATGATAGAAGACAGGGTTCGGCTAGGCCTATGCGAGCCCGCTTGGGGCCCCTACAGCAATGCTCACTTCTTAGTTCTGAAAAAGAACGCAAAGCATGGCTTCATCATCTCCACCATGGGTGCAAATCAGCATACACTGGAAGACACTGGAATACTGTCAAATGTCCAAGAGTTCTCCAAAGCCTTCGCCGGACTGCGTATTCCTTCACTGCCCGACATTTGCTCTGGGTATGACCTAATAATGTTGCAGCAGGATAGCCATGACTATATGGCCTTCCAGACTATGCCAGGCATGAATCACCTGACCAGACTGGTCCAGGGAGCTACCAATTGAGTAGTGGCATTTGTCTGAGTATCCCGGAAAATGCCTAATCCCCGCCTGGGATCAATCGTGGAAATACTTGTTGACAATGTGCGAGTGAAAGGTCCAAAGATCCAGTACGGGGAGGTAGAAGAAGAAGGGGTGCCTGCAGTTGGAAGGTTTCGGATGGAACACTTCTAGAACCTTGATAACATACTTGCTGATGGGGAGAGAGCTGGAGCAATGATTTCCGGAGAGAAATCCAACTGGTGCTGGAACAGGGTAGAAATAGTTGAGTTTGTCAGAGGAGAGGTGGGAAGGTGGCCGCAAGCGTAAATGGTCGACAAGGTGTGCAATTGTTCCTTGTGCGAGTTCCGTACCGAGTGCAGGGCAGTTTGAGGACTTTACACATACTATCGAACATGGATCATCGATTATTCAACTGTTGCAGGCTCAGGTTAGCAATGGTTCCGGACTGTCACTTCGGGTCCGGGTCCGGGTCCAAACCGAACCATTGCCAAATTGGTGGTCGGGCTGTCAATAAACCTGAACCGTCAATTCGAGTATGGTTCGATGTTATACTCCCGGCTCGTTACCATTTCGCGGGTTGTCAGCGGGTTGCCCAGCGGGTCCATCCATAGATTCATACAAGGCTTTTATATTTGGAGTTTCTTAATGATATCTTATCAAAATCACGTTTTCAACAACTAATAATATGTTTTTGCATGCCTTGCAGCTTGCAATTTTGATCAATTTGGAATCAGTGTTTTACCTTTGATATATTGTATTATTGCATATCAGGGCGGTCGATAATTCCGTTATGAACGCGAAGATCCGTGCACTGACTTGATTACCAAATCCGCAACCACAAAACCTGTTGACGCTCTGTTGACGCTCATTTTCAGGATGCGGCAGGGACCATGTCGCTGTTGTTTTTCCAGTAAAGGCTGCCAATATTTCATAAATGTATGTCTGCAACCAATCAGAACATGAATTACCCAAGATGCGAAGTTGATAACCATTGATGCTCCATTGACGCTCATTTTCAGGATGAGGCAGGGAGCATGTCGCTGTAGTTTTTCCCAGTAAAGGCTGCCAATATCTGGTAAATGGGTGTCTCCAACCAATCGGAACATAAATTACCCAAGATGTGAAGGTAAAATCTTTGACGCTCCATTGATGCTCATTCTCCCAGTAAAGGCTGCGAATATCTAGTACATGGATGCCTGCAACCAATCAGAATTTAAATTACCCAAGATGCGAAGCTAAAAATTGTTGACGCACCATTGACGCTCTTTCTCAGGATGCGGCAGGGAACATGTTGCCGCAGTTTTTCCCAGTAGAGGCTGCCAATATCTGATAAATGGGTGTCTGCAACCAGTCGGAACATAAATTACCCAAGATGGGAAGCAAAAAATTGTTGACACTTATTCTCCGAATGAGCCGGTGACGGTGTTGCTGTCTCTTTTTCCTAGACAAGCTGCCAATACATCGGTTATGCATAACAGCAACCAAATCGCTGTTGAATTACCGTACTTACAAAACTACAAATTGTTGACGCTCCTTTGTTGCTCATTTTGATGGATTGTCCATTCAACATCTGCTGCCATCGATAATTGTTTTCATCATGATTTGAACATATTGTTTGTCTTTATTGCAGATTGAGACTTGGCCCTGTGGCAAAGCCAACCGCAGTAACATTGTTGCACTGTTCGTGCTCACATGACTAAAATTTATGTATCTTACCAAAAGCTCCATTGCGCCTGCTATACATCTGTTCATCAACTGATATTCACAAGCTTCTACTCACCATTCGCCCATAATATATCTCTAACTAAAACTCTCGGTCAAGATACATAAAGAAGCTGGTGAAACCTTGACGCATTCAGTCCAACTTTGACTTCACTCCCGTATTCTTCCTCGTTTCAATTGCATTGATTGTCATCAAGCCGTTTTCAGCCTGTTCCTTTGACTTCCGTGTAGGCCAAATCAATCCAGGAACATTTGGCGTGGCGCTCACATCCCGCTGCTCTGGGCATTCCGCAAACTCGATGCTATTGTTTTGCTCTATATCAGATTCAACGTCCGCTGCGCAATCATCTTCACTGTCATCTAGATTATCTAAGTCCCCATTCCAGTTGAGCCAATCTTCAGTGTCCGAAATGCGTTCAGGTGCGCTATCCTCATCACTTTTGAATGCATGACGGTTGATTCTCCGGATTCGGTGAAAATTCAACATTAGAGTTTGTCGCCCAGGGAGGTCCTTTGCAGACACAGGTGGTGGCAAAGGAGAACTTTCTGACGATTTAAATGCAGCCGCGCCATCGTGTTGGATGAGTGACCAGGGTGCTTTGAGGATCTCTTCTGTGTCTGAAATGTATCCCACGGCGGTCATCTGCTTGTTTTGAGCGCGAGATTCCTTCTGGGTAGCACCTAGGTTTTGGCTGCCCTGCCACATCTCCTAAAAGTTGTGAACCTTGGCCACTCTGTGCAATTTCGTTTCATCTGCCTCTTTCTTCATTTCCAAGTCGTTGTCTGTGTTCGTGGTATCCAATAATGGGACAGCACCTGCCAAAATCCCGTTATTGGCTTGAGCAAACTGCCTTACAACCACTTTTTTGCGAAGGGTTTCGCCTGTAGTTTTTGACTGCCTCCACCCTATAACAACTTTGCCAAGGGAAAAACTGGCCTCCACTCCGACACCATGTGTTATGATAGAGAATATGTCCTGTGCGGCATTGGAGAGATCGGTGTAGTTGGAGTGCGTTTCATCTTGTTGCTGCCACCAGTCGGTTATGTCGGGTAACCAAAATGTCCTGCTAATCTCCGTTGGGTCGGAGTGGTAATCATCGGGATTTGGATTAATTTGTCCCCAGTTCATTGGTGCTTCAGGCTGCGGATTCAAATACAGCCTGGCGGCGGTCAATAAGCCTGCTGCACAATTGCTTCGTCTGGGTGTCGTTTCACCCACATTGTTAGCCATTAAGTATTTGTCATCATTGCTGGACAAATCATATGGATCAAAGGATGATCGACAGGATCCTGATGCCATAGCAGAGGGGATGAGATTGCTGCTCGGTGAGCTGTCTAGTTTATTGACTCGCACACATCGATGTTTGGCACAGTATTCATTCTCCACATACTTCAGAAAGGCTTCTTGGTATAGGGTGGTATAGGATGTGTTGTCCCCAGGATTGATATCCATTCCTTTGTCCCACTTTCTAAACAATCGGAGCTTCCAGAGAGGATCAAGGATATGTTCAGAAATGCGAAGCATGCCCGTGAATGGAGTCACATCAGCGTAATATTTGGACAGCTGTTGTCGAGCTAACTTCACTGTGAAGAACAAGTCTTCCTTCCACTGAGTCTTTTTCTTGGCCCAAACTCGCATCACGCCATCCATGTGATTGAACATGGAATTGTATACTGTGATAACGTGATGCAATGTGATGGTATGCCTCTTCGACATCCACAGAGTCAAATATCGGAATGGCCTCAACACTTCCATGACATACTTCACAATCGTCCATTCATCTTGAGTTGTGAAAAGTGGCCCCTGATTGGTGTATTATGGATTTTAAAGCCACTCGCATGTGAATTCCCGTAACCGGTAGGTGCACTTGAGCAACTCCAGTGTAGAGTCTCAACGGGTTCTCATATCCATAATCGGAAGTTCCGCGATGCGGACTGTGGCTGTTTGACAGTCACCCACTCATTTCCATGACCAGGTGTCAGCGTAATCAATACCGCAATCATTCTCTGCTACATGAAAGTCAGTTTGAGGACTTTCAAAATATCATGAAATACGTACCTTCTCAAATATCTTTTCTAACCCTGGTTTCATGGCTGACACTTTATTGATTCTAGCATTGCCCTTTTTTTGAAGTCTTTGACTCTTCCCAATGCCTATGCTTTCATTCTCTCCAAATTGCTAATCGCGCTCATGGGCTTCCAAAGATTTGGTCCGGCATTTTACACCCAGACTGCTCATGAATGCACTTATAGCCAGCTGTATGATGTGTGCCATCCACGGTATGTGGTTCGGCAATGCAGGCCACTCGATTCCAGAGGCATCAAGTGTTGATTGCAGCTCCCGTGTCATCGAGGAATTTGAGGAAGAATTTTCAGTCGTAATTCCAAGCAAACGGCCGTCGGTAAGCTCAAAATGACCAAGCACATCCTTCAAATGTACAGCTTGCCCTGCTCCAGTATGTTGGCCCTTGACCTATCATCCGTAATTAGCTTTCGAAACGGGAAAAGAACAGGTGATCAACCTCGTCGAAAGCGAGTTGTAATTCATGGAATCCCCCTTTGCGATCCATATAATTAGCAATGACCAACGTTATTTCTAGTTTGTTTGTTGATGTCCATCCATCCAAAGCTAAACTAACGTTATTTCGTGATGGCAATGGGTTCTTCATTGCGTCCACGGTCAGTGCATATCCTCTCCGGCAAATGTTGCTAAGAGTCGTAGCAGACAGCAGCACTAGTTCTTCGCGTAATGCTTTACATGATCGTCGTAGCTCTAGATGTGATGAAGCGTTCCATGGACGATGAGCCGAAACAAATCCTAACATGACGTAGCGATTCCACGTGTCTGGGTGAATTTTGGAAGTTTCAAAGTCATTAGCTGCCGGTTTGGAACGTTTTGTCTGTCATTTCAGTCAATATGGATCAACCTGGAAGTCAAATATCATTTTCTTCTGTGGACTTTCTATTGTGATTCCTTGACTTCCTTGCCTCTTCAGGATGGGCATAGCAGTTTCATCGACTGTCGAAGTAGTCAATTCAGTCACCTCTGACTATGTTAATTCGTTCAACTTTGCAATGTGAGCTTTTGCCAGCAATTGTTTCCCCATTGAGCTAATTTCATGTTCTGATGGATGGCGAAGAACTTGATGACAAATGATACATATGATGCCATGGGTGCCGGTCTCCTCAATTCCGCAGTGTAAATAGAATTGCCACGAGGGCGCATGTCTAGAATCACTCCAAGCAATAGCCCACTTCGAGCCTACATTCATTGATGCCCACCACACATCAAAAATGGTTTTTAAAGTAAGGTCGCTGAAATTCCGAATAAAGACACGTTCAACCTTGGAAGAGATCATAACCTCAAGCAATGAGGTATTTAAAGATTATGAATCCGACATGGCGGTAGGAATTTGATTGCTGCGTGATACAACACGGGAAGCTGCTAAAAGTTACGTTATAGTAAAGAAGAATGCGGATTCTTATATACTGACTAGCGCTACAAGCAAAACATAGTCAGATCAGTGAGACATTGCATGCATATTTGTGAAGTTGTATACAACAACATATTGCAAAGACTGACTGCATAAGACTCGACTCAGGAACAACACAATGCAGTTCATTGCTGTGTAGCGTATTGAGCCCCCACGAAAATTGTTGACCTTCTGTGGGCGTTGAATTGTAGGAGGCGGACCCGATATAATCAGTAGAATTTTTCCCTATAAAGGCAGCCGATAAGTTGAATATGGGATAACGACGTTCCATAGCCCTTAGATTGTCTAAGATCCAAGACCAAAAATTGTTGACACTCTGTTGACACTCATTTTTAGGAGGTGGTAGCAATATCGTCACTAGCATTTATCCCCATAAAGGCAGCCGATAAGTTGAATATGGGATAATGTCATTTTATAGCCCTTAGAGTGTGCAAGATGCAAGACCAAAAATCGTTGATGCTTCGTTGACCCTCATTTTTAGAAGGTGGTAGCAATATCGTCACTTGCATTTGTCCCCATAAATGCAGCCGATAAGTTGAATATGGGATAATGTCGGTCTATAGCCCTTAGAGTGTGCAAGATGCAAGACCAAAAATTGTTGACGCTCCGTTGACCCTCATTTTTAGGAGGTGGTAGCGATATCGTCACTAGCATTTTTCCCCATACAGGCAGCTGGTAAGTTCAATATGGGATAACGATGTTCCATAGCCCTTGGATTGTCCAAGATGAAGGACCAAAAATCATTGAAGCTCCGTTGACGTTCATTTTCAGGAGGTGGTAGCGGTATTTTCACTAGCAATTGTACCCATATAGGCAGCCGATAAGCTGATCATGGGATAACGTCGTTCTATAGCCCTTAGAGTGTGCAAGATTCAAGACCAAAGATCATTGACACTCTGTTGACGCTCATTTTTGGGAGGTGGTAGCTGTCTTGTCACAAGCACTTTTGCCCATAAAGGCAGCCGATACATTGATCATGAGTTAACGTCAACGCACAGTGCTTTGAGTGCCCATCATGCAAGATCAAAAATCGTTAACGCTCTGTTGATGCTCATTTATTGGAGGTGGTAGCGAGATCATCTGTAGCATTTGTGCCCATAGAGGCGGCCGATACTAAGATTATGGGTTGAAGGGGTTGCTTCACCCTGTAATTATCCATGATACAAGACCAAAATTGTTGACGCATCGTTGACGCTCATTTCCGGGATGGGTCAACGAGCGCGTCACTATCGTTTTTGCCTATAAAAGCCGCCAATACAGTCACTTTGAAAGGATGTGACTATGCAGCCTTTTGTTTGCCAAAAATGTAACACCAAAAATTGTTGACGCTCCGTTGACGCTCAACCTAATGACATACTAACAGTCAGTGGATGCTCAACAATTGTCTGCAAAAAATGCATACAGTGGTTATTGGCAGCCAATAAATTGTTTCTATATATAAACATTTGAATCCAAAAGCTTCCAAGCCTCTCAATTGCTGATCCACAACTTGACACGGTATCCATGTGATAAATGACGTTAGCCTATCACATTCCAGCGCTTTCGGCCGGCAATTAAATGCATATATGATCTTACAGTAGTTTTTGATATATTTAGCCCGACTTCCTCACCTATCCTCATCCAGCTCATTCTCCGTGATTTCCATGACATACCATAAGCAATCTACAAAATCTCGACCATGTGCACTGGGTCTGTGCAGAGTGTGATGCAGTTCGCTGCTTTATCGTATGCAGCATGACAGTTGTCATTCATCCGGGTTCGTGTTGTGCATTGACAGCCTCACCAATGACTCGTATGACGTCACTGACTTAAATTTAGTTGGTGAGTTTCGTCTCTGATTCGGTTTAAATTGTCTGACTTAAAAGTAACCAGCAGGACCATATCACATTCATTAGTTGTCAGTCAATACGATTTGAATTGTAGAACATTGCCATGTACTACCCGACTGTTGCACATGCACAGACGAATTATCATATCTCACAATTTGGTCACTGAAATCAAGTAAAAGCTGGCACATAGAAATATAGGTTCATTGGTTGCTTTTCGAGGTGATACATCGTTACGAATACCAATTTGCCTATTCATTCCTCTGGCGATGCAGAAGCTGTCACCAGGTCGTTGTCGGAATCTGATTTCTACATGGTCATTAGTCTGGGACGCTGTGAGCATCGGTTGTAGCCTACGGGTTCAACATGCTTTGCTATCTGAATCATTGACGAATCAGGTGCTGGGGCGGGCGGGAGTGACGGAATGCCTTCATGTGCCTCGGGAGTCCCCCATCCAAGCCTCATTTGACTACTCCCTGGTCGAAAAGTTACTTGCGGCATTAGCGATTTGCTGGGGATGCTATCAAGTGTCTCCATTGGCTCACCAAATGTCGTCGGCGCAGAGCAGATTGCATCCTTTTCCCTTTGTGATTGAACGACCGCCGGAACCTTCAATTCGGTGGTCCCCTATTTTTTATCTCACTGACGGAAGTAGTCGGCCGCGTCTCCCCAGCCTGGTTGTGTCAATTCGTCAAACATTATCTGCTTCTGCTGAAAACGCTCCATGCGATGCTGTACTGTTTTAGAGATTGTGCCCATCCCCCAGCCAGGTTCGTCATCTTCGCTAAGCTTGCCCAGCTCAAGATTATCTTCATCATCGTCCTCATCTTCCCCATCCTCCCCATCATCGGAACTTACAAGATCACTTGGACTATCTCCGATTGCGTTCAACATCTGCTCAAATGTTGTTTCAGGCTTGGTGGTTGTCAATCCCGTGTTTTCAGCATTTCTCAATTCTTCCTGCGCCTGCTCAAATGCTGTCTGTGCATCTTCAACTTGCTTTCTTGCCACAGCAGTCTCTCTTTCCACATATTCCTCGATCCATATCTCCATTGCTTCGTTGCTTAAACATTGTGTTTCCTGTCGTCTCCCTGCGGCAAGTTTCTTTTCGGATCGCAAGCTGCACAACGCTGCAAGAGCTCGGACCCTTTCTGGTGCCAAGCCGCTCTTGCCTTCATTTGCGTGATGACGTCATTGTGTGGAACGCTTTGTCGATTTTCCGTCTTTGCCTGCCAGTAATGGTGAAAGGTTCTTTTCAGAGCATTGACCATTGTATTTTGTGTTGACTTTGTTGATGGACAAGATGTTGGATGTTGCAAGATATGGACCACATAGAGGCAAACTGCGTCTTTTATGTCGAGGTTGGTATGCATCATTGACTTGAACAAAGCATAATCTAGATTTTGACCATCACTGAATTGGGAATAGCAATGCTAACCGTACATCATTTAGCATCTGTCTCATGTATGATCCATGGGATTTCTTGAGACAAACATCAGCAGACGTCCTGTCTGTCGAAGAATGTACTATTTCAATCCCACTACCCCGACATTTCGGCGGTTGTTCACCGTGATTTATCCCTGTAAACAAACACACAACATCACACAGACTTGGTGCAAATTGCAGGACGGTTGGAAACCCATGCAACCAGCAGCTATACGCAGCAGGATTCAGCTCGGGTGGAACGTGCAAGTCAGCTGTCACGCATGCTATTTTGACTTGAAACTAATTATATATTCCTCAGGACTTCCCACTTCTTTTCGTTATATTCTTGCTCAGGACTTCCCACTTCTTTTCAGTATCATCATATCCTCACTTCCACCGCAGCAAATCATGGCTCCACAAACACCTCAGCAAGGTGAGCATGGAACAGAATCGAGCAGAACGACAGGCGCTTCTTCCAATATGCCACCCGCTGAGACCCAACTACAACGCAGACACCAATTAGCTCACCACGATGCTGCAAATGCAGCCACTGAAAACAGAACCCTGGACACACAGTTAAACACTGTCCATAAAACTGGAAGCAGCAAGAACAAGAAGCTGCACATGATCGGATGTGAGGATTGTGGAATCAAGGTAGATGAACGTCAACTAATTATATGACATGCAGCTGTTGAATGTAGAGAGCTGCGTGACCAATTTCCAGCCGCCCGTAATGGGGAACCTCCATGGTCAACCAAGGCATTCGTCCACACAGTCCGCGAAATCGAACATCATGATGTTGTCAGCTCTGGGATGATCGCGGAAGAATTTAGTGATAAGAATCCCCGAGAGTGGACCAAACAGGCTTTAACCACCTTAGAGGATGCTACGTAAGCGTATATGGTAGTGGTACTAGCTGAATCTGATATGTAGATGCAGCAACTAATTTCTTGTAGGTTTTCAACATGTCTGCAACTATGGCAAGGCAAGGAGGTCAGGTACAGCTAGAACAGTCTGACATGCACCTTGCCTTGAATATGGCCAAAATGGCCAAAGGAGGGTTTTCGCGCTCCACAAAGGAGGAAACGCAATTCCTAATCAAGGAACCTTGTTCTGAAGTCCAAGAAGAGAAGAAGCAGGGGGTTGAGTTTCCTGGGCATAAAAATATCAAGGCTGCGATGGAAAGAAACACCACTATGCTTCGAGTAAATCCAACGGACGGCTGCCTCCATTGCTAAAAAGGCACAGCACAGAATCCCCAGACACGCTGGAGGCTCAAAGGCACGGGTGCACCTCCACCAGAGCGACTCAGACAGCCGACACAAGAACCGAGGCCACATCCGCCCGGAACGCCACCTGTGCCACCTGGAGATACCAAGGCAGCTCAGGTATCTGAAATCGACGGTGTGCCACCTGGATATGTGTGTATCCATCCTCCTCTTCCCAGTGCTCAATTTTTCAATCATGATGCATATGCCAAGGATGGCAAGCACAATGAAGATTTCAATCCAGAGTTGCTGACTGATGAAGGAACATCCACTGGTTAGTACACTATCTGCTGTGTGGTAATGCAGCTGACATCCATTTTGCAGGCGACAGCAGCCTATTCAGTGAACCTGACAGTGAAGATGAGCATTGATAGAATGGAACGGGATTTTGGAGTGTATTATTATCTACAATTAGCGTGCACTTTAAAGTGTATTTTAAAGGATATATTTATATGTATTATTAAAGTACAATGTAGTGATAAAGAAGAAAGTACATGAAGACAGTACAAAGGCTGCCAAAACACCGTCAATGATATATTAGGCAAAAATAAATGATAAAATATTGTGGATATGCCCATCGCAAAATGAGCGTCAACGGAGCGTCAACGATTTTTGAACTTGCATGATTGGTCATCTGCGTGCCAATTGGTTGAGACGATTCATCAATGCCGTATCGGCTGGCTTTATCGGTAAACAAGCGAGCCACATGCTCCCTGCTGCATTCTCAATATGAGCGTCAACGGAGCATCAACGATTTTTGGTCCTGTAAGTCAGGTAATTCAAAAGCAATATTGTCGTTCCTATGTATGATCAAAGCATTGGCCACCATTATAGAGATAACAAATAGCTACACGCTCCATGCTCCTTCATGAATATGGGAGTCAACGGAGTGTTAATGATTTTTGACCTTTCATCATAGGTAATCAAAGCGCGATGCGTCGGTCATTGTCTGTATATGATGTTCTGACCTCTTCTCTAGGCCAAAACAGTCATTAACTTCTGGTTGCATCATTGGATATGAAATAAGTTGTTACTATCTGGGAGGCTGTTGCGGGAACGTCGCTTGCTTATCTGCACAGAGAGTCTGCCAATTCCTCCTTAATAGAGGACTACAATCATGCGCCATATAGATTACCCAAGATGCGAGACCTTACATTGTTGACGCTGAGTTGATGCTCATTTTCAAGATGGGGCAGGGAGCGTGTCGCTTCTTGTTTTGCCTATAAAGCATGCCAATACCTCAGTTATGACTATCTGCAACCTAGGGCCACTCAGATTAGCCAATATGCAAGACCAAAAATTGTTGACGCTCTGTTGACGCTCATTTCCAGGATGGTGCAGGAAGCGTCTCTCCCCATTCCTTGATTACACAGATGGCCACTACATCCAAAATGAACACCAAGGTACTATGGTTAATATTTTACGATTAATAGTAGGATATCAGAATGCGACCAAAAATCGAATAACCCCAAATGCAAAACCGGAGATTGACCCCGACAGGTGTAGCCAAACCCGGCAAAACCCGCGGGTTGACGGGTACGGAGCCGGGTTTGGACCGCCAAGAAGCTGCAGGTCGGGTATTTGGACGGTTCTGGAACCAAACCAAACCGTTCTTCCGGTCCAAACCCGGACTGCTGGCGGGTTACCCGGACCCATTGCTAACACAATTGCAGGCCCCTGTTCCTAATTTTGCAGAAGGATGTTGAGTTTCAATGGGAGAATGAGGAAATGAAACCTATGGCAGTCTTGAAGGAGGCTCTCTGCATTGCTTCTGCATTGAAGATGTTAGATGTTAGCAATGGTGCCGGGCAAAACGTCATTGGAGTGGTAACCATCTTAGAGGTGTGGAGAGCGATCTTGCCGCAGGAATACAAAACTAAGGACTGGCACCCGTGTCGCTATGGAAGCAGGCTCTGGAACAACGCCGAGGAGAGCTATCATGTGGGGAAACAATAGTGTCGTGGGCTGATGAAGTCACAAAAGAATTTTCACAACTACGTCTATGGGGTCAGATTCCTCGTGGAGACAGACGCTAACACATTAGTGCATCAACCAAACTTGCCTGCCAATGACCCGCCAGGAGCACGAGTCACCCACTGGATTGCATGGATATGACTGTTGGACTTCAACACAAAACACATCCCAGGGAGACTGAATGGTTATCCTGATGGTGACTGACGGTGGCCGTGAGGGGAAGGGGAGCCTAAGCTAGATGTGAAAGATGATCAAGAGGAAACAATTGAAGCAACCTTACGAGGAATATGAACAGAACGAAGAGTGGAACACCAGAGGAGGTAGAGAGATACGGACCATTTGGTGGGTTAAGACTTGGAGAGGAATACACAGGGAGATGGAAGGAGATAGGCGAATGTCTAGGGAACCTGAAGTGTCAAGAAGGAAAGACTCCAGAGGGAATACAGCAATTTTGGTGGGCAGCCACGAAATACCATGTTTCAGATGGATAACTCTACCAGAGGGGGAAAACCAATGAACTGCCAGGAATGGTGTTAGTGAGCACTGAGCAAAAAAGGCAAGCCATGGAAAGTGCACAGGAACTGAGCGGGCACGATGGAAGGAAAGGAACGTTATGAAAAGTAGTGGAGCGGTACAGGTGGCCGGATATGTACACTGACTTCAAAGACTGGGTGACAATGTCCGAGCAGTGCAATAAGCGAGCACCACTACGGTGTGATTAACCCTTGAAAGGCCTAACTGTTAGTCACCTATGGCAGCGAGTGGGGATGGAAATGTTGTACATGCCCACAATGGATGACGGGTATCACCTACTTGTGGTAGCCAGGGAATACCTCAGCGGGTAGGCAGAGGCACAACCACTAAAACGAGTAACATCGGCAAAGGTAGCAGACTTCGTTCACGAGGAGGCAATGTGCCGGTTCAGGATCGTGGATTGTGTTGTTGTCGACGGAGGTGCAGAGAACAACGATGGGACAGATCTCCTCCTCAAATGTTACAATATCGGGAAGATCACCGTAATCCCATTCCATGCCACCTGCAATGCAGTAATTGAATGAGGACACAGACTGATAGTAGATGGACTATCCAAACTCACAGCCTGCTCCAACGAACCGAAAGAGATGTCATCAGCAACAAGATATTCCATTCAGGCGGAATGGCTCCTTCAGAGTGGACACTCTCCATTAGAGGCAGCAGAGACACCCCAGTGGCGGATTACTCCGTGCCTGGGATCAATACAATGCGTCATGTTATATAGTGCCCTCGGATCGCTGTTTCACCATTTCTTTGCGTTCTGTCGGTCTCCCATTTTAAACGATCACTCCGGCATTGTGGCCACCTGTCACCATGAGTCGGAATGAGTTCATTGCATACGGGCTTGCATCGGTTTTTCAATGCAATGGGTGACCCTGCGGAAATCTCTCCTTGTGTTCCTTGTACCGGCGCACAAAATGCAATTCTCTCTTTCCTAAATATACACATCGTTCCAAGTCACCAGATCCATGTACCTATTGACAATCCATCGCTCGTTTCGTCCATCTACTGTCATACTACTAGGAGCTATCTCTGGAATTATGTGTGTGCAGGCGACAACGATTCGCATGCTGAAAACTTGCAAAGCAATGGCTGCCGGGCCCTTTTCTCCCTTGTACAAATTTCGAGACGGGATCCAAGTTACCAGAGTTATCAGGTATTGTGGTGAGCGCCAGAGCTAACCAGTACTCAACGAAAGCTCCATCCTCGTTCAGGAGTTTGATTTTGAATAGTCATTGCAGTTGCCACAGGAGACGCCCATTCAGCGCACCATAACACCTCCCCGGGCATTGCTTTACCCACACCCAGTCGTTCTGTCGATCCCCTCCACGCCAGCTCTCGCTTCCTGTGCATCGACACATCTGTGATATGCCTTCACCTGCTTAACCCTCAACTTGAACCTTGATATCATGTTAAATGCAGAGCTCCATTGCGTGCAGTTGTTCATGCGATATATACATCTTGTTACGACTCTTACGCTTGATAAACTCCCTCACGCCACTGTACATTGCCATGCGGTGTGTTGCGTCTTGCGTATTGTCGAGTAATGATCTGAAGTCATGGACCATAGCGTCAGGATGCTTTGCATCACGGCGGGGATGGGGTACCATCAATTCGGGCTTCGCATATGACTCGGGGCTCAGGGGGGCAGGCAAGTCAGCACCGGATGGGAGGACTTTGCTGGTGGCAGCACTGTTCTCCTGACACTGAGCGAGGGCATGGAGATTGAGCTCTCTGATTTCGAAGCAGAGGATGCGACGCTGAAAGGTGATTACTTGCAGCATTAGTTGAGATTGTGATTGGAGGCATTCCAACCGTCCTTGAGGTTCATTTCATGTGCTGGTTCATGCCTCTTGGCAGAATACTGTTGCAACGCTCCATATTGACAAATCTGTTCGACCCGATGAGACATTATGTGGATCTTCGGAGAGTTGGAGTCGGCATCTAACTCCTTGGAATGATCTATCCCATGGCTGATATAATCCCGCCAGGCATTCATTTCGCGCCACATCTTGGACGGCGTCCACGTTTCAGCATTTGTTTCCTCGTCTACCTTTCGCTTCTTCAGGAGTTCTGTTCTCAGAGCATTGGCTTTGGCTTTGGGCTCTTTGCCAGCTCGCCAGAGTAAGAAAACATCTTTGAAGGTGTGAAAACAACTCAAGGTGTCCTCCATGTAGCTCAATGTTGCATCATCGTGAGATTGATATCAAGCATACATACAGAATCCTAACAATGCCCGGGTGCACTCAATTGCGTGATTGAATATGGGACACTCAGCGGGGCTTCCGCCTCATAGAGACTGGGTTGCAACTCCAAGCAGGTACTGGCTCATTTTCTTCACCTCCTTCCCATTCCATTGAGAAACTTCTTCATATGACTCATTGTTTGGTGTGAGGTCATGGTAAGCAGGAACGGATAACCAGATTGCATTGTACTTTTCAAGCCCCTTTGTGCGACTTCATAAAGCGGAAAATCCACTTCTGGAAGTTGTCAAGCATGCCGATCTGCATTATATGGAGGAGGTCGGGGTTCGGGAGGTCGCTCACAATACATGGAATCTATCGAAACACTTTGAATCCTCGGCGAACATGGCGCGACAAGAGTTCCACATTGGCTGCCTGGGTGTTGGCATCCCTGAGCGTTCGATATATGTTGTGATCCTGCTGGAGGTATTGCTTGTCAGGAGGGACATAATCTCCAAGTTCATTCTTTGATCACTCGCGCCGGAAACAGACATGCCGCTCGAGTTGATGTAGGTCGCTATTCTCAGGGCAATCTGCAAGCCATGCTGCTACAACCGGTTTGCAACGCCTGAAGTTGCCATCAGCACAGAGAACCTTGTGATACCCGCTCTCATTGCGGGGGTTTTGTTGAAAGGTGAGAGGCTGGAGTACCCTCCCGAGTGCTTCGTTCAGCACTTCTCGGTTTGTTTGCTGCTGATCATCCTGTCGCTTCTAAGGAATATTGCAGTTCTTGATTGGAATTGGCAGGAGAGCGACCATTACGATGATGTGCATTGAGGGCATCTGGCGGATCTTGAAAGATACATTGCCAATTGTCATATATACAGACCACTCTCTCTGGTCGCCAGCAAAATTCGAGAGATGTGTTCTGTCGGACATGAACATCAAGGGAACATGTGTAACCCCCACTCTGAGCGTTGACTAAACGTCGATTAGCACGTTACTATCCTTGAGTACCACTCCTTACCTCTGTCTGCCACCACCAGTCCGCAGTGTGCATGGCGGTATAGAGACGTTTCGGTGGCGTATCGCCATTGAGGCAATGCTGAGGGGCGTAAATAAGATGCTCGGCATGGGCTGGCTGCCACATCAATCATCCCATGCTTTTGATGATGTCTCGACTCCAGTATTTGTTTGGGCGTTGGAGATTGTCATTCCATCTCATATCCTCGAGAGTGTGTTGTTCCCACTCACCAAGAGCCTGAGCATCTAGCATGCTAGCCACGAGCTTTTGGACGCCATCCCCGTAGTTGATGGTTGGGAAATGCAGAGCAATGTTTTCCTCCTCCAGCACGTTGTCATAGTATGTGTTCATGCCCTTCTTCTTGATCCCACACTGGATATATTTGTACTCTTCACGCGTCGCAAACGGGTAGTAGGGGTTGTTTTGTAGGTTTGTCTCAAGGCAACCCTGAGCATTGCGTTCCCATAGCTCAGCAATGTGAGTGATCAGCGGAGCGCCGGCGCCGGGGTATATTTCAATCTGCTGGAGATGAGGTGGCGGTGGTTGAGACTCCGAGTTTGCGATGTTTTCAACCTGGTCAAGGTAGGGAAACACGTCCAAGTCTTCAACTGAATCTTTGGTAGCCTTGAATTCACGATGCTGAGCGTGTGCAACACGTCGGGGCGCGCTGACAATAGTCAGATTCTTTTGGCCCGCAACTTAACGGTGTTCAGGATGGTGTAATTTGATGTGTTTCAGTCGCCAGCTGTCGGAGGTGAACTTCTTTCAGCATGAAAATCAGGGGAAACAGAAAGGGGTCTTCTCTGGCATTGTCAACGACACGCGAGGAGCGGAGTATACACTGCAGAAAGGGACGAAAGTTGGTGCTGGGCCTGAGAAGCCTGGTGTGTAAGCTCATGATACTTTCAGCTAACTTATTGAGCCTCAACACCATCACAAGGAGGTTCCTTACATGCCAGGAGTTGCAAAAATGCTCCATGCGCGATGTCCGATAATACTATGAATAAAATACAACCAATACAAAACCCATAAATAAAAGAAACCCTGAGGAATCCAAAAACGTCACAACGCGTGTAATAGTCAATGCCTGAGATAAATAGATTAGAACAAAGGAACCGAACATGACAAGAACCCGACCCTGACCCGAACAAAACAACCATCACACCCTCTGCAACGTGAGGACTGAGTCACTCCTCACCTACCGAGCCATCGGGGCGCGCCTCAGGGAGAGGGGCATCGCAGAGATGGACATCAGGGTGAGGGACATTGCAAAGAGTGACATCAGGCAGACTGTCGCCACCTGCCGATTCAATCGGCAGCTGCTGATCCACATCCACATCCGAGGTGTTTCCAGCGGCATCTGCATCGCCGAGAGTTGGCACCGCCGGTCGAGGTTTTTGCGGCGTCACAGGCCCCAAATGCTCCAGCCCACTGAGGGGATGAGTCTCTGGAGTTTGTGGTTGTGGGCGAGAATCCAGGGTTTGTGGCCATGGGGCAGGCGCCATAGGTCGTGGCGGTGGGGTATGCTCGCGCATCTCCTGGCCTTGCTCAGGTAGCACGATTGGCTGATCGTCTACCATGGTATCTACATCATCAGCCCATGTATTGACCATCTCTCCCTGGCCAATTGTCCGAGGTTCTTTGCCATCATCCTCATGCTTATCCTCCTCCTCATGCTTATCCTTCTCCTCATGGTTATCCTCCTCCTCATCCTCATCCTCCTCCTCTTCATCTTCCTCCTCTTCATAGTCACCGTCCGTTTCCATATCCACATCGCTGTCTAAATCAACGCCGTCCGGTGCGTCCACATTATCCTCCATGCGCCTATACACTTCAGGATCATGTTCTGAGTCATAATCGCCATCCTACTTGGTAGAGTCAGTAACATCATCTGAGGAAATTGACACGGCGGGCGATGCTTCCCGCCAGAATTATACCCGCTCTGGTTAGCCCTCCGTGTCCGAGTCTGCCTCATACATTTCATTCTGCAACTGCAAAGCAACGGCACGAGAGATATCATCTTCCCCTGGGGTTTGTTCAACAATATCTTCCCCATTACCGTTTCCCTTCCCCTTCCCTTTCCCTTTCTTCTTCCCTTTCCACTTCTCATCCTCTGTTCCTTTCTCTTTCCCGGTCCTTTTCTCACCGCCCTGCGTGTCCTCCTCACCCTTGCCATCATCATTATCATTGGCATCACTAGGATGGCTCCTTCCACCACTCGGCACACCGGGATCCGCCCAGTTCCCATCATCATCATCCACGTCGATTATCTCATCCCAATTCAGTGGTCTAACGGCCAGGAAGTCGCCTGGCTTGTACTGCCGGCAGCTTGATGGCTCAATCTTTGCCCTGAGATCGTCGCTACCTAACCAAGAGAAATGCTCACCGCTGCGTTGAACATTTCCGGAGCTGGTTGTCTGCAGATTGGACCGATCGACTTGATCCCAGAAGGCACGGGGGTTGTCCCACCTCCAATTGTCCCTTTGGTCGCGTGTTTTGACAAACATTTGCCCCATACATGAGCGGAAGGCTGCCCAACACTCCCGAAAAGGCGAACTACTGCTCCTGCAGTGCAGCCACACTAGCTGGAATTGTGAAAAGTGGCGAGTCATGACTGGATCTTGAAAGATTATATCATACAAGTGGTCCCATGCCCTCTCATCCTTGATGCCGCAAACATTGTATATCCGTATGAGTCCACGGATGAGTTCTGTGATGTATCCCTTTATATGAGCCCGATCCAATGATAGGCTTCAATTGATAACCGATGTCGGCATTGTTGCCCTAGCAGTTGCCTTCCCCTTTCCTTTGCGGCTGCCCTCGGGCGCCATCGCTGTGAGTTGAAAATGAATCTACATCCGAGGCCTTAGCATTGTGACACAGTTGTATGGAGTGGAAGCAAGCCCAGTGCGAACGTACAAAGTGGTGTAGGTTATCGTGTGGGTTTTGGAACGAGCTGCATTGTTTTGTGCATGTCATATGATGTCAAGAGAGTTGAGGATGATGGGGGTCTGTTCAATACGGGATGAAAAGAGTATGGAGGTGTAGGCGGGAAGAAGGGATATATATACTTGAGTTTCTGCGATTTGATTCATATCCCACGTTTCGTTGGTTAATGAACACAAAATGGCCCAGCCTTCATCTTGCACAACCACCAGGCACTTCATGAATGAGGAGCCTCAGGATGAGATTTAGTACTCGCGGTGAGGACAGTTTGCGACACCGGGAGTTGCTTTCGTATCTCATACCACTATTACCTCTCAGACCTCTTGCATCTCGGAGCAAACTGAGTAGTACTCTAGTTGTCCCAACTGAGCGACTTGTAAGGGCACGTACACCAGCGTTCGGCCATATAGGCATACGTATGGTAATTATGGTATACGGTTGCAAACGTGCACTCGAGTGATAGTGAATATAGGTGTATAGGTAAGATTATCGCTAGCGATCTAAGTCTCGTGGCGAGCTGACTATATAGAACGGCTGTTACCCGGACCTGGGTCACATGCCGCCGTTACATTATCCCTCTCTTGAGGCGCAGACCTCCTGGGCTGCATGAACCGTACAAGAGAAAAGGAGAGGAAAGGGAAACGAAGAATGAAACAATCATCCTACGTACGCAATCGTACGAACCCATAAGTCCCACAACCGATCGGTACAGCTCAATGGTGATCTTTCGGCCGATCCGGCGCACGGGGAAACTCCACCTCCATTGGCTGGTGGTAAAAACCCATGCCGACGCCATTTGTACCGGGCCGTGATCCTAAGAAGAGAAGAAGAGAAGAAACAAGAAAACAGCCAAAAGTGATCCCGTCTCCATATCTCGACTTCCTAACCCATGCTCCAACTACCATCATTCCAGTAGCTCGTATATCTCGGCGTAGGTCATTGTCGGAATTCGTCAGGGTGGTAGAGCTTCCGTTTATGACTTGGCATCGATGGAACATCCACTGCCGGCATCGGTCGTAGCCGTGAATCATATAGGTCAATTGCATCGCATGTAGTCGCGTCGCATTAATGGACATCTAACAAGTGAGCCTTTCTAAAGATGGTTATACTTACCAAATTCAAGCATGCCTGCGCTCTCTTGAGCCTTCGTGCAGTGCTTCGTCGAATATCTCTCAAGCGGTAGTCGTCGGTAAGTGGCATTGACTTCCAGATGCTGGTTGACAAGGTAGTCGTCTTTGGAAGTTCGCTTCGGTGACCATCAGGTCGACTTCATGGTTGTGCTCTCGAAAGGAGGCTTCAGTTGAATCTTGATCGACTTGGTACACTTTACGGTCGACTTCTGGTAGACTTCTCGGTCGACTTCTCGGTGAGTCTCAGTAGATTGCATCCTGGTGGGCTTTTGGCTTGTCGGTAGGACATGACTGGGCCACTTCTTGGTAGACTTCTCGGTCGACTTCTCGGTGCGTCTCAGTAGATTGCATCCCGGTGGGCTTTTGGCTTGTTGGTAAGACTTGGCTGGTTGACTTCTCGGTAGACTTCTCGGTCGACTTCGCAGTGTGTGTCTCGGTAGACTGTCTCCATGAGAGCTTGTTTACTTGTCGGTAGGACTTGATCGTATGGACACGGTTATCTCCCCCTTTTTGAAAATTCGTTACTCTGTCGACGACTTCATCATATCGATTGTCGATTGCCATCGTAGCTCGGGAGACGTTTGGTGATCTTGTTGATCGACGCGTCATTCGCCGGGCTTTGTCTCTGGACTTCGGAGGTCTTCGACTTCGCTTGTCTCTTGGCTTGCTTCGTCTCATTTTTCCACTTGCTTTGTCCTTTCTTTGACTCGCTTTGAGTGTTGACTTGCTTCGTGTTTCGACTTGCTTTTCGCCTTTTCGGACTTCGCTTGGTCTGTTCTCGTTGTCTCTGACTTTGAGCTTTGGCCGTGAATTCTCTAGGTGAGCTGATCATCTTCCGGATGCTAGGTGTGTATGTTGATTCTTCTGGTACCCTTATCCCCGCTCTCTGGGTGCATTTATCGCTGCTCTCTGGGTGCTGCTGGACTTCTCTGTCGTTAAGTGCACTCTGTCTTCATTCCGGCACCTCGGATCGGGTCATAGTATATGGGGATTTCGGTTCCGGTAGGGTCGTCCCTCTCTTTAAAGGTCGTTGCTCTGCCGACGACTTATCTCTTCTGATTGGTATTGTAGCTTGGTAATATGGTAGCTGGTGCATTCGTCAACCTGAATGGCATGACAGGGTGCTCGAACTGCCTGTACCGGGTGCGAAACGCGGTTTTGTACTCGTCGCCTTCTTTGATTTGGATTAGGTGATAGGCATTCCTGAGGCCCTGTCGAGCATCTCCGGGATCAGTGGGAGAGGATTTTAGTTCTTCAGGGCCGGGGCTTGATTGAGAGCTCAGTAGTCCACACACAGCCGTAGTCCGCCGTCCTTCTTTCCCTCTTCCAAGAATTTGTAGATCCACGCAATGTGTGTGGTTCCTCACGGCCGGGTACCGTGTCATTTCTTCTCACCCTGTTCAGCCAGAACCGCTCTTTCTCACGAATTTCCTTTGGATGCTTTGAAAGGTGCGGTGCGAGAGTTGCCATATCTTTTGCTGCATACGTCCACATAGTCCCTGTATCTCACGAGGATATGACCAATCTTGATATTGTGCTGGGACGCGACCCCATCATCTGTTACCATCTCCACGTTAACTATGTCTGTCTCTATTCTCATTAGCCTTTTCTGCATTCTGTATTGTAGCATGCTTGGCGGAGTGGAGATGGGTAGGGGTCCCGGGATAGCTGGATCAGACAGTTCGTCAAAATTGGACCAAGCCCCGTTGACCAGTTTCTCCCTTCATGTCTCGGCGAGCCGGTAGCAGTCATTCAAGCACCGTCACCGTGTCACTCTTCTGCCGCAACTACCACCGCTGCTCCTGCTCGCGCATTCAGCATCCTGGGGTTTCTCTCACATTCGGTGATGCCTTCCAGTCATGCTCCCAGCAACCCTTGACATTCTCCAAGTCATATGGCGAATGCCTTAACCACCTCCTCACTAGCTCAGAGATGATCGAATGTGGTAGCCCCGAGTAGTTGTATACCTGGAGAACGCTCACCATTATGGTTACCTCACCGCCTTCCGGCAGAGGACTTATCCAATCTGCTTCTGGATTCTTCGCCCGTTGCGGTCCATCAGGCACTCGCAGGGCTGTCAATCGACCGTTGCTGCAGTCGATTTCCGGGTTTCTCGCCATAAATCATGGCCAGCCCAAAACTGGGTCGTATACCTTCATTGGGACGACTGGAACCTCCGATTCGTCAACCGGTTTAAGGTGTTCAAAATACTGAACCAAGAGACTGGCCATTCGACTCTTTACATACATCATCACCGGGCCAGCGTGGAGGTGAATGCTGGTTCGTATGGTAGCTCGAGTTTCCTAAGTAGGCTCGGCGATAAAATGATGCTCATTGCACCGCAGTCGATTTGTGCTTTGACTCGCTGCATGTTGCCATGTATATTTGGTACAAGGTAGGTTTTGTGATCTCCGCTGCAGATGCGAGTGCATTACCGGTTTGGCTTTTGGCTTTCGTAGACTTCCTTTGAAAGCCACGGCGCTGGTGATAAGTTGGCATGGCTGCCTCCACTGGGCTTATTGGACTTGACCGATTTGAATTCCCGGGATCGGGATTGTTGGAATTATCAGAAAAGCCTTTGGTGTTGCTGTCCTCCGAGCTTCCTCGAGGTTGCTAGAGTTGTAGGTGTACACGCCAACTGAAGTCGATGCACTTTACTCAATTCGACGGGATGTAGTTGCAACTGTGCTGATTCGCAATCGTCTTTCGACTTCGCCTGCGGTTCTTCATATAGCGGATTCAGGGGTAAGATCGCGTCATTGATTGTAGGTTCTCCGACTGATGATCGCGCTCAATTGACTTGTAGGAATGGTGTTCGACTCAGTATCTCTATTGTATTCGGTTTCTATCATTGGCCGAATCGAATAGTCGCGGCCTCTAGTCGTGATAATTGTCCTCATCGCCGGTGACGCGTCTCGTGCGAGGGTTGCTCTCTGAACTCTTCTCCGCTGCCATCGGGGTGCCCAATGGAATGATGAAACGATCGATATCCGTGCTTGCGGTAATCATGCTTCAATATGTCGTTTTGAAGGCAGTAATCTCGATTGTTGACTCGATGATGTGGCGCGTTTAGTGGTACGGCGATCATGTAGACTTCGACAATGGGTGCTCAACGCCGCTGTCGGTATTTGAACTCCTCTCAATCGACCGTATGGAATTGACTCTTTCGATCGTTGGTGCAATTCGGAGTCGATTCTGGCGAACTGGTATGCGACACATCAAATAGGGGTTAAACTCGTGAAATCCCGTGAGCGAAACGTATCCGTTTACTGAAAAGCGATAATAGTGTAAGGGCATGTACGCCAGGGTTCGGCCTTATAGGCATACATATGGTAATTATGGTATACGGTTGCACACGTGGACTCAAGTGATAGTAAACATAGGTGTATAGGTATGATTATTGGTAGAGATCTATGTCTCGTGGCGAGCTGACTATATAGAACGGCCGTTACCCGGACCTGGGTCACGTGCCGCCGTTTCACAACTATCCAACACAGCTACCGATGCCGAGCAGTGGAAAAAGCACACGCAACTGATGTCATAGGATAGAGAATATGTCATTGTTCGCTTTGCGATGCTTTTCGCTCTGCCAAAGGGGGATTTCCACAGGGAAGCGGAAGATATACACAATCGATGGTTCAAAGTATTGTGCCAAGAACGAGTGCAATACTATAATACCCACGCCAAGAAGGCATAAACACCCTTCAAGTCGTGCAAAAAGGCCTTCAGACGTTGGTGTAACAGTGAATATCAATGCTTAGTTCATTAGATGGCAGTTAACCGCATAATTGAATGCTTTTCAAGGGATCTCGTCACCGAGTATTGTCACAGTTTACAGTTTAGCGCGGTCTACCCTGTGCCTCCCTTTTTTGTCCAAACCCTCCTTGGTCGCTCAAATAGGAGTCTACCTTGCCTGCCGTGGCATATGCATGCACACGCAATTGTTCTTACATTCTGAACTTCGAACATCCATATCAGACTATGCATTCCCAAAGCCCTCACTCTGTCATGACTCCGGTCGTATGATGGGTTCGAAATCTTCCTAATTGTCAGAATCAACAAAAGGGTGGTTCTTCACGGAATTCTCCACTTCCGCCGGCCAAGAGACACGTTTCCGTACCAGCTGGCGAGAGGGAATCCTATCCAGGAGTGTGTTCCGTAGCCTCTACAATCCAAGGTCAGAACTCCACCCCCTCATCATCGCTGAACAAGTCTCGTGTTGCAGATATCACCTGACGTATGACTTCCACCCCGTCAACTATACAGCGACAGTCAATAAATATGCCAACCGCCACGCCAGGTACTAGCAGTCGGAGCACACCAGCACCCCAAGGAACCTCATCACGTCGCGTTGTATCCAGCCGCAAATCTGGGATTGCTATCAGTCCCACTCCTCTCTGCGGTCATGAAACCCTGCCTACCCCCTTCCCTAGTCCAGTAGCCCGCGTGATCATTACAAATCCACTCCGAACGCAAGCTGCCGAAAAGAATCAGAGACAGAGGCAGTGGCTATCGCAACCGCAGGCGGTGTCTACACCTCGATCAATGGTCTCCGGCCGTTGCAAAATCCATCCATTTGGTCACTCAGACATGATGCGACTTGTGTTTGCAACGGCCAGACACCTGGAGCTCTACATGTGGAACAGACGGCCGTTTATGAGTGCGAGTGGCTGGGAGACAGTCAGTTATGCAACGCGACACGTTTCGAAAGCATTAGCTGAAGCCCCACACTGGCAGGTAATAGAGACACACAGGAACACCGCTATGCAGCAAAATAACATTTGGTTCATAGCATTTGAGGTGCGCACCAAGGGGATCTTGAAAGAGGTATGCTGAAGCAATGGCCCACGTTGGATATTATGCGCTCGAACTGGTACCAGGTTCGAGCACAAGTCAATAAGGCTCAATCCCATTTTTTTCAATCTGCAAGGGACAACATAGCAGAGCTTCATGATCTCCACCCCTTTGAATCTGCCGCAGAGCGTTTGTAATTCATTGATTCACTTCTGGCTGACACTAAGTATCCTTTCACTGTAGCAGAGCGTGTGGATGGTGGTGTACGCAGCCCAAATCCAACGCAGAGAGAGTCGAAAGCTGCTAACAAATGGCCAGCCTCCACTTTACTTCCTGGCGGAGGCAATCCCGCGGTTTATCTGCATGAAGTTTTATCATCGGGCGAATAACCCCGGTAAGTATGCTGATGGATTTTATAATTCCGTGATTAACGACAAGGACGGTCATATACTCTCGCCACTGAGCATGTATACCTGCACCGTGTTGCGCCATGCTTCCCTGGAGTGGCAAAAGAACAATGGTGTACATCTGAAAGCGGACTGACCTGATCGCTCGAACTACTTCAATTACAAGAATGACGGTGGTAAGAACGCATCCTGCTATGCTGCAACGGGTCGCAAGTTGTTAACCTCGCCTGGCGTTGCAGACCCGTATACATTGTTGATGAATACCTGGAACACACTAACTGAGAGCTACCAACAGAGGGTGTATAAAAACACTCTTGCTACAGTCAAGCGTCAGATCCAACAGGTGGAGAACCCAATGCCTGCCGTGGTCATCAGCATACACTCAGCGCGTGTTGACAATGCTATTCTTCTTGACTATTTGATCTCCAAAGTGGCGCTTGAGGAGCCTGAGATTGGAAGCACTCACCCAACAATCCCGATAGACATCAATTGCATGGATGATATACTGCGATTCGGGATGCCAGGGAGAAGTGCGGATTGCGAAGCTGAAGGTGATGAAAGCGACGAGCGCGATGACATCCCCACCACCAGCCGGCGATGACGGCCTGCGACTGAACTCGACAGGTCTGACCTGGGACCCAGTGATGTCGATGGGTGTGAGGGCGAGGATGGCGACGATGCGGATGCGGATGCGGATGAGGAGGAAGAAGCGTCGCAAGCCGATGATGGATCAACACAGAATGTGGAGGACTGAGGGCATAGTACTATTGAGTGTGATGATTGGACAGTATATTTCAGAGAAGTAAAAGATGATAATGGAGAAGCAAATGCAACGGCAAGCGATGTATCCGAAGCGAAGACTGTATTGCAATATGTGACAATCTCAAACCTAAACATAAATGAGAGTGCGGCATGTGGCTGTCGGCCGAAGAAAGGCATACACATCGCCAGGCGTCCTGTACACGGCTATAGCATAACTGCAGCCCTTGCGAAAAGTTGAACACATGTGTCGTTCTGATGGTGCATATAGGTCACAACAAAGTACAGGAGGTTAGTATGCAATGCGACCCGTCGCCTGGGCGAACAGTAGTGTGTAGTTTTCCGTCAAAGGGTACGAGGTTCCGGCAGGGCCGTTAGAGCGGTCCGGAACACCCGAGTGTTTCTGAGGGAAACTAGGGTTGTTGCGGATGGTGGATTGCCCACCTATGGGCAGGGGTTTGGGCTGGCAGGATCAACGTCAGATCTACGACCGGATACTTGTGAATCCGCCCTATGTTCGGCCAAGAAGCAGTACTCCCAATAGTGCTGTAGAACTTGAAATGGAATACCGCCAACAGGACCCGAGGAATCGACGACACAGCATGACTGCTCACGCTAGAGCATGGCAGCTGGAACAACGGTGAGAAGATATTGATGCTGCCATACACAAACAAAAGGAGTTGAGATTTGCCAACAAAGGTTACTTCAACCAAGCAGCCAACCTCCGAGCTGAGGATCTCCAAATTGTCAACTTGGCTGTTGTGCACGAAACCAAGATGGAGCAGTCTCACGGTGACAAACTGGATGCTAGGTGGCGAGGACCCTACTGAGTCACAGACATTGCCCAGAGCTTGGGGACTGATTGACTGGCAGAACGAGATGGAGCAGAGCTCGTGGGCTAGATAGATGGTAGTTGACTCAAGATGTTCTTCACTCACAACAAATGTGTACATGGTGCTCGAGAAATTAGTATACCTAACACCACACACTAGAAAGAAGCGGAAGAATTCGAGCAAATTGAGGTGGAGGCAGTTCCTGGCTGGAAATATATAGACGGACGTTGGATCATTTTTGTTAGGTGGCAAGACTGGCAGAGACAATTGTGGGTATCAGCAGAGGATATGGCGTGGTGTACGGAGCAAGTGGATGCATGGAATGCTGCACATCCGGTGCCGGCAGACCACCCATCCAAACAATCATGCTAAAGACGGATGGAGGGAGAAGGAAAGTGGGGAAGATGGGGGGAAGGGAGGAGATCCATTGCATGGACCATAATGAAAAGAGTTGATGATACCTAAACCACACAATTGAGTGGAGATGCAAGATGGAGGGAGAATATCAAATCCACACAATTGCATGGATTTGCAAGATGGAGGGGGAAGAAATGTTCCTATTGGCTGAGTTGCACCCACATTACACAAAAAATTCCTATCAGTCTCCCCTATCCCTCTAGTTGCCTCGAGACAAGAGAGACGATGACTATACCAGGGGTGGGCAGAAAATTCACCACCGGGAAAAGGAACAACGAGCAAGATGTGCCAAACCACCGAGTACAAGCGGAGACAGCAGAGGGGATGATACGCAGATGTTGTGAAGAGATTCGAGAATAGCATACTAGGGAAATCAGGAACCCAATAGAGACTGGAAAAAAAAGCATCTAGCACTCAGCACCTCCCCAAGTATATAAGGATCTTCCCCCCCCTATGTTCCTAAGGAAAGTCATCCACCATACTGTACCATTACTTGCCCTCGGCACGCCGAAGACTGCGCCCAATACAGCCATTGCAACCATCACTGATGACCTATGACTGACATGACATTGATACTAATGAATGACATCGCAGTAGCACTCAGCAACACCATGGATTTCGTAGTGTCGCTGACCACTACCACCCCCGCTATCAACCTCGACTCCGCCACAGCAGCCTCCGCCACCGCAGTTACCACTACTCCAGTTACCACCACCACAGCCACCACCACCACCATGACTACATATACCCCCTCTTCAGATATCTCTATTATCGCTCGCGACTCCTCCGCAGGAACCCTTTCGTCAGAGTCACTATCACAGCTCAGCAGGGAAGTATTTTTCTATAGACCTGATGGACGACTGCACGCAGCTGTGGAGATCGCCTCTGGAGAGCTCTCCCCCCAAAATCAAGCGAATGTCATTCTCAAGATCTGTGATTGCCTTGGCGACAATACTGATGCCCCGAATGCCCAGGTTGCTTCGCTGTCGAACTTGGTGTAGAGAAACCCTGAATGGAAGAAGTAGAACTACAAGCGATTCAACAACTTCCTTAAGGCTCTCAACAGCTCTGGCAGGGTAAGGGAGATGACAAAACAACATCACTCTGCCCAGCAGAGCAAAATATGGGCAACAAAGAAGCTGGGAGACCTCAGGCAACAGTATCCTGAACTCCAGGAAATCCTACATGGCTCCAGCTGAAGTGAGAAGTCAATGCGATTGACCGTGATCCCCAACCAAACATTCTGGGATCCCTGGTTAAGGAAGAGATGCCTCAACCGCGCATATGTCAACCATCTCACCAAGCTATCCTGGAATTCGAAAACGAAAAAGTGGTTTACTGCCGGCTACTTCCAGCATGCCAAAATGTCGTGAGATAATTGCTGTCCTCAGCTGGATGAAGGAATCGATACGAAGCTATGGGTCTGGAATGGTGCTGGGGATATGTATTGCGACTTACTCACTAACCTGGAATGAATGACAGCAATAATGCCAACCAACTTCGTACCATCTTACAATCCATACCACCTGCCGACTATGGGATACCGCATACCAACCATGCAACACCGCCCGCTGACCATGGGATACCCCCCTGCCGACTATGGGATACCTGTACCACCTCCATCCCCCAATTACCCCAAGATGCTTCCCCTGCCAACCCCATCAACCAAGGGCAACGAAAAGGAAAAGAATGGGCATAACATTGAAGGGCTTTTGATGGACCTGGCCGAGGATGGATCTGAGGATGGAATGAGCACTCCCACTGAGAAAGACGCTGGTACAATTCCCCCAGCGGCCACCGAGATATACGCCAGTACAATTCCACCAGAGCCCACCTCCAAAGTGGCCGGCAGGACCCCGCCAGCAGCCACCTCCAAAGATGCCAGTAGGACCCCCCCAGCTCCCACCGGGAAAGAGGCAGGTACGACCCCAGAGTAGCCTACCGATCCTAACCAGAAGGGCACCCCAAGGCCCAAAAGACCTGCCAGTCCCAGAAGCGGAAGTACCAGTTCTGACAACAATGACAGCACTGAGGTTGAACAATACGTGAGCTGTTTCCGGGAATGGCTTGGGCTCAACCCCGACTGCACCAGAATGTTAGAAGACGGGAAGAAGATGTTGGCACACCCCGAGAGAAACGTGTGGCCAATGCTGTACCTATCTTCTGACAAGCAGTAAATGAAGACCCCAAGTTGCTCATAGAGGCCTGGGCAAATGTCACCGCAGCCTTGTACACAACGCGTGTGGCTGTAGTGCGACTCGATACCCGGCTTTGCAACATCTCATACTTCGCAAGTGGTAATGGAAAACGGAAGGTAGACATGGAGGGTAGCAGGAGAATGTGGGTGCGCAAGGAGGGAGAGTCTTTATTCTGTTCCTTCGAACTTATGGTTTTCCTTTGGATTTATGGTTTTCCTTGGAGTTTATGATTTTCCTTTGGGTCTGTGTTCGTGGCCATCCTTTAGGTTTATATTATTCATATGATCTTTCGGGTCTGCGTATACGGTTATACAGAAGTAGAGAGGTGTGCTTCACACACAGGGCCAGGGAAGAGTTGTGGCCGGAAAATCCATTTCTCACTACCACAACCACTCAGCTTGGCAGAGGACTGAGTTACGGCGGGTGTCTGGAGATACAGGGATGACAGAGATGGATGGGGCGATGTGCACAAACAGAGATACAGGGGTAATGGCGATGGACAGAGCGATGGGGAGCATATATTTCGGAGACCCCTGGGTAGATAGTATCACATCTAGTACCATATATTATCTTATCATTCAACGAATTACACAATCTATCTTTCCCATCTTTCGATCTCACTTGCTCTATCTGATATTTCGTGGCCCCACCCAATTGTGTCAATTGTCATGGCCCAGTATTATCATATCATCTCACCCTCTTCCTATGCTCCTCGAGCCAGAACCGTTCTTACTCACGAATTTCTGTTGGAATTCCATGAGAGGTGCGGCGGAGTGTTGATGGTGGACTCTCTGGCGTCTAGCTCCGCCGTTTAGCCACACCGCATTCAGGGGCGGAAACTATTGCGACATGCATTCTGCCCAATCCTGAAAATGAGCATCAATGGAGCATCAACAATTTTTGGTCTTGAATCTTGGCTGATCTAAGTTTTGCTTTGTGGCGATAATTCATATACGATGTAATGGCATCATGTTCACCCAAAACGGTGCATGCCATACATGTTACCCCATTGTGAAAATGAGCGTCAATGGAGCGTCATCACTTTTAGTGTTGCATATTGGGTACTCAACGCTTTGCGCAGATACCTGTGGTCATAATAACAGTATCGACTGGCCCCATAGGCAAAAACACAATATATAACATGAATAACAAGGATTCCAAAATACTCGATATCGCTAACAGCAAAACATGCAGACAGTGATTATTGGCTGTTGAATCACCAATTTTGATACGATACTATTATCAACCTGCAACACTAAGCACCTTATATGAATCTATAGATGGACCCGCTGAGTGACCCACTGACAACCGGCCCAATTCAGATGGGTTGTGAGATTTTCATTGAACCATACCTGGGTTGACTGTTCGGGTATATTGACAACCCTGACTGTCGATTGAGGAACAATTCGGTTTAGACCTGGACCCGGACCCAAAGCGACAGTCTCTAACCGTTGCTAACACTATGCATTATCTTTCTCTTTGGGTACAGACCCCTCCGGCTGCATAAACCTGTACAACATTAGGAAAGGAAAGCAGATAATCACAAACCAATTCCTCATACGCTATCGTACAAACCCATCAGTCCCACACCCGATCAGTACTCTATGGTAGCCATCAGGCAGATCCGGTGCATAGCAAAACTCCACTTCGACTGGACTTATTTGAGGAGTTAGTGGAGATTGTTACCAATGCCATATGTACCAGTTCGAGATCCAAAGAAGTAAAGACGTACAGATATGATTGGGAACTTGGAACATCAAAGTGATGCCATCCTCAATATCTCCACTGTCAGAACGTCTGCCGTTGAACCGTCCAATCTTGATCTCGTAACTAGTACCAAGTATAAGCCATTATCGTAATTGGTCACATTAACCTCAGTGAAATTCTCATTGATTGTATGAGCATCATCTGGACTTGGTAGAATTGATATCAGCAAATGCGAAATTGGTTTCCGAAAATAGACGGCACACACCGAGACTTCTCCACATTCTGCAATAATCATCCGAGTGACTCATTCTCAATCTTCCACCATGCTTTGGAGCATTCAATGATGTGATCGCGTCATCACGACACCTCAAAAACTTGTTTAGTCATTTATGTTCATTCCCTGCACTTGTTTTGTGTTGGTCCTCAAGATTTTAATTGTTTCAACGGTTTTTTGAACTGTTCCATTGATTTCGAGACTATTCTTAACTATTCAATCCCTTCAGGCATCGATTATATACACACTTGCACAACTCCCATAACAAAAAGTGTAAGTAAACACTGATCAGATTTGGATGAATTGCTGCAATGAGTACTTCAAGCATCGAATTGAATTATCTACATGTAAAACAAATTGACAGCGTTCAACTCAATTCTGTAGCTCAAGTACCACCACATGCTATCTGGCTGCGGGATGAGAAAAAGATGGTTTATAGGCTCTTGGATCGTGCTTATAGGGATGATATAAGTATTTCTGACAACAGAAAGAGGCTTGCGATGGTAGCCTCCATCGTGAAAGGGTTGCTATGGTGGTTGATGTCTCTCCTAGATAATCATGATACCAGCAATCTGATGTATTGGCCCTGTTGCAAACGTCTGAACCAAGGCAAGACGCCCTTGAACGCTGGATTCAGCATCCTCGACAAAGAACAGACACTGCAACTGTGCAGGAATGTGCCCAGTGGCCAACATAACGTGGCCATCTGGACTTGTCCCCATCTAGAGAAGCACTCTATCATATCTTGGTGGCTTATGCTTTCTCCACCTTGTGGACCCAATCCAACGAACCATATGAACTGTCTGCTCATTGTATTGAAAAGACAGCACGGGAATTGCTAATGTGTTGTATCGAAAGTGGTTTGCCTAGTTCAGACGACTGCAACGCTGATCGTGATTGACATAGTCACTGAAGTCGGCAAATCTCTTGAAACACTAAGCAAAATGATTCTGTAGCTCCCCTTTTGGCATTGCACACCACCCAGCCAAGTCATCAAGGGTCTTGATTTCTGGTCGCAGGATTTTCATCAGTCACTGGATTGGCACATTGGTTGGAGGTATTTCATAGTCGCGACATTCTTTTGCAGGGTGTGCATTCAGCTCCGAATACTGAAACATCTCCTTTTGGGCAGTCGTTCGCACAATCACGAGGGCAGCCTCATCATGATTTCGTTGTCTGTACGCGTCTCTAAGATCCATCATCGCGGTTTCTGGCAGTTCAGCGCTCGCATTTGAGAGGTTGCCAAGCTTGTGGATATAGTCAGAGAAGTGGTCAAGGAGATGAATCTTCACAGCATTGAAATCCGATTCTTCGAGAAGATGTTGTGCAATTTCTGACTTGATCAGCGTTTCCTCTTACTCAACACGACGACGCTTTATGGCCCCAGAAACATTGTTCCATGTGGGATAACTCTCCCATTCCTCCTGAGAGTGTAAAGTAAGCTGCTTGTTCAAGGCTTCCGAGACATTCTTTGTAGATTGAGTAGGGGAGATTCGACTGAAAACATCCTTGTGACAATCAAACACCTCCAGGTGATTCTCCATCTACTCGATTGTCGCTTCAGTACAGTATTGGTACCGTGCCATAAGGGGAAAGTAGACCAAGTTCAAGACGCACTACAGGGCATCGGTGAAGGGAATCATCTGGCTCGCGATGGGGTTCAAAAGTGTCACTCAGAAAACACGAACAATCACCTGCCCAACAGCTTTCATCACCTTTCCACTCCATTGGGTAACCTGCCCATATGGCTTGTTCAATCGAGCAAAGCCAGGATATGGAGGCATCATCGCCCAGAGCTGGTTGAACCTGTTGATCCTGCAATGTTGTTCGGGGAAGATCGTTACCCAGTCCATCAAATGCTCAGACATACCGACATGGAAGCTAAGAAGGACTACGGGTACGATAATACTCGTCGGGGGGATGCATTTCATATTCCAGAAGACTCTTACATAGGTCACAACCACTTCATCTTCCCGATATCATCTTGCTTCCCATCCCTCCATCCCATGTCCCCTAGTCATTAGTATCATTAGTTGGAAGTACAGCAGATAGTTTCTCGATTGCCACGACAATGATTTCCCTCCACCTGAACATGATTTTGGTGCTTCGCACACAGGGCAATTGGGCTGCTTCATAGTGTGCTACTGAATGTTTGGGACGTTGTCAACGGTCCATGCGCAGCTGTCAGGATATCATCACCGCAGCCAACTGTCTGCACCAAGCATAAGCTTTCCTGTGTTGAACAGGGCATTGAGAGGGCAACAAATAAGCTTGAAGACCTTCCTTCAAACCTCTCGATTGTGGATTCATCGTTTCTTCACGGCATGCAGTTTTCCACATCCTTCAAAGTGATATTGCTGGGGAACAGTGGGAAGAAGGGCATCACGGATGCTTGCCAGATTCGATGGCTTTCATCTGATTGTTGAGTCGATATTTCTGAGGCTGAAATCTACTGGCCATTTGTTCTTGTCGCGCAATTAGTTTCTAAGATGTTTCTGGTCTGAACTGCCAAATAAAGGGACAATCGTAGCTCTAAGCGGCCAACGTAGCTATGGAAGCTGTCATAATAATCATAGCTATGATGAAATTCAACTATTGTACCTGTTCATTCCACCACCAGTCACCTGATTTCATCACTGAGTAGGTACATTCCTCAGCATCATTGGGTTTCTTTGCTGGTGCAGACGTCATATGTTCCTCAAATGCAGGCTGTTGCATGAGCAACTCAATGCTTTCACCAGGATTGCGGTAAAAGAAACGTGTGTAGTCATCATCGCAAAGTGTGTATGGATCAGCCAAATGATTGTAACACACTTTGCCGGATTTCCAAGAGCTGATGCCCATCAGGTAGGACATTTCGTTCAACCTTTCGAATACAGTGTGGGACACAGTGAAGTTGCAAACATTTGCCATCGTAGGGTTCCTGAAAAGCTCATTGATAGCAGCTCATCTCAACAAGTGCTTGACGCACCAATGCGCTAATCGATACTGCTCCATGCAAGTACATGGTGAACACTAATCTATTTCATTGTCAAGGATAACAAAATACTCGTCACTGATACGCTTGCTGGCTGGTTGGTTGTCCAATTGTAGAGTCACATAACTACGTGTCTGAAATAGCGGTTGCTCTGGGTCGATACATGCATTTTCACTATCAGCTTCTGTATCGCTGGAATCATCATTGGAAGGGTGAAGATATAGGTCACAATGCTGTCCATGAAAGGATGGAAGTAGAATACTGTTGTGCATGATCACGAAACCACCATCCGGCAGTTCTTCGGCAGATATGTATATGTTCCTCTGATTGTGGTTGCGACGGAGGTGAATGATGTAAGCACAGATGTCGCGAAACATCTTCGACTGGCAAAGACGCTTTTGATGAATATCATTGTGTCTTAGCAACATGGTGTGTCACAACAACGTTGAGAAGCGTCTCAACGGTTCCTTTGCGACTGACACCATTGGAAGCTCGCTTATCTTCGGACAATGCCGCACCTCTGGTTACTGTTTCCAAACAGGGGTCCTACCACTCGGGTAGGATTTTTCTCATCCTCCTTCCCACGTTTGCTACGTGATCAATCGCTCTTTTTTTTTTCAAGATCTTTTGAATCACGAAAAGTATACCGCATCTGCATTCAGCTCGTCGTGCTGATTGTCAAGCTCCCTCACAAGACTCTCCTACACCTGTTGCCTGTTTCATGGGTGTCATTTTGTGTCAACTTCGTACCATATGTGAACTGTGCATTCCCATTAGATACCGACCCAGCGAGATCATGGCGGAGTACAAGCGCAATAGCAATGACAAACGAGTGAGATATGACTGCAGAGCACGGGTTGAGTTATGTTTATGATGAACTGCTTAAGCGTTCAGTTGACGAATCAAGGCACTAAGCTGATGCGAGTCACATTGTTTCCTAATTGAATAGCAGCCAAGTTGGTGTCGCCAGATCAAGAATACCCCTTCACGCCCATATATATATTCGCCTTGGCCGCCCACCTTACTGACAATCTCCAGAACCTTTGACACATGTTCCTCACCTCTGCCACCTCATCGCGTCACTATTGAAGATATATTCTACATCCCCGACCCTTGAACAGAGTAACGAGCGGTTGATATACACCACTCAGTCATTGACCACCATTGAGAACCAGAAATGAAATGTGATGCCAGCTGGTTGCCGGAATCAGTTGTAGCAGATTCTAACACAATCCAGATGCCGACTCTACAAGTTCACGTCTGGGCCGTGAACGCCGTTGTTGGAGTCAGCCACTGTGCAGCCGAAACCATGGGGAATTCACAGGCGAAGGGTTGCTGGACAACACAACAGAAACATAATAACCTGAGGGAGCGCATCTGAGAGATTGCCCAGTCCATGTGCATCAGCCAAAAGCGAAGTGCTGGCCCCGTGCAATGGGATCTCCCAATGAATTGTTGCGTTACTCCCATCAGTGATTGCGCATCCAAAAGGCCACTTTAAAAACCGTACATCGCAAACAAGTCGTTCATCGCCTGCCAGTAACACAAGGCAGCACTGGGCGAGGTAACGGAGGTGGGCCTTAGGCAATGGGAAAATAGGATCCACACAACCCCGACTAACATCTGGAAATTCGTGCACATTGATGTGAATTTCATCACCCAGAGGCCTCATTTGCGATTCCGAATGATGCACAGATATAGAACGCGACGAGGAAAGGACCTTGGGTCACACACTTCAGAGATCAATGCACGTTGCGATGCCTCGACCGATTTCTCTATGGAGCCATTTAGCTTTACCATTGTGTATGTGGATCCCGACATTTCTGGGTAGAGGGTGGGTGAAGACTATACTCAGCCATCCTCATGGCACTGGCCTGGGGATAATGATTCGATATTTCCGATAGTTACATCAGGCATTGATACGACCATTTTGTCGATTGTGAATGCTACAATCGGCGGTCAGCCAGATCCCAGCCGGAGCATCCCAGAGCTGTGAGGCTGCGGGGAGGAGCCAAATGGGGATGGTGGTATGCACACCCATAATGTTACTCCAATCTTCAATCCCATACTGCTGCCAGGTCGGTAAAGGCAGCAATGGAATTCAACAACGGAATACTTTTTGCGCCGTTGATTCGGGCTAGAATGCAGACAGCAAATTTCGTACCCGGATGCCTATGTGTGGTAGCCTCAGCTACTTTCCTCTGATTGACATCCTCCCACCTCCAGCCAAGGAGAGGATATACGATATGGTGGTTGATTTAGATGATGATGGTGAGATGCCGCACCCTAATCAATGATGCATCCGGACAACGAAAACAGACATTGACAAGTTTCAAACGCAGCTTCAAAGGTATATTTTCAGACAGCAGTGATACCTTGAAGTCATCTGAAACTGTGCACCTGATCTATTTGCTGATTACAAGCAAAGCGCTAATTCATGATGAGATTATGGCCTGGCACCGTGAGCGAGATCACATTGTGTATCCTCCTACTGCGGGATCTTTTGCCAATAGGAAGCGTACAAGCAGTCACCTAGCTGCAAATTAGGCATTGTGAGGATGGAATGCACTGGCTTGACGGTTGTTCAAGGCTTTGGGTTGTGGGTGGGTCTTTTTTGCCATATTGGAGTGTGGAAGGACGGGTGATAATTTGGAGTTTTTTGGTGAGGTTTTGGGTCTCTTTGTGGTGTTTTGTGTATTTTATTATTACATCGGTCATATTCATGCATGATGGGCTGTGTTTAGTGTTAGCAATGGTTCCAACCCGCTAGAACCGTTCCGGGTTAGGGTTGGGACCGGAACCGAACCGTTGCAACGGTTTTTACTACAGGAAAACCCAGACCGTTGCAATTGGGCCGGTTTTACCACCAAAAACCCGGCATTTCAACCTCACAACTTTGGCTCCGATTGAGTATTTGAGTTCTGATCGTACTGTGACATGATCAGTACATAGATTGTGTAGTTTTACGAGCTCTTTCACCTCACGCTTTCAGATATGCGATCCGACCAATATTCATGGAGTCGCGATCGAAAACCCGCGAATTTCGCTTAGAATTGGCTCATATTTCACAGCCACTCAATGAATATCAGTCGGATCGCAAATCTGAAAGCTGGAGGTGAAAGAGCTCATGATTCTGCATAATCTATGTACTGATCCTGTCGCAGTACTTTCAGAACTCACATACATAATGGGAGCCAAAGCTGATGGAACCGTAAATTTGAAACTACGGTTCGGTTCCAACCCGGCCAAATACCCGCGGTTTTATGGCCGGGCCGGGTAACAACCCGCCAAGAAAAATGGGGTTCGGGTTTTTGGCCGGTTCTGGAACTGATCTGAACCGGACCGCAGGTCAGAACACCTCACCGCTGGCGGGTTAACCGGACCGGTTGCTAACACTAGCTGTTTTGAGAGCTCATGATGTTGGGAATAATTGTTGAGACATTTGTTTTTGGGAAAGGCATAGTGGCAGCGCAAGGACTCTGTGTATGGCTATGATGTTATTGGCAGTTCAGTATCATTACCCAGCAGAAGTTAGCCCAAATAATCAGTGAAACGTGAACACATTTTAGTTCATTGCAATAATCATTTCCCTCTAAGGAATGCAAACAGCAACCCTGCGGCATGCTTCGTACCTGCCATTCTTTCTACCAAGGTCCCGTTCATCCAAGGAGTTGGAAGAGTCGGTGGCGGGAGAAACGCAGATCCTAGAATCATCGACAGATTAAAAAGATTCATCATGACCATGCGTTCAATCATATCAACGCTGTCTTTCTTTTACACCACACTTCAATTCATTTACTATACATTCATTCACATTTCCTTTGGTGACTTATTTAATATTTTCTTACTTATCACTCACCACCTTTTTGAATCATGACATGAATGCCCCGTGCTTCTGCTCCTCCTCCACTTCCTTCCAGCACACGGAGAAGCAGACAATCTGTCCATGATGATGATCTCAATGACGATATCAACACAATACCTGACAATTACAGTGATCGTCGAGATGACAATCCAGGATCTGATGACAAGCTCCTGTTGTGACCATCCAGCAAAGCAATTGGCAGCCGGCCATCAAAAGATTCCTTCACCTCAGCACTTGGAAATCGAGTAGAAGCAACTCAACTAACTCCTACGTTGGAGTAACCCCTACATCCTGAAAGCTGGGAGGTCTATAATGTCTCGGAGGAGTAGGATGAACATGAGCCTTCGCCATTGGCATCCAAGAAGGTAGTTGATTAAGTGTTCAAACGATTGAGTCCGCCCACTAATGTTTATATTTACTAGAGGAAGCATCCAAACGAAGCTGGTGACCAATTGGTTGCATGGAAAGCTGGAAATCTGTGGTGATATGAACCCTGTGTGACAATGTAACAGGCCTCATCGTCAGCGCCGAGTACAAAGCCCAGAGAACTCTTTCAGGCATGCTGGCGAAGGTCATGGCTCATGTGAAGCCTATTCCTATCAATGATGAGATGTTTGTGAAACCCTTTGCAACGAATGCGGTGAATGTCGCCCAGATTCATAGTTTGTGGTATGAGGATATCGCCAGGATTGATCCAGCCCAGAGAAACTCAGACCCTTCACGTGCCTACATTTCAGTGGTAAATGAATCAACTCAATGATTGTTTTCATCGCTGACATTGTGCATCAGGATCTCGCAATGAATACTTGCTCCCGTGCAGCAATGGTATACAGCTGCAAGACTTCAATCGACTATATTTACAGATTTTAAGCAAAGTCCACTGGAGAGATCCAGAGAATGGTAGCCTGGCTATTGGCCAACAACAGGTTTACATGCCCCACTAACATTTGTGAGGTAAGTTCAAAGTTCCCGTCTTGTTTAATCATTGTCTTGACGATCAATTTTGCAGTGCAAGTATCGATTTCCAGAGTCTGGAATTGTGGCTCTTATTCATCAGACATCCTTCTATGGCATATGACAATTGGGAATGAAAGATAGATCATTGATTGATGAAATCAACCCAATATTCATTGCCCTCACTGCAACGGCCATCCACCATTATCTGTTGGCCTCGAAAACCTGCGAGTTTGGGGTCCCACCAGAGGTTGGTCCATGAGGTGAAGCATAAAGTTTGTCCAATGCAAGAAACATTAATCAAATGGTTATGAATGCATGCACGAATGGATTTCATCATCTCGACTCTGATTTTTGCTCTTGCTTCCCAGATGTTCAAGCCAGAGCAGTAGACAATATCCACAGCATAATTCACCGAAGAATCCACTCAACTGGTTTGGACCCAGCGATGGCACAACCTCACAATGATCAGGGCAGTTGTGATGAGGAAATTCTTGACATTGTCCTGGAGGAGCTGATAGAGCAGCCTGACAATTCTTTTAATCATCTCAGCAGCTTTGTGGCCGCAACTGAAGCTAGCATACAATTCTCAGCTGTTCTGGCTATCGGCAGGTCTGCCATCGCCAGCAGCAGCGAGACTGTTCCCTGCAGCAATGGCAACATCAACAGCAACGACATCACCAACATCACCAGCATTGAGTATAGATGATTAGTCATTAGAAGTATGGTTGTAGAGGGTGCGATGTCGTTTGGAGGTTTGGAATTGTGTCAGTAATCGGATTTAGGATTTCCTTTGTGTGCTATTTTGTTCTAGGTTCTGTCAATATATCATCATAGTAGTAAATGTAATACAACTGATGGTTGACTGAAGTCTCATCTCAAATGGGTAACATCATAATAGTGATGATGCATAACCCTCCTGAGATGGTTGAACCACTGCAAGGTACTGAACGATCTAGTATCCACAAATCATGTAATGTGAACGACTTCTACATGGTAGCTATCATTTGTCAAATTACGCCACGAGGGTCGTTAATGACAAGTAATACACGCTTCATTAAATGAACGGAAGAAGTACTATCGTCATGGTGAGGACATATCGAATTGGCCAATGCTGGAGTATGCTGAGACATGATTTGTGATATTGCCAATGAAAGTGTGAACCATTTGTCAAGTGCTCATTGGCACATTCGCAAAGGTGGGTACACTGGTCGTGATTCTTGAAAAGGGCATAGCGACAACTCAAAAAACACTCTGGAACAATAAACCAAAGCCATATTCTTGGGAATCGTCGATTTCATTTTTTTGAGTTTGTGGGTACCATAAACTAAATCAATTTAAAGAAGGAAATGTAGTTTTGCTGATGTCTGTGTATCATTTGCCTGGTCGTCCACCTCTTAAAATCAATCTGCAAACCCATCAAGCTGCAAGTGTTAATTCTGTTTGCTGCTCCTCGATTGGATTGATGATGATACTAAACTCCAATCATATACATCGTTAAAACTATACATCAGTACCATTCGAGGGCATTTACCAGATGGAGCTCATTGAACTATTATCTGTCGTAACCGATTGTATTTAGGATTAGAGACTGAGGTTCGAATCCCGGTTACAGAGCTCCTGTTTGATGATGCCTATCTCTCGAACGTCATCAATATTAAGAAATCATGGTTCATGTAGACGGAAGTGGTTGTGTAACACCGGGAGATTCACCCTAAGTCTGAATTAATGAAAGCCCCTAATGAGTTCCGGACTTATAAAGAAGATGAATAAGGCTTTACTCAGGATGTGTATACGGATTAACACCCAAGAAAACAAGTTGCCTGTTCAGTGCTCTGTTCCAGATGGATAGTTTCGACTAAAGAGTATCGTCTTAAGCTATCAGTATGCTGATGTTCACAACTCTAGGAGAGCCTGAAAGAAGTATCCTCTGATCCACAACACTATCATGATGACTCTCGGACTTCTAACGGATGCTAGAGAATCATCCCAACAACTGCCACTTATACTGGAGGACCGACTGGCCATGAGTGCGATGACTCCAAGTATCGACTTGTTTTAAAACAAACAGCAAGGTAGTTTTGCCTCAGCAGAAGGAGTAGTGCCAACTCAAAAGTATCGTAACAGAAGTATCCTCTGAATTACCATGCTATCAGGCTGATCCTTGGACTTCGTTCAGACTCAAAAGTATCATCTTGCTCTCTTCCTGATCAACAACTTGCTTTAACGAAGGTAGTCAGAATACAGAAGTATGTGGAGTGATAGGTTTATCCGTGATATAGAACTGAAGATGAAAGTACAACTCTGTACTTCAATAGAGAAGTATCCTCATTGACTTCGATACAGAACTAAGAGATAATACACGGGAATAGAGTTAAGGCTTGACCTCCAGGTCAAGAAGATCAATAGGTATCCGTAGATAAATCTTAAAGTACTTTGTATGTTAAGAAGTAGTTTTTTTGATGTTCTTCCTCCATGTTGGTATCGTTGATATATATCACATGATCCACACCCTTAACAATCAGAAGACTACCAAAGCCTGATTCGGAAATCACGTACATAACAGCCTCATCATCTTTTGCCTCTACCATTGATAGTCGAGTTCTAACTTCTAATAGTACTAAGTACATCATCAAGGTAATGTGCTCGTATTGTGACACAATTGCCATTGGCAATACCTCGTATGAACACAAGCGTATCTGAAGCCAATTATCAATGAATAGGTTTGGGTCACCAAGAGCCTGTGAGTGTGCCCTCTCATATACCCACCAGGTACATAACGGTTTAATGATTGCGGCAAACGACAGATCCCTCAATTTGACTACACTTTATTAGAGCCAAATATACATTTATCTGCAACTGAGTTGGTTTGCCATATATCGAAGGAAGAGTATCCCGCACCACTCCGGACATATGAATCTAAGGTCCCATTCACCCAGACCAAGAAAGTGTGGTCGAAGTGAGGGTTGAGTCGTATAACTCCATTCGGTCAACTGGGCTCCGATATATTGATTATTGGTTATCGACTGATCTCCTATATGACTCTGCATATCTCAAGATGTCATAATGCTGTGATGCTGTCATTACCGCATCTCCCTAGGAAGAAACCATTGGAGCGTGAGTGAAGAGTCATTCGGTCGGCGACTAGGAATAGTGTTTGCTGCCGATAAGGAGTGACCATTAACAAAACAGATCCCAAGCCCACTATCAATCCAAAGATGATACACATCTGATTTGCGGTTGGCCGGATTGCTATCGTTGATCTAGTGATGTGAAGGTGGGGTAATGGAGATGTGACTGATTGGTGGACTAATCTCGAAGGGAGTTCCAATACGGAAATACGAGTGACAGTTCGTGTTTCTGCATCGAATAACCATATCAGGATTATCGAGCGATCCAGTATTATCCCAGAAATATACCTGTAACACCAAAGGTGTAACAGGTTGACTTAATCAACCATCAATTTTTCTTCACCACGAATTGCTTGGGGCAACAACTGTCCACATTGCAGTTCATTCAACCTCTTGCACCGCAGACATTAGCGCTTTTGGCCAGAGATATTTATTGTGCACTGTCTGAGTATGCCACTGGAAAGAAAGTTATATTTATGTTTTCTCAAGATGAATCTCGAGGTAAATTCTGCCATTCCACTGTCATAGATTGTATTACTGCAGAAGCCACTGCACTCATCAATTACACATGGTGGGCTGTTTCATACCCCCCCCAATGGCGCTTCTCTGCCAGAAATGGTGCTCCTCAATCCCCATCGTCGCTCCTCAGTCGTGATTGGCGCTTTGAGATTTCATTCACTGCTCCGTACCGCCGTTACAGTCAGCGCTCCTCCTCTAGGATGAGTGCTCCTCAATCCCCTCCTCAACCTCGATTAGGAGTGCCACTATTTCATTCCACACTCTTTACCTCCCTCCCCTTTTGGCACAGCTCAGGATGGATTGGCTGCTCAGCATGGATTGGGTGCTCTGCCGGATAGGCGCTCCTCAATCCCTGTCAGTGCTGCTTGGCCTGGATTTGTGCCCCTCAATTTCATTCCGCACTCCTCCATCACCATCAGCACTCCCCTTGCCCACCCTGCACTCCACATCAGGTACTCCTCCGTTCCTGGTGGCGCACCTCTTTTGACCCCACATTGATCATGTTGCCTTTCAAAATCCATTTTGATTCACCACAAGCTATCCTCTCGATTCCAATCTTTTGCATACTACAAACCAAGCCAAACATCAGTGGAATTAAATTCCACCAACTTGCCAGGGCCCAATCATTCGGTCATTCAAATAGCGCCTCCAGCATCTTTGTGCCATGGATGAATTGTGTGTTCCTGTGTTTGTCAGCCCCGAAGAGATGGCAGACTTAGTGAATGACATTGACATTATATTCGATTGATATCATTCGATTGCTTGGTTGGGTTATTGTTTTGGTTTCAGCTGCCTTCATTTTTGGATCACTTGCTATTTGCTTTGGTTCTCCTCAATGTAGCTATGCATAGAATATAATGTTGCATGAGATACTGGGTACTATAGTATGATTTGGAAGTTGATAATAAACAATAATTTATGCATCATATGTGGATGGTATTCTTATTGCTTGTGTGTATCTGGAGAATTTCAGATAACGCCTGCAGTCCTTTGAATGAATATCCATAAGAACCCACGCATCTCTCAGAGTTAGTTTGGGATTCCTGCATTGGTTGAGCGACAGTCCCAGGTGCTCCCAAACTTATCTCAACAGCTCCCATGGTGCTCCCGTACAAGTCATCAGAGATACCAGTTACTCTGAAGACCGGCCAGAATGCCCTCCTAAGGTCTGATCCTCTCCTGAAATAGACGCTTCTAAGTTTACACTCCGCCTCCTCTCACCCGCTCTTGGAGGCTCCCAGTGACTGAAATACATTTTTCTGATGTTGAATGGCGATGTTAGAATGTATGGCTCTTTTGGGCCGACATTTTTATCAATGAAATCAATCAGCTCCTCCCAGTGCCTCACAGCTATGTACAGGCTTGGAGATGATTGGGCACATCAGGTTATCATGGCATTTGGACACTCAGTGAATCACAATCATGAATGTGGAATTTGGTAACTCTGAGAGGTCGCTTCTTGCCTTTTGTCCCTGTGTGCTCTCTCAAATCCATCACTGGTTACTTGTTGCCTAGCCTTCACTTTTCCTGGCCTCCCAAATATTACTTGCATATTTCTTCAGACTCATATCAATCCACTGCTGCCAAATCCATTGAGCATTACCAGAATCATCCAATGGCAGCTTGTTCTTGAATGTTGCTAAAAATTCAGCAACCGCTATCACCCAGGGCAGGCGCCCATCTCAGCACTGTCAGACTTTTCTGCTCTTGGATAATGCCAGGATACTTTTCATCCTGTAATCCACTGTCCCATTCTTTTGTCCACTTGTTGGATGTGATGTAGTTTGGCTACCCCATCCTCTTCACAAAGTGCTTCCGGGAGAGTTCAGCTTGCATCAGGCCGATTCATGCTTTGCCCTCTGCACAACCCAAGTCCGATGAATCATCACTCTCATCAACTACATTGAATTTGTCATTGGATAGCACTGGTAATTAGGGGACATCTGCAATTCCTGCGATATCAGTATTCCTCAGTTCGGCTTCCAGCTGGCATCCTATCATTGGGAGACATAGGGGTGGTCTCCCAGGTGTGCCAGAAGTAGGTTCTGGTGCAGTAGAAATACAGCTGAAAGATGTTAGCCAACTGAGTGGATCATTTCCCAGCAGTGCTGGGGGCACTCCCACTGTGAGGGGAGATAGCGGCTCTTGTCCTTTAATCTCTTGAGACTGGAATATTTGTGACCCACCTTGACAACCTCAGTGGATGTTCAATCCGTGCCATCGTGGCCCATAACTTGGGAATCGTTGCTTTTGCTGGTGCTAGTATCCAAACTAGATGTCATGTTACATGGAGAATAGTGGTGAATCTGAGGAGCACCTGGAAATGGCAACTCTGAAGGAGGGCAACCATACCTATGCAGTGGCAGACAAATTTGATTGGTGTGTTTCCTAAATGTTCTGTGTTCGCTAGTGGTGGTTCAAGAAATATTATCTGATGATCCCTGATTGGCATCAGGGTGTTGTTGCGAGCCAAATATGCAACCCATGGGCACCTAATACATTGACTTCAGTGGAGATCCATTCATCGACATGCTCGGTGACCAAGATGGAGGCAAACTGATATCAATGCGAGATGCAATATTGAATTATTCCGAGTATAGCTCTGCATACTGTAGGGAGTTGCAACCTTCTGCAGAATGAAGACATCTAATATCCCTTTATGTTGTCATGAATGGTGGTGTTTTACTATACCTTCGATTCCTAAAACCCTCACCGAGATAAAGAAACATTAAACACACCCAAACCGGATTTTTTGTTCTATGCTTGAATTGATCCACTGGGATCGTGAGTTGAGGCTTACCTGTACACAGTTCCATGACATTACAGGTCAGAGAAAGAATATAATATGTCATTTCCACAAACCCCACAAGAACTACATCCACTTGGTAGGCAAGCACAACTGTGGATTGTACACATCAAGTGTGGGTGTAAAATCTTGCAACATGATATAATACAAGGCCTGCAGGTCAGCACCAACAGTAATTATTTTTCGGTCCCAACTTCGTTGTTTTCATCAGGATTCACACTCCAGTCAAGCAGCTTTACTGAACTAAACATCCTAACAGCCTACCAATTCTCAATAATCATTGTCTAAGCATACAGCTAACTAGGAAACTCACCTATTCAATCTTTTCAGATGATCTAACTTCATTATCACCTGCTCAGAGGCTCAAGCATAGCTCCAACTCAAAATGCCCCAATAATATGGTATAAGGCCGTTTGTGGAGATTGAAACAACACTTGATGAACACTATACAAAGTAGCGTACAGTGATGTCAAGAAAATCGTTCTCTTGTGATAATATTCAGCTGACAATGTGCATGATTATTGTATGTGAGATGATATTTATATTCCGCTTGTTCAAGAAAACTGATCATCATATGACATTACTTTACCCATCCCCCGCATTGTGGTGGGGTGCACTGCAGCTGTGAAAGGGGTATTTTATTCTGAGTTAGCTTACTTTCAAACGCCAATCTCTTACGCTATAAATTACTGTCTGATGAATCACCAAAATTCATCCAAATACGTGTACAATCATCATTCCAACATTCTGGTCAACAGTTGAAGGAAATACATTATGTGGTTTATCTGCAAAAGAAATTTTTTGATGAGATCTAACTGGAGGCTCACTATCAACAATATCACCCAGTACTGATAGATAGAGGGCTATTACCTGATGGGATGTTACCCCCTGCAGGCTTGGATCGCCCTATGCCATAATGGATTGAGTTCAGTAGATGCACCTGAATGGGTATTAATAAGCTAGTCAACTAATAATCTACCCATAGGCAAAGCTCCTGGTGTACCACCAACTGAAGATGCTCCTGATGAAGAAACCATAGACCACCTGAAGCCTGATCTAACCTGTACCCCTGATCCAACAAAGACTAAAGCTCATTGGGAGGTAGTTGGAGTAGATAACATACAGGGGGGAAAGTGTATGGCAAAGCAACTGGATTGTTCAAAAAGCATTGCAAGTACTCAGAGCAATGAAATCTTGGCATCGATTCTGTTCCACACAGGACCTTCAACATGCTCAATCATTTAGCCAGCAAACGAAAACCTGCATCGATCATCATCTGAGGTGTGGACTGGACTGTATCACAATCCAATCTCTCCAATCAGAAGCTGTTTTGTAAAAGCTCCTCTCTGAATGAGATTTTGCACTCAGTGACAACAGTTGAATTGAGGATGATTCAAATATTGTTGGAACATTATACTACAGGGATATTTTCAAATGTATACAGTTCTGTAGGCATACCTTCCATTTCAGGCGCATCTTCATTTGGAGCTGGTGTGCCTCATAAAGTTGGAATGTCACCCAACATACCGCAAGTTGAACACAGGCAACTGGTGGTGGGATATGCAGATTCAACTTCCTGCTGGAGCAATGGTTGTGCCACTCATATGTACATCTGGCAAGACACACTTGCCCAATATTTCCTCTGATCAGCATGGTGGACTGCAGAATCTTACAATTGGTAATAGTCCTAAAGATATCTGCCACAAACCCATAAATCATGCCGCAATTGTCATTGGGCCGATCCCCTGTTCCTAGTGTTAGCAACGGTCCCGGACCGGTGCTTCGGGTCCAGGTACTGGTCGGAACCGACCCGTTTCCAAATTGGCGGTCCGGGTCATCAATACACCTGAACCGTCGATTCGGGTACGGTTCGATGGACATCTCACAACCGGTCTGAATTGGGCCGGTTGTCAGCGGGTTGTCCAGCGGGTCCATCTGTAGATTCATATAATGCTCTTGTTTTTTGCTTTATAATAATAGTATGTTATCAAAATCGCATTTTCAACATCCAATAATCACTATTTGCATGTTTTGCAGATTAAAATATTGATAATTTTGGAATCATTATTTTTCCATGTCTGTTTTGTGTTTTTGCGTTACAAGGCTGTCAATAGTTCTGGTATGAGCTCAAATATCTGCGCGATACCCGGATTACCCTATATGCAATACCAAAAATTGTTGAGGCTCGGGTGATGCTCTTTTCATGATGGGG
>Ga0307512_10000050_pt1 | contig 128231 bp, 119 predicted proteins | sample 14_EM_MG_FD_200267 | JGI IMG/M metagenome (GOLD analysis project Ga0307512, IMG submission 200267) | Populus trichocarpa ectomycorrhiza microbial communities from riparian zone in the Pacific Northwest, United States - 14_EM | ecosystem: Host-associated > Plants > Roots > Unclassified... | reverse complement strand
CATGAATGGATTGTATGCAAGTACATGTGATTATTCGTATAGAGATATGAGGTCATATGCAAAACACCTGCTTGTGAGACAACATCATGTTTGTCAGCTGAGTAATCCTAAGCGGGATTATACTCAGACCGCATGTCGATCAATTAGTCAAGCACACCTTGATTAGCGGATTCTTTTATGATGACGCAATTATGTCGCCATTACTGGGAAGTGAAAAACCTTCAGCAGTGCGCATAATTATTGGCCACACCTACTATATCTTATCTAGCGGGACAACACACAGTTAAGTTGCGCTTACGCATAATTACGTGTGCAGCAGACATTAACGCAATATGCGAGTAAGAGGGAATCTGCAAGCTCATGCGCTAAGCGGTGAGAACAACTTGCGGCTATCCCCGGTCTACCGAAGGTCGAGACCTAAGCATGTGGTGTCGGAGGGATGAATGACATTGGCTGAAGATAAGAGGGCTGAAGCGACCCTGCTCATTGGTTCGAGATAGTATGCATCGCGACATCATACCAGTTTAATCAATACGAGGTATGCGTCTCATAAATCCACATTGGCAGAGTATAGGTTGGTCGCCGATTAAATCTCTGACACCATGCCAAACATCGCTATCTAAGGTGAGGCAATTAATAGCGACAAGCTATTGAATTATATTGCGATAAGCACTGATAAGACTACGAGTCGTCAGATGTTCCAACTACTGGACAAATGAGAAGCAAGATGTCTAAGTTGACGTTACGAGTTGTCATATTAAGTGGGTGTGATATCTTGATATGAGGATGGCCCAGCGTGGGGGCATAGTGCCTTAAAACCACTCATACATGAACACGATAACCTGAAGGGAATTTGTGGCATCATCAACAAGTCATTAATTTGATCTCGGCGATATGCTATCAAGCAAACTATGTGTCATGGCGGAAACCCGAAGGCAAGCTTGACCTGAGGGCCCGACTATATAATAACTCGCATTGTCCCCGACAATGAAAAGAACAAAGCTCTAGCAGCAATCCACAGTCAGACATTACAAGCGCAGAACACCTTAAAATATTATTAAGAATTCTATCTATAGACAACTTCAAGATTACTTCTTTAAATCACCTTCGAGAATATTCTCTCTATGTGCTCTACCAGAGTGACACAATCTCAATACGCACATCAAGCGGTCGTTGAAACTATCGGAGATCAACTACAGTACTTCAAAGATCGGCGTTCGACCCACATCTACCGAACGGTGTCATTGTACGCCGTTATACTCGCTATCGATTACGAGGTGCACCGGTACATCACTCCAGGGTTGTTGCCCTTCGAAGAATTCTCCGAAGAGCGACCATAGATGGACGAGGAAGATTGGTGAGCTCTTACTAGTGGAACTAGATAAGAGGTTGAGTCTTGGGAAAGACGAGGAGAAAAGGGAGTTTAGATAGTCGGCTTTATTTAGTCTGATAAAAGTTGTATTGATTATTGGGCCAAAATATCCCTGTAACACTGAAATCGTATCCTTGTATACAGTTGTCCTTGAACACTTGGGAGGCAACAAGAACCCGGCTGAATGAACCACAAGAAGGCCCGACTAGGACATACATCACAAGAGACCAACTCGGCAGCTACTCTCAACTGTGGTAACTACTACCATCAATTCATCAATGACCTCCTTGAGGGAATCTAATCGGCCCAGGCTAGTGAGTCATTGGCCGCTGACCTGACATGTGGCACCTTTGGCACTTCAACCATTGACAACCCTAACCTGCACACAACAGATATGCCAGAGGTAGGCGTAAGTAACAAATGGTAAGTCACTGCGGGAGCCCCCATCCAAGAAGGAGAGATATATTATCCAAAGGATGAACTGCTTTGCAAGAAAGTGATCAGTATTTCCCATGACAAGTCTGGCTCCAGCCACTTTGGAGATCACAGAACTGATGAGTTTGTATGCTCGGGCTGCGACATGCCTGCCATGTATGCTACCGAAAGAAAATATATTGCCAAATTTGAACCATGTCACAGAATCATGGCATCACAGCACACCCACCACGGCACAAACATGCTGCAACCACTACAATCCTATTGTTGGGAACGGGTTTCCATGGACTTTGTCACCAAGCTCACAGAGTCAACGGGCTACAGCCGTACAAGAACCGTGGTGGTTATCAATAGATTGATGAAAATAGCAAATGTTCTCCCCTGCAGGAATGATATCCACCAAGCAGAGCTGGCGTGAATGGGTTTCATGTATGTGAGCTGCGATCACTATGCACCAGGCAACATCGTTACCGATCACGGAAAGGTGTTCACCAGTCGATGCTGGAAACGAGTTTGCTCATATCTATCCGTCAATCGAAGACTGTCGACTGCTTTCTATCCACAGACTGATGGCCAGACAGAATGGCAAAACCAGACCATGTAGAAGTACTTACAGGCCTTCTGCATCTATGAGCAGGATAACTGGGTCACGCTGTTATCTTTGGCACAGTTTGCTTACAACAATTCCATTCATCACTCAATGCAGATCACACCATTCTGGACCAACTGCCACTACCACCCACCAATGCAATTCAAGCCACTGAAAGCCCTGTCAAACATAAGGTCAGAAATACAAGCAAGATGGAACAGTATTGGGAATGGCAGAGAGTCACCGGCTTCTCCAGGAGAACTTGTTGGAAGCCCAGGTAGGGCACTCACAATATGCTGGTGGGAAGGACATGACTCTCAAGGTTGGAATCAGAGTGTGGCTCCTGACTCAACACTCCTGAACAACTAGATGATGAAAGATACTCGACTACAAGCGCACTTGGCCATATACAGTAAGTAAGATCATCAACAAGAATATTTACAATCTAGGGTTCCTGAAAGCAATGTGGAATCACAATGTCATCCACGTGGTGCAGCTCAATCACCACACACCTCTGGTCATAGGATTATTATTCCCAGATGCACACCAAGTAACAGTTGACAATTCAGAGAAATGGGAGGTAACATAAATCCTTTACTCCAAGGAGTATTACCAACAGCTACACCTTCTTGTGCAGCAGGCCGGGAACAGCGCCAGCCGCACATGCTGGGAGCCATTTCCAAATGTTGCAAATTCTCGTGAAATAATCAACAAGCTCCACTGAGAGCCCCTGAATGTGCTGCAGAGGTGAAGGAACTGGGATTTCAGAAGTAGAGGAATTGACACAAATGGTGATATGGAGGTTTAGGTCAATTGCGCATTGCCTTCCTTCTCTCCTTTCTTTTCTTTCGATCCTGGTCCAGTACACATGAGGTCAGCACTAGGTCTTCCACCTCCGGAACCCATTCAGTAGGAGGTGGAGTTTCCCCATTTGCCAGATCTGCTGGTGGATCACACTGGACAGTAATCATTGGTTGTGGGACTGCTGAGATCATATGAGTGTGTATATGTGTTGTGTCTTTTGTTCTACTTGTAGGTTGCAGCCTGGGAGTTCTACCCTAAAGGAGAGGGATGGTGTAACAGTGTTGTCAAGTATTGGTGTTCATCATTGCCAGGCAGTCATGCGGGGTGTCAAGTGCCAGGTAATCGCCATGATTATATTGCCATCCCCATGGAGACATAACTCCGAACTGAATACCATATCAGTTATGTTTACTCCTAATATCACTCGCATCAATATACAACAGTATAACTCAGACCATACCCTTACACTCCCAAGCACTGGCATACATGCCCTCACATCCTGGCTACATTATAGCCATATGTGTTCATGTCACACTTGCTGGTTCCTACTGGCTGGTGGCAGAATAGATGCCAATTGCACTGTACATGGGTGGTAAACAATATTTGACATCTATCCGAATGCATGCTTCTCAGTAGGTGGTCATACTCACACTAACAGATGCTTGCATCAGCACCCTGAAAGCCTCAGTTTGTATTCCACCTGTATGTTTCAGCATCTCCTGAGTTAGCATTTGGTATGGTCTTCATAGACCAGTTCTCTCTGAAAGGAATTACCCTCACAGCTTGGGTGCATTCTGTGCAGACGACTCTGAAGCCATCTCGATTAACCGCTTCAGTAGATCTCATCTATGGATTGCTACTTCAAATCTTCGATATTTGTTATAAAGCCATCAGTTGTCACATTGTTAGCATCTCGAAATTCATCCATGAGGCCTCTGGTAAAAACTGTGTTTATTGAGTTAGGTGGGTGGTTTGTAGAACGTTTCGTAATCCTTTGTTACACCCTTACGTAGGCATTTTGGGCGCCAGTTTGGTACTTTTATAGTGCACAGTACTCCAATTGATACCGATGTGAAGTCATTCCACAGTGATATCTGTCCCCATGACACAATAGTGATCATTGCTTGGTAGTGATCATCACTGTTTTGCCTAAAGCCATTCTGGAGTCTATTCGGTCTGCATGGGTGGTATATTCCATGTTGTGAAGTGGCCCAATTTGGGTAATTTTCTGTATTTTGTTTGGAACTATTGTCATAGCTGTATTTGCACTTGTTCAGCATGGATCACAATTAGCATTTCTCCGCTGAATTTGCAGGCCTATTGAACCTCTGTTATATCCTAGGTTGAATAATTATCACTAATGTTGAGGTCCGCATACCTGCTCTCCTCCACTTTGTTCATTGATCTGTAGATGCACATGCTATTACTTGACTCAGTGCACTTGTTGGCATTCTCTGAATCCACTTGTCAATTCATCTCAAGGTGCACTTGCCACAGCTAGCCAGATCAATTGATGACTGTATCTCACTGTGCTGTATTCCTGTACATCCAGTATGGTAATTGTTCCTCTAGTGGTTGTGGTTCCAATTCCCATTATCCCTCTCTTCTAAATTTCTTGACTCCAGCAGTGGCTAATGATAGCATGCTCTGTAGGGAATGTCAACAGGATGGGTGCAGTCTTGAAGTTGATTTCCAGTTGTCAAGATGGGAAGCTCATGATCACCAAGTTGAGTTGCAATCACACTTGGGATAGTATACTTGGTATTTTATCTTGAAACACATTTGGCATTGTATTAGGTATTGTATTCGCCATTGAAATCCCTGCCATATGGTACTTGATTTGGTATCTTGAATAGTCGTCAGAATTGTAATCAGTAAACATATCTGCATCATGGTACTCAATTGCTCGTCTCATTGATTGTCATTGAAGGTACAAGTAAATGGTAGGGTACAATGCCTCATAAATTTGTGTATCTTGCAATAGTCAAAAGATTGACTTTCATCAATCTCTAGGCATTAGTGCACCTCCAGGAAGTTTGTATCTGTGCTCTCAGTCCAGTTCACATCATTTCAATGATTGCGGTTTTCCTTGATAAATTGCTTTTGACAGTACCACTGTCTGTCATAACTAGAGTATTGTCCAGTACTCAGGCCTCCAATTTTTGTTTGTAAGTTCTCAGCTGTTCGATTTGCTACAGTGCTATTAATTGTTATTTATCTGTGGGGATTAACTCCATACTACAGACCTGCACAAAAGTCATTGAAACTGCTGCATGTGTACTAGCCAAAGGAATCAAGGAAAGGATGGCAGTGGTGAAAGGGAACCTCCAGGAGTTGCAGTACTGCTGGCCAGTCCAATGGCAAATATCTGTGCCTCTGCAATCTTTGCTTCGTTGACGCTGTGACCTCATGACAGTTATTGACAAGTCACTTCAGAGCAGCTGTTATCGCACAACTACTGCCGCTACTCTTGGTAAACCTATCCAGCCTGTGAGTGATAGAGTCTCTGATATCTCACAATGCCACGTCCATAGGACCTTATACTGCAGCTCCTAGTAACCTTGTGCACACTCCAGACTATTAGGGAGAGGCTATGATAACTCCCTGCTAGCTAGCAGTCATCAAGTGGTTGCTGAGTTTGTATCACTATATGAGGTATGTCCATGACAGACATACTGTTCCATTGATACTTGTAATGCAGGACTGTCCTCAGCATTGCTGTCTCTGTAATACATCCTGTACTACAGACATGTCCGCACAGCTCAAAAGCATCCTCAGAGCAACCAACTGGCGTGAAGTTGATCATGGAGTTGGCAAGAGACCAATATTCCATGCACGTAGGACTGGTTCAGGGACTGATCCACCATAACTGGGTTTGGCCCTATAGCACAGTAGCTGAGTACGACATCTTACATGGAGACTAGCATATCCAGTAAATCTATTCGCAACTCTTGGTCTACTTCATGGCAGTGTAAGAACTGCTACAATGTGCCACATGACCTTAGTAATTGATTATTTTGCTGGTATAGATTGACTGTGTGTTATGGATTGGGTCCCAGTGATGATGAATACTTGTACTATCCATATCTCTTCAATTGATTCGGTCCTTCCATTGCTGTCATGAACAGGTGCCTCTGGATGTCATAGTTATGGATCATTGATGCCATATTTCCCATAGCCAATGTAGGCAATCCACGATGGATTTCTTGACTTGATTGCAGCCATACTCATCGTTCCTCCATTTGTCCATCATGCAGGGAGTTTGTAGAAAATATGGTTACATGCAGTCTCTGTTGGTGTGACTGTAATTGCAGTTCAAAATCATTCTGATAGTAATGGTATAATGAATGTACTTAATAATCATAACCTGAGAAGCCATCAAGCTCATTATACTGAATGAAGTCATTGTAGATGCTATAGTGAATATAGTTGGTCTGTGGAGTTGTATAGGACTTAATGGTAGATACAGTTTACGCTGCATAATAAATTGCAATTGCAAGTTCTCTTCAATGGAGGGAATGCCGCTGATTGTAAACATGCTCGAATTGTTGGGCAAGTCGATCAATTATTACACTTCTCCTATGCAGTTGTTAGTGGCACTCAAGGTCCTTTATTCATCCACAGATTCTCCGCCTTGGTGAGAATCGTTCCTAGTATTCTCTATCCATGCAGGGGTTTGCTCAAGTCATGTATCCATTGATTGGCCATAGAATACATCTCTAGATTCAATCATTGCGGTTGATAGGGCTGTGGCAGGTCATGCAATTTGAGCCTGGTGCACCTAGTTCAATTAGATGAAATGGAGTGGTAACTGTGATGATTTTGAAACCAATTCTTGACTTGGTCTTTGGTTCTTGAATTGGCCACAATCAAGGGTACAGAGAGTCACCCCATCCATGCTAGGTTCTCTGATTAATGATTATGCCAAAGTGACTCACAGCAATGGTGTTCCAACTCTATTAGATTGATCATCTGACATTTCACCTGTCAAGGCTGAATAGTTGTGGTGAGAATTTGTCATGATATTTGTCATTACAGGATTTGCTTCTCTTATGTCCATCAGTTTCTGAACTCTTCTCCACCGCCATCAGGGGGCTCAGTTGAATGATACAACAATCAATGCTCCATGCTGTATTGTAATGGAGTCTCATATGTTTATTTCAAGAGTTGTATTCTGAAATGTTGTCATTGTGAAGTTGTACATCAAAATAAGGGTAAGCTGACAAGATCCCATCAGGGAGTTGTATCTGCTTACGGATTAAGTGATAAAAGAATGATGTTATCTACGGTATTGTTTGCCCTTATAGGCATACTGTTGGTGATTATAGGAATGTGATTGCAAACATGGATGCAAGTGATAGTAGTTTTAAATGTGTAGGTAATGTGATCACTAGAGATCTAAGGCTCAGTGTGAGCTGACTATATAGAATGGCTGTTACCCCACCTGGGCTCATGTGCTGCCGTTACAATCTGATAGTTGCACTGTTTTGGGTGTTTCTTATACCATTTAAATAACATAATAGACTATAGCAAGGTGCTACTAATTACCCAATGTATGGGGCAAAAGAGACTGAATAGTAATGTCTGATTACCCAATCCTACAACAAAGCTATTTTTATAGACAAGACTTCTCTTCTTCGTAGGTACAGAGTGTAAATCAGTATTAGAATCCAATGTCATAATGATATTCAAGAGTGCTGGTAGGCCATGTCCACAACACGATGCATCAAGAAATAAATAATCACATTACTGCAAAGCTGTATTTGTAGTGTCATGTCTGATATCATCAATATTAGTTCTTTTATTTCTATTGTATAGTATACCACTTTCTTAGTAACATTCAGAGTGACTATCGCCACAGTCATTAATGACACTGAATTCACAATATTCCGGGTAAATGTGTATGTTGTTTTCGTTGTACACAATGGTGAAGCCATCAGGATCTGAATTCACCCCATGATTATTGGATCAGTATTTTTGCTTTACATTTTCCATTTGTGCCTGTATTGTAACTTAGGCTCTTGTGGGAAGAGATCCAACTTGATAATGTGAATTCCAATTGAAATACACTATGGGGTATAATATGAAATGTACATTAGGGATCGTGATTGTTCAAAAGAATTGCAGATCCGGTTATAATACTTGTAAGATAAATTCTAGTTAGTTCATATCATCGTATCAATTTCATCTCCCTGTTAGTTTCAATTATCCTGGATATCAATTGAATATTTCTAGACCTTTATTTGTGAAAAATTCCCACATGGCAGCTGAATATTTGAAGGGTAGCTTCTGCAGACATGGCTGAGTGTTACAATTGCCTTGGTTCTTGCATTGTTGTATTTCTTGGTGGTTAGAATGTTTCACAATTATGTGTCACATGAAGATTTTGGTCTTTATCGGAAATTTCTGATATTTCAGGCAATGTCAGCCTTTGACTCATACTTCTTTGACACTCACTGAAAGAGCCTGTAGCACAAGATCATGGCAAGCCACAGATACAAGCATAGAGAGTATTGGATTATGGGTAGTATCTATAGATTAGTTAGAAATTTCTTCTTTTGTCTAGAAGGGTTTGGTAATATAGTTTTCAATGTCACGTGTTAAAGCGCTGTGGAACTGAAGTGTGCAAATATATTATCATACTAGAGCTATTGCTCATTGCGGAGAACCACCTGGTAAACCGCAGGTGGATGTGGAGCACAATTATATGGGAGTTTGGAGACATGAAGCAGTATGTTGTGATGTCAATGATGTTCAACTAAGTGATATAAATGAACAATGATCATGTTGTAATGAGAGCAAAGATGGAACTACTGGATCATATGGTGATATTGGTGATACAATTGGAGTTGGAGTATCAGAACCTTCTCCAGTTGAGGGGAAATTTTATATACTTGTAGAACTTTGTATATTTGATATTTGCCATCTCTTCAGTATTCTACTCCATGGTGAATTTTGAGCTTTAGTGTTGACATTATACATCCCCCAACATCTCATATCATTTCTTATCTATATTGATGAAATACTGACAGTATTCTCTTTCCCCCTATCATGTCCCATATCTATTTTGGTGTTTTTTTTCCTCACTCTGCATCTGGAAAAACAATCTTTTACAACCTGTAACTTATAGAGAAGATGTTTTTGGGACAGTGATCCATAGCGTATTTGACTAGTGCCACTATGAGACCCTATGGACCGGTGCATGCAGTAGATCACTATGATGCACATACAATTATGTGTGCTTGATACTATACATTATACTGTATTTTACAAATTTCTAACCTAACTGCAAAATCCATTCCATTGCATGCTGCCTAGTGCTATGAAGTATACGTTCAAATGCACTCGATTGTACACTGCCAGCCTGCTTGACATATACTCCCAAGTACACACCAAGTATGCTCCCAAGTACACCTTCTTGAATCTACTGAAGTACACTACCAAGGTTGCTCACAAGGACAAACTCAATTGCATTCAATGTAACACTGTCTATGTGGTTGCCTGTAGGTTCCCAATTATGCTCTCGAGAACCTCATCAGTTAAATCTGAGTATGCTCCCAAGCAGACGTCCATGTCAGTTTCAATGGTTACTACCAATCTAGCACGCAAATGATGCCGCTAATTGCTCTCGACTGCATACCTCCACCATGCTTGACTCTATCCTCTGAATCAAGCTGTCAAGATGGTTTTAATTACACTCCCAAATGCACTTGATAACACTCTCCCAGCCTACATGGTTCTCTGCGCCCAAGTGCACTCTCAAGATGCAAGACATACCAAATTTCACTGGACTATATGCTTCTGTGTACGTTCCAGTATGCACAATTCAGAGACCTACTGAGTTGAATGCACCAGACACCAGGAGGTGTAAGGCAGGTGGTGTGTGATGGGTGGCTAACATAGTATGGTGGCCAAAATGATGACAGCAAACTTTTTCATAGTCTGATCCAAATCTTTTTGAATACCACTGCCACAGGATCTCATGATTTTTTATGGTTCTGATATTGAAAGTTGCAAAGTTAGATTCCCCAAGAAATGTTGACAATTGGATATTGGGGAGAGTACAGCTCCAACTCACATTGTCTAAATGAATCTGCTTCTCACTTCTCATTGATTGTGGGAATAGGTGTGTGCAGTCAGCCCAATGGTGATGGTGATGATGGTGATGGTGATGATGGTGATGGTGATGATGGCAATGGTAATGATGGCGATAGTGATGATCGCAATGGTGAAGATGGCAATGGTGAAGATGGCAATGGTTAGGATGGTCATGTTAGTGATGGCGATGATGATGATGGTGATGATGGTGATGGTGATGATGGTGATGGTGATGATGGTGATGGTAATGATGGCAATGGTGATGATGCTGACAGTCATGATGGCAATGGTGAGGAAGACAATGGTGATGATGGCGATGGTAATGTTGGTGATGGTGTTGATTGCGATGGGGATGTTGGCTATGGAGTCGATTGTTATGGTGATGATGGTGATGGTGATGATGGTGATGGTGATGATTGTGATGATGATGTTGGTGATGGTGATGATGGTGGATGTATTGATGGTGATTGTGATGATGGCAATGGCGATGATGAGGATGGTGAAAATGGTAGTGGTCATGATGGTGATGGAGATAGTCTTGGTGATGGCTACCATAGTAACTTTAGCACATAGACAATTAGGTTCCCTACTTCAATGTCGGCATCAATACTTCCACTTACTCAGTGTGTTCCATCACCTAAATGATTCCCATGACAAACTCTGTGCTTTGGCTCTCTCACTGGCAGCTCTCTTAGGGGTGGCTCTCTCCAGAGCAGCTCTTTCAAGGGTGGCTCTCTTAAGGGCAGCTCTGTCAAGGGTGGCACTTGAAAGAGCAGCTCGCTCAGGGGTGGCTCACACAAGGGCAGCTTTCACACGACCAGCTGTCTCAAGTGCAGCTGTCTGAAGTGCTGCCATGTCAAGTGCAGCTCACTCAAGAGCGGTTCCTTCAAGGGCAGCCCTGTGTGGCCCAGGGATTGGGTAGCTGAATCAATGTCATGGACCCATTGTCAGTTTACTTGTGTGGCCTGGGGATTGGGTGTGACATCAGCTGATCTTTGCAACTGTATGTAGGGAGTAGGGAGTAGGGAGTATATATATAGGTCATCAAGTACAATGGAATGACGAGCCTGGGCAATAGACTTCGTACTCTCATATGGGATAGATTTCTATTCTCTACCTGGAACCTTCTCTACCTAGCTACCCCACAGTGGCAACTACAACTGGCCACTTATCCCAAAGCCTCAAATGGAGCAGGTCCAATGAGAATATATTGGTTACAGAGACGAAGCAAGGGGTGGTTACAACAGGTAATGGCTGTGCAGCTAGGCCGGACCACCGTGTGCGAAGTCAAATCTCTCTGTGGAAATGTTAAAGCAACCCGGGCCAGCACTGGCAGTTTCTCTCATATTTCGGAACTCAATGCTCAATAACAACACACTTGTAACTAAAATCAGGTGGTATTAGTATCTCATTGGATATGACTATTGTACTACAGCACTGCGAAGTTGTTTTGTTTCCATCTTTGTGTCTGCAGGTGTTAGTCGGAGCTTTTGTTAGTATTGAGAGTTTTTGGTTTGGTTTAATGTCCAACTATCACTGCAACATGATTTTAGCAATTACCGAAACAGTCGTGTAATGTCGTCTTCACTGTTGGGTACTTGCTGGGCGATATGCTTGAGGAGGGCTTAGTAGTCCAGATTTCACATTGCAAAATGAGGAAGACTTTTTGTTCACCAAGCATGGTCATGGGAAACTATTTGGAGAGTCGCTGTCAGAGCAGTTGTCAGGTCATTGGCAGAGTTGTTGTTCAAGGGCTGCTGTCTGAGGTCATCTGTCTGAGTGGCAGCTGTCAGAGTCAAAGTCAGCGACTGAATTACGCCATTTGTAGGTAACAGTCATCTGTACAGCTCGAAACGTTCCAAAATGCCGAACTGTGATGTAACCCAATAGCGACCCAAAACCCAGCAATACTATCCTGGAAATCCAAACCCAGACACCCGAAAGAGCCAACCTGGGAATGCAAACGAATCTGGAAACCCATGTACCAACCCAGGAGGAATAAATGTCGAGACTCAAAAGTGAAAAGTAGAGAAAGATCACAAATTAACTAACATCCATTACATTGGTATGTTGACCAACTACAGCACACCAGAGTGCCTGGGGGGACATTATTCTAATCAAGGTATCATATACTTGATCAGCATCAAGATCAATGAACTGACTGGAAGCATTCTGGAGACACCCCAGCACATATAGTATTGGTGACTGTTTCAGCCACTGGGTGTTTTCAATCAACCGATCAATCGTGGTGAGGTTAACCCATTGAGTTGTGGGTTTAAGTTATTGCAGAGCAATCCACCGCACTTGCGACCCTGCATAATATTACATTGAATAATCCGTACCCCGGTCTGCCATGACGGAATCTTTGCAATTATAATGTAGATTCAAGCCCTCATTGCTTGTGAGATAGGACAAGACAAGGACCCTCACCTGCCTGCTGTTGATAACTGACTTCTTCACAGAAGCATCCACATCAGCACTCATTGAGCTATGGATACAACAACAATCGTAACCTAACAGGCGGCATTATCATGCAAAGGTTAGCATCATTGTCATCTGAAGAGTTGATGTTGGAGTTCAACATCAGATCCCAATGTTAGTGCTGATGTGAGTGGCGGAAAATGTGAACGTGAAGGTAGTGCCAACCTGTTCAATGAGCCACTGGGTGAGTGGCCGTTATACCCACAGAATGACTTTCCCACCATACTCTTTCACTGTCAAGGTGTTCTGGAGATATTGTTAGAGCCAAGCCAACATTGGAGCCCGAAACTGCAACACATCCTTGATCTGATCATATGTCATACCCTTGACCTTCCCAGGCAGAGGTACTTGATCCTTCTTCCCGGGGTTAGCCATTGCAAACTCGGAAATAACTGACCTCAGCGTAATAAGGTTCTGTTAGCCCATTTCAGCAACCCCGGCAGGTAATGTCCATAATCACTTTGCCTAAGACATTTCCAGTTTCATCCAGGCAGGTCCAGCAATTAGTACTATGGAGATCAGGTGAATAACCTGCCAATGAGGGCCAAAAGGCTTCATCTTGCCCATCACTTTAGGCTGGGTGAAGCCAACCCCTGTTATTCTCGCTCTGAGCCCGTTCTAGATACCATTTACCAAATTACTATACAACTGTTCAACTCCAGAGGACTTCATTACTATAACGAGTTCAATGCATTCTTACATCAAACGAATGTTGAAGACATGTTTTGGGTTGTTGAACAGGATGTTTCTCACAATTGTTCGCCATAGCGTAAGTGTGAATAACCCTGCACAAGCTAGCCTTCCAATAATGTCCTGTGAGTGGTGCCGTCCAATTACGATATCTGATATTCTCGTGGCCCTTTTTAATTTCCCCGCATCACCAATCGGGGGCAGAATATTGGCATCTGCAGTCAGTGTTGCGCAGTGAACAAGTGATCCGAATTTGGAGCCTGTCTCGTATTAATCTGTACCTGGAATGCGCCCGGCACCAGGTTCAATACCTGACACATTACTCCCCTCCATGACCCAATGATCATCAAAAGTGTTAGTAAAGTTTGATTTTTCTGGTGGCAGCTGTAGTGTCAACCAGGATAATCTCTCCAGATAATGCAAGATTCAGCGCAAGTCTTCAATGCGATTTACCACTGGGGTTGCCATTAACATCCATGGGTAGTGCAGCTCCAGGCTGAGTATATAGAATGCCATATACACACTGTAATTGTGGGAGTCCATTTTAACCATTGATCCATTAGCCATCCCAAACTTGCCACTTGGGGTCCTACTTGTTCTCAACCTGTGGGCCTCATCCATGACAACCCAAGAAAACATGCCGGAGCCTAACAAAATCCAACCATCAGCCTCCACTTGGTTGAACCGCTGGTAGATACTGTCAGTAATCAAGATTAGGATTCTCCCACATGGTTCCCCACGACGAGCGGCTTGATCAGATGCCCTGCTCCAGGAAGAAGTACCATGAGTGAGATGGGGAGTGAAATCAGCAAACTTAGTCAACGCTGTTTCCCATTCTGCTACCATCAGTTTTGAACTATTTCAACTTTAACTTGAAGTCACTATAGTGGTATGTATTCCAGTCATATCATAACAGTAATGAAGTGAGGTGAACCTCCAACTGCAGCTTTCATGGCTTCCTTCCGACCTTCCCATTGTGGTCCTTCATGTCAATCTCCCATTGGTCCAACCCCTGAGGTGGATTTTGGATTTATTGGTCAGAGACATTAACCTGATGACATAGTAACATCATCAAAATGTAAATGGGTCCGGAAGTCACATGCAAACCTCCCGGACACTCCGCTCGACCTCACCAGTGCTTCAAAGTACTTCCAGATGCTCCCAGGCCCCCCTGGAGCTAAGCAAAGTGATCTCAGACTCTGCAAGAGCATTCTCAGGTGCTCTGATATGTGACATATAGGATACTCAAATTTTGGAGCAGCTGAAACGTCTTCACAGGTCTGCAGTAGTGTTAGCAATGGTTCCGGACTGTGACTTTGGGTCAGGGTCCGGGTCCAAACCGAACCGTTATGAAATTAGCGGTCCGGGTTGTCATCGAAACCGAACCGTCAACACGGGGAAGGTTCATTGGTAAACTCGCAACCCGTCCGAATTGGGCAGGTAGTCAGCGGGTCACCCAGCGGGTCCATCTATAGATTCATATAAGGCTTTTGTTTTTGCAGTTTGTTAATAATATCTTATCAAAATCGCGTTTTCAACAACCAATAATGTGTTTTTGCATGCTGTGCAGCTTGCAATATCGATGAATTTGGAATTCATGTTTTACCTTGAATATATTGTATTTTGGCCTATCGAGGCGGTCAATAATTCGGCTATAAGCGCCCAAATCCACGCAATGCCTTGATTACGAAATATTCGAGACCTACAACTGTTGACGCTCCGTTGACACGCATTTTCAGCATACGGCAGGGAGCATGTCGCTGTTGTTTTTGCCCTCAGAGGCTGCCAATATCTCGTAAATAGATATCTGCAACCAATTGGATCATAAATTACCCAAGATGCAAAGCTGAAAATCGTTGACGCTCCGTTGACGCTCATTTTCAGAATGGGGCGGTGACCATGTTGCTCTCTCTTTGCCAATAAAAGCAGCCAATATGTCGGTTATGACTAATAGCGACCTGATCACTGTTTAATTGCTGTACTTACAAGATCAAAAATCGTTGACGCTCCGTTGACGCTCATTTCAATCTATTGGCCTTTCAATATATGCTGCCATCGACAATTGTTTTCCTCATGATTTGAACTTATTGGGTGTCTTTCTGTCAGATAGAGACTCTTCACTTTGCCAAAGCCGAGCGCAGTAACTTTCTTGCACTGTTAACTCTCACATGATTAAAATTTGTATATCTTGTCAAAAGCTTCATTGCGCCTGCTATACATCAATTTATCAAATGGTATTCACAAGCTACTGCTCGCCATTCACCCATAATATATCTCTAACTGACACACTCGGTCAAGCTACATAAAGAAGCTGACGCATTCTGTCCTACTTTTTCTTCACTCCCTTATTCCTCCTCATTTCTATTGCATCAACCGTCACAAACACCTTTTCACCCTGTCTCTTTGACTTCCATGTTGGCCGAATCAATGCGGAAACATTGGGTGTGGTGCTCACATCCCGCTGCTCTGGGCATTCCGGATCGTTGATAACATTGCCTTGCTCTATATCAGATTCAACATCTGCTGTGCCATCATCTTTGGTGTCATTTGGATTATCCAAGTCACCATTCCAGGTTAGCTGATCTTCGGAGTCCGAAATGCTTTCAGGTGCGCTATCCTCATAATTGTCGACTGGATGATGGTTGATTCTGCGGATTCGGCGGACGTTTAATATTTGAGTTCGTCCTCGAAGGAGGTTCTGTTGCAAACACAGCTGGTGGCACAGGTGATTTTTCTGACAGTTTAAATGCAGCCTCACCATCATGTTAAAAGAGTGACCAGGAGGCTTTGACAATCTCTTCACTGTCCGACATGTATCCTACGGTTGTCATCTGCTTGTTTTGAGCGCGAGATCCCTTCTGGGTATCATGTAGGCTTTGCCACCCTGCCACATCTTCAAAAAGTCTTGGACCTTGGCCATTCTGTGAGATTTCCTGACCTCCGCCTCTGTCTTCATTTCTGAGTTGTTTTCAGTGTTTGTCGAATCCAATTCTGTCTCGTCGCCTGGCAAAATCCCGCTATTGGCTCCAGCGAACTGCCTTACAATGACTCTTTCGCGAAGTGTGTCACCTGTGGTTTTTGACTGCCTCCAGCCGATAACATCTTGCCCAAATTACAAACTGGACTCCACTCCGACACCATGTGGTATGATAGAGAATATGTCGCGCGCCACATTGGAGAGATCAGCGTACTTTGAGTGCTTTTCCTCTTGCTGCCACCACCAGTCCGTTCTGTCCGGTATCCAAAATGTACTGCTAATCTCCACTGCGTCGCAGTGGTAATCATTGAGATATGGATTAATTTGCCCCCAGTTCTTTGGTGCATCAGGCGTTGAACTCAAATAGAGCCTGGCGGCCGACAATCAGCGTGCCATGCGATCACTTCATCCGGGTGTTGTTCCAGCCACATTGGTAGTCCTTAACCATTCTTCATCATCGCTGGACAAATCAAATGAATCAAAGGATAATTGACGGGATGCTGAGGCCATTGCGGAGGGGACGAGATTACTGCTCGGTACGTGTTCTGGTTTATAGATCGGCACATGTCGATGATTGGCGCAGTATTCATTTTCACGTACTTCAGAAAGGCCTCCTTGTATTAGGTTGTATAGGATTTCACGTCCTGAGGATTTATATCCATTACCTTGTCCCACTTCCAAAATGATCGCAACTTGCGGAAAGGATCGACGATTTCTGGTGTAATGAGCAGCATACCTGTCATTGGAGTCACTTCGGTATAATAATCGAACAGCTTCTGTCGAGCTAGCTTCACAGCAAAGAACAAGTCCTCCCTACATTGAGTCTTCTTCTTAGCCAAAGCTTGCATAACGCCATCCATGTGATTGAACATGTCATTGTACACTGTGACTACTTGGTGCAATGTGACTGTATGCCTCTTCGACATCCACAGGGTCCAAGATCCGAATGCCCGCAATGCTTCCATGACATACTTGACAATCGTCCATTCATCTTGTGTTGTGAAGGGTGGCCGGTATTCACTGTATTTTGGATTTTGGAGCCACCTGCGCGTGAATTCCCATAATCGGTAGGAGCGCTCAAGTCACTCCAATGTTGAGTTCTACCATGTCTTCACATCCATAATGGGAAGTACGGGCATTGCGGAAATTGGCATTTTCACAGTTAATGAACTCGTTTCGATGACCAGGTGTCAGCGTAATCAATACTGCAAGCATTCTCTGCCATATGAATATCAATTTCAGGACTTCCAAAATATCATGAAATACGCACTTTCTCAATTATCTTTGCTAAACCTGGTTTCATGGCTAACACCTTATTGATTCTAGCGTTGCCCTCTTTTCGAAGTCTTAGACTCTTCCCAATGTCTATGCTTTCATTCTCTCCAGATTGCTGATCGCGCTCATGGGCTTCCCAAGACTTGGTCCGGCCTTGTACACCGAGACTGCTCATGAATGCACCTACAGACAGCTGTATGATGTGCACCATGCATGGTATGTGGTTCCTCAGTGCAGGACACTCGATTCAAGAGGCCTCGAGTGTTGATTGCAGCTCGCATGTCATCGAATAATTTGAGGAAGCATTATTAGTCGTAATAGCAGGCAATCGGCCGTCGGTACGCATAAAACACTCAAGCACCTCGTTCCAACGTACGGCTAGCCTCGCTCAAGTATGTTCGCCCTTGACCTATCATCCTTGATTAGCTTTCGAAAGGGGAAAAGAATAGGCGATCAACCTCATTGAAAGCGAGTTGAACTTCACCCAATGCCCAATTTCAATCCATATAGTAAGAAATGACCAACGTCATGGGGAGTTTGTTCGTTGATGTCCATCCTTCCAAAGCTAAACTAAATATATTTCCTGACAGCAATTGCATCTTAATTGCATCGATGGTCAGTGCATATTTCCTCTGGCAAATGTTGCTAAGGGTTGTAGCGGATGGCAGGACTAGGTCGTCACGGAATGCCTTATCTGACAGTCGCAGCTCACGATTTGATAGAGCGTTCCATGGAATATGAGCCGAAACAAATCCTAACATGAGGTAGCGATTCCACATGTCTTGGAGAATTTCGGAAGTTTCAAAGTCCTTAGCAGCCAATTTGGAACATTTTATCTCTCATTTCGGTCAATATGGGTCAACCTGGATGTCAAAGATAAATTCCCTCTGCGAACATACTAATGTAATTCCTCGACTTCCTTGCCTCTTCAGGATGGCCAACGCTGTTTCATCGACTGTTGAACTCGTTACTTTACTTACTTCTGACTCTGTTAATTCGTTCAACTTTGCAATGTGAGCTTTCGTAAGCTAATGTTTCCCCATTCAGATCGTCCCATGGTCTGATGGATGGCAAAGAACTTGGTGACAAACGATACATATGATTCCAGGGCTGCCGGTCCCCTCAATTCCACAGTGCAAGTGACATCGCCACCAAGGCGCATGTCTAGAATTATTCCAAGCAATCAGACGTTTCGAGTCTACATTCATTGAAGCCCACCTAGCGTCGAAGACGATTTGTCAAGTAAGGTCACTCAAATCCTGAATCAAGACATGTTCATTTTTGGTTGAGATCATAACCACTAACATTGGGTTATTTAAAGATTGTGAATCAGACATGCCGGTAGGAATGAGGAAGCTTGCTATTATGACTCGAGTGACTGCCGAAAGTAAAGTCATAGTATAGCAGATTGCTGGTTCTTAAATATTGAATCTAGAGCTACAAGCAACAAAGTCAGATCTGTGAGACATGGCATGCATAGTTGTGAAGTTGTATACAAGGACATATTGAAAAGACTGACCATGTGAAACTCAATTTAGGAACAGCACAATGCACTTCATTGCTGTGTAGCTTACTGAGCCTCCACAAAGATTGTTTACACTCTGTGGGCGCTCAATTGTAGGAGGTGGACGCGATATCGTAGCTAGTATTTTTGCAACAAAAAGGCTGCTGATAGGTCGATTGTTGGTTTGCTGCCTCCCATTACCCTTAGAGTATACAAAATGCAAGAACAGAAATCGTTGATACTCCGTTGAGGCTCCGTTGACGCTCATTGTAGCACATAGCTACGATGTTGCTGCAAGCACTTCTGCCTGGACAGGTAGCCGATAGTTCGATTACAGAATAATGTGGTCGCACAGACCGTTGATTTTCGACGATGGAAGGCCTAAAATTGATCACGCTCTGGTGTCGCTCATTTTTAAGGCATTGGTAAGATGTTGTCGAAAACATTTTTGTCTAGATAGGTGGCCGATAGCTCGATTGTGGATTAATGTTGCTGCACTGCCCTTTGATCACCGCAGATGCACGGCCTAAAATCATTGACTCTTTGTCGACGTTCATTTTTTGGGCATAGGCACGATGTCGCCAATAGCATTTTCACCTAGAAAGGCAGCCAACAGATCAATTATGGGACAATGTCGCCGTAGGCCCCTTGATTGACGAAGATGCAAGGCCTCAAATCATTGAGGCTCCATTGACGCTCATTTTTAGGGCATAGTTACGATGTCGCCAAAAGCAATTTTGCATAGAAAGAGGGCTGATATTTTAAATATTGGTCTATGTCGCCGCATGGCCCTTTCATTGACGAAGATGGACGGCCTAGAATGGTTGACCCTCCGTTGACGCTCCTTTTTAGGGCATAGGTACGACGTCGCCAAAAACATATTTGCCCAGATAGACGGCCGGTAGCTCAATGGTGGGTCAATCTCGCCGCACGGCCCCTTGATCAACGATGATCGTCTGCTTGAAATCATTGACGCTCCGTTGACGCTCAAATTTAGGGCATAGGTACGATGTCGCCAAAACCATTTTTGCCTAGAAAGGAGGCCGATCGTTCGGTAATGTGTTGATGTCGCCACGCAGCCCTTTGGATTTTTCTAGATGCAAGGCCAAGAATCGTTGACGCTCAGTTGACACTTGTTTTTCGGATGTGGTAATGGGTGTGTCATTTGTCTCTTTCGTTATAACGCCCACCAATACATTCACTTTGGCAGTATGTGACAATGCTGCCCATTGATTGCCGAATGTGTAAGATTAAAAATCGTTGACACTCTGTTGACGTTCACATTATTCACATCGAACCAGCCTTTGTACAGACAATAATTGTATGCAAGGAATCACGTACACATTTTTGACATCCAATATTGCCTTTGTATGTGTTATCGTTTGCATCCAGGAGTTTTGTTACATCTCAATATCTGATCAACTGCTATCCACGCTATCTAAGTGAGAGATGACGTGGCGCTATCACATTCCCGGGCTTTTGGCCGGCAAGTCACGGCATGCCGATCATTTCACTGATTATTGGTAAATATAGCTCGACTTCCTCACCATTTCATATCCAGCTCCTTCTCCTCGATTTGCATGACGCACCATAAGCAATTTCCAATATTTCAACCATGTGCACGAGGTCTGTGCGGAGAGTTATGCAGTTGGATACATGGATCTATGCAGCATGACAGTCGTCATTCAGACCGATTCGTTATGAGCACAAACCGCTCTCTCTATGACACAAATGACATCACTCACTTGAATTTTGTTGGAATATTTCGTCACTATTATAGCTGTTGCTTTCCGGCTCCACAGTAACTTGCAAATAGTAATCAAATGTTTTGGCCGTTTTTCCTCGTGATTTGGATTCTAGAACTTTCACATGGTGTGTTCAACGCTTGCACATGCACAGACGAATTAGCATGACTCACAATTTGGTCACTGAAATCACAAAGAAGTTGACACGTTGCAAACTTGGTAAACAATTTGCTTTTCTCGAAGATATGACGTCAACAATTGTAATTTACCTATCTATTCCTCCACTGATACAGAAGCCGTCACCATGTCTTCATCTTTGTCCGAAATCCATATGGTGATCAGAAGGAGGCTATTTGCAGGGGTAAAAGCTTACTGGTTCAACAGGCTTCGCATTCAGCAAAGGTGACGTATCACGCTCTGCGGCGGTCTCAAGAACGGATATGCTCGTGTTGGACTGCAGTTTCACTGAACCTGGCCAAATATGACAACTTCCTGCTCGAGAAGTCCCTTGTGGCATTTGCGATATTCCAGGCAAAATGTCAAGACACTCCAGAACCTCTCCAATTGTTGTCGGTACAGGTGTCGCTGCGTCATCATCCGTTTGCTGTTGAACGACTGCCAGAACCTGTAATGTGGATGTGCCTTACTTCTTATCCCTTTCATAGAAGTAATCGGCTGCGTCCTCCCATCCCAGTTGTGTCAATTCATTGAGCGTCATCTGCTTCTGGCGAAACCTCTCAGGGCGCTGCTGCATTGTCTTTGTGATTGTGCCCATCACCCGGCTGGGTTCATCATCTTCGCTCAGCTGGCCCTGCTCTGTCTGTTTATAATCCTCATCTTCCCCATCCTCCCCATTGTCGGAACTTGCAAGATCACTCAGACTGTCTCCGATAGCAACCATCATCTCCTGGAATGTCTTTTCCGGAAATGTCTTTTCAGGCTCTCCGTTCGTCAATCCCACATTTTCAGCTTTCCTAGTATCTTCCTGCGCCTGCTGAACTGCCGCCTCTGCATCTTCAACTCGCTTTCTTGCCGCAGCGGTCACTCTCTCAAAATAATCCTCAATCCATTTTTCTTTGTCTTGATTGCTTAGTAAGTTCTGTTCACTTCGTTTCTCGGCCGGAAGCTTCATTTTGGATCGCAAGCTGCATAATGCCCCAAGGGCTCGGACTCTCTCTGCTTCCAAGCCGCTCTTGCCTTCATTCGCTTGATGACGTTGTTGTGTGGAGCGCATTGTTGATTTGTCATATTTGCCCGCCGGAAATGGCTAAAAGTTCTTTTTCAGAGCATTGACCTTTGTAGTTTGCCTTGACTTTGTTGTTGGGTGAGATGTTTGATGTTGCAAGAAATGCACAATATGGAGGCAAGCTTCGTCTTTTATGTCAAGGTTGGTACATTTACTCATCTTGAACAAAGCAATAACGCGCTGTTGACTGTCAATAAATTGGGAATAGTTACGCTAACTGTACATCATGATCTGATTGCTAGCGTCAGTTTCATGTAATATCCCGGGGATTCTTTGAGACAAACATCAGCAGACGTCCTTTCCCTTGTACAATGACCAACTTATCTCTGACAATCATGCAATTTCGGCCGTCATACACCACAATTTATCCCTGTTAACAATCACACAACATGGGACCTACCTATTGCACATTGCGGGGCAGTGGGAAACCCTTGCAACATGCGGCCATACGCAGCAGGATTCATCTTGAGTATATGGAACATCTTGGCTGCTACATATTCTATTCTGACACGGAGCTAACTATATAGTCCTCAGGACATCCCACTTCTTTTCGTTATCATCCTCCTCTCCCATTCCACACCAGCATGTCATGGAGACTCAACAACCCCAGCCTGCACCAAGCGGATCGAAATCAAGCCGTTTGGCGGGCGATACATTGAATACGTCACTCATTGGCGCTCAGCATCAATGCAGACACCGGTTAGTCTACCGCGATACTGCCGATGCAGCCACAAGAAATATGACCCAGGATGCCCATTTAGAAATCGTCCGTAACACTGGAAGCGGCAAGAATAAGCGGCACCATGCAGTTGGATGTAAGTATATGCATAGTGTGGTAAACAGCCGTCAATTGATTGTATAACGTACAGCAGGTGTACGTAGAGAGCTACGCCGCCAATTGCTCGCTGCCCGTAATGGGAAACCTCCATCCTCGATGAAGGCATTTGTCCGCACAGTCAGGGAAATGGAACATCATGATGTCATTAGCTCTGCAATGTTCGCTGACAAATTTTCTGATACAAATCCCCATGTGTGGATGAAACAGGCTTTAATCACCTTAGAGGAGGCTACAGAAACGTATATGGTTGAGGTAATCGCCTAATCTCATCGTTACAAGCAGTAACTAATTCCTTGAAGGGTTTCAACGTGTCTGCTACAAAGGCAAGGCAAGGAGGTCGGGTGCAGTTGGAACAGTCCGACATGTGCCTGGCCTTGAGTGTGGCGAAAAAGGCCAAAGAAGGCTTTTCGCACGCCGCAATATAGGAAATGCAATGCCTGATCAAACAACTTCATGCTGAGGTCTGAGAGGAGAAGAAGCGGGGTGTTGTGTTCCCTCAGCAACAAAAGGTGAAGGCTGGGATAGATAGACACCCAGTGATGCTTCGTCAAAACCCAACTGCCGGATGCCTTCGTTGCCAAAATGGCACGGCAAAGTATCCGCTGATACAATGGAGACGCGAAGGAACAGGCACACCTCCACCTGATAGACGCAGACAGCCGACTTCAGAGGCGACGCCACCTCGTCCCGAAACGCTACCCACCACAACCGGTAATGGTTCCGGTGTTCACCGGGCCCAAAATGTCAATTTGCCGGTCAGTTATGAATATTCACATACATCACTTCCGTGTGCTGAATTTTTTACGCTCGATGCTTCTGCCCAGGATAGCCAGCATGGTACAGATTGTAATCCAGATATGCTGACTGATGAAGGAACATCCACTGGTTAGTACACTATCTGCTGTATGGTAATGCAGCTGACATCCATTTTAAAGACCAGAGCAGCCTATTGAGCGAACCTGTAAGTGATGACGAGCATTGATTGAAAGGCACGGGATTTTGGAGATAATTATTATATATTTTTATGTATTATTTAACAACAATGTAGTGATCCAGACGAATACAAATGAGAATGCCAGAAAGGCTGCCAGAACAATGTGAATGAAGGACTACGCCAAATCGAATGGTTGTTTAATGTGGATACACACATGGCAAAATGAGCGTCAACGGAGCGTCAACAATTTTTGTTCATGTAAGTCCGGTAATTCACAACTGATATCGTCGTAGTCATGCATCATTGAAGTAATGGCCGCCTTTAATGGCAAAAATCATATCGACACACACCCTACCTCATCTTGAAAATGAGCGTCAACCGAGCGTCAACGATTATTGGTCATGCATCCTGGGCAATCACACCGCTGACAGGTTGTAGGCAGGCATAAAGGAATTATTGGCCGCCTTTATAGGCAAACTAGATTAGGATACCCTCGCTGCCCCGTCTTGATCATGAGCGTCAACCGAGCGTCAACGATTATTAGTCGTGTATCTTGGGTATTATGGGGTGCGACCGGTTGCAGACAGTCATAACTGTATTATCGGCTGCTATTATAGGCAAAAGATGAAGAGAAACGCTACGTGCCCCATCTTGAAAATGTGCATCAACGGAGTGTCAACGATTGTTGGCCTTCCATCATGGTTAATCACAGCGCGATGTGGCTGTTATGGTCTATATACATCGTTTTGACTGCTTTTGTACAATAAAAGGCTCAAGAATCCTTGGTGGGAGCTCTGTAAATGAAATGAGTTGTTACTGTCCTGGAGGATGTGGTGGGAATATCCCGTACCTATCTGCCTATAAAGGCTGCCATCTCCTTGTTTATGGGTGCTTGTGATCAAGCGCCACACATATTACCGAAGATGCAAGACCAATAATCGTGGACGCTGCGTTGACACTCATTTTCAAGTTGGGGAAGGGAGCATTTCGCTTTCTTTTTTTGTTATATAGGCGGCCAATACTATGTTTATGGCTATGTGTAATCTGTCACCTCCAAGATTACCCAAAATACATGACCAACAATTGTTGACACTCCGTTGATGCTCATTTTCAGGATGTGGTATGGTGCATGTGGTATGGTGCATGTGTCTGGTCATTTCGATCACGAAAACGGCCAATGCATCGAAAATAAACCATGATGTACCAATTTTAATATTTTACGATCATCAGTCGCATAGCTGCATGCGACCATAAAGGTGAAAGCTGAAATGCAAAACCGGAGATTGGAACCGACAGGTCCAGCCAAATGCGGCAAAAGCCGAGGGTTGATGGGTATGGGTCCGGGTTTGGCCTGCCAACAGTCAGCGGGTCGGATTGCTTGGCAGATCATGTGCTGGACCAGGGTCTTTGATTCAGTTCCAATCTGGACCGTAGCCGGGTAACCCGGAACCGTTGCTAACGCTAGTCTGCGGGAAAGTGCGAGAGCCGCTGAGATTTCTCCCCAGCTCTGCGGGAGACTTGGTGCCATATTATCAGCGCGGTGGATCTTACGGTTCTATAACTACACGCCATTTCGTCTATCATATTCGTCTTTCTTACAGTCCCAAGATTCGCTGCATTATAACATGACATGTAATATCTAAGTAAGTCACTCTATATATATGCATACAGTCAATCTTGCTGCAGATGGTATTCGAGCATAATTGGAGGGGCACCTGGAGATCCCGATTGAGAGAACCTTGGGATGCACTTGGAGGCAATTCTGGCCGGAAAATGTGTTTCTGGCCACCTCCGCTGTGCTGTTTGGCTTGTGGAGTCCGGCAGGGCGCGTACGGGGATACTGGGAGAACAGAGAAGGACTGAGCAATGGGGAGTATATATTGGGGAAACCTCAGGCTAGATAGACATCAGCTCATTATACGAAATACAGTCTATGTTTCCCAGCTCTTGATCGCACTCACTCTTGCCGAGCCTTCAGAGATCCACGCAATTTGTGTGGTTCCTCTCAAGGCCATGTACCTCTTCAAATCCTCTCACCCTTTTCCTACACTCATAGGACCGGAACCGCTCATTCTCATGAATTCACTTCGGATGCCGTGCGAGCTCCGCCGTTTCACCACACCATGATTGTGTGAACTTAGAGATGTACATGGAGGCCGTGGTCGAGCCAGTTTGGAGATGCACTTGGAGGCGGAGATTGAGTGAACTCAGAAATGCATATCGAGGCCGTAATGGAACGACTTTGGAGGACATGATCATGCTCACTTGGAGGCCGTGATCGAACGAGTTGGACGATGTACTTGAAGGCCATGATCGTGCTCACTTGGAGCGTGTGATCGAGCGAGTTTGGAGATGCAGTGGAAGGCAGAGATCGAGTGAACTCAGAGATGTATTTGGAGGCCGTGATTGTGCGAGTTTGGAGAGGCACTCAGAGGCCATGATCAATCGAGATTGGAGGTGTACCTGGAGGTGGTCGATCTGACGGCAGCAGATCGAGAAGGCGGTGCGTCAGAAGCTGAGACTCTATTCAATGGTTAACTCATGATTGTGGGAATGTACAGAATTGAGTACAACAAGGTCCGCCGAGAGTTGAGAGATCAGAGACTGGCTGGGAGGGGGAGACAGTCGATCTTAGGATGATGCAGTACTCAGTGTATGCCATACTCGGTGTATGCAGAACTCGGTGTATGCAGTGCTCTGTGTATGCTGTAATCACTGTTAACTCATAATCATGGCATGTGGAGATCGAGAGGGATGACTTAACTTCATGTTCTTAGGTGATGGTAGAGTTGAGGGCAAGAAAGAGAGAGATGAGAGAAGATGGGAAACCATCTTGAGAAACTGGGACTTAAGAGAATTTGGTGTGCGAGTCAATTTACCATTCCTGATACGGCAGGTAGAACTCCCGATCTAACTGGTAATTACACCAATACGAGGCCTTCTAAACCCAATCAGGCATGTCATACCCCTGATTTCTCATATCCACTCGTACCCGCCATATTGTTCCCATCTTCATCCCCCATCTCTCTTTCTCTTCCACAATTCTACCATCATCGCAGAACACATAGTTAATTATCTCTCTCTATCTCTCCGTGCCTCCCTACAAGATCGACCGCAACCAGCCAGCTCTCCATGAGAGTTCAGAGGTAAAGTCATCTCGTCACATTCCACCAGTTACAAGTTAACGTACTGCTGAATAGAGTCCACCCGGCGCGCCTCCCATCCACCGCTTCCAAGTTCTCCTGCAATCTGACTCGATCATGGCCGCCAAGTGCATCTCCACCCTCACTCGATCACGGCCTCGGAGCGCATCTCTAAGTTCAGTCGATGCCGACCACCAAGTATATCTCCAAACTCGCTCCATTACGGCCTCCAAGTGCATCTCCAAACACACTCGATCACAACCTCGGAGTGCATTTTTAAGTTCAGCCGATCACGGCCTATAAGTGTATGTCCAGACTCGCTCAATCATGGCCTCCAAGTGCATCTCTAAACTCGCTCAAACACGGCCTCCAAGTGCATCTCTGAGTTCACTCGATCGTTATCTTCAGGCGCACCCCGAATTGCGCTCAAGCACCGCCTGCAGCCAGTGCAGATATACCGTGTGTAGATCGGTAGCTATACAGATACATAGACACATAGATACAGAGATCAGAATACAAAGTGAATATATGAGTTTTGAAAATCGTTGAACGATAAGTAGTAGCTGTGATTTCCAGGCACACCAACAGCATTCCCAAAGAAGATGTTGTTTTTCTGAGTCTGCTCTACTGTTATTCGAGGTGCTCCCAGGGTTGTCACCGGCGCTCCCATGTGCTCCCAGGTGCACCTGAAGCGCACTGCATCGGTCAAGTGAACTCTGGGATTTAACCACCCTAGGATTCTCGTCCGACAACTCCCAGACACTCCCAGAGACCAAAATACATTTTGCTGATGTAAGCCAGTGCTCTCAAAGTCCGATGATTGTCAGTGTGGCGAACAGTATATCATACAAGCAAAGTATGGTCTGTGCTTGCCAGCGCCGCAGGCATCAGCCAACAAACCACCCTTTGCGAAGCTATTCTCCAGCTCTGCCATCAAATTGACTGCATCGATTTGGTAAGGTTGTAAATGCGTGGGTTTGTGGAGCAACTTGCAAGTTCTGGTCTCCATGGTAATGCCTAATGCTGCAATTGACTCCTCCATGTTGTCTCTCTGCAATTTCTAGGTATCCATCAGCTCCGCTAACCTGCGGCCACCAGGACAAGATCTCACGATGCCTCAACGTCATGGTGTTGACAATTGCAGCCTCAGATTCTGCAGGAAAGGTAGACAATTGGATCTCGGGGAGAGCAGATCTCCAACTCAGTTTTCTCAGCGGAATCTGCAGCCAGTTTCCCGTCGATTTTGGGCTGATGCGTACGCATTCGGTCCGGGGCTGATGGTGATGATGGTGCTGGTGCTGGTGATAGTGATAGTGATGGTGATGATGGTGATGGCGCTGGTGATAGTGATGGTGATGGTGATGGTGATTGTACCGAAAGCACTTAGTCAAGTAGGTTGGCTACGTCAATGTCAAAGTCAAAGCATCAACAGACTTAGAGCCTATTAGCCAAAGCTTCCACAAACTCAGAGTTTTCCTTCGGCCAAAAGCTTCCCATGGAAAACTCTACTCCTCCCGATGCGAGGCTCCCTCAAGAAGGCTCTCAAGCAGGCTTTCGAAGAGGCTTTCAAGCAGGCTCTCAAGCAGATTCTCAAGTGGACTGTCAGCGATAGTGTACAGTACCGGTATAGCAGCGCAGACTGCAGGCAGTGAAGACTGGTATAGGTCCATCTCCGGCCGCCAGCCGTATACAGTTCCATAGGCCCACGCGCACATCTCCATGAATCGACTATAGATGACTATAGGCTGCGCGTCGCGCAGGGGTCCACGGGAAGGTTGTTATGAGCTGCACGGGTGCGCATGTGAGCGTAGCGCAGTCTATAGTCGATCTGCACTTTTGCCGATGTTGGCCGAGTGGTGTGCAGTGCCACAAGGGGAGCTACAGAATCACATTACTTAGTGTTTCAAGAGATATGCCGACTTCACAGACTACATCGATCACGATCAGTATTGCAGTAGTCTCAGCGATGCAAAATACATTCAGTAAAACTCAGTAGCAATTCCGGTGATGTCTTTTCAATGTGACAAGCAGGCAGGTCATATGGTTTGTTGCACTGGCTGCATAAGATGGAGAAAGCATAAACCAGTAAGACATGATACAGTGCTTCAACTCTGGATGGGGACGAGTCCAGATAGCTACTTTAAGTTGACTGCTGAATAGATTCCCTCACGTTTGAATCGTCATTTCATCGTCACGGATGCTTAATCAATGGTTAAAGGACTTCTTGCCTTTGTTCAGATGTTTGCAACATGGCTGATACGTCAGCCTACTGGTATGTTGATTGTCGAGGAGTGATATACACCGCCAACGCTATGGTCATAAGATGGAAGCTTCCGACGTAACCCTCATTTCAGCGTGGGAAACACTTATATCATCTGTATCATCACGATCCAAAGGGCTGAACACCTCCTACTGCTGACGCCATTACCAGATAGCAGGCGGTGGTACCTGAGCAACACCATTGACTTCGAGGATTTCAATCTGGTTTACATGTAGATCATTCAATTCAATGTTTGAAGTAACTGTTCCAGCGATATATTGAAATCTGATCAGTGTTTACTCTGGGTGTCTCAATTTTGTCATTGGAGTTGTGCAAGCTTGTGTATAATCGATGTCTGAAGGGATTCAATAGTTCAGAATATTATTGAAATCAATGAAACAGTGCAAAAAACCGTCGAAATGATTAAAATCTTGAGCACCAATGTCAAACAAGCAGTGTTAGCAACGGTTCCAGACCGTCACTTCGGGTCCGGGTCCAGGTCCAAACCGAACCGTTGTCCAGTTGGCGGTCCGGGTCGTCAATAAACCCGAACTGCCCACTCGGGTACGGTTCCATGGAAAACTCCCAACCCGTCCGAATTGGGCTGGTTGTCAGCGGGTCGCCCAGCGGGTCCATCTATAGATTCATATAAGGCTCTTGAATTTGCAGTGTGTTAATAGTATCTTATCAAAATCACGTTTTCAGCAACCAACAATGTGCTTTTGCTTGTAGAGCAGTTTGCAATATCGAGTAATTTGGTATCTGTATTTCACCTTCGATATATGGTATTTGTGCCTAGGAAGGCGGTCAATAATACAGTTACACACGGGAAGATCCGCGCGATGCCTTGATTACGAAATATGCAAGTCCAAAAACTGTTGACGCTCCGTTGATGCTCATTTTCAGGATGCCGCAGGGAGCATGTCGCTGATGTTTTTGCCTTTAAAGGCTGCCAATATCTCATAAATGGATATCCACAACCAATCGGAACATCACTTACTCCAGATGCAAAGCTAAAAATTGTTGACACTCTGTTGACGGTCATGCTAAGAATGGGGCGATGACCGTGTTGCTATCTTTTTTGCCAATAAAAGCGGCCAATACGTCCGTTATGGATAACAACGACCAAGTCACGGGTGAATTACCGTACTTACAAGACCACAAACCATTGACGCTCCGTTGATGCTCATGCTAAGAATGGGGCCGTGACCGTGTTGCTACCTCTTTTGCCAATAAAAGCAGCCAATACGTCCGTTATGCACAACAATGACCCAGTCACTTGTGAATTACCGTACTTGCAAGAACACAAATTGTTGACGCTCCGTTGACGCTCATGCTAAGAATTGGGCAGTGACCGTGTTGCTATCTCTTTTGCCAATAAAAGGGGCCAATACGTCTGGTATGCATAACAGTGACCAAGTCACTTGTGAATTACCGTACTTAAAAGACCACAAATCGTTGACACTCCTTTGACGCTCATCCTAAGAATGGAGCAGTGACCGTGTTGCTATCTCTTTTGCCAATAAAAGCTGGCAGTACGTTCGTTATGCATAACAACGACCAAGTCACTGGTGAATTACCGTACTTACACGAGCACAAATCGTTGACGCTCTGTTGACGCTCATTTCAATGTATTGTCCATCCAACATCTGCTGCCGTCGATAATTGTTTTCATCCTGATTTGACTTCATCGGTTGTCTTTCTGCATGATTGAGACTCGGCCCTGTGGCAAAGCCAAGTGGCGTAACTATGTTGCACTGTTCACTCTCACACGACTAAAAATGATGCATCGTGCCAAATGATTCATTGCGCCTGCTATACATCTATTTATGAACCGATATTCACAAGCTACTTCTTACCATTCGCCCATAATATATCTTTAACTGAAACTCTCAGTCAAGCTACATAAAGCTGGTGAACCATTGACACATTCTGTCCTACTTTTTCTTCCCTCCTTTATTTCTCCGCATTTCTACTGCATTGACCGCCACTAACACCATTTCAGTCTGTCTCATTGACTTCTGTGTTGGCCGAACCAATCTGGGCACATTTGGCGTGGCGCTCACATCCTGCTGCTCTGAACATTCCGAATCCTCGATGCCAATGTTTTACTCTATATCGGATTCATCGTCCGCTACCCAATGATCTTCGCTGTCATTTAGATTATCCAAGTCGCCATTCCAGTCAAGCCAATCATCGGTGTCCGAAATGCTTTCCGGTGCGCTATCCTCGTCGCTTTCCACTGGATGACTGTTGATTCTCCGGATTCGGCGAACATTTAAGATTTGAGTTCTTCCTCCAGGGAGGTCCTTTGCAGACAAAGCTGGTGGCAAAGGTGATCTTTCTGACAATTTAAATACAGTGGCACCATCATGTGGAAAGAGTGACCAGGATGCTTTGACGATCTCTTCCGTGTCCAAAATGAATCCTACAGCGGTCATCTGCTTGTTTTGAGCACGAGATTCCATCTGGGTAGCACATAGGTTATGGCTGCCCTGCCACATCTCCAAAAAGTCGTGAACCTTGGCCATTCTGTGCAATGTCCTTTCCTCCGCCTCTTTCTTCATTTCCGAGTCGTTTTCTGTGTTTGCGGTATCCAATTCCGGGTCAGTGCCTGCCTAAATCCCGTTATTGGCTCGAGCAAACTGCCTTACGACGACTTTTTCGCGAAGGGTCTCGCCTGTGGTTATTGACTGCCTCCAGCGAATCACAACTCGGCCAAGGGCAAAACTGGCCTCCACTCCGACACCATGTGGTATGATAGAGAATATGTCGCACGCCATATTGGAGAGATCGGCGTACTTTGAGTGCGTTTCCTCCTGTTGGCCCCGCCAATCGGTTATGTCCGGTATCCAACATGTACTGCTAATCTCCATTCGATCGGAGTGGTAATCATTGAGATTTGGATGAATGTGTCCCCAGTACTTTGGTGCTTCAGGCGGCGAATTCAAATAGAGCCTGGCAGCGGTCAATAAGCGGGCTGAGCGATCGCTTCGTCCGGAGGTTGTCTCAGCCACATTGTTAGGCGTTAAGTATTCCTCATCATTGCTGGACGAATCATATGCATCAAATGATTATTGATCAGACCCTGAAGCCATTCCGGAGGGGAAGAGATTGCTGCTCGGTACGGTTTCGAGTTTATTGACCGGCACACCTCGCTGTTTGGCGCAGTATTCATTCTCCACATACTTCAGAAAGGCCTCCTGGTATTGTATTGTGTAGGATGTTTCGTCCTTAGGATTGATATCCATTCCCTTGTCCCACTTTCTAAATGATCGCAACTTCTTGAAAGGATCCAGGGTGTGTGCGGAAATACGAAGCATGCCAGTCATCGGAGTCACTTCGGCGTAGTATTTGGAAAGCTTCTGTCGAGCTAACTTCACCGCGAAGAACAAGTCTTCCTTCCATTGAGTCTGTATCTTGGCCAAAGCTCTCATCACGCCATCCATGGGATCGAACATGTCATTGTATAATGTGATAAGGTGATGCAATGTGACTGTATGCCTCTTCGACATCCAAAGGGTCCAATATTGAAATGGCCTCAATACTTCCATGACATACTTGACAATCGTCCATTCATCCTGAGTTGTAAATAGCAGCCAGTATTCACTGTATTTTGGGTTTTGAAGCCACTCAGGTGTGAATTCCCGTAAACGGTAGGCGCGCTCGAGCAACTCCAGTGTAGAGATCCAACGTGTCTTCACATCCATAATCGAAAGTACTGCAATGCGGACTTTGGCTTTTTGACAGTCATTAAACTCGTTTCGGCGACCAGGTGTTAGCATAATTAATACAGCAAGCATTCTCTGCTATATGAAGGTCAGCTTCAGGACTTTCAAAATATCATCAAATACATACTTTCTCAATTATCTTTGCTAAACCTGGTCTCATGGCCGACACCTTATTGATTCTAGCATTGCCCTCTTTTCGGAGTCTTTCACTCTTCCCAACGTCTATGCTTTCATTCTCTCCAAATTGCTGATTGCGCTCATGGGCTTCCCAAGACTTGGTGCGGCCTTTCACACCGAGACTGCTCATGAATGCACTTAAAGCGAGCTGTATGATGTGCGCCATGCATGGTGTGTGGTTCCTCAATGCCGGCCACTCGATTCCAGAGGCCTCAAGTGTTCATTGCAGCTCGCGTGTCATTGAGTAATTTGAGGAAGCATTATCAGTCGTAATACCAAGCAAACGGCCATCAGTCACCTCAAAACAATCCAGCACGTCCTTCAAATGTACGGCTAGCCTTGCTCCAGTATGTTGGCCCTTGACCTATCATCCTTAATTAGCTTTGGAAGAGGGAGTAGAACAGGCGATCAACCTCATCGAAAGCGAGTTGAACTTCACGCAATGCCCAATTTCGATCCATACAGCAAGCGATGACCGACGTTATAGCCATTTGGTTTGTTGATGTCCATCCGTCCAAAGCTTAACTCACTTTATTTCATACTGACAATTTCTTCTTAATTGCATCCACTGTCAGTGCATATTCCCTCCGGCAAATGTTACTAAGAGTCGTAACAGACGGCAGCACAAGGTCATCGCGTAATGCCTTATATGACCGCCGTAGCTCAAGATTTGATATAGCGTTCCATGGAATATGTGCCGAAACAAATCCTAACATGAGGTAGCGATTCCATGTGTCTTGGTGAAATTCCGAAGTTTGGAAGTCCTTAACTGTCATTTGGAACGTTTTGTCTGTCATTTCGGTCAATACTGATTAAACCGGATATCAAATCTGATTTTCCTCTGCAAACATACTATTGTGATTCCTCGACTTCCTTTCCTCTTCAAAATGGCCAAAGCGGTTTCATCGACCGTCGAACTAGTCAATTCATTGACCTATGACTGTGTTAATTCGTTTAACTTTGTGATGTGAGCTTTTGCCAGCAAGTGTTTCCCTATTGAGGTTGTCCCATGTTCTGATGGATAGCGAAGAACTTGATGGCAAACGATACATATGATGCCGGGACTGCCGGACTCCTCCATTCCACAGTGTAAATAGAATCGCCATGAAGGGGCATGTCTAGACGCATTCCAAGCAATAGGCCGCTTCGAGCCTACATTCATCGAAGCCCACCATGCATCGAAGATGTTTTGTAAAGTAAGGTCGCTCAAATCGCAAATAAAGACACATTCATTTTTGGAAGAGATCATAACCTCGAGCAATGAGGTATTCAAAGATTTTGTATCTGACATGGCGGTAGAAATTAGGAACCTGGGTAATACGGCTCGAAAGACTGCCGAAAATCAGGATACAGTACAGCAGACTCCGTGTTCTTAAATATTGACCCCACAGCTACAAGGAAAATAATCAGATCAGTAAGACATTGCATGCATATTTGTGAAGTTGAATACAAGAACGGATTGCAACGACTGACCGCGTAACACTCCATTTAGGAACAGCATAATGCAGTTTATTGCTGTGTAACGTTCGGAGCCTTGACGCACCGGGGGCGCTCAATTGTAGGAGGCGGACGCGATATCGTCACTTGCATTTTTGCTAATCAAGGCTGCCGATAGGTTCATTGTGGTTTATCTGCGTTCCATTCCGGTAAGATTATCCAGGATGCCAGCGCAAAAATCGTTGACCCTCCATTGACGCTCATTTTGGGACATGGTTACGATCTTGTCCTAACCATATTTGCCTCAAAAGGCGGCTGATAGTGCGATTATGGATCATTGTAGTCGCACAGCCCCTTGATTTTGCAAGATAGATGGCCTCAAATCATTGACACTCCGTTCACGCTGATTTTTAGGGCATAGTGACGATGTCGTCAAAAGCATTTTAGCCTTGAAAGACGGCCGATAGTTCGATTATGTGTTAATGTCACCGCACTGCCCTCAGATTGTCCAAGATGCATGGCCAAAAGTCGTTGACGCTCCGTTGACGCTCATTTTAAGGACATAGTAGCGGTGTCATCACAACCATTTTCGCCTAGAAAGGCAGCCGATAATCTGATTATGGCACAATGTCGCCGGAAAGCCCTAGGATTCTCCATGAAACAAGGCTAAAAGTCGTTGACGCTCTGTTGACGCTCATTTTTCGGACATAGTAGCGGTGTTGTCGCAACCGTTTTCGCCTAGAAAGGCAGCCGATAATCTGATTATGGCACAATGTCGCCGGAAAGCCCTAGGATTCTCCATGATACAAGGCTGAAAGTCGTTGACGCTCTGTTGACGCTCATTTCTAGGACATAGTAGCTGTGCCGTCGCAACCGTTTACGCCTAGAAAGGCAGCCGATAATCTGATTATGGCACAATGTCGCCGGAAAACCCTAGGATTCTCCATGATAGAAGGCTACAAGTTGTTGACGCTCCGTTGACGCTCATTTCTAGGACATAGTAGCGATGTTGTTGCAAGAGTTTTTGCCTAGAAAGGCGGCCGATAGCGCGATTATGGAGTAACATCACCGCACAGCCCATGCATATTCCAAGATGCAAGGCCAAAAGTTGTTGACGCTCTGTTGACGCTCATTTTTAGGACATAGTAGAAATGTTGCTACCACCATTTTTGTATTGAAAGGCGGCCGATAGTTCGATTATGACTTACTGTACCCGCACAGCCTACTGGATGTTTCATGATGCAATGCCAAACATAGTTGAAGCCCCGTTGATGTTCATTTTTAGGATGTGGCAACGAGTGAGTCATTTGGTTTTTTCGCAATAACGCCGACTTATACATTCACTTTGGACCGATATGACAATGCACCCCACTGATTGCCGAATCTGTATGACTTAAGATCGTTGAGACTCTGTTGACGCTCACATTAATCGCATCGAAACAGGCTTTGTACACTCAATAATTGTATGCAACCAATCATATACGCTTCATTGACATCCAGTATTACGTTTGTATGGATTATCGTTTGCATCCAGGAGTTTTGTTACCTCTCAATCTCTGATCAACTGCTATCTACACTATCTGAGTGCGAAATAACGTGGCCTATTACATTCTCGTGCTTTCGGCCGGCAATTGATGGCATGTTGATCATTTCACTAGTCTTTAGTAAATATATCTCGACTTCCTCACCATTCCTTATCCAGCTCCTTCTCCTCGGTTTCCATGACATACCACAAGCAATTTCAAATATCTCAACCATGTGCACCAGGTCTGTGCGGCGAGTTATGCAGTTGCATACATGGATGAATTCAGCATGACGGTTGTCGTTCAGATAGATTCGTCGTGTATGACATCACTCGCTTAAATTTTGTTAGCATATTTCGTCACTCATATTGCTTTTGTTTGGTCGCTTAACAGTCACATGCAAAATGAAACTGAACATTTGGGCTGTCTCCTAGTGCGATTTGGATTTTAGAACATTCACATGGTGCGTTCGACCCTTGCATATGCACAGACAAATTATCATGTCTCACAATTTGGTCACCGAAATCAAGAAATAGCTGACACATAGTACAATTGGTAAACACCTTGCATTTCACCGCGATCAGATGTCAAGAATTACACTTTGCAGAGCTATTCTTCCGCATACGCAGGAGCCGTCACCATCTCTTCGTCAGATTCCGATACCTATATGGTAATTAGCGGGAGGCTATATGCAGGGGTAAATACTTACTGGTTCAACTGGGTTCACTTTCAGTAACGTGGACGAATCGGGCTCCGCAGCTGGCTCACCACTCGGTATGCTTGATTCTGACTGCGGCTTCCCCGAACCTAGCCTGATATGACTACTTCCTGGTCGAGAAGTCCCTTGCCGCCTTTGCGATATTCCGGGGACAATGTCAAGATTCTCCATAAGCTCTCCAAATGTTGTCGGTGGAGGTGCCGGAGCGTCATCATTCGTTTGCGGCTGAATGACTGTCGGAACCCTCAATTAGGATGTGCTGTTCTTCTTATCTCGTTCACGAAAGTAGTCGGCTGCATCCTCCAATCCGGGTTGAGTCAGTTTGTCGAGCTTCATCTGCATCTGCCGAAAGCTCTCCACGCGCTGCTGTACCATTTTGGTGATTGTGCCCATCACCCAGCCGGGTTCGTTATCATCGCTCAGCTTGCCCTGCTCAGTCTCTTCATCATCCTCGTCTTCCCCATCCTCCCCATCGTCGGAACTTGCAAGATCACTTAGACTGTCTCCAATAGCAATGAGCATCTCCTCAAAAGTCTTTCCGGGCTCTCTGGACGTCAATCCCGCGATTTCAGCATGCGTTATATCGTCCTGCTCTTGTTGAACCGCTGCCTCTGCGTCTTCAACTCGCCGTCTTGCCCCAGCGGTTTCTCTCTCAACATAATCCTCAATCCATTTCTCGTTCTCTTCATTGCTTAAGAAGTGCGTTTCTCGTCGCGTTTCCGCCGCAAGCTTCTTTTTGGATCTCAAGCTGCGCAATGCCCCAAGGGCTCGGACTATCTCCGCCTACAACCCACTCTTGCCTTCATTTGCTTGATGACGTCGTTGGGTTGACCGCTTTGTCGATTTGCCGTATCTGCCTGCCGGGAGTGGCGAACAGTGCTTTTTCGGGGCTTTGACCATTGTAGTTTGCGTGGACTTTGTTGTTGGGCGAGATGTTGGATGTTGCAAGTTATGGACAATATGCATGCAAGCTGCGTCTTCTATGTCAAGGTTGGTATGTTTACTCATCTTGAACAAAGCAAAATCTCCCTCTTGACTGTCAAGTAATCAGGAAGAGAGACGCTAACCGTACGATATGATATGATTGTTAGCGTCATTTTCAAGTAATATCCCGGGGATTATTTGAGACAATCATCAGCAGACGTCCTTTCCCTCGAACTGCATTCTATTGATATCCAGCAATTGAGCGATTCCGGGGGTCTTACACCGTAATTTATCCCTCTTAACGAACAAACAACATCAGACCGACTCTTTGCAAATCGCGGGGTGGTGGTAAACCCCTGCAACTTGCAGCCATACTCAGTAGGATTGATCTTGAGCATAACGATCATCGTGGCTGCTACTCATTCCATTCTGACATGAAGCTAACTATATAGTCCTCAGGGCTTCCCACTTCCTCTCGTTATCATCTTCCTCTCCTATTCCACACCAGCACATCATGGATACACAACCAGCTCCGCCAGGTGAGTGCGGATCGAATACCGGCAGATTGGCGGGCGCTACATCCAATACGCAAATTCTTGGCACACAACAAGAGTGCAGACACAAGTTAGTTCACCGCGACACTGCCAATGCAACCACCAAACATATGACCCAGGATGCACATTTAAAAATCATCCGCAAGACTGGAAGCAAGAAAAATAAGAAGCAGCCTGCGGTGGGATGTGAGTGTATCCATATCAAGGCAATCGGCGGTCAATTAACTGCATAACGTACAGCGGGTGTCCGTAGTGAGCTACTTAACGGATTTATTGCTGCCCTTAGCTGGACACCTCCATGGTTGACAAAGGCATTTGTCCACACAGTCCGTGAAATCGAACATCATGATGTTGTCAGCTCTGGGATTTTCGCAGATGAATTTCCTGATAAGCATCCCCAAGAGTGCACGAAACAGATGTTAATCACCGTAGAGGAGGCTACGGAAGCGAATATGGTAGAGGTAACAGCTGAATTTCATTGTTAGAAGCTGCAACTTATGGCTTGTAGGTTTTCAACATGTCTGCAACTATGGCAAGGCAAGGAGGTCGGGTACAGCTGGAACAGTCTGACATGCGCCTGGCGTTGAATATGGCCACAATGGCCAAAGAAGGCTATTCGCGCGCTGCAATCGAGGAAACGAAATATCTTATTAAGAAACCACGCGCTGAGGTTCGAGAAGAGAAGACGTGGGATGTTGAGTGTCCTGGGCATAACAAGGTGAAGGCTGCGATACAAAGACACCCGGCAATGCTTCGTCAAAACCAAACATCCAGCTGCCTTCCGTGCCAAATGGCACCGCAAAGAATCCGCAGACACGCTGCAGATGCAAAGGAACAGCTGCACCTCTACCCGCCCGACTCAGAGTGCGGACTCCAGAGCCGAGTCCCCATCTGCCCGGCACGCCACCCGCCCCACCCGCCCCAACCAGTAACGCTTCCGGAGCTCAACGTTCTGAAATTGTCCATTTGCCGGCCGGATATACATATTTGCATCCAGCTCTTCCATGTGCAGAATTTTTCGATGATGATGAGGATACCCAGCATGATACCGATTTTAATCCAGATATGCTGACTGATGAAGGTTAGTACACTATCTGTTGCGTGGTAATGTGGCTAACATTCATTTTGAAGACAAAAGCAGGGGATTGAGCGATCCTGCAACTGATGACGAGCAGTGACCGAAAGACACGGGATTTGGAGATTATTATTATATATATCTATGAATTATTAAAGCATAACGTAGTGATCAAGTAGAAAGTAAATGAATATGCCAGAAAGGCAGCCAAAACAATGTGAATGATGGACTGTGCCAAATTGATTGATTGCATATTGTGGATACAGCCATGGCAAAATAAGTGTCAACCGAGCGTCAACGATTTTTGGTCATGTGTCCTGGGAAATCACACCTCCGATAGGTTTTACTTAGTCATAAAGGTTTTTTTGCCAGCCTTTATAGGCAAAACAGATTGCAATACCCTCCCTGCCCCATCATGAAAATGAGTGTCAACGGAGAGTCAACAATTTTTGGTCATGCGTCCTGGGAAATCACACCTCCCATAGGTTGTAGACAGTCATAAAGGAATTTTTGGCGTCCTGTCTAGGCAAAACAGAGTGCAATACCCTCCCTGCCTGGTCATGGAAATGAGCATCAACGGAGTGTCAACGATTGTTGGTCAGGTATCATGGGTAATCTGCGGGGCGACAGGTTGCACATTGTCATAAACTGATTATTGGCTGCCTTTATAGGCAAAAATGAAAGTCAAACGCTTCCTGCCCCATCTCCAAAATGCGCGTCAACAGAGTGTCAATGATTGTTGGCCTTCCATCATGGTTAATCACAGCATGATGTGGCGGTTATTGTCTATATACATCATTTTGACTGTGGTTATATGCTGAAAGGCTCAAGAATACTTAGTGGTAGCTCTGTAAATGAAATTAGTTGTTACTGTCCCGGAGGATGTGGCTAGAATATACTGTACATATCTGCCTATAAAGGCTGCCATATCCTTCTTTATGGGTGCTTGTGATCAAGCACCACTCATATTACCGAAGATGCAAGACCAAATATCGTTGACGATCTGTTCACACTCATTTTCAGGATGTGGTTGGGCGCGTGAGTATGCTTGTTTTGCACATGAAGGGGGCTAATACGTCGAAAATGACCCGTCACGTACCAATGTCAATATTTCACGATTCACATTAGCATATCTGAATGAGACCATAAATGTGAAACCCGAAACGCAGAACCGGTGATTAGAACCAACGGGTCTATCCAAACCCGGAGAACCCCGTGGGTTGATGGGTAGGTGTCCAGCTTTGGCCCGCCAAGTGTGAGCGGGTTGGGTTTTCGCAGGGTCTGGAACCAAACCGACCCATTTTTGCGGTCCAAACCTGGACCCCTGGTGGGTTACCTGGACCCGTTGCTAACACTTCAAACAAGTGCCGTAAATTAACTTAAATAACTAATCAAGTCTTTCAAACATCATGACGACGCGATCATATCAATAAATGCTTTGAAGCATGGTGGATAAATGCAATCAAGTCAGTCTGATTATATGGGGAGAATGTGGAGAAGGAACGCTGCGTGGAGTCCATTTTCGGAAACCAATCTCGCTTTTTGCTAATGTTGAGGACCATCTGGATCACCATCTGACATATGGTGAGGTCTGGTTGTGTGAGAATTCAACACAAGGTTGCATGGTGCGTGTTTACCAAAAATCCATGCCCAGCTCTGTGTAGGTGAAATTTCAAGTATAATATTGCGTCTCAGATACCTGATAGTTCTCTCTTGAATACAGGGTATCACTTCACCACATTGTGTAATTGATGGCTGAAATAACCCTGAACGTTCTGTGCCTTATCTTGCACCTGGGAGAGCACAGCATGCAATACATATTGGGTAGCATTGACGTGGTAGCAATATATGGCTGATGTGTCTGGTAGAGTAAGGACTGGAGCATTGCAGAGTGCCTTTCTGAGTGTGTCCAAAGCATGGTGATAGTCACTGTCCCAGGCGAATGGAGTGCACCGGACCATTCCTCGGCTCTCCACGTTGCCGCCCAACATTCCCCTGCCCAATTGCCGGGTTGCCAATAGCATACAACCGCATTGCAATGTGAGCATAGTGTTCAAAGAATTTTCTACAGTAACTGGTGAGGCCCATGAAGCCTCTGACATCCTTACTGTTTTCAGGTTGAGGCCAATCCATTACTGCATTGGTCTTATGTTCCTGGGCGTTGATGCAGTCCTTGTCAATGTCAATGCCAGATATGTCAACTTTCTGATACACCCAGGCACAAGGTCCACATTTGGCCTTTGGACCGCGTTCCGATAGGGAGGTAAGCACTTCTCGTACATGTACAACATGTTCTGCTAGGGAATAACGATGAAATATAATATCATCAAGGTACATGATGATGAATTTGCATTTCTTTGGTTCCATGATGCTGTGCATAATGTACGTGAACTGACTGGGTGCGATCGCCTGGCCCGACGGCAGCACTTAACACTCATACAAACCATTTTAGTACTGAAGTCTGTCTTTTGCCTGTCAGCTGTGGCAATGCAAATTTGATGATAACCAGCCGCCAAGTCCAGTGTTGTAAACCAGCAGAAGCCCTGTATGCAGTTCAGTAAGTCCTCGATAAGTGGGAGAGGATAGGGATCCTTGACGGTTGTAGTGTTAACTGCATGATCATTTATGCACTGACGCGAATACAATCAGGCTTTGGCATGAATAATGCTGTCCCGCAATTGCTTCATTTGAGCTGAATCCAACCACAGCAAATTGGCTTCTCTAACTACCTCCAAAGCTGCTCTTCTTCCCGTGGAGAGATGTAGTATGGTGAGTAGATCAATATACTGCCATGTGGGTCCATTGTAATTTCGAAATTTGCCTGCCTTCCTTTCTACCAGTTTGCATATGTTGGCATGCTGAAGAGGCCCTCGAATTCTGTCAGCATTGCTTCAAACTCACCCAGCAGTTGGTCTGTTGGAAGTGTACCGCCATTGCTACAGTGGTACACTACGATCAAGTAGGCCCATTACAACAGACGGCCAGACATGTGTGTGTTCTGCATTTCGTATCATCTGAATACAAAGGAATTTGGCCTGCTCTGCTATTCTTTCGTCGACATCCAAGGGGCATATGCCAGGGAGGTGGTGTACTTGGCTGTCCTCTGTCTCCTCCGAGAGGTTGTCGGCTATTAAAAGTTCCTTGCTGTCATGGTCGAGTTGTTAATGGTAGTTTATATCACACATCCATCCTTTGCCTAGTACAATATCCATGCCCTTCACATCATAGACAGTAAATTCTGCCTCATAGACATATGACGCACTAAGTCATAATTTCAATTTGACTCATTGGCATTTCTCTATACCATCCTTGGTGTTGACATTAGCCATCTCCACAATCATCGATTTCAATTCCTTTGCACTCAGGACAGCCCTGTGGTGTTTTACTTCATCAAGGATCTTCTGACCCACATAGTTCTCTGACACACCATCATTCTTTCACTACTTTTGTCATTGTGTGGGTCCACCATCCTCCTTGGGTCTGGTATCAGATGTTTCCTTTGAACCTTAGCAGGTTGACCACTGAATCCTGTAGTTTACTAACTTTCAAGTGGTGGCAATGGGTGAAAAACTTGAATTGACTACCTGGCATCCATTTGACCACCTTTTTTGCTAATACTGTACATAATGGTGCTGGTATGAGAGGTACAGCTGCAGCTACTGACCTCTTTTGCCTCTTCCCACCTCCAAGTCTGAGTCTGAAAGACTCTTCAACTTGCTCCACACCTCACTGTTCATCTCCTGATGAGCCTGTGCTCAGCGGCAAGCCATCCACTCACTTTTCGACCGGTTGGGGCACTTCTCAGTTCCATGCCCTTGCGTGGGTGAACAGTCTTCACTGGTCGAGCATTATTGCTGACCGAAGCATGTTCGAGCAGCATCAAGTCAAGTCATGGTTTGGGAAATTGCAATAGATATAACCAACCCGGCCACAGTTATAGCAGGTCAAACCATCGTCCTGGGCCATGCCAACAATGCCACTTGCACTATCAATCTTGGAGTCCATGTTCGTAGCAGATGCTTTGGTAGTTTTGTTAGTGTTTGCATAGGAGCCACTTTCAGGTTGAGACTTATTGAGAGACATATCCAATGCAGTAAGGTGTTTGATGTGCTGCGCGAGGGGTGGAGTCCTATCATTCATGGCAACCTAACAGACCACGTCGTTATACACTCCCTGGTCGCCCTATTGGATTGTATACCCACATGTGCTGGCTAACAATTCGGCTGGCATAGGCTGGTATGGGACCAATTTCGAGCCAAGGTAACAGAAATGATTGTTATACTCTGAGACATGTTCTCCCATCTTTAGGCTGAGTTCATCCCATTCGGGTTTGACCAGGTCCAAGGCATTGGATGTAATCTACTTAGCATTCAACCCCATGCAAAAGGTGGACCATTTGATGGGCGCACTTATTGGGGAACGGTGCATCGCCCAGACTGCTGCATCACGTTGTAGTTGAAGCCCTGATTGCTAACCGCAACCCGTTGTGCCAACCCATCGAATGGTTTGTGCAGCATTCTTGTAGTGTCATTGCAAAGCAAATTGGAAAGCAGTGACATCATCCATGGTAAGTTTGCCCTCATAGATCACAAGATTAGATCACATGAGAGAGAAGCCACAGCTTGCACACAGGCCGGGGGTTGATTGGCAGGAGCCACGGAACCCGGATAAGCCCTCTGTCGGTCCAGAGATACTGGGCTCTGATGTTGCATGCACTTGGTTAGTCGCAAGTCACTGAATGACAGGTTCAAATCCTTTCAACTCAGATTCCATACTGCGTATCTCTAATGAGAGATCTTTGACATGGTGTAGCGGCATGTCTTTCTCTGGCAGCAGCTGCCAGATGTCTGTTGGCTCCATCGCCTCTGGCTTGGACTTGTGATTGTTGGGTAATCGCCCAAACATGGCATTGTGACGGTTCTGAATCTGGAGCTCTTCTTTGAACTCATTAATTTCTTGCTGTGCAGCCACTGAATCATTGCTCTGGGCGTCTTGGACAGGCTCAGCAGGCTCCAAGTCGTTGACCTTAGCAACCAGGCTTTTATTCAGGTTGCAAATTTTGGCAATTTTCTCAGCTTGTTCAAGGCTCTCTGAGCGGTTACCATTGATACTCTGCAGATGGACATCCTCCATAGCACTGATCCAGTTGATTGCATGGTCAGACAAGAGCGCAGGGCCATCATTGATGATATTCAGTTGTTTTGTGCCATATGCAGTTGTGTAAATTTCTGAAGGTTGGAAGCCCGCAGTGGCTGAAGTGTTGAACCTGCTGCTAAACCTGATTGACTTGGCCTTGTCATGTTTGGGGGTAAAACTGACATCTTGCACCTCGTGAGTGTTGGGCGTTGGATGTGGGTTGCGCGTGTTGCGCATGTTGAGCGCATTGTGGGTGTTGTGCATGGTGTGTGTATTGTGGGTGTTGTGGGTGTTGTGAGTGTTGAGGGTATTGTGGGTGTTGAACATGTTGTATGTGTTGTGGGTATTGGGGGTATTGTGCATGTTGTACATGTTGTATGTGTTGTAGGTATTGTGGATGTTATGGGTGTTGTGGGTGTTGGGGGTGTTGAGGGTATTGTGGGTGTTGAACTTGTTGTAGGTGTTGTGGGTATTGTGGGTATTGTGGGTGTTGTACTTGTTGCATGTGTTGTAGGTATTGTGGGTGTTATGGGTGTTGTGGGTGTTGGGGGTGTTGAGGGTATTGTGGGTGTTGTGTGTGTTGAATGTGTTGTGTGTGTTGTGCATGTTGTACGTGATGTGTGTGTTGGGCATGCTTTGTGTATTGTGCATAATGTGCATGTTGTGTGTGTTGCATGTATAGTGCGTATTGTGCGTGTTATGCATGGTTTGTGTGTTGTGCATGTTGTGACGATTTGGAATGGCCACAAAGTGTAAGGACTCGTGCAGTGTCTCCAAGCCACCGGCAGTCCACTGCTTCAAACATAACCATCATAAATCTGTGATTGTGCATTGTATTTCGATAGCTGCTGATGATTGTGAGGCTATTAGATGTCAAGTGTTGCTACCAATGTGGGCAAATTGCCTCTATGTACATATGAAAGTGAATCCTATTGATGATCAAGCAGACTACTGGCTAGTACTAACAACTATGCGAGTATCCTGTAGAGCCACACTAATGCAGTTGATCTGGACCTTGACATGACCAGAGCCATCCACCTACACATGGACTCAAATTGCATCTTGAAATCTACAGGGCAATTGCCTTCCTGTGCAACTCTGTGTTTACTAGATCACGGGCTCCCATTGCAATCTCTATGTTCCTTTCATCCCACCCACCAAGTATATGTACAAATTTACTCTATTATGCTGTCAAAGTGTATCTCTATGCTCACTCAATTGTCATCCACAATTGCATCTTCCAATGGTCTTATTCACCCCCTGCAGCCAGTCCAGAACAGTGTGTGTAGATTAATAGATATATTCACCAGGAAAAATGACCTTACCCGACGCGTACCCCATAGAGATGCTATTTGTGGGCCGGTACTCCATAGCACGTTTGACGAGTAGCACAACGAAGTCCTATGGACTTGCGGGTGGACACGGACAGTATTATATGAATTGTACATGAGGACTAGAAATTGCGCTAGATTCCATGAGATGCAGGAGAGCCAGAGGCCAGATGACTGGGGCCAGTTTTTCTTGACATTTAAGGCTTTAAAACGTGGGAGAGCTGGAGGAATGATGCCTCTGGTCCAGTATTTTCTACATATCAAGCTATGGATCGCAGGAAAGCCAGGACTGATGCCTCTGGTCGAGTATATTCTACATATTTAGCTATGGATTGCAGGAGAGCCCAGACTGATGCCTGTGGTCATGTATTTTCTAAATATCGAGCTATGGATCACGGGTGAGTTGGAGCCCTGTTACCTCTGGCAGGATTTACACATATTGAACCAAGAAACGCGGCAGGGTCGGAGCTGTCGGACACCTGCCACCTTGTAGAGACTGTACCTTCTCCTACTCATCATCGTGGTGCTCCTCCTCGACCTCCTCCTCCTCCTCTACTTCGTCCTCTTTGTGCTCATCATCAACACTGGCATTTCGGTTCCTGCGGTAGTCCTCTGGGGTACCATCATGATTGTCGGTCTGCATGTCTCCTTCAGCTTCCGGTGGTTTCGGCCAGAAACGATTGAACATGACTAGGTTGATAGCACTATTGACATGGTGGTATCTGGTGCTGGGGATCCGAATCAGGTGCATGGCCGCCCATATGCACCTGATATTAACTACAACATGGTCAGCCTGGTTCCGACAGAAAACGTCGTTCCAGACTCTAAGCAGCCCATTCGAAGGCAGATAACCACGTTGGGTTCCACAATGGACCTCCTGCAAAAGAACTACGCATCTCTTTCGTAGGCCATCCTGTAGCTGTAGAATCGTCACAAGTTGTGCCAGTCGGAAGTCCCCTGCATCTCGTTTTGGAGGCTCATCAACCTGGAACCACCCGAAGTCGTTCTGATGATTAGCATCGCGACAGGATTGGCCGTCGATGCAGCGCCACGTATGGGCAGTGGAATCACAACCACAGAAGGACCGGAAGTTTGCCACTGCAACATCGAGTAGATTGAATTGGGTGGCACCCATTCCGCAGATGCCCCACCCACTGGCGGTGGGTATATTAAGGTCATATATATAGTATTGTTATATGAATTCTACCTGTGGAAAGTTGTACATTGGAAGACACTCGTTCTTGACAAAGAAGCCCCTTCGTCTGAGGGATCGCAGCCCACAGACTTGGATATTTCCCTTATCCTCGGGCAAGCTGAGGGGTAAATTCTCTGGTATCAGCACTTGCTCACAGTTGCATTTGTTGACAACAATGTGATCCTTTGGTCGATATATCTGAAGTGCCTCCTGTATTTCGGGGGTCCAGTGGCCTTCCTTAGCCAGCTGGCGGAGATGAAGGTACCGAATCCCAAAGACATGGATGCGCGAGTAGTTTTTGAGAATCTGCGGTTCACACCGAAAGTTGCTGTTTGACCGGCAACAAGGGCCCATACACATCTTTGGATGGTTTATTTCCTGCATTTCTGTACTGTCTTTGACTAAGTGTCCAAAGTGCTGAATTGATTCCTCATCATGCAGCATGAGGTGAATTGTGAAGAAGTCGAAGCTGGTACGTTCAGGTACTGTGGAATTGTAGACTTGCCATAGGTGCTTGTTGTGCTCTGCCTTTCGGTTTTCCTATTGGGCACGAGAAAGAGCTTCTCCGCGTTCGGCCCTTTCTTCATCCTCAATGGCAGGTTCAGCCTTGAGTTGCATCTTCAGGTCATATATGCATGCATGGGCAACGGTGTCTGTGGCCTTTGACGTCCAGTAGGTGGTCAAAATGTGCTTAGTTGCATGGAATGCCTCTAACCAGTCTGCTAGATAGTTGAGAGTCTCGGTTGTGTGGGTCCAGTATTGTACCACAAGACCGCAGTGGACCAGTTACCGAAAGCAGGTCAATGCTCTTAGGAAGACCTCTTGGTGCCTGGGCAGTGTGTCATGCATTTCTAATGCCAATGCCAGGTAGATGATTCGACCGAAATTTCGGATCTCTTTACCACTCCACTGTGACATTTGTTGGTAGGCTTTGCGACAGTGATAGAAATAGGGGTATAAAGGAATACCAGCCGAGATCTCATCGAACACCACGGCATCCCCGAGGGGTTGCAGGAAGCCGTTGATCCAGGTCATAGGGTGATCTAACATTCCGCTGTATATGGTATGGAGAATATCAGGCCAGTGGAGGTTGTAGGTATTGACATGTGGAAGATGCCAAAAGATACCTGGGACCAGCCTCAGACTGACCAACTCGAACCGGTCTTTGGTGATCAATATAGCGTGATGGTCGCTGGCTGTCCTGGCATTCTGGTACTCCCGATATTTCTGCGGAAAGACTGCTCACTTTCGCTCGTGGGATTCCAAGTCTGGAAGAAGAATATGCAACCCCAGTTCGTTCTTCAGAGTCTGACACTTATGGCAAGCATTGTACTTGACTCCCATAAGGTTCGGATGTTCCATGTAATCCGCAAGCCAAGATGCAAGAATTGGCCACCAATGGCCGATTTTGCGGTCGGAAAAGGATCGCAGACGAACAGAATTGATGTCTCCTCCCTTGGGAAATTACGTGACCAGCTGCAGCACTATGTTGGTGATTTCACACAGCACCTGCCGTTTTGTATCCCTCTGGCCTCGGTCATTGGATTTAAAATTCTGTTGGAATGTGGGCGGCACCATGAGGAAGCAATGCACATTGTGCGCGGGGTAGCTGGATTTGTTCCGTACAGAGGAATGGATATTCCCAATGGTCAGGCAGATTTGCCATGCATTCTTGTTGCCAGAGAAGTCCGTGAGCTGCATCTCGTCTGATCCACAGATTGGTGGAACAATTATTGCCCCCAGGGGAAGTCTATCCTGTGTCTCCCACCACCAGTTTACGAAAATCATTTCGGAATGCACTCGATCGCCCTCCATGTCTGTGGTCAGTATTCGTCTGTAGACTGTGTGGTCTGTAAATGGGTGTTGGCGCAGGAGGTACTGCGCACATTCTACCGGGTCTCAAAAATATGACAACCTCCGACTGTTTGGTGTGGAGATGAATGCTGCTCTCCATTGTGGCAGCTGGTTATCCATCCGGGAGATATGATTGTTCATCATCCATCCGCAGGTGTAGGAATAGTGGTTGGGATCCTTGCATCGACCTTCATTCATGAGGCGATCCATTCGTGACTTGAGATAGTGGGCATCAACAAATCTGATGGCCTGTGTGAAGTCTTCAACACAATACCATGGTTGCCAGAGGTTATTGATGAGATCTTGGAACTCATTGTAATTGGGATCATTACTGATGGTCCTCCCAGCTGTGGGATGCACATCAGTATCAGGAGTTTCCACATCCATCGGGGTTTCCCCTGGGTAACTCTCCTCCGTATTGGATTGTTGGGTTGGACATTGGGGTCGCGGGACACGTCTGTAGGGTCCATCATTTTCGGAGTCAGTTTCCACTGGACTTTCGTCGAGTGCAGTGGCGAGGATACTGGCATCCAGTTCTGGGGTTTCTGTAGGACTCTGCTAATGTGGTGAGTAGAGTTATCGATGTGAGGGTTGGCTTTGTGGATTGCTGGCCGGAGGCGGCAGCTTACCCTGATCGCTGATTCCCAGATGGCGCTTACGGTTTCCCCGCTGGATAATCCTCCTCACGCATTCGGGAAATGTGCATTCGGGTGCGTCTAGGGCGCTTATCCGTGGTCTGCGTGCTCGTGGCACATCTCGAGGTCTGCCCAATGGTTGGAGGGTGTGTGTAATTCATTGGATGGATTCACTTACAACGTCGCCTGTTCTTGCACAAAGAAAGCCGAGGAATGGTCGATGGCAGTGCATTTGATGAAGTGGTTATAGAAAGACTGATCGAGATCTCTCAGAAGGTCAGACAGTGTGTTGATTAATGCAATGCTTCAACAAAGAAGAGCCATCTTGTCGACCAGTTTATAACTTGTTTATATAAAGCGTGACGATGCATATAAAGTGTGATGATGCATATGAAATTTGACAATGCATATTAAGTTTGACAATGCATGTAATGTTTGACAATGCATATAAAGATTGACGATTGACTCGACCACAGTGGGAGAGATAGGTCAAACAGGCGGAGAACACTGTCAGTTTGCCTGGGTTAGCTATGGGTACCAGTGGCAAATCTGGGTGTGGGTGCACATGCACGGCAGACTGACGTCAGCTAGTTCTCAACCTTCTCTGTGTCTACAGAATGGTGATGACCATCAACTGTCATGAGGCTCAAGGATCACCAATGGCCATCTCTCATCTACCAGAAGCGTGGAAACCAATGGATCAGCTCTTCCCATCAACATATCCTTCAGAGATGCCAGTTCCAGCGGGTCTTATTGTTCCACTAGCAATATAGAATCACTATACCAACGGAAGTTGGGAAGTTCATAGGAACTTCTCCCACATCGAGTTTACTATCCATATGCCCACGGTCGCAGCTGATAAGTAGTATATTGAAAGACCATCTCTAGCCATCGCACCCGTTTTCTCCATCTTTCTTTCACTTCATGCGCTCCACATTCCCACCCCCAACAACTGACGTTCCAACAGCACCTATTCTCCCACTTCCAAACTGATACCACACCCAAACCTCTGACCTCTGATTCTATAACAACTGATCGCACCCTGTCTATGTGATCATACTCACCACCTAATCATGGTCAGCCCCAGAACAGGGGTTACCAAGGCAGGTCACTTCGATACTGCCTATATATGGTGGCGTCACTGACTGATACACTCACACAATGGAACCCCTAGCACCCTGGAGGCCACAAGTCGAAGAAGCACCACGAGAATGAAGACCCTGGCAGGCCTCCATTGGGCAAACCGGGGTTGGTCATGGTCAAAACCGGTGGCTGGATCTATGTCCAGACTCCAAAGGTGATGAACGCAATTACCATCCCCGATGACAGCAAAACCAACGAGGAGTAGGAGCAGGAGTTGAAGCAGCAGCCAATGGACAAACAGCCAGTGGTGGAGACTAGCAAGGACGAGGATGACAAGGACGAGGACATTGTGGACAAGGACGACAAAGATTAGGAGGATGATTATATGCCCAATATCCACTGCAAAACAGTGGAAGGTTACATGGTGAGTATATTTGTGCATCTAGAGGAATATACCTGACCGCCGAATAGGGATGCCAGTCCCTTGAATGAGGCAATTAGTATAACATGCTGCCAGATACGGCAGAAGCTATCCTCGGAGTCATCAAAGCATTGTTGAAGACCTGTGGACAGTACATTCAAGAAATATGGTACAAAACCAAGGCACTCAGAACAGTCACAACCGCCAAGCACACCAAATGGTTGCATGATGATGTGACGGCAGCCCTTAATATGTTCTTACAACATATCCATAGACATGGCGTCATAGCTGAGATCTACTCCAGAGCAGCTACTTGGGAAGACGTCAATGACATGGTCTTGTTTAGGTGTGGAGAGAATCACATCTGGTGGGTGGTGTGGACACTGGGTCGCCGGTGGCTGGAAAATACGGAACTGCAAATGCTTCGTTGGAACCGAGATATTTCCGATGATGACGATGATAATGGCAACGGCAATTTGACACACAGTGGGCAAGAGATGGGAGCACACACTAGTCATGGAAAGGAACCTGTTCTGCCAGGTCAACACGGCGAGCACAACAACAATCATTCCTAGGACGAAGACACCAGAGCCCTCGAGTGGTTGCCCATGTGCTTTTGCACAGGGTTGGCGACGGAACTTGTAAGTCCTCTATCCGGAATCTAGCCAATGTGATGAAACTGACTGTCTAGACAACAAACAACGCACACTCCGAACCATCAAAGCCACATCATCATGGCTCGTAGTCTGGAGGCCATCTGCAGATGTGACGGCAAAATGGGACGCAGCCTGGAGGCATACCGACAACCGATTTCGAGCACACAAATGCTAGAAAGTTGGAAGGACAACGCAGCATCCATTGGGGTCAGCAGACTTCTTGATAGTAACTGACGAGGTGGTCTTGGAATTTGCAATATGTGCCCAGTTCCGTGGTGGGTGGAAGCGTGGAGCAAACGGAAGAAGTAGCGAAGGTTTAGATGGTAAACGAGGGGAGGATGCTGTCTGGTGGGCACTGATGGACATCTTGGAGGAGTGGGCCTAAATGATCCGGCAGAAAAGAAAGAGGACCGATGTCACCTCCAGGCCAACCACTAAGAATCCAACGTCGTCTCGACCTCCTGGACAACTGCGACCCTCTGGACCACCGTGACCCTCAGGACTCCCGGGAACCTGGACTCCTGACTCTTTCATTCACACTCCCGTGGGCGATCTTACTCCCGCGGCCAATCCCACCCCTGGGGATTGCCTCCAGTGTGCCCTCGTCTGGTTTGCCATCTACCGGTTTGCCCGCTTCTGGTTTGCCCTCTTCCGGTTTGCCTTGTTCCGGTCTGCCCTCTTGCGGTTTGCCCTCACCTGGTGTGCCCTGTTCTGCATTGCCCTCCTCCGGTTTGCCCTATTCCGGTTTGCCCTATTCTGGTGTGCCCTGATCTGGTTTGCCCTCCTCCGGTTTGCCCTATTTCGGTTTGCCCTATTCCGGTTTGCCCTATTCCAGTTTGCCCTATTCCGGTTTGCCCTATTCCGGTTTGCCCTATTCTGGTTTGCCCTATTCTGGTTTGCCCTCCACCCATGGCAGACAGCCTGGGTGGATTGTTTGGTGTCGGGTTGCAGGGTGTGGATGATCAAACCCCAATGGCAAAATGGGTGGCACAAAGTCGGCGGATCAGGCACCACCGAGCAATGTTTGTCACCAACTGTGGCAGATACTGCAATGATGACCAGGATACTCTCTGGATTCTGCATTTCCGGTGGTGACATGGGACTATTCAAGGGCCACAGTTGCACAAAGTGAGTCGATTGGGCCGGCCTGGTGCTAGGTACATCGGCCTATTATATCAGTCTGGTCGGCTTCCATGGTCAATGCCTCAGGAGAAAATGGTCTTCAACAGGCTGGACAAGGACACCTCAACCTGGATCAAACTTACCTGGGACGAAGATATCCCAAATCCGTTCCTCGTTGTATTGCCGCAGACTGTGCCCGATGGCGATGGATGTAAGCTTCTGGCCAAACTTAGCTGGATTCCTTGCTGACTGCAGTCGACACCATTCACCCGGTTGATAAACCTCCTCTGGCTAGTTGTATAGACTGTGGGTTTTTGAATTGGTTCATGTGTCTTTGGGGTAATGATTATGGGATGGTATTCCATGGGATTTCGCTAGGTGTTCTGCCAGTGATGTATCAAGGTTCACTGTTTATGTCATTTGGAAGGTATTTCGTGGGTATTTGTTTGGTTTTCCTGCCAGTCATGTATCTTGGGGCCGTTTATCAGTTATTTGGATGGTATTTTGTTGGGTGTTTTGTTTTGTTTACTTGTTTATTGTTGTTTGTATATCATCAGGTGGATTTCCTTACCCTACCTGTATATCGTTTCTCTTCCATATCAATCTTATCATATTGTAATCCAATTGTTTGTGCATTATTACCAGTGGGCTGTGAGGCTCATCCGGTGGGAATAAGAGTATGGAGATCAAGATACAGCTCGTCTATCAGCATTTAGGTGATGGAGATCGCAATCAAAGTCGTCATCCAGTGGGAACAAAGTTATGGTGATCCAAATGTTTGGCTTGCGGGACTTAGGTTATGGAGATCTGAATCAAAGCGTTGGTCCAGCGGGAACAAAGTTACAGCAATCTGGATCAAAGTCTTTGTCCAGCGGGAACAAAGTTACTGCGATCTGAATCAAAGTGTGTGTCCAGCGGAAACAAAGTTACGGAGATTAGAATTTCGGTTATAGAGATCTGGATCAAAATGTCCATCCAGCGGGAATGAGGTTTCAGAGATCTAAGTGTTCGTGTAGTAGAATTTTGGTTATAGAGACCTAGATCAAGATCTTCATCCAGCAGGATTAAGGTTACCAAGATCTAAGTGTTCGCCTAGTAGAATTTCAGTTATAGAGCTCTAGATCAAAATCTTCGTCAGGTGGAATTCAATGGAGAATCACTGACGCATGTGGAAGATCCGGACTATGAGTAGAAACATATACTATGATGAGTGCACCCCGATGGACACTTTCCCTTCCTCCTCCTTCCTGTTTTGCTATTCTTTCAATGAACCTCATCCGTGAGCTTTGAAATCGCCCGAAGAAACACAGAGACCCAGGAGCAATGCTGTGGCCAAATGCAATGCGACCAACCTATCAATCAGACTGCCCAACGAAAAGGAAGATAGGCGGGAAGAGGAAGAAATCCCTTCTTCTAGAAGGGAAGATAAGTATACTGAAACCCCACACCCTTTGTCCAAGTCCTGATCTTAGCCGCTGGTAAGCTTTTACTCTGTCGCCTGAGTGTCATGCTGATGTGGGATAGAATCCACCAGATGTTGAACTCACATACTACCAACTCTCAGATGTACCAAACGATTTAGAAGACATGGATGACTAAGTTATCCGGGACTCATTCAGTCCTATTGGAAGACCTCCAGAGTCGAAAGCAGCCACCGGACGCTTGTACACCGCTGCTCGAAACCCACCAATGCAGACATTACAGACAGCACGCACGAGACGCTCATTGGCATCCTCCTCATCATTGCCATTGGTGGGTAATTCCCTGTTGACGCCAGCATCTAGTCCCAGCAGTTCCCAGCAAAGCGATAATTCTAGTGAAAGGGCCATGATGCCCATGACATTCCATTCAAGCCCTCAGAGTTCCCAGCAGAAACGTGCTGCGGCTGATAGTGATTTCGAAGCTTGGGAGGCCAAAAAGACTAAACGAGGACAGCAGTCGAGAGGTATTGTCCAGTGCAAGGATCCGTAGGTTAGAACTGTTGCGGAACAAGATTCAATAATGATCAGGCAGAAGACATGCTTCATTAACCCCTTCCCGCACGATGTAGATGAAATGGCAACCATGGCCTGGATTAAGGCCCGTGGGATTGTGCAAATTCGATTACTGTGACCCCCAACAACCAGCACTGGAACACATGGCCTGTGCGAGTCCACTAAACTTTCTTTGGCACCAATGTGAACCACCAGCTACAGATCAGAGGATTTCACTATTCCGTGCAAAGCACCGCAGTCTCGCTGATTGGCATAAAACTGAAAGTGATTTCCCAACTCCTGGAGATGAAGGCCCCCAAGATAAAGAGAAAGGTCCGCTGCTACTCGACAATGAATGATATATCTTTGAGAAGAAAGACATAGAGGTAGGTATCATACGTCCACTGGTAGGCATAATGCTGATATTAATCCTCAGACTGGCAAGGAGCCATACGTTAGCAGCTACATTGTCCCAGCCAATTACCTCTGTTCATTTCAGGTGAACAAATCCCTGGGCGTCCAAGATTCGCGCTTTCTGGCACCAATGTCACCCAAGTTCTTCTCTCTAATCGTAACCGCTCTCCAGTGGCACATCCACCTGTTCTTTGCCCCTGGCAAGGCGGTTCAAGCGGTACTATTGATCTCGATAAACACCGGCGGTGAGTGATTTTTCCTCTGGCGGATGCACAATAATTGACCATCGCAGCAATATACAAAAGGTATTCGGCGATGTGGGATGGCGCGTATTCAATGCCAGACTCTTCAGATATTGCCACGGCTTCGATCAGACATATGGTTCTAGATATCAGAAGAGAAAACGGCAAGGCAGTTCAACACATTAACCTCCTAAAACTGACTGCATTGCTGGCATGCAAGGAAAACCTCGGCAAGATGAAGCAAACGTTATTGACTCTAGAGGTGCGGTAAGACCCAGAGGATTCTGAATAGTGATCATTATCTGTAAGGTAAGGAAGTATACCCGAGGTCATGTGCCCTGCGCTAGCTAGTTTAGAGTGGAATGGACGGCACCTGGGGAAGTATTGCCAGTAAGGTTCGGGAGGACAGTGACTGGAGGTTTGGCTATGGAATGGAATTTAGTGTTGCAGTGTGGAGTTACGGTTTGGACAAGGAATGGAATTTAGTTTCGCAGTGTGCAGTTAAGGTTTGGCTCAGGAATGGAATTAACTTTGCAGTGTGGGGTTACATTTTGGCCGATGGACTAGACATGATGCTAAAAGTGTTGTATTCATTAGTGAAAGCTTATATCTTAGTGTCAATTGTATCATGCAGTAGCTCCATTCCAGCTACCAGAAGTCTATAATCATCATGCTATAGCTCTTGTGGATTACCGCAACTCTATGACCATTGTACCATAGCCCCTCTCGAAATTGTACAATTACCCTCACAGACTGCAACAACTCGAATCATCATCGTGCCATAGCTCCAGTGGAAATTGTGCCATAGCTCCAATGGAAATTGTGCCATAGCTCCACTGGAGATCGTGCCATTACTCTCATAGACTACAGCAATTCTGTGTGTTGTGAGCACTGGGTACGCGTAACCTGCCACCAGTCCAGCTTTGGACCGCAAAAACGGGTCAGTTCAGTTCCAGACCCATCCCAAAACCTGACCCCCTAACACTTAGTGGGCCAAACCCAGACCAGAACCCGTCAACCCGCGGGTGTTACCAGGTTTGGGTACACCTGTCGGTTCCAATCCCCAGCTCTGCCTGTCGGGATTCACCAGGCATGGTCGCATTCAGATGTGTTACTGTTAATCGCGAAATATTGACATCGGTAAGTTACTGTTTGTTTTTGATTTATTGGCCGCCTTAATGATCACAATGGACAGAGAGAGGCGCCCTGCCACAGCCTGAAAATGAGCGTCAACGGAGTGTAAACAATTGTTGGGCATGTATCTAGGGTTATCCGGTGGGCAACAGGTCGCACACAGTCATAAACAAAGTATTGGCCGCCTTTATAGGGAAAAGAGAAAGCACAACGCTCCCCACCCCATCTTGGAAATGAGTGTCAACGGAGCGTCGAAGATTTTTTGTTTTGCATCTTTGGTAATATATGTGGCACTTGATCACAACCATCCATAAACAAGGATATGGCAGCCTGTATAGGCGAATATGCATGCGAGATTCCTGCCACATTCTCCGGGACTAGTGTTAGCAACGGGTATGGGTAACCCACCAGCGGGCCAGGTTTGGAACAGACAAACGGTTCAGTTCGGTTCCAGACCTGTCCAGAAACCTGACCCGCTTTGTCTTGGCGGGATTCTTACGCGGAACCGTCATAAACCCGTGGCTTATTGGCCGGGTTCTACATACAGCAGAGCATCATGTTTGCGAACTCAGAACCTTGGCTCCAATTAAGTATTTGATTTCCGATCGTATCACAATATGATATATACGTAAATCAATCCATTTTGCATGCTCGTTCCTCTCCTATACTCCCCTCAGCAATCCAATCAATCTTCGTTGTGTCACTGCAAAAAACGCCCAATTTTTGGCGTTATTTCACAGCAACTCAACAAATATTGATCAGATCGCAACGTGGAGAATAGGAGATGAAAGAGCATGCAAAATTGCATCTTTTACATATATATCGTACTGTAATATGATCAGAACTCAAATACTTAATTTGAGCCAAAGTTCAGAGTTGGCTACATTGTGGAACCTGTCAGAAAACCGTGGGATCAGTGCTATTCGGTTGTTTGATGGGGTAAAACACATTTCAACAGCGGCAGTTCGGTTCCAACCTGGACCTGCAACCGAACCGCGGATTTGGAACCATTGCTCACACTATCCGGGACCATAACAAGTCATTTCATTTACAGAGCTACTACAAAGTGTTCTTGAGCGTTTTGACGTTCAAAGACAGTCAAAACGATGCATATAGACAATACCAGCCACATCGCGCTCTGATTAACCATGATGCATGGCCAACAGTCGTTGACCCTCCGTTGATGCTCATTTTCAAGATGGGGACGGGATCATGTTGCTTTCTCTGCTTCCTGTAAAAGCAGCCAATACTTTGTTTATGACTGTCTGCAACCTGTGACCCCCCAGATTACCCAAAATACATGACCAACAATCGTTGACACTCATTTTGAAGATGTGGCAGGGAGGGTATCGCAATCTTTTGTTCCTATACAAGTAGCCAGAAATTACTTTATGACTTTCCATAACCTATCGGCAGTCTGATCAGCCAGGACGCATTACCAACAATCGTTGATGCTCTGTTGACGCTCATCTTAATGTATTGTATAGTCAATATCTGCTGCCATCGATAATTGTATAAATAATTAATTTGATTTGTTGGTTGCCGTTCTGACCGATTGAGACTCAGCACGTTGCCGAAGCCGAGCCCAGTAATATTCTTGAATGGGCCACTCTCATCCTACATAATTGATATATGTAACTGAATATTTGATTTTGCCAGCTATACTGTTGTTTATGAACGATTATCCTCATGTAAGTGCTTAATATTCTCCGATAATATTTCTCTAAGTGAAATTCTCGGTCAAGCAATATATTGAACCTGGTGAAAACATAATGACCCAATCTGTCCTACTTTTTCTTGTTTCCCTTATTCCTCCTTGTTTCCATTGCACTGACAGTCATCAATCCGTCTTCAGCCTGGTTCATCAACCTCCGGGTTAGCTGAATCAATTCAGGAACATCTGGTATGGCATTCACAACCCTGTGCTCTGGGCTTTCCGAGGCCTTGATGCCACTGCCGAGCTCTATATCGGATTGATTGTCTGCCTCACAGTCGTCTTCGCACTCGTTTGAATTACCCAAATCACCATTCCAGTTAAGCCAGTTTTCGGTGTTGGCAATGCTTTCTGGTGCGCTCTCCTCATCTCTTTTGATTGGATGACAGTCAATTGTTCTGATTCGGCGGACATTTGATACTTGAGTTCGTCCTCCAGGGAGGTCTTTTGTAGACACAGCTGGTGGTATAGGTGATCATTCTGACAATTTAAATGCAGCTGCACCATCATGTTGAAAATTTGACCAGGATGCTTTGATGGTCTCTTTGGTATCTGAGATGTATCTTACGGCTGTTATTTGTTTGATTGGAGAGAGAGATTTCTTCTGTGTAGCACGTAGGTTTTGGCTACACTGCCACATCTTCAAAAATTTGTGGACTTTGGCCGTTGTGTGCAATTTTCTTGCCTCTGCCTCTTTCTTCAATTCCAAGTAGTTTGCAGTGTCCGCAGTATCCAAGGCTGCCCAATCGCCCACCAGTATTCCGTTATTGGCTCCAGCAAACTGCCTTACTACGACTTTTTTCAGAACCGACTCGCCAGTCATTTCAGACTCTCTCCAGCCAATACTGTCTCGCCCAAGGGAATAACTGGCCTCCACTATGACACCATGTGGTATAATAGAGAATATGTTGTGTGCCACATTGGAGAGATCGGCATACTTTGGGTGGATTTCATCTTGCTGGTGTCACCAGTCAGTGATATCTGGTAACCAAAATGTACTACTAATCTCCATGTGGTCGGAGTGGTAATCACTAAGATTTGGATTCAATTGCCTTCAGTTCCTTGGTGATTCAGGTGGTGAATTCAAATTGAGCCTTGCGGCAGTCAGCAAGCATGCTGTTTGATCGCATTATCCGGGTGTCCTTTCAGCCACTCTTGTAGGAGTTCAGTATTGTTCATCATCGCTGGACATATCATATGGATCAAAAGATGATTGACCAAATCCCGAAGCTTTGCAGAGGGGAATTGAATGGTTGGCGGAACTTTTTTGGGTTCAATGATGGACATTCGTCGATGTTTGGGACAGTATTCATTCTCCTCAACCTGCAGAGAGGCCTCCTGGTATTGGGTAGTATAAGAAGTCTCGTCCTCAGGATGAATAGCCATTGCCTTGTCCCACATCGTATATGATCGCGACTTCCGGCAAGGATCAATGATATTTGCTGAAATGAGTAGTAGACCGGTCGTTGGAGAGACTTCAGCATAATGTTTGGGCAACTTCTGGTTCGCAACCTTCATGGCCAAGTATATGTCTTCCTTCAATTGGGTCTCCTTCTTGGCCAAAGCTTGCATAACGCCATCCATGTGATCGAACATGTCTTTCAAGGCAGTGATGATGTAATCCAGAGTGACAGTATGCCTTTTCGACATCCACAGGGTCCAGGATCGGAATGGCCTTAAACCTTCCATGACGTACTCCACGATGGTCCATTCATCCTAGGTGGTGAAGAATGGCTGGTATTCATGGTATTTTGGATTCTCGAGCCACGCATGGGTGAATTCTCGTATTCGGTAGTCTTGCTCAAGCAACTCCAGTCTTGACTACCACCTTGTTTTCGCATCCATATTAGGTAGTACTGCAATTCATACTTTGGCTTTTTCACAGTCAATGAACTCGTATCGATGACCTGGTGTCAGTGTGATCAATTCCGCAAGCATTTTCTGCTATATGAATGCCAATTTCAGGTCTTCTGAAATGTCTTCAAATACGTACTTTCTCAATTATCTTTGCCAAACCTGGTAGCATAGCCGACACCTTGTTGATTCTAGCATTGCCCTCTGTTCACGGTCTTTGACTCTTCCCAATGTTTGTGCTTTCATTCTGTCCAAATGGCTGATTGCGCTCATGGGCTTCCCAAGACCTAGTGCGGCCTTGTATCCCAAGATTGCTCATGAATGCACCCAAAGCAAGCTTAATGACGTGTGGCATGCATGGTATGTGGTTTCTCATTGCAGGCCAACCCAATTCCGGAGGCCTCAAGGGGTGATTGTAGGTCCCAAGTCATCAAGTAATGTGAGAAAACATTATCAGTCATAATTCCTAGTAATTGGCCATCGGTAAGCTCAAAATGATCCAGAACTTCTTTCCAGTATATGCCTAGCCTTGCTCGAGGATCTTGACCCTTTCCCTATTATTCTTGGTTAGCATTCGAATTAGGAAAAGAACAGGCTATCAACCTCGTCAAATGCAAGTTGTATTTATCACATTGCCCAATTTCGATCCACATTGTAAGCTATGACCGATGTTATCGCTAATTCATTTGCTGATGTCCACACATTTATCTCTAAGCTAACTTTATATCTTGACAGCAATTGCTTCTCAATTGAATCCACTGTCAGTGGGTATTCCCTCTGGCAAATGTTGCTAAGAGTGCTGGCCGATGGAAGCACCAGCTCACAGCGTAATGCATTAAATGACCGTAGTAGCTCAAGGTTTGATTTAGCAATCCATGGAATAGGTGCAAAACCATATACTAACATAAGGTAGCAATTCCAGGTATCTTGGTGAAATTCGGCAGTTAGATAGTCCTTTGCTGCCAATCTAGAGCGTTGTGTCTGTCAATTGTGTTAATATAGGAAAGATCTAACTGTCAAATATGAATTTCTTTTGTGAATTTACTATTGTAATTCCATGACTGCCTCGTCTCTGCCATATGGCCAAAGTGGTTTCATCAACGGTTGTACTGGTCAATTCAGAAACTTCTGACTCTGTTAATTAGTTTAACTTTGCAATGTGCGGTTTTGCCAGCAAGTGTTTCCCCATGGAGCTGGTCCCATGATCTGACGGATAGTGAAGAACTTGATGACAAATGATACGTATGATGCCAGGGCTGCCAGTCTCCCCACTTCGGCAGTGTCAATAGGATCCCCACTATCGTGCAGGTCTAGAATTATTCCAAGCAGTAGGCCGGTTCGAGCCCACATTGATTCAATCCCACCGAGTGTCGAATACGATCGGTAACGTAAGGTCGCTCATATCGCGTATAAAGATATGTTTATTTTGGAACACATCATTACTTCTGAAAATCAGGTATTTATAGATTGGCAATCCGACATGGTCATAGGAATATGGAAGCTGTGTAATTCCAGTTGAGAGACTGTCAAAAGTTACATTATGATTGAGTAGAATGCTGGTGCTTAAATATTGACGCTTGAGTTACACACAAGACAAAAGTAAGATCTGTGAGACATTGCATGCATAGTTGTGAAGCTGAATACAGGGTCATACTGACAAGACTGACCGTTAAAAATGCCATTTAGGAACGACTCAAGGCATTTCATTGCTGTGAAGCTTACTAAGCCCCACAAAACCTGTTGCCACTCCGCTGAAACGTATGTGTAGGAGGAGGTAGCGGAATTGTTTGTGGCATTTTTGCATACAAAGGCAGCCAATACAGTGATTATGGGTTTATGTCGATGCACAGCCATTGGATTTTCCCTGATGCAAGTCCAACAATTGTTGATGCTCCGTTGACACTCCTTTTGATGACATAGTAGCGATGATGTTGCAAACAATTATGCTTACAAAGGCAGACGATGTTTCGATTATGGGTTAATAATACCGCACAGTCATTGCATTTTCTAGGATACACAGCCAAAAATTGTTGATCCTCCGTTGACGCTGATTTTGAGGACATAGTAGCGATGTTGTCACTAGCATCTTTGCCTAGAAAGGCGGCCGATAGTTCGATCATGGGTTAATGTTGCCACACAGCTCTTTGATTTTTCAAGTTGCAAGGTCAAGAATCATTGGGGCTCCATTGATGCTCATTTTCAGGACATAGTTGCAATGATTTTGCAAGCATTTTTGCCTAGAATGGCTGCTGATAGTTCGATTATTGGTTAATGTGGCCACCCAGCCCTTGGATTTTCCAAGTTGCTTGACCAAAAATCATTGACGCTACGTTGACACTCAGTTTTGGAACATAGTAGCGATGTCGTCGCAAGCATTGCTGCTTAGAATGGTGGCCGATAGTTCCATTATGGGTTACTGTCCCCGCACAGCCCTTGGATTTTCCAAAGTTGCATGACCAAAATTCGTTGACACTCCAGTGATGCTGGGTTGATGCTTAGTTTTCGGACATAAGAGTGATGTTGTCTTCAACACTTTTGCCTAGAAAGGTGGCAGATAGTGCGATTATGGGTTAATGTCGCTTCACAGCCCTTGGATTTTCCAGGATGCAAGGCCAAGAATTGTTGACACTCGGGTGATGCTCATTTTTAGGACAAAGCAGCGATGTTGTCAGAAGCATTTTTGCCTAGCAAGGCGGCAGATGGTTTGATTATAGGTTAATGTTGCCACATAGCCCTTGGATATTCCAAGATGCAAAGCCAAATATTGTTGACGCTGCGTTGACACTGATTTTGAGGATGGGGCAACTAGCGTGTCGTTTGCCTTTTTACCTATAATGCTGAGCAATAGATTTACTTTGGCAGGAGGTGACAATGCAGCCCATTGATTGTCAAATGTGTAAAACAGGAAATCCTGAATACTCCGTTGATGCTCATTTTGGGATGGGGCAACGAGCATGTTATTTGCCTTTTCGGCCTTAACCCTGACCAATACATTTAATTTGGAGCGAGGTGAGAATGGAGCCCTGTGATTGTCGAATGTGTAAGAGTAAGAATCATCGACGCTCTGTTGACAATCACTTTTAACACATCGAAAGAGCCTTCGTACACTCAATCATTGAGTGCAACAAATCCCACACCGATTACTGACATCTATTATTGTGTTTTTAAGTATCATCATTTGCATCCAGAAGCTTTTTGGCCTCTCAATTTCTGATCAACCTCTATCCACGTTAACTGAGTGAGAGATGATGTTGCCCTATCACATTCCTGCGCTTTCAGCCAGCAATTTGCGGCATGCAGATCATGTCACTAGTTTTTGATTAATATAGCTCGACTTCCTCACATTTCCTCATCCAGCTCCTCCTCCTCCATTTCCATGACAAACCATGGGCAATTTTAAATATCTCTCACATGTGCACCAGGTCTGTGCAGAGAGTTATGCAGTTGGATGCATGGATGAATGCAGCACGACAGTCGTCATTCAGACTGATTTGTATTGAGCACTGACCTCTCCTTCTATGACTCGTATGACATCACTTACTTAGATTCTGTTTGTATATTTTGTCACTAATATAGAGTTTGTTTTCTCACTGAATAGTAATTGGCAAACAGAAATCGAGCTTATTGGCCGTCTTGTAACCTTATTTGTGTTGTAGACCTTTTGCATGTTGCCTTCGACCCTTGCTCATTCAGAGATGAATTATCATTCCTCACAATTCAGTCACTGAATTCAAGACACAGCTGACACGTAGCAAAATTGGTACACAAATTGCTTTTGACAGGGATATGACGTCAAAAATTACATCTTAGCTATCGATTACTCCAATAACACAGGAGCCATCACCAAGTCTTCGCCTTAATCTGATTTCGATATGGTGACCAGCTGGGGAGGCAATATGCAGTGATAGATGCTTACTGGTTGAACAGGCTTCACGTTCTGAAATGGTGATGAATCGGGCTCTGGGGCGGGTGCAAGACTGGCTATACCTGTGTTTGACAGTGGCTTCCCAGAACCAAGCCTAAAATGACAACTTCCTTGTCGAAAAGTCCCTTGTGGCATTTGAGATATTCCGGAGATATTATCAAGACACTCCATAACCTATCCAAATGTTGTGGGTGGAGGCATGGCAGCATCATCATTCGTTTGCAGTTTAAAGACTGCTGGGACCCACAATTGTGATATGCCGTACTTCGGATCTATTTCACAGAGGTAGTCGTCTGCATCCCCCTATCTCGGTTCTGTCATTTCGTCAAGCTTCATCTGCTTTTGCTGAAACGTCTCCATTCACTGCTGGACCATTTTGGAGATTGTGCCCATCACCCAGCCGGGTTCGTCATCTGCGCTCAGCTTGCCCTGCTCTGTCTCTTCATCATCCTCATCTTCCCCATCCTCCTCATTGTCGGAAATTGCAAGATCGCTCAGACAGGCTCCGGTAGCAAAAATCACCTCCAATAACGTCTTTCGGACTCTCCGGTTGTCAACCCCATGTTTTCAGCTGTCCTGATATCTTCCTGCTGCTGCTAAATTGCTGCCTCTGCATCTTCAACTCGCTTTCTTGCCCCAGCGGTTTCTCTCTTCAAATGATCTTTGATTTATTTCTCTTTCTCTTCATTGATTAAGAAGTGCATTTCTTGTTCATTCTCAGCCGCAAGCTTCTTTCTGGTTGCCAGCTGCGCAATGCCCCAAGGGCTCGGACTCTTTCTGCTTCGAAGCCACTCTTGCCTTCATTCGCATGATGACATCATCGTGTGGACAGCTTTGGCGATTTGCCCGGTGTGCCCTCCGGAAGTTGCCAAAAGTCCTTTTTCAGAGCATTGACCATTGTAGTTTGTGTTGACTTTGTAGATAGGCCAGATGTTGGGTGTTGCAAGATATGGACAATATGGAGGCAAGCTGCATCTTTTATGTCAAGGTTGGTACATTTAATCATCTTGAACAAAGCAAATTCTGCTATTTAACTGTTAATAAAATGGGAATAGTTAAGCTAACCGTACAACATGATATGATTTTTAGTGTCAGTTTCATGTAATATCCCAGGGATTTTTTGAGACAAACATCAACAGACCTCTGTTCGCTCAAACAATGTCCTGTTTATATTTGGCAATCGTGAGATTTTGACTGGTGTACACCACAATTCATCCTGGTAACCAAACAAACAACATGGGACCGACTCATTGCAAATTGAGGCACAGTTGAAACCCCTGCAACTTTCATTCATGCCCAGTAGGATTCATCTTGAGTATAATGTACAGGTTGGCTGCGATTTAGTCCATTCTGACATGAAGCTGACCATATATTCCTCAGGACTTCCCACTTCTTTTTGTTATCATCTTCCTCTCCTATTCCACACCACCAAATCATGGCTACACAAACACCTCAGCCAGTTAACAGCGGATCCGAATCAAGCTGATCAATGGGCACTTTATCATATATGTCACTCATTGGTAAATATCAAGACTGCAAAGACCAGTTAGTCCACTGCGACACTGCCAATGCAGCCACCAACAGTATGACCCAGGATGCACATTTAAACATTGTCCATAAGACCAGAGGCACCAAGGATATGAAGCAGCCTGCAATTTGATTTTTGTATATCCATATCATGGTGGACAGTTGTCAGCTAACAGTATAATGGACAACCAGTGTACATAGAGAGCTACGTGACCAATTCATCACTGCCAGCAACGGGCAACTTCCAAGGTCGACGAGGGTATTTGTCAACACAGTCCATGAAATTGAATATCGTAATGTTGTCAGCTCTGGGATTTTTGCGGACTAATTCAGTGATACGCATCGCAGGGAGTGGATTAATCTGGCTTTACTCAATTCAGAAGAGGCTACGGAAGCATATATGGTTGAGGTGCTAGCGAAATCTTATTTTCAGCAGCAGCAACTAATTTCTGGTAGGTTTTCAACATGTCTGGTACTATGGCAAGGTAAGGAGGTCGGTTACAGCTGGAACAGTCCAACATGTGCCTGGACTTGAATATGGCCACAATGGCCAAAGGAGGGTTTTTGCAAGCCGCAATAGAGGAAATGCAATATCTCATCAAGAATACTCGCGCTGATGTCCGAAAAGAGAAGAAGCGGGGAGTTACGTTTCCTCGTCACAAATAGGTCAGGGCTGCGATAGAAAGACACCGGGCATTGCTTTGTCAATACCACCCGGACGGATGCCATTCTTTTCACAATGGCGCAGGAGAGAATGCCGAGACACGCTGGAGACGCCAGGGAACAGGTGCACGTCGACCCGACCAACGCAGTCACCCGCATCCAGGGCAGACGCTAGCTCTGCCCGGACCATCACCGGCACCACCCGGGAACTCTGCCGGAGCTCAACATTCCAAAATGGTCACTTTGCCACCCAGATATGCGAATTCACATACTCATCTTCCCAGCACTCAATGTTTTCCTCATGATGCATATGCCCAGGATAGCCAGCACCATACAGATTTTGATCCAGATATGCTGACTGATGAAGGATCATCCACTGGTTAGTACACTATCTGCTGTGAGGTAATGCAGCAAACATCCATTTTGAAGACGAGAGCAGCCTATTGAGCGAACCTGCAAGTGATGATGGGCAGTTATTGAAAGGAACTGGATTTTGGAGTGAATTATTATGTACAATTAGCTGCCACAGTAAAGTATATTTCAAAGGATATATTTATATGTATTATTAAAGAACAATGTAGTGATCAAGGAGAAAGTAAATGAAAATGCTAGAAAGGCTGCCATAACAATGAGAATGATATTCTACACCAAATCAAATAATTGCATATTGCAGATATGCCCACGGCAAAATGAGCGTCAACGGAGCATCAACAATTTTAGATCATGTAAGTCTGGTAATTGAAAATTGATTTCGTTGAGGTTATATATAATGGATGTATTGGTTGCCTTTATATGCAAAAATTATAGCGACACGCTCCCTACCTCATCTCGAAAATGAGCGTCAACAGAGCGTCAACGATTTTTGGTCTTGTAAGCAAGGTAATTGTAAACTGATTTCATCGCTATGTAGCAGAACCGTTGTATTGGCTGCCATTATAGGCAAAACAGCAAGCGACACGGTCACTGCCCCATGCTGAAACTGAGCATCAACTGAGTGTCACCAATTTTTGGCTTTGCATCTTGCGTTATCTAAGTGTTGATTCATGGTAATAATTCAAATATAATGTATTGCCAGCCAGTTTAGGCAAAACAATGCATGCTATATTTGTTACCCCATCCTGAAAATGAGCGTCAACGGAGCGTCAACGATTCTTAGTCATCTAAGTTAGCTAATTACAAAGTGATCGGGTTGTGGTTAGGCATAATGGATGTAATGGCCTTTATAGGCAACAAAGACAGTGACACAGTCATTGCACCATTCTGAAAATGAGTGTCAACTGAGTGTCAACGATTTTTGGCTTTGCATCTTGGGTTATCTCAGTGGCAATTGGTTGCAGACATCCATAAATGAGGTATTAGCCGCTGTTAGCATCAAAAGCAACAGCGGCACACTCCCTACCCCATCCTGAAAATGTGTGTCAACGGAGCCTCAATGATTTATTGTCTCGCGTCTTTGGAAATCTAAGTGTAGCTTTTTAGCAATACTTGATATATCATGTATTAGCGGCCGTTTCAACTTAAACAGTGCATGATATCTTCATTACCCCATCTTGAAAATGTGTGTCAACGGTGTGTCAACAATTTTTGGTCTTGTATATTGCGTAATCCAGGCATTGCGTGGATATATGTGATCATAACAGAACTATTGACCGCCTTTGTACTCCCAAATACATAACACAAAAAGAAATACAGTGATTCCAAAACATCTGATGTCGCAACTTGCAAAGTGATCAAAACCGTATTCCTGGATGTTAATTAAGCAATTTGAATCAAATACAATTATCAAACAGCAAAAGCAAGAGCATAATATGAATCTACTGACGGATCCGCTGGACAACCCGCTGACAACCAGCCAAATTCAGACGCGTTGGGATAAGTCCATTGAACTGTACCCGAATCGATGCTTCGGGTGTATTGACAACCTGAACCGCCTGTCTGTGGACATTTGCGTTTCTACCCGGACCCGGATCCGAACCGGCGGTCCGGAACCATTGCAAACAGTAACTCGGTGACCATCGAACCTAAGCTCCCCAGCAAATTGTATGATAACCCTCGTAGACTACCACAACTCTATGATCATCGTGCCATAGCTCCACTAGAACTCCATTAACCATTGTTCCATACTTCATGTGGAAATTCGGTGAATATACCAATAGCAGCATATAATGCCCATTCAGAACTTTCATGGCTTTAGTGTGGACTCGACTTGTAGTTGCCATACGCCTATTGTGCTATCGCAAATTATCCCTCCCTCTTCCAGCAGCATAATCTAGTCCTATAGATTCAGCGTGGGCTCGACATGTTGTTGCCACACACTCATTGTGCAATCACAGGATATCCACCCTCCATCTAGCAGCCCTGCAGATATCTCAATACACATAGCAGCCAAATACCAGTCGTCATATTGGAAATAGAGGGCTCAGTACATCCACTGGATATCCGGATATCTGTTCTACCACTGCCTAGAGCCTGTGGGCACCCACAGGACAAGATCAGTCCAATGGTAGTCCACTCATAGACCCATCGGCCCTAAATTCTTCCATAGGCGCACGCACAGATGTCTATGGACCGAGTATGAATGTCTATGGGCTGCGCGGTGCGCAGTGGTCCACGAGAAACTGGCTATGAGCTGCACATGTGTGTATGTGCGCATAGGGCAGTCTATAGTCGATTTGCACTTTTGCCGATGTTAATAAATCGATACATACAATGTTACCTACATATATAATCCCATCAATGAGAATATAAACTGAATACCAAGTCCAAAACATTTCACAATGAGTAGTAAGTATCATTGCCAACTGCACCAGCAACATCTCCACAGAATATGTAATTTTCTATAGTCAGATCTAAAGTGAGTTGAAATACTTCCAAGCAGGTGGAGTGAGTCTCCAGGTGCACCATAGATTGTAGCCAGTCTTCCTGTGCATATCCCAATAGGTTGCCAGCGTTCCCAGGTGCAACTGAAGGCAACTGCATTGGTTTTGTCTACTGTGAGAATTGTCTCCTGTGCTTTCAGATACACCTGCAGGCTACTGCATTGTTCCAGTCAACTTCAAGATTTGACTATCTGGGGATTCTGGTCCAATAACTCCCACATGCTTCCTATTGCTCCAAGTGACAAATATACACTCTGATAATACTGCTGGTACTGACAACAATTCAGAGAATCTTTCAGTAGCTGTTTATAATCCAGACTAAAACCCTGATTGAAAGCATGATTGTCTGTCTAATTGAAAGCCTACTCAAAAGCCAGCTTGGGACTCTGTTTCAGAGTTGCACTGGAGAGGGTCAGACTTGGGCAGCAGTAGTTTCTCCAGTGGAATCATTGTTTAATAAAAGGTTTTCAGTAAACAGAAAAAAATAATGTTGATATTGGCAGTAATATAGGCGACCTACTTGGCTAAGTGTATTCGGAACCATCACCAACACCATCACCATCACTATCAGCATTACCATTTCCATAGCCATAACAATCAGAATTAGGCCATGATGAAATATACACACAGATACCCAAAAATGACTGTAAGCTGACAGCAGATGGCGCTGAGAAAACTCAGCTGGTGATCTGGTCTAACTAACATACAATTGTCTAGCATTCTTGCGGTATCTAAGGCTGCAAGTGTCAACACCAAAACCATAAGATATTGGAAGATCATGTTGCAGTGGGCACACTGAAGTTAGGGTTTGGACATCAATATCAACTAACATTATGATTTCCACTGCCATACCTCACCACCACGACCAAAACCTGCTGCTACATCTACATGCCATCTAACACCACCGACCCTCTACTGGATCTCTTCTACTCAATGAGTCTCTGCATCTAACCACATGCCAGAATTTGCATTCAAAGGCACCTCTTGGGACTTTGCTAAGGGGAATTTGGCCAAGCAGACTGGGAGTGTACAATTGAGTGCTATCAGAATGGTAGTTCAGAGTAGCTTGATACTGCAGTTTGGTGCACCTAGACACACAAGCTGTAAGTATACAATTGAGTGACATCTGGTGCATACTGGAGTATTTACTTGAAAGTGTAGAGCAAAATGAGCTGGGAGAGTACAATCTAGGGCAATTAGGTGCATACTGTCTGACAAACAGGGGAGAGTACTTGGAAGTGTACTGGAAAGCATACTGGGGAGTGAACTTGTAATCTTAGTCAGGAGCAACTTCGGAATATTCTTTTGAGTATTGGCCCAAGTGGGCTCTAAAGAGGACCTTGAGTCATTGTGGAACTGTACATGTGATTGTCCCTGGGAGTCGACTTGACACTGCACTGGAAACTGTAACCTTCCCAGCAGTGAGTATTCAATCCAATTCAATTGGGCATGTGTTTGAGTATGCCCTAGTATCGTGCATGACATGAAATGAGAGTTGAATTTAATGGATTGTTAGGAGCATGCACTACAGCGGACTCGGAAGAATGGAATTGTATCTACACAATAGAGTCTGATACATAGTACTATGTTCAGTTATTTGCGTGTGGAGTATACCTATATTGTCACCGCACAGGTCAACAGAACAGCAAAACGTGAACTGTAAGAGATGTGATACAATACCATCCAAACAAAAGCTACTCCATGAATTCTATATTGCTAATTGTGATTTTTCTCAGACAAGTTAAGTTGTAATCATTACATGCCTAAAACAATAACAATCTGATCATTGTAAGGAGATTTATTTCAAAACTTCCATATATAATAAGCAATCAAACAGTGAATTAGTAAATGCAATATATCCCCTGAATTGTAACTTTTACTTTCCAGCTTGTTTGTTTATGGCAACTGGCTCCACAGTAGTTAGTGTTTAGGAATGCAACTACACCTTTATGGGGGTAGCTGGAGAGCAATGTGGATCAACTTTCTTGAGTCTTGAAAGTATATTGGCAAAAATTACAGACTGTATAGACATAGGATGTCTATAAAATATACAGTATTTGTTGAAAGGGTAGTCTCAAGATTAGCTTTCTGAAAACTCATAAATGTTACTGCCCAGCCCACATGGAGAACTCTGCCTAAAATACAAAAATATCCTTTATGTTTGGTGCTAAAGACATGCTCTGAAGTCTGGATAGCTATATATAAAAGGTAATCTATCTGCATTATACCCGAAGTTAACACTTTGCAGGGGAACACAATGCCCATCACACAGCATGTATAGTCCACATGGCTAAATATAACTTTGTCAAACAGCAAAGAAGGGATGACTTTACCCATTGGCTGGACCAAGAGCCATGGGTGCTTTTCATAACACCTTGAACAGGGAAAGTACCTGGGATGGTATCTTTGGCAGTTGGATTACCCTGTTAGAAATACTGAATCTCCTTACAAATATTGCTAAACACATTCCAAATGTAAGTAACTGTAGTGTCTTAATATTAAAAGATATCATTGTGTGGAACTCAATTACTTAAACAGGTCAAAGGTAGATAGTGGTTTGTATACATAAAGTGGAGTTTCCAGTTCAAAGTGTACATTTCAACTGGGATTAAAATCTACATTGTCACATTCTATATAATGTACAATTTACTCTAAAGGTGAATAACCAAATATACAGCTGTATACCACTGGAGATTGTCATTGTGAGGATGCAGTTGAACTTGAGGATTGAAGTAAATGTAGATGTAGCTGCAAAGGTACAGTTAGTGCTAATAATCTAAGACTCATAGCAAGCTGACAATTTAGTATTAGTAACCCAGCTTTGGACATGACATGTACTGGCATGCCATTAGATTCACTTGGAGAAAACGTTTTATTTGCTACAAAAGAAGGCTTGATTGAAACAAGGGGCTCTAATGGTAATTTGTGTAAGGTAGTTGCTTGGATAGTGTGTATGGGCAGCAAACCAGTTACAATTCAAGGGATAGATAGCTTCTCTATATATAGAAATAAAGATCTCCATTTAGAGAATCTTCATTCAATATCTGCATCTAATAACCAATAATTCAGATACCAGTTTGAATTTCATTATTATAAATATACTTTGTTATCGTTGGCAGATATAAGTAGTTAGTGGAGAATCAAAATAGTATAGGGTATTGCAACAATTACAGATTATTATGAATACAAAAAGTGGAAAACATAAATAGCAATGATATGCTGTAAGTGGAAGCTTTAATCAAAGAGTATTATTTATTATTGAATCAATATTATTTAATATTTGAATATTGCTGAGGTGTAACTATATAAAAAGTAAGATGTATTACTTAAACAATGAATTTTGACATTATTATTGGAAAGAATTGCAACAATAAACTACACTCAATTATCAGTTGTAGAAATTAATAGCTGAGAAAGTATTGTTTTGAAAATGGTGATACTAACAATGTAGTTAATTTGCATATTCTATTCTTTTTGTTTCAGTATTTTTCTTTTAACATTTTTAATATTTAGCTAGCCACTTACTGCAAATAGCATAAATATGGATATTAAAATTATTTAAGTATTTAAATGAGGGTAGAAATTCTACATTTTGCAGGTAATACTGAATACTCACCATATACAGTTCTTTAACATTGTATGATATCTGATATTTTATGACAACATGTATTACATAGTTGATAATTGTCTCTATACCTCTTGAATGTGCTTTTAATATATAGATTGATACAGGTTAGAGGTTTTATATTGAATGAAACAATAATATATTACCTTCATTACATTTGATATATCCCAGCTTCAGGTATTTCTGGATTCATATAATCCACTTGCAATGTGTATTAAATCTTTGGCAATTATGTTACTATATACTTCTTCTATGATGACTTGCATTGATGTTTGCAGTAACACTCTCCTAATAAAATCTAATAGAGTATATTGTATTAAAAACAATAACTTCCCATTTAAAATATTATTACTTTATTTTATGAAATATTGACCATTGGTTTATCTGTCTGTTTTCTCAGTAGTTGTAAGCTGTGGATTTCAGTTTTATATTAAAATGCCAATCAAAGAATAGTAAAATATGGAAGATAATAGATAGCAGTTATAAATCTGATAGTGAGTCCAATGGCAGCAAGCAAGTCTTTTTTTAACAAGGATAGATTTTGCACACTCTGATTGTGACTACCAACCTATTTTTGAATTGATAGAATTGGTAGTTATTGAGACAACAAATTAACTCGCATGTTCGGCGGGGTAATCGACAGAGTTAGTTGGTGTGAGCGATCGGTAGGCAGTTACCCTGTCACATATATTAGAATTTAGAACTGTTTTCAAAACCAGCAGTGCTGACGGAAATGATCTCCTGCTGGTTTGTATATATAAAGCTAAGTATCTTCGGTAGTGTTTAGTTTCCGGGAAGGTGCTTATTTCGGTGTGGTAAGTGTAACGTTCTCAAGTGATTGCATCACAGTATGATGATTTGTAAAATACATCATATCATTTAACATACCGTGTGTACTTTACATACTCCATAACCGCCCTACCCCTACCGTGAATTTATCACGATATTTTGTGTTTCATGAACATCTCATCCCTCACTGAGATGTCCTCCCACGAGCTCCTCCACCATGTCAGAAAGTTTGTTCCGCCGTTGCTGGAGAGTTTTCACAAGGGTTCGTTAATACCATTCATGCATGGGTCTTGAATTCCTCAGTAAAAACCCATTGCTGACATCCCAGAACTTGCAGGGCAACAAGGACGGGTAGCTGTTATTGGAGGCTCAGAAGACTATACTGGCGCACCCTTCTTCAGCGCAAATGCAAGTGCCCTCCTCGGCGCAGACATGTCCCATGTAATCTGTGAGCCGCAGGCAGCCCAGGTGATCAAAACATATTCGCCGAACCTGATGGTGCACCCTTACATGCGGCAATCCTACCACCGCGATGGAGAAGCATGTACGTCAAATCAGATTGTTGAGCGTGTAGCCAGGTTGATGGATCGGCTTGATGCCATTGTAGTTGGTCCAGGATTGGGGAGGGATGGGTTGATGCAAGAGACTGCTGGGAAGATTATTAATGAAGCTAAGAAACGGGAAATGCCAATTGTTATCGATGCTGTTGAGTACCTCTCACCTTTCATTTGCGGATATTGAGCTGACGAACGGACAAGGATGGGCTTTTCCTTGTGCAGAACAACCCCAAGGTGGTGCACGGTTACACACAGGCTGTGCTTACACCGAATGTAGTGGAATTTGCAAGGCTTTGTAAATCACAGAGTATCGATATCGCAGGAGTAGATCCCCGGGAGGTGTGCCAAAAACTAGCCGAGTCTCTCGGCGGAGTTACAATCATCCAGAAGGGACCGAAGGATAATATATCGAATGGTAATCAGACGATTGTTTGCGACATTCGTGGTGGGCTGAAGAGGAGTGGAGGTCAGGGGGATACATTGACTGGGACGTTGGTAACGTTTTTAGCATGGAAAAAAGCATATCTGGCGCGGCTGTGGGAGTAAGCTATGTCTCATACCGATGACGATCTTAATAGTTAAACTGATGGTCGGTGTGAAGCCATGATAATTCTCTGTCAGATTTCGAGTTGATTATCTTGTCCGCTTATGGGGCTTCGGCGATCACCAGGACATGCTCACGTTTAGCCTTTGAGAAGAAAAGAAGAGCACTTCAGGCAAGCGACTTGTCACTGGAAATACCAACAGCTTTCAATGATATGTTGGGTCAAAGGGACAATGAACAGAATGTCTAGCTCGAACAATTTGTTTTTAATAGTCAACATTACGAATCTAGTAATTCGATATCAAGTTGAAGGGTCGAATGAGTGAAAGCGAATGTCAAAGCGCCCTACAGGTTAGATTTCACAACCTTAACCCGTCTGAAGAGACGCCATTTTTTCCGGTGATGGAAGACTACCAGGGCCGAATGACATTGGAAGGAGCTGCATACAAGCCATCAGTTCCTTTTTCCCCAAGCAATCCCGTTCATAAAAAGTACTTGCCTGACCCAGCGTCATAACCACATGTGTATCATCAGAACCAAACATGAAAATCGGGAGGCTAAGATCTGCAAATTCACGTATGAACTGCCGACACATTCCTATATCCGAGTCACAGCTATGACCAACACATTTCATATAATATAGAACATACCACATGGTGAAGATGGTGGAGACTTTACATCCGTTGCCACTCCAAGGGCACGAAATTGTCGTTTGCCTTCAGTCTACAAAACGTCACCGCTAGTGTCAAATACGTAGGAAAAGCTGTATGATTACCACAGCCTTCACAATCGCAGTTCTCTCAGCACAAATGGTGACAGGATAAGATGCATTCTCAACATTGCCGCCTGACACCCAGCTACCATCGTCGCAGAGGATAGCACAGCCAACGCGAAAGTTAGAGTACGGGCCTGTATACGTTGTAACGTATCTAGCATCAGCTTTAAACCTGAAGGACACAACGTTAAACGCACAATAAGCAACTCCCTTTGCAGCGATGGCACGGGTAGACAATTCTTGAACCTCTTTGGCAGAGAGAGCGTGGGGGTGGTCGCTACAATCGGTTGGGACGTTTGTTAGCATGGAGATGATCGGAAGATTGCACTGATCGATGAGGCAAGCACTGCAGCACACAAGTACGTTTTGAGGTCTGGGAGTGAAGCCGATAACGTATATGATGGGGTAAACGGCCAAGAGGTAACTATATGTGGCAGTAGCCAAAAGTTGTCTCGGCCGGCAGGGTAAATTTTCGAGACTAGGCCATCGTGTGTTAAATAGTAGGGACTAGGGAACATGCGTGTGGAAACCACAGTCCCCCGAAAAATATTCATACTTTTGCTGGCTCCCTGTCAAAAGTTGGCCTGAACTCACCTCTAGCTCCTTCTGTCAGGTGTTGCTTGCAAGCTCACTATATCTGCCCCGGTCTGGTAAATTTCGTGAAATTGAATTTTATACCCTCATGTGTTATATAGGTGGGACAAAGAAGTACCTGTGGAAACCACACATTACCCTACAAATTAATTGGAAATATGGAGGTATGTACATATTTCTGTGTTATAAGAAGTATTTTTGTAAATCTTCTTATAATTAGTATTTTGATTATATAAGAAAATGTGGTGGGTTAATATTTTTGTATTGTATATTTATTAATCTGTTGAGAAAGTTGTGGTTAGAACTTGATTAGAACCTCCTTTATTGCATTTTACAATATAAATTTCAAACATTATCTTTGGAATATATCTGGATGTTTCTGTTGAATAATATACACTACTAATATACCATGACACAGTTTTTCTTGATTGGATATAAATTCTATTGCAATATTATTATAACATACTATTATAGATGTTTCTCTATCTTGTTGGGTTATTGTTTGCAACTGTATTTACAGACAATGCTTCAAAAACATTGTATCAGCATAATTTTGTATTCGGTATGTGAACTATTCTTCCAGATATCAACTCAGAGTTTACAATATATGTAGGAATAGAATCTTGATCAATATTATCTATCCAGATTTTGAAAACCATATTATTGTATTATCTGTATTCTTGGTTTAAATGTCAGATACAACTGTCTAGATTTGAATATGTTTTGGTATCATTGTCAGTTTCTTTCTTAAAACCATGTTACTATTCATCAACTAGTTGTTTCTAACAGTAGCCTAAACTCATCTCCATTTTGAAATGACATATATTGATAGCAATCAATTTCCCGACTGGGTGAAGTATTTAAACTCAGATATTAAATCCCCAGATATTATAGCATTACAATACACATGTTGAAAGTTATACTAAAGAGTACATGTTGATATGTTAGAAGTGGAATGACTACATATCAGAGTCACATAATCTTGAAGTTATATTTCCACTACCATATAGTATATTATGAACTTGTAACCCATTTCAATAAATAAAGCCTGAATTTTGCAATTTATTCCATTACTACAATTAAAATTAAACTTTATTAACACAGTTGCAGGATACTCTACAAGTTTATGAAATTGATACTATTTTAAATTAACCCTTCAAGAATCCTACTTAGATATTGTACTGTGCAGACTCAGCAATAGATCTTATAGATACAATTGAAACTAACTGTATTGCATCTCTTATGGTAATCCTTTGTATATAATGCTGGTGAGTATATCAAGTAGAGTTATCAGAAAGTATAATATAACTAGTGATGAATCCAAATCATCTTTTAAAGAAAGGCGACAATCCCAAAATTCATGAAAGTTACTGGTATATATAGACTATATAATCAAGATATTGCAAGATCTGCTGAATCATCAGCAAAAAACATTTCCGTCCGGGCGGAATGGCTCCGTCAGAGCTGTCAGAGACACCCCGGTGGCGGATTACTCCGCGCCCAGCGTCAAGACCACAGGTCGCGTCACATATCGCCCTCCGAACGCCGTTTCACCGTTTCTTCTCGCTCTGTCGGTCTCCTATTTTGAAGAAACACTCTGGCGTTGTGGCCAACTGTGACCATACGTCGGAATGGGTTCATTGGGTACACGCTTGCATCGGGATTGCAATGCAATGGGTGACGCTGCGAAAATCTCTCCTCGCGTTCCTTCTATATTTAGCTGGAGGAGCGTAGGAAGGTGAGCAGATATGATACTACCCGGCAATGAGGATCCACGCAATTGCGTGGATCTCAGACAGAGCGCGTGAGACCAAAAGTTGGGAAAGATAGAGTGTGAATTTTCATTGTATGATAAGAGGAGATGGAAATAAGATGATGTCTATCTACTCCGGGGTCTGCTGAATATATACTCCCCTTTACTCTGTCCACCTCTGTTACCCCTGTATCTCCGTACAACCGCCGTCGCTCCTTGAAGATGTACTTGATCAAGTGTGTTTGAGATGCACTTGGAGACGGCGATCGAATGAACTCAGAGATGCATTTGGAGGCTGAGATCTAGTGAACTCAGAAGATGCACTTCGGGGCTGTGATCGATCGAGTTGGGAGATGCACTCTGATGCTGTGACCGAGTGAGTTTGGAGATGCACTTGCAGGCTATGATCGAGCGAGATTGGAGGAGTACTTGGAGGCAGTCGATTTGGAGGGAGGCGCGACAGCAGCTGACACTCTATTCATTGGTTAACTGGTAATTGGATGAGAAACTGGCTGGGAGTGGGAGACTGTCGATCTTGGGATGATGCTGTACTTGGTGTATGCTGTACTCTGTGTTAACTCATGATTATGGCATGGAGAGATAGAGAGGGATGACTTAAATTCGTGTTCTTAGGTGATGGTAGAGTTGAGCACAAGAAGGTGAGAGATCGGGGTAAATCATGATGGGAAACTGGGACTTAGAGAATTTCGTGTGCAAGTCAATTGACCATCCCCGATACGGCAGGTAGGAGTCCCGATCCGGCGCAAACTATCACCGATACGAGGTCTTCCCAACCCAATCAGGCAAGTCGTACCCCTGATTTCTCATATCCACTCATATCCTCCATATCATTCTCATCTTCATCCCCCATCTCTCTCTTTCTCATCCACAACTCAACCATCATCGCAGAACACAAAGTTAAGTCATCCCTCTCAATCTCTCCATGACATGATCATGAGTAGATACCGAGTACAGCATACACTCAGTACAGCATCCACCCAGGATTGTTTGTCTTCCCTTCATTCTCATGATTACGAGTTGACCCCTGAATGTAGCTTCAGCTTCCGGCGTACCACCCTACACGATCGACCGCCATCAGCCAGCTCTCTATGAGAGCTCAAAGATAAAGTCACATTGTCACATTCCCACGGTTGCGAGTTGACTGACTGATGAATAGAGTCTCAGCTCCGGGCGCGCCGTCCATCGACCGCCTCCAAGTACTCGTCCAATCTCACTTGATCACGGCCTCCAAGTGCATCTCCAAACTTGCTCAATCACAGCCTCCAAGTGTATCTCCACACTCGCTCGATTATGGCCTCCAAGTGCATTTGCAAACTCGCTCAATCACAGCCTCCAAGGGTATCTCCAAACTTGCTCGATTACGGCCTCCAAGTTTGCACGATCACTGCCTCCAAGTGCATCTCTGAGTTCACTCGATCCTGGCCTCCAAGTACATCTCTGAGTTCACATTTTCTCCGCCTCCAAGTGCATATCTCAACTCGCTCGATCAAGGCCTCCAAGTACATCATTAATGATCGACGGCAGGTGTACGGAGATTCAGGGGCACCGGAGGTGTAGATAGGTAGCTATATAGATACATAGATACATAGATCAGAATACAACCTGGATGCATCAGTTTTGAAAATTGTTGAACGATAAGTTGTAGCTATGATTTCCAGGTGCACCAGCAGCATTCCCAAGGAAGCGGCGGCCGGAGAAAGACATAAACATCACCAGGCGTTGTGTAAACGACTTCAGCATAACTGCAGCCACTGTGAAGAGTGTAACACACGTGTCGTTTTGATGGTGCGTATACGTCACCACACAGTAAAGGAGGTATGTGTGCAACGTGACCCGTCACCTCGGCGACGGGTAGCGTATGATTCTCCGTCAGAGGGTACGATGTTCCGTCAGAGCCGTCAGAGCCGTCCGGAACACCCGGGTGTTTCTGACGCAAACTAGGGTCGTTGCTGATGATTGAAGTAGAGAATAATCTCTAACAGAGTAAATTCTAAACTTAGCTAAATATAATTGAATCATGATATTACCTTTTCTCCAGTTGAGAGCTTGTTATATACATGACATAGCATTGTAGAGTCCAAAATTACATGGAATTACTGTAAAATATTATTAACTATATTGATTTATTTGGAATTATCCTAAATTTAGCTATATGATATTATAATATTTGTATTCCCATAAACTCACTCTACATTATTGACAACTCAAAGAAACTAAAGTATACTGGCCAAATGTAATACAGGTTAATGGCAATATGAGCATCTTCTGGGCACTTCTGTCTTCTATACTACACTGACATTTATATATTTCGCAATCCAATCTATTTATTTCAAACAAAACTAATGTATTCTCTAAAAATTTAAGAGTATTCTCCAATACTCTTAAACACTTGTATACTAGTTGAAAACTATCTACATGCTGTATAATTTTGCAAATTGGATAGATAGATATTGGAACCATGAAAACTTCTATAAATATTGTCCAGCATTTATAATATTGGGTACTGTTTTATTCAAGTTCTTTGTACAGCTGTATGATTACAAGCTATTTAGTGCTGAAGATATCATTGGGTTGGTATATTTCATTCTCCCAAATACTATAAGATTAACTATGTAGGATGGAATATATACATAGTTGATAGTTATAAATGAATGTCTGAATTATCAGTCAAGTAATTAATGGGACATTAGTGCATTTCAAGGTGTATATAGAGAAATCTCTTCAATATGTAGAGATGTATACACAGAGATAGGTTGCGTGAATTTTGAAGCATAGTCGGAGTGTTATAGGGGTGTTTACATCCCAATAATCAATATAACATATATTGAATCTAAGTAGAGCCGCCTATCCAAGAAACTCTTCCTTTTCTCATCTTATTCTAAGACTCAACCTCTTGGCCTTAACCTTCCAAGAGCAACCAAATCTAATTGCTCCCATGGATTACTTCCAACTTCACATCCAAAGATTAGATTTCTCCCTCGTGGAACCACTCTTCGGAAAGCTCTTCGAAAGGTAGTCAACAGGCAGATAAGTCCCCGTGTACCGTGTAACCAATTCCGTTGTAGTGCGCACAATGTGCTACCACTCCGGACATGTGGGTTACACGTTGATTGTTCAACTGCAAAATGAGATTGCCTAAGAGTTCGACATTCTTCTTGATTGGGTATAGCGATTGTGTCAACATGTGACCAGCCATACACTGCTTGATCACGAAGGTTGATAAGGGAAGTAATTTTGAATAAAGTGTGTTCTAAGATAGAATTCTTAATAATATTTTAACATTATCTTCGGTGCTTCTCTGTTGACTGTGGATTGCTGCTCCAGCTTGCTTCCTCATTGCCACAGCAATGCTGTCTGTTTATAGCCAACGTTCCAGGTCTTGTGTCACCACACCTGGTTGCTATGATTATGCCGCTCATGATAGCGGCATGGCAGCCACGCCTCTTATCACACCCAGTGATAACATGCCACGCTTCCCATAGGTCATCATGTTCATGAATGTTGTTTCAAAAGATTGCCCTCCTGATCAGAATCAGGCCATCCATCACATGATATCATGTCGGCCAACGCATCAGACAGACTTGAACTTAGACATCTTGCATTCGTGTGAGTTGGTAGTTGGAACATCTACCAATCAAACGATTGATAATGCTGATCGCAATTAATACCTCACCAGCAGGTAAATAAATCATGCGTCATTGATTTAATCAGCGACCAACGGATACTATGCCAACCTAGAATGTAGAAGCGTCAGCTCATATCGAATACGAGATAACATTTCAATCCATACTCCTCAACCCAATGAGCAGTGTTCGATTTAGGCTTGTGCCAATGTCATTATTCCCTCAGTTACATCATGCTTAGGTCAAGACTATTCTTCAGACTGGAACATGCTACACCTAGTCCTATCCTGTTCCTGGTAGGGGTGCAGAGTTCTTATGCTCGCATATTCAGTATCAACTGCCGTGCATGATCAACCATGCATGTCCCATTAGTTTCAGGGAAATGAACAAAGACAAAAACTTCTAGCACTGCTAATGATCTGTCATTCCAGTAAGGCTTGGTAGCTGTGAGATTTCACCACACTCTGGGTGTGTTTGATCTTTATGCAACTAGTATGAACCCCCGCTAAAGGGCATACCACTGGCCAACTTGTAGTATCTTGAATAGGTGTTATGCATATCTCGTGACCACTCGATATATATTCATTCGATTTCTAAACAAGTATCATTATCGCTGTTTAAGGGACAACCCCTAACATGGAGTTACCAATTAGCTGAATCTATAGTTGACCCTAAAAATAGATATACAGCAAAATGAATGGTATCCTGTATTGGCAACAGTGCAAATTGACTATAGACTATGCTACCCATGCAGGAGCACACACCCAGCTCGTAACAGGCTTCTTGTGGACCCCTGCGCTACACTCAGCGTTGAGTCATCCATAGTCGGGCTATAGACATCTGAGCGTAGGCCTATTGAAGTATTTATGAGTGGTGGGTCTATGGGAATGAGTACCATTGGACTGATCATGTCCTGTGCATGCCCACAGACTCTATGTATTGGTAAAACGGATATCTGGATATCAACTGGATGTATTAAGCCCAATATAATGCAATGGGACTACTTATATATGGCCACTACGTGTATATTAAATGCTGCAGCGCTGCTACATAGAGGCTGGATATCCTATGGTTGCACAATATGTACACAGCAACTACAAGTCAAGCCCAGACCAAATCTGTAGGATTAGATTATGCCTCCGGAAGAAGGAGGGATATTATGTGATAGCACAATGGGTGTTGTGCAACTACAAGTGAAGTCCAAACGAAAGCTATAAATGTTCTGAATTGTCATCATGCGCTGCTATTGGTATATTCACTGAATTTCCGCAGTAACTACAGGATGGTGGTCAATGGAGTCTTAGTGGAGCAATTGCACGTTGATCATAGAGTTGCGGAAGTCCGCAAGGAATCTTGTACATTGTCCAGTGGACCTATGGTATCATGCTCACACCGTTGCAGTAGTTTACGAGAGCTATGGCACAATTTCCAGTGAATCTATGGTACGATGGTGTCAGTGTTGCAGTAATATACATGAGCTATGGCACAATTCCCAGTAGAGCTATGAAACAATGATCATAAACTTCGGGTGGCTGGAAGGAAGCTACTGCACAATCGAATTCACACTAACATATAAGCATTCACTAACAATTACAGTATTTTCAACAGCATGTCATGTCCATCAGCCGCACTGAAACTCCACACTGCAAAACCAAATTCCTGTCCATTGCCACACTTTAACCCCACAGTTTGAATCTACGTTCGGTTCCTTTGCTTTACCTACTAACAACATTCTCTCGAACGTTACTGGCAATTCTACCACAGATGCCATCCATTTCTCTACAGACTGGTTGACACAGGGTACATGACCTTGGGTACACTTGCTTACCTTACAGATAATTACTATCATTCTGATTCCTCCGGGACTTGCCACATCTGTAGCACCACTTTTGTTTCATTCATCTTACAGAGGTTTTCCTCGCATGCGAGGAATACCGTCAGTTGTGGGAGGCTTATATGTCCAAGCACCTTGCCGTTTTATCTTTTGATATTTAGAATCTGATGTCTGACAAAGCCCATGGTGATATCAGATGATTCTGGCATCGTATATGCATTATCACACAGCTGCCGATGGATTGTATTTATTGCTGCAATGGTGAGTTGCTCTGCAGCCACCTTTGGAAAGATCACTCACCATCAGCATCTACCGAGTTAAATTGCAGTGCTTGTACCACCTTGCCAGTGGCAATATAGATGGGGAGGTGCCACTGGAGAGCTGGTGCCATTAGGCAGATGAACTCGGGTGACATTTGCACCAGAAAGCCAGAATCATGGAGGCCTTGGGATTTGTTCGTGTTGAAGAAACAGTGGTACATGCTGGTGGAGATGTTGCTGCCAATGTATGGCTCCTTGCCAGTGTGAAAATAAATATCAGCAATATTTCTACCAGTGGACATTTGATACCTGCATCTGTGTTGGTCATCTCAAAGATATATCGTTCATTGACGAGTAGCCAGCGGCCCTTACTCTTTCTGTTTGTGACTTCCATCTCCAAGAGTTGGTTAATCTCTTTGAGTTGTATACCAATCTGCAAGACTGCAGTGCTTCACACAGGTTAGTGAAATCCTCTCATTGGTACCTGGTAGTTAACATTGCTAATGACGAAAGTCAAGGGGACTTGAATCGGCCATGTGTTAAAGCTCTGGTTGTTGGGGGACACTGGCATCGAATTTCCACAATCCACAGGCCTTTATCCAGGCAGCGGCAGCCATCTAATCTACATCTTCCAGGAATGGGTAATTGAACAATATCTTCCACCTGATGGTTATGGAAGCTTGTTCCACAAATGGTATAACCTATGCATCCTTGAACTGGTGGATACCTTTCAACTCTGTTCTTGTTTGGTCATTCTGTACTCCCGAGGTTTGGAAACAGTATTCCCTGTAGCACATTTCTGCTGGAAATTCCCAGGGCTTGAATAGAAGCTCATGGGCATCAAGACGCTTTCGCTAGAATTATCACTTTGCTGGGAACTAACAAAACCAGATACCGGTGTTGACAGGGGATTATCTACCAGTGGCAATTCCGAGAAGGAGGCTGACTAACATCTTGTGGCTGCATTCAGTCAGCTCTGCTGCGGTGGATTTTTAGCACAGGTCGACAACCATCCAGTGGCTGCTGTCAACATTGGAGGTTTTTGAGTTGTAGTGCCTAAGTCCCGGAGAAGATTGTCGATCGTATCATTGCAAACATCCAGTACATCCGAAAATCTGTCATCTGTGAGTTTGACATCTTGTGGATTCTATCCCACATTAGCATGGTACCCAAGCCACAGGGTATAAGCTAACCAGCAGCTGAGATGAGGACTTGGACAAAGGGCATGGTATTTCAGTGTACTCATGTTTGCTTCTGGAAGAAGGGATATCCTCCGCTTCCACACTATCTTTCTTGTCCTTGAGCAGTCTCTTCGATCAGCTGGTGGCTTCTCATTCGTCCACAGCATTGCCCATGGGTCGCCAAGTGTTTCTTCTCGCCATTTCGAAGATAATTGATCAGGTGTATTGAAAGAATTGCAAACAAGGTAGAACAAAGAAGGGTGAGAGTTCTGTGGAGTGCACTCATCATAGTATAGGCATCTAGTTCGGGTCCAGACCTTCCACATGTATCAGTGATTGTCCACTAAAGTTCGCTAGACAAAGATTTTTATCTGGATCTCTAGAATCAACATTCTACTATGCGAACACATAGATCTCCGTAACCTGAATCCTGCTGGATGAAGATCATGATATGGGTCTCCATAACCGAAGTTGTACTACTAGGTGAACACTTCGATCTCTGTAACCTTAATGCTGCTGGATGGAGATGATGATTTAGTTCTCTAAAACCGAAATTCTAATATCTGTAACTTTGTTCTTGCTGGACAAAGACATTGATCCAAATCTTGGTAACTTTGTTCCCACTAGACATAGACTTTGATTCAGATCTCCATAACCTAAACCCAGTTTGGCAAACACTCAGATCTCTGTAACTTTGTTCCAATAGGAGGAAGACTTCAATCCAGATCTCTATAACTTAAGTTCTGCTAGTCATGCTTGATCTACATCTCCATGCTGGCATGCCCACCGGATAAGCCTCAGAGGCCACTGGTAGCGATGCACTAACCAATGGAAAACAATAGGATGAAATTGAGACGGAAGAAATTCAATATACAGGTATAGTAAGGATATCCATGTGATGAAATCCAAATGACAATAAACACATAAACGAAATAAGCAGCCAATGGGATACAATCCAAATACTGGATAAACAGCCCCAAGAACCTTCACCAGCAGGAAAATGAAACAAAAACCCAAGAAATACCTTCCAAAGAACATACACAACAGCCCTTGATACACTACAGGTGGAAAACCTAACCAATGCCTGCGGAAAACCATCCAATAACAATGATCCCAAAGATACATGAACCAATTCGAAAACCCACAGTCTATACCACTAGCCAGAGGAGGTTCATTAACCAGGTGAATGCTGTTCACTGCAGTCAGCGAAGAACCCACTGAACTGAGTCAAGAAGCCAATCTCCTTCAGCATTGGACGGAGCTGGCGGCCACACATGGAGAACCAGATTTGGGATATCATGTTCCCAGGTAAGTTGGAGCCAAGTTGAGAAGTCCTTGTCCAGCTCAACAAAGACCATTCTCTCTGGAACAATGGACTGTGCCATCCCACTGAACGTATATAATTGGGCGATGTATCTTCCACCGGGCCAGCCTAGTCAACTCACCTCCTGCAACTTTGGCACCCAGATAGTCTTATCTCACCATCAGATATCCAGACACTGGATAGCATCCTGAATATCATTGTGGTATCGATACAGTGGGCAACATATAATGCGCGGTGGTACCAGATCAGCCAACTTTGTGCCCCCCATTCGGCCAGTGGGCTGTGATCATCCAATCTCTGCAACCTGCCAGCAATCATTCCACCCAGGGTGTCTGCCATAAGAAGAAGGCAATCCAGAAGAGGGCAAACCGGAGCAGGGTAAACTAGACAAGAGCAAACTAGAGTGGGGCAAACCGGAGCACATGGAATGATGGGGGGCAAACCCCGGTTGTGGAATAGGCTGTTGGAGTTGAATTGACAGGGGAAGTGAGATCCACTGCAGGAGTAGGATTGGTCACTGGAGTAGGATAGGCTATACAGGTAGGATCGACCATGGGTGTAGGATCAACCATGAGGGTAGGATCGACTGTGGGACTGTGAATGGATGAGTCAGGAGTCAAGGGTTCTGGTTGTCCAGAGGGTCCCAGTTGCCCAGATGGTCCCAGTTGTGCAGAGGGTCCTGGTTGTCCAGGAGGTCGAGAGGTCATTAGTTTCTTAGTGGTTGACCCGGGGGTGTTATTGGTCCTCTTTCTTCTCCGCTGGCTCTTTTTGGCCCACTTCCCCACGATGTGCATCAGTGCCAACCTTACAGCATCCTTCCTGCATTGATCATCCTAACCTTCACTACCTCTTCCTCTGGCTACACACTTCCGCACAGGACAGAACTGGGTACATATGTCAAATCGAATGACAACCTTTTCAGTCACTGTCCATAAGTCTACTGACCCCAAGGGATTCTGGATTGTCCTTCCTACTGTCTGGAATTCAAGCACACGGAATCGGTTCTCAGCATCCTTCTGGGCTGCATCCCATTGTGCAGATAGATCTGCAGATGGCCTCCAGACTATGAGCCATGACAATGTGACTTTCATGGTTGGGAGTGTACCTTGGGTTGTCGTGAGGACAGTGAGCTTCATCAGATTGGCTGGATTTCGGATAGAGGACTTACAAGGTCCATTGCCATCTCTGTTCGAGAGCATGTGGGCAACCACTACAGAGCTCTGGTGTCATTGACCTCAGACAGATTGTTGTTGTCCTTGCCGCATTGATCTGTCTAATGAGGTTCCTGTCCTTTAACATTGTTGCCACCAATGTCTGGCCCACTGCCCTTCGAATTGCAATTGTCATCATCATGATCTTCATTATCAGAAAGATTTATAATCCAAAGCACTGTTTGCCATTCAGTACTTTCCAGCCATACAGAACACAATGTCTCCCCCACCTACCAGACGACATTCTCTCCACACCTACAGGAAGCCAGGTCATTGACGTCTTCCAAAGGAGCAGGTCTACCGCAGATCCTGGCTACTGCGCCAAGTCGAGGACTATATTGCGAGAATGGAATCAGTGCCTGTGTCAAGTCTTCATTGAACTGTTCACTGCCCTCGGCAGTGGTGAAAATTGAGAGTGCCCTTGTGTTGTACCATATTTCTTGTGTGTACTGTGGGCAGGTCTTCAACAATGCGTCGTTGACTGCGACAATAGTTTCTGTCATAGCCTGTTGCATGTTATGCAGATTGCCTCCTCCCAGACACCAGTATCTCTATACCGCGGTCAGGTACATTCCTCTGGATGCCACACAATACTTAGTAGATAAGCATCTAGTGTCTCCCGGCTGATATAGGGCTTACAATGATCCTCCTGTTTGTCAGTGTCCTCGTGCTTGTCATCCATGACGTGGTCTGGCTCCTCGACTGGCTGTTTCTCTTTCCCCGGCGGCTTCTACTCCCGCTTCTGCTCCTCGTTACTTTCGCTATCATTCGAGATCATAATTGGCTTTATTACTTTTGGTATCTGGACATAGATCTAACCATAGGTTCCAATCTTGGCCAACCCCAGCTTGCCGTTTGCAGGCCTGCCAGTGTCTTTGTTCTCATGGTCCTTCATCAAGTTGTGGCCTGCACGGAGCTTGGGGTTCTGTTGTTTGGGTTTAAAAATCGGTGACGCCACCAAATATAGGTTGTATCAATGTAACCTGCCTTGGTAACTGCTGTTCTCATTGTTACCATGATTCAGTGGCAAGTATGATTATGTAGACAGGGTGAGATCGGTAGCTTTGGGATTAGAGGTAGGAGGTTTGGGTGTGGAGTCGCTCTGGAAGTGATAGAATTGGTGCCATTGGAATGTGAGTTGTTGGGGGCGCAAATGTGAAGCACATTATGTGTGAGAAAGATGGCGGAAACGGACACGATAGCTAGACATTGTCTTGATAGATACTACGTATCAGCCGCGACAGTGGGCATATCGATAGTAAACTTGATCTTGGACACTTTCCTATGATCTTCCCAACTTCCATCGGTATAGTGAATCTATATTTCCTGTCGAACAATGAAACCCACCAGAACTGGCAACTCAGCAGGATATGTTACCAAGAAGAGTGGCTTAATTGGTTTCCGCACTTCTGGTAGATGAGAGAAGGCGATTGGTGATCCTTCAGACTCATGACAGTTGATCGTTGTCAACATTCTTTGGACAAAGAGAATGTGGAGAACTAGCTGATGTCAGTCTGCTGCGCACATGCATGCACCCCCATATTTGGCTATGGTGCCTATAGCTAACCAAGGCAGGCCCTCGGATTTCTTCACCCGCTAGATATATCTCATCCACCAGGTTTCAGTCTATCGTGAATCTTTACATGCATCATCAAACTTTATAGGAACCGTCAAACGTTACATGAATCGTCAAACTTTATATAAACAACGGATACAATGATAGACCAGATGGCTCTTCTGTATTCAAGCATTCGGGTATTCAACACACTCTCTGACCTTCGGACAGATCTGGAGCGCTCATTCCCTAACCACTCCATTGAATGCACTGCCATTGACCGATTGCTTGGTGTTCTTTGTGCAGGAACAGGCGACTTGGTTAGTGATTTTATCCAACAGACATCAAATACCCTCTTACCATTTGGCAGACCTTGAGCCATGTCACCAGAATGCAGACCACAGCTCAGCGCCCTAGATGCACTCAAATGACCCTATCCTGACTGCATGAGGATGTGTGTCTGGTGGAGACACCTCAAGTGCCATCTGTGAATCAACCATCAGGGTCAGCTGCCGCCACTGGCCAGCCATTGACGAAGCAATCTGCCGTGGCGACGACTGTACTCACCTCACTGGCAGATTGGTTCAAAAACCCCCGAACCCAATGACAGAATCCTGGCCCCTGAACTGGATCAAATTGTAGAAGAAACTGACCGCAAAGATGATGGCCTCAACCAATGCATCCGGAAACCCGGTTTTCCAGCACAGGAATCAGATACCGAGGAGACTGACCCCGGGGAAACACCGATCAGTCAGGGAAATCAGCAAATAGAGGTACTTCCCAGTGCCGGGAGGACCTTCTGAAATGATCCCGATTATGAAGCGTTCCGAGATCACATTAATACCCAGTGGTAACCCTTTTATTCCACTGATAACTTCTAACAGGCCATCAGATTCATTGAAGCATACTATTTCCAGTCACAGATTGATTGCCACTTCAGCGAGGGAGGATGCAAGATTTTGGAGAATGTTTGGTACACCTCTGCATGGATAATGTACAATCAAATTTACATGATGGATGACCAGCTGCCGAAAAGCAGAGCAGCCTCCATCTCGATACGAAACGGTTGGAGGTGTTTCTGTTTTTCAATCCTGGTGGAATATGCGCAGTACCTCCTCTGCCATTGCCCAGATGCATACTATGTGGTCCATGGACCAACTCGGACCGTAGACACGCTAGGTGATCGACTCTATTCAACGATGAATTAGGAGGACTGGTGGCGGCAGACGCATGATAGACTTCCCCTGGAGGCAACAATTGGTTCACTTATGTGGGGATCAGTTGAGATGCAGCTCGCCGACTTTGCCAGCCACTGCAAAGCCTGGCTGATCTATTTCACAATTGGGAATATCCATTCCTCTATACTGAACATATACAGCTATCATGCATACATTATGCTTTCCTTCCTCCTGGTGCCACCAAAAATCCAACGGAAATGCGCATCCAATGACCGAGCCCCATGGAATATAATCCATCAGGTGCTGTGCGTTCTCACCAACATACTGTGGGAGATAGTCACGTGATTTCCTGCGAGAGGAGTCATTAATTCCAGCGCTCTCTGGCCTAATTCCAACACTAAAATACACCATTGCTGGCAAATTCGCACATCTTTCTTCATAGACCACGTGGAGCATGGCAACATTATGGGCAACAAGCACACTGCTCGCCCTAAGTGTTAAACTCTGAACGACAAACTTTGGTCGCTTATTCTTCCACTGGACATCCAAGCCCACCTCTGCAAGTCGGATTATCAGCAGTACCAGAATGCAAATTCTGCCAGTGCCCGTCAGGCTATAAAGATCACCAAGGACTGGTTCGAGTCTGTCAGTGCATGGCTGGTCCCCTCTATCATTTGGGATCTTCCGCATGTCGAAGCCTACAACCACCACCAACCTGGTATATTGCATTACTTATTCATCTCAATGGTCGATCACCTTATGACCTGGAACGAAGGCTTCTAACAACACATTGGGAAAGCCCCAGTAGTAGATGAGATCTGGGCTGGTATTCCTCGATACCCCAATGTATATCACTCTGGCACATCCACCACGCAAACTTCGCAGTGGAGTGGTGAAGAGATGCGAGATTTTGGTTGAAATATCTACCTGGTGGCGGTGACAGTTGCATGGCATGACCCACTACCCCATCACCAAGCAGTCTTCTGGAGAACATTGACCTGCATGTGGTCACTGGTCTACTGCAGTCGTGTGGTACAATAACAAACCCACACAACCAAGACTTTCAACTAGCTAGTGGACGATTTAGTGGAATTTCAACAAAAGAACGACAATTATACCGCCTTCCAGAGGGTAAAGGCCACAGACAGTATCACGCATGCATAGTGGTAGCAAGGGGTCCAAATTCCCGGTTCGGTTCTGGGTCCGGTTCCGACCCAGAATGGGACTGTTGCAACGGGTTTCCACACAAAACCCACTTCTCAAAAGTCAACATATCTTACTCCAATTAAGTATTGAAGTTCTCATTGTATCGCAACATAATCTATACGTGATATATGCAGTTTGATGCCCTCTTTCATCTCCCATTCTCCGATTTGCAATCGGATGAATAGTCATCGAGTTGCGATGGAAACCCGGTCAGTATGGCGTGATAATCGGCTTGATTTCAAAGTGACTCAACGAATATTGATCCGATTGCAAATCTCAGAATGGCAGACGAAACAGGGCATCAATCTGCACATTTCGCCTATAGATCATGTTGCAATACAATGAGAATTCAAATACTTAATTGGAGCCAAAGTTGTAGGAACCATAAAATGGAACTGCGGTCCGGTTCGAACCCATCCCTGAAGCCGCTCGGTACCCCTGTATTCCGGGTAACAACCCCAACCCAACCATCCGGTCTAGTTTGAAACCCGGACTGCAGCCGGGTAACCCGGAACCGTTGCTTACACTACGTATGCACTTATGAAGAATCTGAAGATTTAACTGAAGGCCAAGTATGCCATTGAGGATGAAGAGAGGGCAGCACATGGAGAAGCTCTTTCTGGTTTGCAAAAGGAACACTGAAAGGCAGAGGACAAGAAGCACCTACAGGGAGTCTACAATTCAAAGGTACATGAATGTACCAGCTTTGGCTTTGTCAAAATTCACCTCATGCTGCATTGTAAGGAATCAATTCAGTGCTTTGGACACTTAGTCGAAGACAGCACCCAACTACAGCAAATAAACCATCCAAAGATGTGTATGGGACCTTGCCACTAGTCAAATTGCAACTTTTGATACAAACAGCAGATTCTCAATAACTTCCCACCAATGCATGTCCTCTGGATGCCGTGCCGTCACCTCCTGAAGCTGGTTTACAAATGCCACTGGACCCCGAACATTTAGGAGACACATCACTTTTATCAACCGCAGGATCAAACTGTTGTCAACAAATGCAACCATGAGCAAGTGCCGATACAAGAAAATTTACCCATCAGCTTCCACAAGGATCAGGGAAATATCGGAGTCCATGTGCTGGGATCTCCCAGACAACAGGGCTTCTTCGTCAAGAACAAGCGTCTTTCAATGTCCAACATTCCAGTTGTAGAATTCATATATTGATACAACAGATATGACCTGTATATACTGACATCTAATAGGAGAGGCATCAGCAGGATGCATACTACCAAATTCAACCAACGCAACATTCGGGTGGGCAAATTCCAGTCATTCAGCAGTGGTGAATCCGCGGCCGAAACGTTGTGTTGCACAGTTGACCAAGCATTTCACAATGGTGAGCCTTGGAATAACTTTTGTGGTGTAAGGAGGATGAGCCTCCGAAAGGTGATGTAGGGGACTTATGAATGGCACAACTTGTGAGGATTCTACAGCTACAAGATGGCTGATGGAAGAGATGTGTTGTTCTTGCGCAGGAGGTCCAGCTTGAAAATCAAAGGATTTGTCTGCCTTCCAATAGGCTGCTTGGAGTCTCTGACATAGTTTTTGGTTGCAACCAGGCCAACCTTATTGTAGTCAATATTAAGTGCGTATAGGCAGCTGTGTACCTAATTCGCATCTCCAGTACCATATACTACTTTATAAATAATACTATTGACCATGTCATGTGGCATCATTTCTGGCCCAAACCACTCGAAGCTGAAGGAGAGCTGCAGACTGATGACGATGATGCTAGGCGAGAGGAATTCGGCCACAACCAAACTGCCAGTGTTGTCGATGAAGATGAAGAGGACAAAGATGAGACTGAGGAGGACGAGGAGGAGGATGATGATGAACAGTAGAACATTGTATGGTCTCTACTGGCTGCCAGGTGTTCTATAGCTCTGACTATCCCATGTTTCATGGCTCCATCTGTATAAATCCTGCCAGAGGTATCAGGCCTCTGACTCAGTTGTGAGCCATAGCTCAATATGTACAAATTACTTGACCAGAGGCATCAGTCCTGGCTCTTTCACAATCCACAGCTTGAGATTTAGAAAATACTTGACCAGAGGCATCAGTCCTGGCTCTTTCACAATCCACAGCTTGAGATTTAGAAATTACTTCACCAGACACATCATTCCTCTGACTCTCCCACATTCCACAGCATTACCAGTCAAGATCAACTGGCCTCAGGCATCAGAGCTCTGGCTGTCCTGAATCTCAAGAAATCTAGTTCAATTTCTAGTCATCAAGAACGATTGATAAAACACTGTCCACATCCTGACACAAGTCCGGAGGACTTCATCCCGCCATGGATTGAAAATGCTAAGGATTACTGGCCCAGAAACAGCCTCTCTATGAGTAATGCATTGCGTAAAGTCATTTTTCCCGGTGTGCAAAGAGGTATGGGTAGCACATGCCAATACCAGTCGAGTGGACTTGGATATATACTGCATGAGTATAATAAAGCACACTTGAATGTCAATGTGAAGGTGAACTTGAAACCAGTAGTTATATAAACTTAGAGACTTATTTACCTGCAGCAGCATTGGTACTCAAGAGGTATAATTGGAGGCTGTGATCTGACAAGATACTCAATAGGAGCTGGGATAGAATCGAAAAGTTCATCAAGCATGGCAGAAATATCACAATCATGGACTTCACAATGACAAAGATCAATAGCTTCCTGGAGGCAGTTAATAGAGAAGAAAGAAATGTGAAACAAAAATTTGCTTTTTAATTTAACAACAAATAGTGGAATATATGGAGACAGCTAATAGTTAGAAATAGTCAAAAATCTTTAATTCAAATTGAGTTACTAGCATTGCAAGTAGGAGTTGACAGTAATAACTCTACGCCTAGTTTACTTGTTGGTAAGGTAGCAAATGACAAAATGCTAGATGGTATCAGAATACGAGAGAGTATTCGAAGATAACAAAACTATTGAGATGTACGTTTTGCAAGGTAAATTTAATTAATCTGGTTAGAAATATATAAAATCTAATCTGACAGAAAAGATATTCAAACAAACATACAGAATACTTAATTAAACATGTACAATACCAAATTCAGTAGATTATACCTGATATATTTCCTATTTCCCATTTATACATCTCTGGTTTTCAATTCTAACAGTATCTGATAATCAAAAGTTAAGTTTTTTCTACCAACTTCCACACTGGATAGACACATCGACTGTCTCTGACCAGCTTTAGAATAAGATATAATTTTCTCCCCAGGTCACATTTGGCTAATCTCTAAGTATAATTTACAGTGGCCCTACCATCTTCTGAAAGCTTGGTAGGGGAGCAACAGTAAAAGACAATATTTTTCAATTTGTCCGAAGCTAAAATTGACTTATCCATACAGAGTAAGCCTTTAGTTCAATATCTGTAGGATAGAATGTTGGTACATTTACTTTACTCTGGACTATCAATGTATCAGTCAGTCCCTCTAATTGTTCAATCTAAGCACAGTTCTTGCTGCCTGTGTGTATTCGATAAAGTTTACAAAATCTTTAATTCAATGTATGTCATAATGCTTATACTATTGTCATCTCCAAATACAGTTAATAGTAGTTTATAGTATACCTCCAAGTTCAATCCACTTTTGATTCCAAGTATGATTTACAGTCTGCACAATATCCATATACAGTTAGAACAACCTTCTGATATACAGTGAGCTGGGTAGGTGTGCTATTAATTATATATATCACCAAGGAAACTAAAGAATCTTCTGCAGGAAGCTCAAGTCAACTTTGTATTTATTGATACACATCTGGATTTATATCAAGATTTATAAATAACAATATAAATATAGAACAAGACTTTTTCAAATATTCAACTACATTAACTTCAGGTGGTAACTATGTCATCTCACCCAGTTGGTTTCCAAATCAGGAAAGTTTATTTTATTTCACAGAATCTCCAGTAGTTGTTCGACCAGAATACTACCATAGTCAAATCATAGAGTTGATAGGACACTTGCTGTTCTTGCCAAGTAGATCGAAGAGTGTGGGAGACAAATCTTCAATGATATAGAAGGACAAGCAACAACTTGCAAAGCATGTTGGAATGCAGAGGACATCTTCCAAACTAAAAATCAACTTCAGACTGCTATAAGCATATACCTGTACGTATAATGCTCACAGCAAGCTCAACTTGAACCCTGCTAAAATATGCACTGTATTGACATCTATAGTACATATATAAAGATGTATGCATGATCCTATAAGTGTATATACAGCTAGTGGCTACAGATGGACCCAAACATGTCTTTACTGCATGCAATTATTGCTGTTATATCTGTACTGTACATACTATATCTGAGGGTCCACTTGACAGCCTACTGGTACTTGAGAACTGGCTTGAGAGCCTGTTTGAAAGACAATTTCGAAGTCTACCTGAAAGAGAAGTGCTTGACAAAGCTACACATTAAAAGGAGTAGAGTTTTCATGGGAACATTTTTGCCATATAACTACTCTCAGTTGGTCAAAGCCTTGGTTAATAGAAGGCTCTAAATCTGTGGAAGCTTCGATGATCGTATTGACATAGCCAATGTACATATCCATGTACTTCTTGTAATATAATCACCATCACCAAATACTACAATCACTATTGCCAATATGATCACCATCATCATCATCATTGCCCCTGCCTTGCCACTGCAATTGCCATGGACATTGACATTGCCATTTCCATCACAATCACTGTCATCAACATTGGCCTCCAGATCTGACAGGCAAACTGATGCCCACAAATACTGGAAAGCAGACAGCTGATTCTATTCCAAACTCTTTGTTGGAGATCTGCTCTCCCCATGATACAGTTGTCTACCATTCCTGCAGAATCCAATGCTTCAATTGTTAACACCATCTGGAACCTGGAGGTCTCAGAATGGTGGACACCATAAAGAGTAGATTCGGACTCACATATTGACTGTTGTCATAATATTGACGGTGGGTAAATAGCCTCTGGGTACATGTAGAACTGAAATGTTATTGATGATTGAGCTGACCTCTCACTTGAACTAACAACTATGTGAGCCTTCCCCAGAGTCCCACTCATGCTGCAGAGCTCCACCTGATCATGACCAGCGCCATGCACCTCCATCACAACCTTCTCTAATCATCTTCGAGAAACCTCTTGAAGAAGCAAAACGCCCCGATCAAAAGCAAACATGCCTCTGCAACATCGCTCAACCATGCAAAAAGATATTACCTCCTCATGCATTTCTCCGTGTCACTTTTCTCTTCCCATCTGGCCGCCCACCTATTTTCTTCCAACACTGCTTCACCATCTCTTTTGCTATTGTGATGTTCTCCTTTAGCTCCCATGCGTTATCCTTCTCATCCCAACCTTTCTATTTCACTTCGTATTCCCAACCAGTTCCCTCTGAGCTTGGTAGATGATCTGCAATTGATTGAACAACATCAGGTGTGTCCGCCATGCTTGTCTGTACTGACGGCGGCAGCGGGCATCTGGCGATCCTAGAATCATCCAGGTAGTCAACTTTGAGACTGGTGACATCAACTGTGACATAGATTGTGATGTCATTAGTGAGGTCAAGTTCAACAACATTCCCACATGTGCGGACCGTCATGTATAGGCCAAATGAATCATGTACGAGTGTCTGTCACCGATGGTTGACATTGGCATATGTGACAGGCAGATGCGTTGAATCCGGAACTAGGTTCCCACCAGTGGTGATAGTGGGGTCAAATTTGATGTCGTGAATTTTTAGCCTCTGCTGTCTGATTATCCTGATCGTCGTGCTGCTCATCCCAGGTGACTCCCAAAATCCGCTGCAATCATTCGATGAATTTGCAGCATTGTAACGTTTTGCAGATACATCAGTCTGCAGATGCTGGAGGTCTGCAATTAAGTCTAGCGACAAAGGCGGCTAAAAACCAAAATCAACTTCACTAGGTGTCTGCTTTATTGAATGGCATACTGAGGAATGTTAAGCATACTCCACAACTGGGAGGTAATGTTCCCAATTGTGTTCATGATAAGTTGCAAAGCTAAACACCTAGCATACGACCGTTTTGTTTGAGTTCTCTGAGAGACCATGTGTTCCTCAATGGAACGCTGTTGACATGAGCAGCTTCATCTGCAGAATCCTAGCAACTTCTCTCGAATAGTCTGTTGTGGAGTATACATCACGGTCCAATACAACCTCTGGAGGCACTATGTCTAGCTGGATGATAATATAGATGAATATGCTCGCACAGGCTGGGGTGTCGATTGTTTTTCTGCTGGCTTGCCAACGTACTGTCTTTGTCATGTGATCTACAAACGTTATGATGCAGCCGGGGCCATAACCTGAAACCAGCTGGTAGGTTAAGATGTTGAAGCTGATTCTTTACTAGCAGCCTTTGGCTATAGCAAGCGGTTGTATGAGGCCCATGGGTATCCCCCTCCGGTGGTTTGTTCAAGGGAATACATCGCAGCCCCCATCATCTGGCTGGGTATTGCGCCACATTTGCTTCATGAAATACCAGTCATTCATGCGTAGGCAGGTTCCGTCCGCACTGAAGTGTGCCCCTGCTGGAGAGTCGTGAGCCTCATGGAGGATATGGCGCTGCATCGTGTTCGGAATATGCAACCATCCGCGCATCATTTCCTCTTCATCTCCCTCCTTCTCTGTCTTTCCGTCTTCCCTCTTCTCTCTTGTGCTTTGATTTTACTCAACCTGTTTCTTTTCCAATTCTCCACACAACCATAGTTGGCCATTCTCTTCCACATAGATTGTTAGTACATACACTCATACTTTGCATTGTTTCGTAGATGGCGTGGATGGCAGGGGGCAGGGATTTGGGTGAGCCAATGACTATGCAATAGGCCCAAAGCATTCGTCATCGGTTATATCCACCTCGATGTCCTGAATCAAATCTCTAGCCGCAGTACCTACTAGTGCCATTGATATGCATTGCTCCTGTCAAGTATCCGGGCAGTGAGATAATTCGTCCATGAACAGATACTTGACACCCGGACTGTGCTTCACCGTACAATCAGCATTGATGAGGATCATCAGGATATCCATCTGACGTATAGTGAGGTGTGGTTGTGTGAAAATCCAACAAGTGGTTGCCTGGTACATGTGTACCAAAAATGGTTACTCGGCTCTGTGTTGGTTGATTTTCCAGTACAATAATGTGTCTTGGATGCCCAAAAGTTCTCTGTTGTATGCAGGGTATTGTGTCTCTGCATTGTGTAATTAGCAGCTGAAATAACCTAGTATGTTCTAGGCATTGTCTTGCACCTGGGAGAGCACTGTGCCCAATTCATATTGGCTAGCATCGACATGCACACAATATTTGGCCTCTGGGTACGGCAGAGCAAGGACTGGAGCATTGCAGTGTACCTTTTTGCAGGTGTCAAACGCATGCTGCCATTGTGTATCCCAGGCGCAAGGAGGGCAGCAGACCTTCCTCAGCTCACCACATCACCGCCCAACATCCCCGATACCATTCGGAGGCGTGCCCATAGCGTACAATGGCATCGTAGTGTGTGCATAGTGTCCAATGAAATTTCTATGGTACCTTGGGAGCCCCAGGAAGCATCAGACGTCCTTACAATTGTCAGATTCAGGCCAATTGATTACTACACAGGTTATATGTTGCTGGGCGTGAATGCCATCATACTCAATATCTCAGCCACAAAACTCTTCATTCTGACAATCCCACACAAATGTTGCATGTTCAGCCATGAGACTGTGTTCCTTCAGCAATGTAGGCACATCTCGGAAATTGTACCATATGTTCCACCAGGGTATAGATTTGAAACGTAATATCCTCAAGGTATACAATGATGAATTCGCATTTCATCGAGTGCAATTTGCTATTCATTATGGGTATGAACTGGCTCGGTGCCTTCACTAGGCTATACGGCAGGACGTGTCACTCATACAAATCAAATTTAGCGGTGACAGCCATCTTGGGCCTGTCAGCTGTTGTAATGTGAATTTGATTGTAACCGGCCACTGTGGTGAAACATAGTAGCTAGACGGCAAAGAGCCCATTAACAACAGTCCGCCACACCTCTCGCAGCATCCACAAAGAATTTGTCAGAAATGGCACTTCTGGCTCGAGGAGCATAGGAAGCTCGTGAGAGGATGTGATTCTACCCATCCTTCAGGAACCATGCCAATGAGTCAATCAACAGACTCTCGGACAGAGCTAGTGTGAATAACCGCTGGGAAAGATGGAGTGTGTGTATCGTTGTATGATTACATGATGTCTATCAACGGTGGGGTCTTCTGAATATTTCATCCCTGGCGCTCCTTCCATCTGTGTTACCATTGCATCTCCTTCAGCTCCGGTCGCCCAGTCCATCTCCGTCATCCCTGTTTGTCCCTACGCCAACTGTAGCTCAGACATTTGCCAAGCTGAGTGGCAGTGGCAGTGAGAACTGGATATTGACTCCTCAACTCCTCCATTGCCATTTGTGTGAAGCTCACCTCTCCTCTTCTGTATAACCATATACACAAACCTAAAGGATAATAAGAATAACATAAACCAAAGGAAAACCATTAACCCAACAGAAAACCATAACCCCAAAGGAAAGACATAACCCCAAAGGAATAACATTAAACCAAAGGAAAACCATAAACCCAAAGGAAAAACATAAAGACTCACTCCTTGGGCACACACTTTCTCCTGCCACCCGCTGTGTCTGCCTGCCTTTTCCCGGGACCTTTTGCTAAGTATGAGATTTGCCAAGCCGAGTATCAAATCGAACAATCTTGTCACCCATCACATACATGCATGCTGTCATTTGTGCCCGGGGCTCTATTAACCACTCAGGGTTACAATTTGCTGCTGGTTGGGAGATGAGTGCAGGTTCACTCCCTGTATTTCTCTGATGGTGTGCCAACATCATCGTCTCATCTTCCAACATTGTCTTGCAGTCCAGGTTGAAGCCCAGCCAGGCTCCTATGCAGCTCACATAGTCTTCATCCTTGGAGTCATCATCGGAACTGTGAAATTTGCTGCTGGGACTGGCTGCCCAGTCGGGCCATGTGGTACATTTCTGCTTAACATCAGTGGGCTTCTCTGGTGTCGCGGCCTCTGTTCGTTGTGGCAGGATTGTGCCGACCTCATTCTCCACAGCAGATGGCTGAATCAAAATGGTCTCCCTTGTTGTACGGTGGGGTGTGCTTGAGTAGTCGAGTGTGTGCGGGCATATGCGAAGGTGAGTCTATTGTATTGTGTAATGAGACATGTTGCATCGACATAAGGTCGATCAATGACTAATGGCGCTAACTACAGAAGAGGCAAGTCACATCATAGTCCTTGGCAAAGTGATATCCATACTGCCAATCAGCTCAACACTCCTCCAGGACAGCTATCACATCCGTTTCAAACAAAAACAGTGAACAAAGGAGAAGAGGAGCCAATCAAACAGCGTGGATCTCCTTGAAACAGACGTGCCCAATCAATTTACATTCCGATGGCATTCCAGATGCCATGTCCAGTTCCGATATCATTCCCGCGACCATTTCGGAGTGTACCAAGGGCATTCCCAAGGCCATCCCTGAGGACATTCCTGAGTCCATTCCTGTGTCCAATTCCGATCGTTCCAATTGCAGCACACTGCTTCAGGAAGTCGGGCTTCGGCAGTGGCTTTGTGAAGCAGTCGGCAAGCATCTCAGCTGTCGGTTTGTAGCTCAAGTCAATCTCTCCATCGCTAGCCATACCTGCAGCAAGATAATACTTCGTCGCAATATGTGCAACTGCAGTTCCGCGGTAGATTCTGTTCATGATGCTTGCAATCAGGGACTGTGAATGGGAGAACACGTGAGGGATAGTAGGGATGCCGAGCTCGCTAAAGAGATGCGAGATCACTGTGAGTCTCATGCAGCCTACTCCGAAGGTATGGTATTCGGCATCGGTCGTGGACTGGGCAGTCGACATCTGTTTTCTCAATCGCCAGGTGACCACTGCTCCGAAAGTGATGACCAGTCCACTTGTCGATTTATAGTCATCGGAGCATCCAGCATAGTCAGAATCGACAAAACATCTAAGTGTGCCTGTTCCTTCTCCTTCTCCTCTGAGTGTGATTTCTCCAAGTGCTGCTCCGAGTGATGCTGCGAGTGCTGCTCCGAGTGATGCTCCGAGTGCTGCTCCGAGTGATGCTCTGAGTGCTGCTCCCAGATGCAGACGCCAGTCCTTCGTGCCGTTGAGGTACCGAAACACGTGCTTGAGAGCTACCATATGCTGATAGCTCAGGTAGTGATTGTACAGGCTGAGAACTCCGATGGCATATGTGATATTGGGCCGAGTGGCGGTCATCGCGTACATGAGGCTTCCAATCATCGATTGGTATATGGTCGGATGGCAGGCTTCTTCGTCAGGCATCCTCTTGTGAAGCTTCATCGGCATCGGCATGGCAACTGGTCTGGGCATGTCCTTTCGGAACTTCGCCAAGATCGTCCGGATGCAGCTGTGCTGATGGATGTTGATCGTGTGATGCTCCCGATTGTGTTCGATGTTCATGCCGAGATCGAAGGAGAGACTGCTGAGATCATGCATCCGGAACTTCTTCTTAATCTGGTCCTTGCTCTGCCCAATCAAGCCCGCATTTGCAATGATAAGGAGATCATCGACGGACAGAACGACTGCGGCTATCAGTTTGCGTTGATCCTCAAGCACGAACCGTCCTCCGTCGACAAGTGATACCACAAATCTAATCCAGATCACGAAGTCCTTACAAGTGCTGTACCCCACCTGCGAGGACTGCTTCAGGCCATAAAGAGACTTTCTCAAGTGGAGCACAATCTTCCACAAAGTCTTTGTTAATGTTGGATCTTTGAATCGGGTCCCATTCTGGAGCAAACAAAAACATCCCTGCGGTGGGTGCATATAGATCTCTTCCTCCAAGCCAACTCCCAAGAAAGCCAAGCATACGTCCATTTGATGGATCTCAAGATCGTACTTGGCGGCAATCGCTGGTGCCAGCCCAACGTGACCCAAGCGAGCAGTCTGCATATACATAGCCTGGTTGTCAATGCCTTCGATTTGGTGATTTCCTCCACAGACTTGCCTGGCCTTGAACCGCTGCACATTACCTGCTCCATCGCGCATGATAGTGTAGGACCAGTGACTTGGCAAATCCTTTCTCCCTTCCGAAAGCTGCACGAAATCTGCCAAGACATGCTGCTGACCAATTGCATCTAACTCTGCATTCATCAGCATTTCTCATCTGTCAGCGAGCGCAGACTCAGTTGCTGCTTTGTAAAACTTTGGATCATCGATGCCATCCTGATGATTGTCGGAAATCGCAGCCACAGTGTAGATGGGAATCATATCCTCGAATTCCTTAACTTTGAGAGCCAAGTGTGCAGAATCTGCCAAGGTCTCCTTCCCAGCGCGGTTTCAGTGAATACCTTCGGCCGGTGGCTTCCATGCATCTCCATGTGACGCCTCAAGGCCAGCCAATTCTCGTCGCTTCTTCCTTGTCTACGGAGGATCCGGAAGTTAGTCGCCCAATGGCTCTTCCATTTGACGTTCGAAAGTTCCATCTCAGGTTGGCTGCTTCTCTGTGGGTTTGGGTTCCTCGATGACATCGCTGTAGAAGTGCTTGTTGAAGACCGCTTCATCTGCAGCGTTCGGTGCTGTGTACCGCATTCCTTCTCTGAATACCACATCCCTGGAGCGGTGAAGCATGTTGGCCAATGGATCGTACACAAAGTACTGCTTAGTCGATATTCTGTACCCAACAAATATGCCAGGAGGGGCTCTGTAATCCAGCTTCTTTTGGTTCTCTGTTGGAACATGCACGAAAGCCAAGCATCCGAACACACGGAGATGGTTCAAAAATGCCTTCTTCCCAAGCCAGGCCTTATACGGAGTATTGCCGACTACCAATTGCATCGGAGCGTGGTTGTTGAGATAGGCCGCCACCGAGACTGCCAATCACCAGTACTTCTTGGACAGTCCGGCATCGTCCAGGATGCATTGTATGCGCTCCATGATCGTGCGGTTTGCCTGTTCGACGACTCCATTAGACTGAGCAGTGTAGGGCATGGTCGTTTCCATTATGATCCCTTCTGATTTGAGGTATTCTGCGAACTTCTTGGAGGTATACTCACTGCCTCCATCTGTACGAAATCGCTTCAGTTGCTTGCCCGACTCCTGTTCACTAAGAGCCTTCCATTCTTTGAATTTCTGCAGGGCTTCTGACTTGTACTTCAATATGAACTCATTAGTATGCCTTGTGGCATCGTCGATGAAGAGCAGCATATGTTGACCCCCTCCGATAGCTGTTTCCAGGGGACCGCATATTTCCGAGTGCACAAGCTGCAGAGGCTCAGTGGCACGGGAAGTGGTGGGAGTAGAGGGTTTTCTCGTCAATTTGCATTTGATGCCACTATCGCAATCGCACTTCCTGGTCATCTTTGGAGCGTCGGTACCGACCATCGGCAATATCTCTGAAGCCTTGGGACCAACATGTGCCAGGCGGGGGTGCCACAACATCCGCTTCTCTGCATCGTGCCGAGATGCATGCCCAGTAGTCATAAGTGCCAACAGGCCACTGTCATCGATATCGGTGCAATTGATCGATTCTGGAGCTCGATCCAGAACTGATAGCCCATCGACCTGAGGTGCAGTGCCAATCAACTTGCCATGACGATTGTAGAGGTTGAGACCGTAGTGATTCACCGGTTCGACATTGACATCCTTGTCCATGATCTGAGACTGTGAGATGAGATCGAATGATCCCGGCAAATGCACCACATCTTGAAGTATGATCGTTTCTGTCTTTCAATCGGGCAGCTGGCAATTCAACCTAACACTTCCATGTCTGGATGCAAACGATGTGAACCCATTTTATCCCTTCACCTTGTTTGTATTTGGAGGATATTCGGTGTAGGTGATGAACATTGATCGATGGCCGGAGATGTGAGTTGTGCATCAGCAATTGATGAACCAATCACTGGATAAAGCATTTGAGCTGGCCACCATCCAATAGTTCTCGATTGAAGTGGTGAGAGTCAAAGTAGCTGATACCTCAGTTGATGCTTTTGCTGCAGTGTCGGCAGACTTTGGACAATCCCCGCGTTGCTTGCTCAACCAGTTCTCGGTGATATGCCCTCGTCGCTGGCAATGAAAGCACTTCCGCGGATCCTTCGCGTTCCTATCGTCCTTATTATCTCCCTTATCCGTCTTTGGACTTTTGCTGCCTTTGCTGCCTTTGCTGCCTTTGCTGCCTTTGCCGCCTTTGTCACCCATCTTTGCAAAGAGCAGAGCTTCTGGAGCGAGCCCATTCTCTCACTTGATTGCAGCTTCCTTTTCGATGAGCTTGGTGACAATCTCATCGGGCATGGCGGTCATCATGGCGTGTTTGTCCATCATGAGCTCCAGGAAGACTTTCCACTCGTCGTTCCTTGGGATCCAGCGAAGGAGGTAGAAGATGTGCACCTGCTCATACACAATGGCGATTGTCAGTGCAGAGTCTGTATCGGCGGCATCAGTGTCAATGGTCGATGGTGCTGTCGGTCCTGCGCAAAGATTGTAATCCTTGACTCTCCGATCGATCCGCGATGCATAGTTGTGGTCATCTCCCCAGTCCTGTAGCTTGATGCTCCAAAGGTCTTCCCCAATCTCGAAGATGTTGAGCTTCAACTTTGACTTGTAGGCAGATGCTAGATTTTCCCAAAGTGTCTTCACATCGTGGACGACCATGTATTCCGCTTGAATCTTCGGTTTTATGCCCAGCAGGAGAGTCGATCTTGCAACACCATGGCGATTCAACGAGTCTTTGAAAGCGGCCTTCTCTGTAGCGGTCGCATTTGCTGCTGGCTCTTCAGGCTTGTCTTCTGATCCTGTGATGATACCATGCACTTGGTTCTGCTCGAGAAGTAGGGCCATCTCGGTTGCCCATTGTACAGAGTTCATGCCATTGAACTTGGTGATTGTGATTGATATCAAACTCATCTCGCACGATCTGGATCTTTTATCGCAATTGTCAGTTCTAGTAGTCTCTTGGACTCTACGGGAGACATCCAGCAGCCGCCATCAGAGACACGGCGGAATGCGGGGAAATCGCCTAGCTTGTGGTGATGCTTCTCCGTGACGATGAGCTCCACTCAACAAACCAATGTTGAAGTTTTGATCATTCGTTCCATTTATAAAAGCAAGGGCTCATATACTGTTGTTAAGTGGCGTGTGCTCAAGTAGTCAAGTGTGTGTGGGCAGATGCGAAGGTGTGTCTATGGTATCGTGTGATCAGACATTTTCCATCAATATAAGGTCGATCGATGACTAATGGTGCTAATTACCCAAGAGGCAAGTTACATCATAGTCCTTGGCATAGTGATATGCGTACTTCCAATCAGCTCAACATGTCTATCGGTGGGCACTTGCTGAATCATACCAGCCTCTTTCTTGGTGTGTGCTGGCGGGATTGTACTGGCCTCTCTGTTGGTGGGAGTGATGATTCCATCCTCAGATTCATCCTTGGCCAGGTCCATCAAAAGCCCATCAATGTTACTCCCATCCTTTTCCTCTTCCTTTTCCTTGGTTGGTGAGACTGGGGGTGGGAGCATCTTGCTGTAATTGGGGGATGGAGGTGGAAGGGTCTAACTTTTATTGGGTGATGGAGGTGGTACAGGTATCTCGCGGTTGGCAGGCGGTATTCCTGTCGTGATGGTAAAATGTCGATTGGCCTGATCGCGGTCATCCATTCCAGGGCAATAACCAAGTGGTATCACTGACCCCGGCTACCATTTCGGGCCCATAGCTTTGTAGTCGATTCTTTCTTCCAGTTATGGGCAGTCAATATCCAATAACATTTTAGCTTACTGGAAGTCTCTGGAGGTATACCACTTGTTCTCTTTCGACTTCCGCTTTAGCTGGGTTAGATGGTTCATGAATGCATTTATGAGGTGTCAGATAGTTACGGAATCGCTGGATATTTGGTTGGTGATCATCATCAATCATAGCCACTTCCAACTTCTGCTGAAATGGCCCAGGATGTCCTCGAGGTAGGGATAGTGTTGCCAGAGGTCTTCCAGCTTCTTCATTGCCCGTGTCTTCCTCTGCTGGCCCTAGTGATGTTGCTTGATTATCTTCATTACCCTGCCAGAGCTCCCCAGAGCCTGGAGGAAGTCACAGTATAGCATGTATTTCAATGTCTTCGGGTGAAGGTTTCACTCCACAAAGTATGGCAGCCAAGTGACTGGGCAATTAGCAGCATCGGTGATACCTCCAGAGAGATCATAGAGGTGAAGCATCAATTTCGATTGGCTTTGCAGGGAGATCACCTGAGCGGCAGTCTCCACAGCTTCTTGCAGCAATCTGACAGGTCAATCAGAGAAGAAGTTCCTGCTGAGTTCTGACAGTGTTGTTGATGACAGGAATACCTGAGAGGGATAGCTAGGGATGGTAGTGATATCCGAAGTGCAGGCAGACATAGTAACAGTCGTGGTGGTGGCTGCGGTGGTAGTTGGTGCAGCAGTGGTGGTTGCCGTGGTTGTGGCTGCAATTGTGGTGCATCAGCAAAAAGCGAAATTAGTTTCCGAAACCACACCCCACTTACTGACATCGACCAGGTTTCCCGTAGTTATGAAACAGGCTGCGACTGCAATTTCTGAAATCAAGTTTCTGGACGCTTTATTACTTCATTGTGATGACCAATGGCAACACCTGATATGTGACATTTCTCTGCCAATTTCACGTTGCTGATTTTGCACTTATAGATCATTCTTACTAACCTTGAACCCCTGGAATCTTATTTCATTTGCTTGAACCGTATTTGCAGGCTGATCACCATCACCATCACCATCACCATCACCATCACCATCACCCTGACAACCATTTCAACGCCTGAAGCCATATTTTATTTGCTCCATCGTTTATTTGTAACATTGCCATCATCAAGGCCTTCACAATTTACTAATTCACTACACCAAGTGTTGTTGCAACCTTCTTCTCTACTGCTGACTGTCTTCAAGTTAACAATTGTGCAAATCAACTGTGATTGATGTACAGGTAGGCCCAATCCATTTGTCTCGTCGAGTACATTAAGCCAGTGCAAGGACGCTGGGCTACATCCATCATTGACTCTCAATTCGCTGTTCTTCCTGCTCCTCCTCTTCCTCCTCCTTCTCTTCCTCCTCCTTCCCTTCCTTCTGTTCCAGATCTGACCTATTGTGAACTTTTGCAGATCAGCTCTGATTGACTCGCTGATAGGCTCAATCGATTCGTCTCGTCGAGTGCATCAAGATGGTGCAAGGATGCTGGGATACATAGATTATTAGCTCTCGATTCGCTGCTCTACTGCTCCTCCAGTCTCCAGGGCAGACCCCTTTCACACTTTTCCAGATCAACACTGATTGACTCACTGGTATGCTCAATCGATTCAGCTCGTCCAGTACATTAAGCTGGTCCAAGGATGCTGGGGTACCTCCATTATTGACTCTCGATTTGCTGTTCTTCCTCCTCCTCCTCTTCCTCCTTCTCCTCTTCCTCCTCCTCCTCTTCTTCCTCCTCCTCTTCCACCTCCTCCTGCTCTGACCAGTTTCGAACTTTTACAGATCAGCTCCAATTGACTTGCTGGAAGGCTCGATCAATTCGTCTCATTGAGTACATTGCGACCTTGCATGGATGCTGGGGTACGTTCAATATTGACTATCAATTCGCTGCTCTACTCCTCCTCCTCCTCCTCCTCCTTCTCCTCCTACTCCATGTCCTCATCCTCCAGGGCTGACCCCTTTCTCATGTTTGCAGATCAACTCCAATTGACCCCCTGGTAGCTTCAATCGATTGGTCTCATCTAGTAAATCAAGACAGTGCATGGATGCTGGGGTACATCCATCATTGGCTCTCATTTGGCTTCTCCACTCCTCCTCCTCCTCTTCCTCCTACTCCAGGGCTGACCCCAGTCCAACTTTTCCATATTAACTCTGATTGACTCGCTCGTGGGCTCAATCGATTCCGCTCGTCGAGTACATTATGATGGTGCATTGATGCCGGGGTATGTCCATTATTAACTGTCGATGCACCGCTCTACTCCTGCTCCCGCTTCTGCTCCTCTCCCTCCTGTGCTGCCCTCCTTAGATTGGTTCCTAGTTGGTAGTTATGTGGAACCCTAGATTTTAGGGTCAGGGGTATATTTTAGTTTAATGAGAACTCATATACAAGTGTTCTTTGGTTAGGAAATTGCAAATGTAAAATTTTAACCTGGAAGAAGTAAAATATATGTGGGAATGATTAATTTCCACCTTCCGGAGCGAGGACTCTGAGCTTCATGAAATGATTGCGACTACTTCTTGAACATTCAGAATCAACACAGCAACACCATATGTCAGGGAACCTCAATTTCATTTTTTGGGGTGTGTGGGTTCAATAAACGGATTAAATTTAAGGAAGCAAAATTTGTTTTGCTGATGTGGCTGCAGTAGTGGCGGCTGCCACGGTGGTGGAGTTGAGGCTTGTAGCAGTGGTGGTAATGGTTAAGGATGATTCAACATCCATCACATTGCTGAGTACTGCTTCAATGTCCGTGTGTCATGTACACAGCAAGTAAGTACTTAGTTATGGTGGAGATGGTGATATTGAGCACAGTCGCCAGTGTGCAGAGCGATATACACAGTGCAGTACAGTGGCTGTCTTCCATTGGAATGTGTGAGGAGGGAGCTTTGTATATACCTGGAGGGGTAATTTGTATGAGTTGCTTTTTTTTCCATTCTTTAGGTAGTTCCAAATTTGCCTAGTATGCAATTCTCGTATCTTTTCACAACATCGTGCCTTCCTCCACTCCACTTTCATCGCTTGTACTCAGGTGTTAGTCATATCATGTTTGTTACTCCGGTGGTTGGTGGAGAATATTCTGCCCAGTTCTGCAGTAGTCGTCCTCTGTCTTGTCGCAACATTACTCGAGGGTTAAGGGAGAATGGTAGGAATTGTTAGTGTAACGTAGGTGGAACTCAGCCAATGGGAATATTTCTTCCCCCACTATCTGGTAAAGCCACTCAATTGTGTGGATTCAATATTCTCCATCTATCTAACAACTCCACTCAATTGCATCGCTTTGGTATCTTCAATTCTGTTTGATATGGTCAATGCAAAATATATCCTCCCTTTTCGCATTGTCGTGCCCATCTTTCCCACCATTCTTTGGCTGGGTGGTCTGCCAGCACCTGATCTGCAGCGTTTCACTTATCCACTAGCTACTTGCACCCCGCCATATCCTCTGCCCATACCCATGATCATTGCTGCCAGTCTTTCCATATAACTAAACACATCCATTGTGCATCTGAATTTTTCTGGCCAGGTACTACCTGTACCTCGAATTCCTCGAATTCCTCCGATTCCTCCTCTGGCGTGGTGTTGGGCCCCTGGTTGTATCGAGCACCGTCTACTCCTTTGTTGCATGTGACGAACTTCTTCAGGTGACTACAATCTATCTAGCCTGCGAGCTCCGCTCCATCTAGTTCTGACAGTCGATAACTCCTCCCGCGCTGGGCAATTTCTGTGACTTGGTAGGGTCCTTGCAACCTAGCATGCAGTGTGGAGCCTCCTGACTACTCCACCATTGTTTCATATATGACTGCCAAGCTGCCCATGTGGAGATCTTCAGAGTGGAGGTTGGCTGTGTTGTCGAAGAATCGCACATTGGCATCTCACGACTCCTCTTGATGTTGTATGGCTACATTGATATTGTCTCGCCATCAATCCAGCTACCTACCTGTATCCGCTAGTAGTAATGCTGCGTTGTCGATGTCTTGGGTCGAGTTGGCAGTGTTCCATGTCCAGCTCTCCAGCTGCATTGGAAGTGCTGCATGTTGGCCGAAGATCAGGTGGAATGGTGAAAGCCCGGTCGTCTATCTGACAGTGATCTTATCAGTCCAAAGCACCGCTGGTAAGTGATCACTTCTTCCCTATTCTGTTTCATTCGAGCACGCTGTGGGATTGGATAGTGCATCATCCATCTGTCCGGGTCCACGTTCCATTACTCCATTTGAGGCTGCATGTTTTGCGGGGATAGTGAGCTTCTGAATATTGTAATGCCTGCGAAGGTGGTTGGTCCATTTAGTGTTCACTGCCTCTCCATCGACTACCACACTTTCTCGGGTTGCGAACTGACAAAGTACCTACTGGTAAATATAGCCTTCTACTCTTGGCAGTTTACCTTCTTTTAGTGGCCATGCCTCCTCCTACCTGCTGACGTATTCCCTCGCTACCACTTGTAGGTGATACCTATCCTACATCTTGGGCATGTATGAAATATCTATCACCACTCAGTGCCATTGGTGACTAACAGTTATGTTTATCAGGGGTACATCATACCATAGTGGAGGTTTCTTCTCACACTACTTGTACATTGTCAATGAACCAGCGCGTGTGGTCAATATACAATTTGAGCGACTTGTATCGTTCCACTACCTTGTGTAATGTTCCATCTGTTCCACAGTGCTACTATGGCAGTACGTGCCATGGGCTGGGTGACAGCTGTTCCAAATAGTTGGCTCGCCACTAGCCTCAGACTTGTAGCGATCATCTTACATTTATATCTACGTCTACTGTCACTCGCATCCACATTTGCAATCATATTTCTATTATTGCAATATGTATACCTACCAGGCCATACTAAGGCAAGCATGCCCTTACACTATTATCACTATTTCAGTTAATAGATACGTTTCGCTTACGGGATTATGAGTGTATGAGTATTACCCCGTTTTCAACAGGACAGCCTGAATTCAACAATTGCGATTACTGCCCTCCAAACAAGATATCAAAGTATCATTATTGTGAATCATCAAGCATTAACCATTCCACCGTTCAATTGAGCCCCTGATTCTAGTGAAGAGGGGATCAGAGACCAATTTGTGCACAAGGCGCATCAGCGGCAAGGAAGACAACAATTATCACGAGTACAGGACCCCATTATTTGAATCTGACAATTACAAATATTGAATACCATTAATCTAATTGAGCTCAAACACCATTTGTACATGTCCATTGAGCGTAACCACTAATCCAAGCACCTATAATGGATGGAGTCATCCTACCAGGGAATGCAGTAATATTGAACACCAAGAGCGATGTCCACATACGATATCCAAGTCAGAACAGGTATCACTACTTTGTTGGGATGGAATACAGGACCAAAGAATGCCCACGGAGAAGGATCTGCAATTGTGTGCATGAGCAAAGTACACTGATGAAGATGCATTTGCATGATGGAAGTGAACTTATAGTAGTGACACATTGGGCAGGGTGAAGTCAATCCACAGTTACAGACTGACACAATTGCGCAGACCAACTATGACAACTACCACAACTACAACGACTGTGATGACTTCAGAGCACAAGTATTATGGAAAATCAAAGTTCGCCTACCATATGAATAATCTTTGATTGCAATTACATTAAAGACAAGGTGGCAATCAACAAATCAGGCACCAACGATCCTTCGACACTCAGCAAGGAAAATCCTATCCGTGGGGTAGGCACCCATGGTGTTACTGGACAAAAATGTTAAATCAGTATCTATACAGCACTGAAACACCAGATTGGGCACTCATAGTGCACAATGTGTAAATACAAGATAGATATGGCAAGAGGCAATGCATATGGGGTCTCCTCAACTGTGGTGCAGCAAGCATCATTATGTAACAGAGGCTTCTCAAGCAACGTGGGATGTCACACCAGGTGACACACATCACCACTGTTGACATGAATGTAGAAGTGATGCAACATGCAAAGGACAGCCGGAAGGTGATGCAGATTACAGTCCAGTACTTGAACCGTCTCGCACCAGTACAAAAATCAGACTTCCTCGTTGAACAAGTACAGGGATAGGACTTCGTATGTGGCGTACGATGGTTTCACAGACAATATCCTAACATCGACTGCGCTCGCTTGACTCCCTGCAATCCCAGAGTGTGAGTGGAACAGAGGAAATGATGCTCAAGGCTATGGCAGTGGCACCGAAGGTCTAAGAAGCAGAACATGATAATGTCAATGACCAGCTTCTGGGGTGTAGTCCGGATATACACACACTTGGAGCAACTGCATTGGACGATCTTCTTGCTACGGATGAAGTCGACAACATTTGCAATACAGATAGGTGAATGCATAATGCCCCTGGGAGCGACTTTGGATAGCATCACTCAGGATCCATGAGGTGAGAATACAGACACAAGCGCTGGATGCGACAAGCAGGGAGCAGCGGTGGTAGTTGTGACAGAAGAGCCCCTCCAAGAAGAGACTTGAATGACTGCTACGGGCTCGCCAAGACCCAAAGTGAATCACTGGACGGCAGGGCTTGCCTCATTTGTGTGCAAACCATCAATTACAAGGCCTCCTGGATTACTCCTTTCATCTTCTTCTCCTCCTCCTGGTTCTTAAACACTGAAGCAAACACAGATCGGAAGCAGCACACAAGAGGGTACCTACAGATGACGGTAACTTCATCCCAGCCAGGTACTCAGTATTTGTGGATGTCGTTAGCAGGACACAGGCTGAAACGCTGGCACCACACCGCCAATTGAGCATGCAAATGACCTGGAACCAGAGGTCAAGATATCATGTGGATGCACCTACAACCATTTAGAAGTCGAACTTCGAACTTCAAGGCATACATCCAACTGAACACACCAAATGGCTTCGTCCAGCGGTCATTAGCATCAGTATCAAAAGCACCAATTCTATTCATGAAGAAGAATGATGGCGTCCTATCGATATACACGGATTACTGGGCACTCAAACCGGTGACAGTCAAGAACCTCTTTGTGGCATTCTACAGTTTCTAGTATGCTTACTTCTGATGACATTCTACAAGACTCGCAATTGAATGCTGAGATGCTGATACATAGACCAAATGAAATGCCAATTGCAATGCTGAACAGAATGCAGATTACAATGCCAAATCCAATGCAGAGATTACAATGCCAAATACAATGCAGAGATCACAATGCCAAATACAATGCAGAATACAAGGCCTATGACAATGCCAAATACAATGCAGAATACAAGGCCTATGACAATGCCAAATACAATGCCTTATCTGTTTTGAAGTTACAATAGCAGGAATAGTCCCAAATAGGACCCCGACTCAGATTCAGCAATCCCAAGTTACCTTACTACGATGACAATTGACGACCACAAATTGACTTCTGAATCAACCCCGGATCAAGCCCTTCCAATCTATGCTCCCAATCAAGTCATATGAGACTAGTTGCTGGCGGAGCAACAACTTTCAAACAGTGGTATTACTATACTGGAATCTCAAACAGCCCCTACCACGAACAATTACCATCCTGGAAGTGTAGGAACGCCATACCCGAATGATGCTATGTCAGATGGGTCAAGTCATGGCAAGGACACCAACAGATAAATCGACTAGCAGACACAGAGGATGACGATAAACACACGCACTCCAATCACGGCAAAGACACCTACAAATTGATCGACAGGCCGACCCAGAGGAGAGCCAATAAGCATACGCCGCAATCCAAGATGAAATGTTCACCTAGTATACAATGGACATCCAGTTTACCCATCAATGCACCAGAGAGATGACATGTCAAATGAGCCCGATCCATGCTGAACTAGTGCAATATGGCTACCAATGTAGGTCCACACAAGATACCAAATGACAGGAACGCAGTAAATGAAACAGATCCAAAGACGATCCTGCACGACCACACTAAGGCTACCGACATGGTCCCATCGGAGATTGCTAACAACCACCAACAGTACTGAATTGTCCCAGGAATGGAATCAAGAGATGATCACTGAGATTTCACAGCGACAGATATAGCTGCCAAAGAACTTCACATAGAGAGGGTGAGAGTTACTGGGGGCAGGACAGTATGGAGTCACTGACCGAGACGGTTACGGAATGGCACACTGTAGGATCGAAAACTATCGCATAACGGCATACTGAACTGAGTTCCAAACCACTTTACCAGCGGTCGACCGAAGAACTACCAAGAAGCAAACGGATATCATACTGATGCTGCCTACCGAGATGCCAGTATCCGCATATTCCATGTAGAATGCGGCTTTCCGAGAGCAGATTCGCTCTTCTATTGCAGTGAGCATTACTACCTTCTGCAAAGCTTACATGTTACATATGGATCAATGACATCCCGCCCACCCCTGATGCAATTGGCGCATTCTATCACCCTCAAATAGTCACCAACACGTAACATGAAAACCGATGGCTATGACGATGCCAGGTGCGAAAGCTCAGGTCATTTCCCAAAGTCAACGCAAGGCGCTGTTTTACATGACGTTGAGATTCAGTGCATTCGGAAGCCTCATACAACAGTAGGTTGACAGGCAGAACAAGTCACAATGAAGCATAGCCGTTACAGTGCCGGCGAAATTGAGCCCATTGTGATACCTCATATGACAGTAAGTCAACCTGCAGAGCCAGTCACGATAGTAACTAGACTGTGAGCAATACGGTAGACAAGCCGAAGCTACAGGAAGATTGTCTAAAATGAATTACGTGTCACATTGGAGAGATCACAGTACCAATCACGAATCACCAATGAATCTCAATATCAATTCGAAGATCCAAGATCCACCCTTAGCATCATATGATTGCAATCAACAATTGATATGGAGTCTCCGATGGAGTGACAAATATTCAAACAGTGGGAGATTGCCATGTCAGATCAGTCAAGTCTCGCCGGCAAGTCAAAGGCCAACCTAGAGGCAGCCTACCGAGACATGTACAGACAAGTCAAAAGCCCACCTTCAAGTTCTGCTAACAAGCCTTTAGCCCACCGGAGGGAGTCAACTGAGACACACACAGACAAGTCTACCATGAAGTCGCACATCAAGTCTCCCAAGATGTTGACCAAGATGCCAATGATGCCACCCGTGGAGAGCGCAACAATGACGTCCCCCAGATGGTCACCGAAGCACAATTCCAACAATGATTTCCACCTCAAGCACCATCGGCGAGTCAATGTCAAGTACTGATGACTACTGGCTGCAACGTAGTCAGTACCAGCGGAATCGCTGCAGAGAGATCAGACAGTGCGAGTACACTTGAACTTGGTAAGTATAACCATCCTAGAGAAACTGATGTGATAGGTGTCTACAAATGAGACTACATGCCATCGACATACCCCATTGACAGCCACAACTGATACTGGCAGAATACTCTCCCCAAGATGGTAAGTCATTCCGAAAGCTCTACCTCCTGCACGAATTCAGACAATCACCCATGCCGAATTACACGAGGCTTGAGTGCAGTACTGGATGGCAGGTCAGATGCTGTATAAGTTCCGGAGTGGAGATAAACAGGAATTGAGGTCCGGGACTCAGGTGTGGAGGAATTGAGTTAATCGAGTTTTGGAACGCAGGACTGCAGGAATGTTATCAATTGGGCATGCCTTTCTTTTGAATTTTTTCTCTTCTCATCTCTTCTCATCTCTTCTCTTCGACATACTTCATTACTTGTTTGGATCTCGGTACTGTACAAATGTCATCGGCATGGTGTTGACAACCTCCGGATTACAGCCAAGTGTAGGTGGAGTTTCCACTTGCACCAGATCCGCCAAAAGTTCACACTGAGCGGTATGAATTGGTTGTGCGACTTCTCAGTCTGTTCTATTGCGTACATAGGATGATTGTTTCATTCCTTGCTTCCCTTTTCTTCTTTTCACTTTTCGATACTACATTACTTCTTTGGATCCTGGCCGGGTACAAATGCTGTTGGCATGGGTAATTACCACTTCCAGAATACCGCCAAGTGGAGGTGGAGTTTACCCATGCACTGATTCCAGCGAAAGGCCACCATACGGTTCCAATCAGTAGCAGGACTTTTGAGTTGTAAGAGTACCTACACCATCTAATTGTATATTGCTTCCTTCCTTCCTTCTTCACTTAGCCTGGCTTTTGCAGCACAGGAGGTCTGCACTGAAAGAGGGGAATGACAGAATGGCAGCATGTTACATGGGCCGGGTAACGGCCGTTCTTTACAGTCTGCTTTCCATGAGCCTCTGATCTCTAGTGATAATCATACCTATACATCTACATCTTCAATCACTTGCATCCACGTTTGCGACCAGATTCCTATAATTGCCATATGTATATCTATCAGGCCGAACTCTTGTATACATGCCCTTCCTGGTGCCTATTCAATTAGTGGGTAGCTTCCGTTGCATTCCTTCTCCACTCTATGTTCACTAATACCTTTGCCGGCGGGTCTTTGGATTTCTGCCTACGGGACAGTACACAGTCTGAAACCAGGTAACTCGTTGTTGTCTGGCTTATTTGCTGCATTGCCTTCATAGTTCTTCCGTCCAGCTGCTTCAGGTCCTTCAGAAATTCACCTAGCTCCTTCCTTCTCCCTTTGTATTCCTCCACCAGTCTTAACTGAACACGTTGTTCATATGCTCTCTCACCCCTCTTTTGTTCTGGTTGTCATTCCACCTGTATTTCCGATAAGTTTGGTTGAATTGTTTCCTCTTGCGCGGCCTTCACATTTGACTTAGGCTCCCCTTCCCCTCCCAGCTGCCATGCAAGGCCGTGAGGACCACCATTCAGTCTATCTGGAATATGTTTGACATCGAAATTGAATGGTCATATCAATGTGATCCAGTGGGTAACTGGTGGTCTTGGCAGGTCATTGGCTGGCAAGTGTAGTTGATGCACAAATGTGTTAGCATCTGTCTCCATGAGGAAGCTGACCACGTATACATAGTTGCAGAACGTCATAAGTGCCATCATCAGCCCATGTTACTTATGTTTTCTCGGGTCATATCACTTCTTGGCTGTGCACCAGAGCCCACCTGCTTTGCGACACAGGTGCGTGTTCTTATTTTTGTCATCTTGCGGCAAGATTGCCCTCCACCCCTCCAAACTGAGATCAACTCCCATGACTATTTGCTCATGATCATCACTAATGTGTAGTCTCTTCAACGCAGGAGCATTACCAAGAGCCTCCTTCAAGATTCACTTAGCTTGCTTTCCTCAGTCTCTGATTGAAACTCTACATCCTTCTGCAAGATTTGAAACAGGGGAGGGGGCCTACAACAATTCGATACTTGGATATCCATCCTCAATAGTATATGCACAACCTTCAAAGTGGCCTGTACTCTGTACGGTTCTCACGCCAGGGCCAAATGCACACCTCGCTAACCTTTGATGCTTGCTGCCACCTTCCTGCTTCACCACAGTCAAACTTGACAATTCTTACCCCATTCCAGCAGCAGTCAGATTTCTCTCCAGAAAGTGTGGCTCCAGATCTCTCCACATTGGCAAGTATGTTATCATGGTTTTGGAGGTGTTGCATAACAAACCGTTGAACTCCAGGCAGCATTTCCACTTCGGCTTCTCCATACGGACTCATTGCCCCATTTACCTCCCACATTATTGACGAATATTTCTGCAACTGAACGCACCTGTGCGTTGTGACATTTTCCAGATACTCTGACATATGCTGATACCAAATTGGTAGCTCCCTGTACCAGTCTGGTCGGCCAGTACATGCCTTGCATATTCTGGAAGGCCATATAGTCCTGGCTATCCTCACACTACATGTTTTGGTTGTACCCAGAGTCAAAGTCAATCAGTGAAGAAATGGGCAGTCCAGCGAAGGCTTTGGGAAACTCTTTGACGTTATGTGGTATCCAGCCATCATCCAGTGTATGCCAATTTGTGCTCATGGCATACATGATGAGGCAATACTTCTCATTCTTCGTTGGAATAAAGAAGTGAGCATTCCTGTACGGGCCATAAACTGCCTGGAATAGGACCTGCTGAATACTCTGTTCTATTATCTCATTGTCCATAGGAATGATGTTCTTTGGTAGGTGGAACACACCATCCTTCCAGACCTTGTGACTGGATTCCAGAAATATACAACGCAGGGGCTCAATCTTCTCACTGATCATTCGCAGTTCCTTCCATGTCCATCAGAGGGCATACTTTCTATTCAATTCCATACCAATGCGGGCATCCTTCCCAATTGGACATATTATGCTGCCTATCCGCAATTTAATTACTCTCTCTGAGGTCAACATTCTTCCTCTTTCTCCGTACGAGTCCTTGGGGATGAACAACTTCTCCCAAGGGCCTTGTATTGGGATGGCCTCGCTGATAGTTCTTCCTCTCCAGTCGAGTCTGGCATCTGGTATACTTCCACCTGACATGGGAAGGGGCTTCACTTTCTTGGTAATGTATTTGTAATGGGTGCGCACCCAGGTGACGTGGGGGCTTGGGTCGGTGTGGCACGTTGCCGAGTCAAAGTACGAGGACAAGTGTCATATTTGACTAAGTTCCAGCAAAATGCTATTTTTACAAACCCACACAAAAGTCGTGGATTCTCTCCCTGTTACCCTCCCTTCCATCATGAGAGCCTCCTCTCCCATTGACTACTCTTCTGCTACCATCCTCCTACCCAACTCTCTGACTACCAGTACTTCCTCCTCTTTCAACTCATCCTCCTGATTCATGGGTCTTGCCATTAGCGTCCTCACCGCATTGATTCGCCCCCCTTTTTGACTCACTGATTTCCTCTTTCCTTGAATGTTTACTGCTCTTCTCCATTGTATTATACTTCCACTTTCCCCGCAAGTGCCCTGGTCTGATCAACCAACTCCTCCTCTTTTCGTTTTCCACTATTCGAGCCCTTCTTATTCCCATCTCCCTTACCAGAACTCTCCAACCTCTTTCCATTACAGTGCTGGGCCCTATCCTTCCAAGTTACCCATACTTTAACTAGGTGTATATGCTTCCTGAGCTGCTGGTTGATCTATCCCACCTGTCTCCTGGAGAGGTAACAACAAATGTCACCTGCTCTGACCCATTAATGGCACAGATGGTGATCTCGCAACTGCCATCGTCCATATTCCTCACACAGTATTGTGCGTATGATTTCCAGGGTTGGCCTGACATTACCTGTTCCGATCTGGTTTTTGCTAGAACAATAAGTATAGTAATTTTGATACCAAGTACGTTGATGAGCGCAGACTCTGTCACCTTTGTCAAATCAGACTGATTGCCATCTGCAGTGATCATCTTCCATGACTGGAAAAAGTTATTCTGTTCCCGGTAATCTACAATAGGCCATTTGGCCTACAGTAATCCTCTGTAACTCCCGTAACACCAAATAACACAAAATAACATCAACTATCCCAGAGCCATTACTTGTAACCCCTCATAATTCACCTGTAATTTACTGAGACCACTACAGTAGTATTTCTGTAATTCCATTGTAGCGCAGGTATATATTGCAATTCATGAAATGTAGTATATATTTAGCACAATTACTCCTGTATTTGCTACTAGAACATTCGCATTTGCATCTTTGACATGGACAATTCTCACTCTGACATGATCTTATCACTCTGACATGTTTGCTCAGAAAACTCTGACAAGTGCACTCTTACAACTCTGACATACTGACGCTCAAGACTCTAACAAGCTCACTCCCACAACTCTGACATGCTCATTCTCACAACTCTGACAAGCTCACTCCTACAACTCTGACATGTTTACTTCCAGCACTGATATGCTTGCTCCAACAACTCTGACATGCTCACTCTGACCTCTGACAATCTGTCTTCGCTGGTATCAGTGTAACTGGACTTGCTGCAAGTTAGCTGGTAGTGGTGGAAGTGGCTTGGCTGGTAGCAGAGAATCTGGACTCACTATGAGTGCGCAAGAAGGTTTGGATCTGGCTTCACTGGGAGCAAGCTGCTAGGGGTGAAACTGGCTCCGGTGAGAGCAACCTGGTAGGGGAGCAACTGGCTTTGCAGAGAGGGGTGGAACTGGCTTCGCAGGTAGGGGCAGAACTGGCTTCGCTGGTTGGGGTGGAACTGACTTCCCTGGTAGCAGTGAGTCTGGATGCGCTGGAAGCAGGCAAGAAGCAGTGGATCTGGCTTGAGTGGGAGTAACCTGGTAGGGGTGCAACTGGCTAGGCTGGAAGGGGTGGAACAGGCTTCGGTGGTAGAGTTGTAACTGGCTTCGCTGGTTGGGATGGATCCGGCTTCGCTGGTAGGGGTGGAACTGGCCTTGCTGGTCGGGGTAGAATTGGCTTCACTGTCCTGGTTGATTTGGACTAGTTGGATGTACACTGGAAGGGCTGGATGTGCCTTCACTGGTAGCAGAGATGCTGGATTCACTATGAGCTGGCAAGAAGCTTTGGATCTGGCTTCGCTCCAACAACTCTGACATGGTTGGTCTCACTGTTCTGATGTGCTCACTGTTCCCTCTCTAACAGTCTGGCTTTGCTTGGAGGAAGCTGGTAGCGGTGGATCTGGCTTTGCTGGGAGGGGTGAAACTGGCTTTGCTGTTGGCAGTGGATCTGGCTCCGCTGGGAGCAAGCTGATAGCAGTAGATCTGGTTTCGCTGGTAGGGGTGAAACTGGCTTCGCTAGTAGCAGTGGATCTGGACTCGTTGGAAGAATGCTGGTTGGGCTGAATGTGTGTTTGCTGGTAGTAGAGAATCTGGATTCAAGATGAACTGGTGACAAGCTTTGGATCTGGTTTCGCTCTCACAACTCCGACATGCTTTGTCTCAGTCCTCTGACAAGCTTACTCTTCCCTCTTGGACAATATGGCTTTGCTGTGAGCAAGCTGGTTGCGGTGGTTCTGACTCCGCTGGTACAGGTGAAACTGGCATCATTGGTAGCTGTGGGTCTTGCATTACTGCGAGCAAGCTGGTAGCAGTAGATTTGGCTACACTGGTAGCAGAGAATCTGGATTTGCTATGAGCTGGAAAGATGCTTTGGATGTGGCTTCACTTCCACAACTCTGACATGCTTGGTCTCACGGCTCTGACATGCTCCAACAAAGTTGGTAAGTGTGGATTTCACTTCGCTTGTCTCTGTTGATCTGGCTTCAAATCCAGTAGTGGATTTGGCTTCTCATCTGGCAGTGGATCTGGCTCCACTGCGAGTTGGCAGGGGTGTATTATATACAGCTCATGGAGGAATAATCTACAAGTACAATACCTAATGGTGGTGTTGATGATGGTGGTGATGGTAATGGTGGTGATTATGACAGCAGTAATGGTGATGGTGGTGATGGTTATTGCAGTGATAATGATGGTGGTGACGGTGGTGATGGCGGTGATGGTGGTGGTGATGGTGGTAAAGGCGGTTGTGATCATAGTGATGGTGGTGGTGATGGTGGTGATGGTGGTGATGGGAGTGATTCAAAAAAAGGGGGTGATGAAAGGGTATATAGCATGAGAAATATATTGCATTCTGCAAAGTGTTATCACATACCGTAATATATGGTCTCCCATAACCCTCCTAAAATGGTACAAATATCCAGTAAGGTACTCTAATCTGGGGTAGGCAACTATGATTTAGTGGTAATGGCCATAGTAGATCTTGGTTACCTTAGCACAGAAGCTTTTCCTGTTGCATTTGGCACGTTTCCACCTGATGTTCAACTCGATGATGACCTCTTCACTCATCGCACTGACCTCAGATCCACTATGGATGAGCATGGGAGGTTTATGCCTATGCATCTTTCTGAGGTGAGTTGAAGAGGCCCTGGGGTACCAGGATTCGGTACATCCAATGTCCTCTTACAGGCCGGAGAAGGCCGAAATGTATGTGATTCTGATGTTGTTTGGTATGGCTGGGCTGCTGGAAGCAACTTATTTGTGTTTGAAAACTGATACCATTTTAGCCTTTGGTAGCAGTCGAGAGATTAATTCACTGGTTTCTCTCTCCTGACAGGCTAGGATAGTATAATCAAGTGGGCCCCTGTTAAGGACTCCATAGTTTTCAGTATCATGGGGTGGTGCTTTCTTTGGTGGTGCTTTCTGTTGTGGTGCTTTCTTTTGTGGTGCTTTCTGTTGTGGTACTTTCTTTTGTGGTGCTTTCTTTTGTGGTGCTTTCTTTCATGGTGCTTTGGAGCCTTTGGAGTCATTGGGGTTGTGTTTTCAGTTAGGTCTGGTCTGGCCAGTCATTTGCTGAATGCCACCGCTTTGCTGATAGTTCACTTTTCCTGATTACTATCACTTGTTGAAACCTCCAGATCATCTTCCTCACTATGTGCCGCCTTATCATCACCCCTTGTCACCTGGTCCATCCTCTTCCTTCTCTTGCCCATGATGGCATATCCTGTCTATGTACATACAACTGGCAATCATTGTTCTCTATCTTCCTCATCAAGATGCACATCTCTCTCTGCCTCCATTTCACTTTCTTTGTCTTGTTCCGCACTGCTTTCGCCTTGCCCCTCTTCTGGTTCTTCATCCTCATCGCTCAATTTCTCCATACTGACTTCCTTACCTTCTCCCTGACTTTCCTTGGCAGGAGAGCGACCACAGTAATAACGATCGGTTTCGGACAGCTGTGGAGCAATCCTCGAGTGAAACGCAGTCAGCTGAGCACTGGCCCTCTGGAAGAGCCGAAATCTTACAATGTGCTGCAGCTGAGGTGACTGTGGGGCAGCTGTAGTGGCTACACCCCCTCCCTTCTGCCATTGATGAGCAACTTCACGGGCATACTCCTGGGTTGACAAGAACCTTCTCTCCGGTTGATCTCTGGATATGTCCTCTCCCTATCCTCCTACTGGTGCTATGGTTCATTATTCGCATTCATTGAAATGGTCTATACCCATTGCCGGTCAGTGTACATGTCAGGACAGAACATGTGAATGTTTTGGAACACATCACAATAGATAAAGGGTTCTAAATCGTTTGGTCAATACTGCTGGTGATTGTGTCCCAGTCAGTTGTAAGTGGATTTCCTGGGTGCAATTGGAGGTGGGAAGGTCATTGGTGTGTACAGATGTGGATGGTAATCTTTGGTGGTGTATGCCATGGCAAACTAGTAGCCTCCATATCTGGGCTCATTTGCTTGGCTCATCTGGACTGTCGAAGCCTCAGAGACTGTGATCATAATGTACATTGTTGTGTTGATGAGTTTTTTGGCTTTGGTGATAACCATGTCCTCCGTGGCTAGTGTCGGTGCCGGTGTCTCTTTGCTAGGGATTGCTGGAAGGTTCAAGACTACTGCCATCTGTTGTAGTGGAACTCCAGCTGGGAATTGGTAACAAAAGACTCCCTGCACTATATGTGCTTCTCCCAAATCCAGGTAATGGAACTCCAGCTGAGATTGAGTAATGAGAGACTCCTGGTGCTGTATGTGATGCATCCGGATCCAGTGGGGAGAGGACATCAGCAGATACACATTTGTCGAGCACTTGCGTTTGGAGTATGTTGGATTTGAACCTGGAGGAGTATCTGGTGACCAGTTCTCGTTTCATTGTGGCATTCGCTCTCATCTCTCTTGGGAGGGCTCTGAGTAACATTTCCTCCTGTGAGTTGTGGACCAAAGCTCCCTTTTTGATCATTATGTGGCTGATGTTGTCATGGGCAGTGACAAAGGCTGTGAGGCTGACTTTCTCACATTCCAGCTGGTCGTTGCATACTCGCTCAAAGTAGAATCTGGAATCTCTATACATAGGGCAACCTGGGTTGCAGATGGTGTCCTTCATTTCCTCTTTGAATTGCTCCCAATCCATCCTCAAATAACTTTTCATCATATTGATCGTCTACTGGATAGTGTCAGAGCTGTAGGATGGTAAGGTTTACATGAGAACTTTGGCCACCAGGACAGTCCCAGCGCGAAATAAGAGGCATTCGTACCCTTCGGTGAACTTGGTAACAGCCGGTGCACCGAAGACTGGGGTGCCAACTCATCCTGGGAGTGGCAGTTGGTTTGTTTCAGTAGCAATGACATGGGCGAAGAACTTGATGAACTACCTCTGGTCCTAGACATTGTTTCACAAGGTGTTAGAGTGACGGATGGTACTGGCAGAGGATCCCACATCCCTTGACAGTCTAGCACTGGAGGAACTGGTATGGCCACAGCAACTTGCAGTGGAAGAACATTGAGTGTGCTTGGTTAACACTTCGATGGGTACTGTTGTGGCGTTTTTGAGATGGTATTGTTGTTTAGGTCATGAATTGCCAGTAATTGGTAATCTGAGGTCAATCGCTAGTTTGTAAGATCTTGGAAGGGGACTTGGGTTAATTGATGCTCTGTTTGAGGTGCACTCTTCCTGATGTACATTTCCTAGCCAGGTTTTACCACCTCTTACAGTCCTCTCAGTTAGGTTCCTGCCATGTCTTCTATCTTTTGGATTCTATTCCTTCCGACTTCTTCCTTTACGACTAGTACTATTCTCAGTAGCATTCTTCCTAATCATAGCAGCATCGTTGGTTTCTATTATCAGTGTTTAATAGGATAAGTGTGTTCCACAGCATGGTGCGGATGAACTTTTTTTCTCTTATGTTTTGTTGTTCTGGTATAGAGTCAGAGCTCTTTTTGTTTGTGACATCAATGTACCAAGATTACCACATCTGGTATTCCAATCTGACATTATTAGCACCATCCATTTGTTGCTTCTCTCCATATATATCGATAATACCTAGTGGGGGACTTTCCCACCATTGCGTACTCAGCATTCTGAACCAGAATTTGAATTTGGGCGGCATTTGTGGTGAAACAATGGAGCTGGGAGGCCAAGAGCCCATAATCAACACTGCAACACACCTCGTGGCATCCCAAAGGAATTCATGAGAAAGATCTGTTCGGACTCGAGTAGTGTAGGAAGCAGGTGAAATGATGTGATACTACCCAGCAATGAGGAACAATGCGATCACATGGATCTCCCAAATCTTGGAAACAGCAAGTGAGACTACAAGATGCCAAAGATAGAGAATGTATTTTATTGCATGATAGGATGATGCCGATCTACCCTGGGGTCTTCTGGACATATATTCCCTGTCGCTTAGTCAGTCTCCGTTACCCCAGTATCTCCACTGGCTCACCTTACACAGTCAACCTCCATCATCACTGTATCTCCATGAACCCACTGTCGCTCTGTCCTCTGCCAAGTCGAGCAATGGTGGTGTTGAGAAATGGATTTTCCTGCCACACCACTAAGGCCAATTATGTGAACCAGCAGGAGTCCTGCATGGAGTTGAGTCAGATGGTGATGTGTGGAAGAACATAATAATCCTTGTTGGTTATGGTATTTACTGCACGATATTCTATGCACATATGCAGCATCCCATCACGTTTTGGCATGATTCACACTGGTGAGCCGAAATTGCTTTGTGTGGGCTGAATTCAACTGCAGCTCAATGTCTTGTCTATCCGACTCAGCAGCTCTTCTTGTTCCAGAGGAGAGATGCACTATACAAAGCAGAATGGTATTTTGCCATTCAGGTCGATCTCAATTCCGAAATTGGCCTTGCTTCCATTTAGTGAATTTGGGTATGTTGGTGTGCTGAAGATGCCCTGCAATTCGGTCAGCATCACTCGAAGCTCACCCGGAGGTTTGTTTGTCAGATAAGTGTTGCCATCACTGTGGTGGTACAATACAATCAAGAAGGGCTGTTTCGACATGTGGACAGATATATTGTTACACTTTCCCTTCCATATGATTTAGATGCAGATAGATTTCACCTGCTCCACTATACCTTCATCGATATCCAAGGGGCATAGGCCAGGTATGTAGTGTATTCTGCCTTCCCGTCTTTCCTCCCGGTGGTGGCCAGCTATTGATATTTCTTCATCGTCATGTTTCATTTGATATCGGCAGTGTATGTCACGCATCTATGATTTGCCTAGTAAGATATCAAAGCCCCTGACGTAGTTGAAAGTAAATTCTGCCTCATAGTCATATGACATACCAAGTCATAGTTTCAATTTGACTCATTGGTGAATCTCTATGCCATCCTCTGCGTTGACATTGGCCATCTTCACAATTAACCATCCTGTGTCCATTTCACTCAGAACAGCCCCTTCGCAATTCAGTCCATGAAGGAACTTCCGACCCATATAGTTCACCAACACACCACCGTCCTTGACTACTCATTCCACTTTGCTGCTGCACGATTCACCAGTTGTTAGGTATTGTGTTTTTTCTTTTAACCTCTGTAGATCGACCACTGAGTCATCTAGTTTACTAACTTTCAAGTGGAGGCAAAGGGTCAAAATCTAGAATTGACTATCTGGCACCAATTTGCCACCTGTTTTTGATAATGCCACATATGATGCTGTTTTTATGGCATGTACAGCCACAGCTATTGACCTCCTTTGCCTGTTCTTGCCTTGGAGTCCAAGTGTGAAAGACTCTACAACTCACACTCCACATCATTGTCCGTCTCCTGCTGAGCCAATTCCTCCTCAGCAAGCTGTCCAGTTTCTTTTCGACTGTTTGGTGCACCTCCATTTTTCATGTCATTAGGTCTGCGTCCAGACTTGGCATTTGGGGCATCTTTGCCGGCCAAAGTTTGTTCAGGTAGCATCTAAATCAAGTTGCAGTTTGGGCAATTGCAAGACATATGGCCAACCTGCCTACAGTTGTGGCAGGTGAAACTGTCATCTTTGGCCATGCCAGCTGTGCCAGTTGTACCATGTTTCTTGGAGTTCATCTTCCTACTTGAAGCATTTGTAGTTGTGTAAGTGTTTACACTGAAGCCACTTCCCAGTTGAGACTTGTTGAGAGGTGTGTTCAACACAGTGAGCTGCTCCCTGTACTTCACGAGGGTAGCAGTCCTATTATGCATGCCAATATACCGGACCAAGATCTAATAAACTCCTTGGTTGCTGTGTTTGATTTTCTACCCATAACTGTCAGCTAATATTTCGGCTGGCATTGGCAGTTTGGGTCCAACTTCGACCTGCCGCGACCGAAATGCTTGTTGAACTCAGGCATGAGTTTTCCCTCCATTAGGCTCAGTTAGTGTTAGAAACGGGTATGGGTAACGCGCCAGCGGTCCGGGTTAGGACCGTAAATACTGGTCGGTTTGGTTCCAGTCTCGTGCATAAACCCGACCAGCTGACTCTTGGTGTGCCAAACCCGGACCCGTACCCCTCAACCCGCGGGTTTTGCGGAGGTTGGCCAGACCCATCGGTTCCAATCTCCGGTTCTGTGTTTCGGGTTTCACATGTATGGTCGCATTCAGATATGCTACTGTTAGTCGTCAAGTCTCAACATTGGTATGTTACCGCTTATTATCAATGTTTTGGCCGCCTTAATGGGCAAAACGAACGGACTGCCAAGCCTTACCACATCCTGAAAATGAGCGTCAACTGAGCATCAACAATTTTTAGACTTGCATCTTCGGTAATATGAGTGGCGCTTGATCTCAAGCATCCATAAACAACGATATGGCAGCCTTTCTAGGCAGATATGTACAGGAAATTTCCGCCACATCCTCTGGGACAGTAACAACATATTTCATTTACAGAGCTACCCCTAAGTATTCTTGAGCCTGTTAGTGTATAAAAACTGTCAAAACGATGTATATAGACCATAACGGCCACATCACGCAGTGATTCACCATTATGGGAGGCCAACAATTGTTGACACTCCATTGATGCTCATTTTCAACATGGGGCAGGGTGCGTTTCACTTTCTCTTTTGCCTATCAAGGCAGCCAATACTCCGTTTATGACTATATACAACCTGTTGCCCTTCAGATTACCCAAGATACATGACCAACAATCCTTGACGCTCCGTTGACGCCCATTTTCATGATGGGGCATGCATCAGAAACGACCCTAATTTCCGTCTGAAACACCCAGGTGTTCCGGATGGCTCTGACGGCTCCGACGGAACCTCGTATGCTCTGACGGAGAATTACACGCTACCCTTCGCCCAGGCGACGGGTCGCATTGCATACGTACCTCCTTTACTTTGTGGTGTCGTATACGCATCATCAGAACGACACGTGTGTTACACTCTTCGCAGGGGCTGCAGTTACGCTGAAGCCGTTTACACAACGCCTGGCGATCGACGACAAGCCTGGGAGCACCTCGAATCACAGTCATGTATTCAGTTTGTATTCTCATCTATGTATCTATGTATCTATATAGCTACCCATCTACACATGCTATATCTGGACTGGCTGCGGTCTGCCGAATATATACTCCCCGTCACCCTGTCCACCTCCGTT
>Ga0307512_10000049_pt1 | contig 128323 bp, 142 predicted proteins | sample 14_EM_MG_FD_200267 | JGI IMG/M metagenome (GOLD analysis project Ga0307512, IMG submission 200267) | Populus trichocarpa ectomycorrhiza microbial communities from riparian zone in the Pacific Northwest, United States - 14_EM | ecosystem: Host-associated > Plants > Roots > Unclassified... | reverse complement strand
TAGCAATCAATTACAAGCGCCAACGCCCGCCTCGAGGCAGAACTGGCAACACTGAAAGCAGCGCATGAAGAAGCGGTGGGGAAACTCGTGTATTCCTCTCCCCACCCCTTCATCTCTTCATGCTGATTGCATAGGAACCCGCAAACGAAGGGAGAGGACACGGTTAGGAGGCACATTCACCTGCTACATGAGTACAATGAGGTTAGAGATGTGGCGACGGGGTTGATGGGGTTGGTTGCGGAGAATAGAGGTGTTACGGTACGTGCGAGGGTTGAGTACAGTGGGCTACGCTGACGGGACACAGGTAGGGGTGGTTATGAGAGGTATGTGATACACGGAAGGAAATTTATGCGGTCAAAAAGTACTGGCGCTCGATTTGACGAAACTACATACAAACATCCGCCAGTATCTTTTGACTGCCTAATAAAGGAGGGATGGAGGGAGGTGGCTGACGGTGAAGGATAGAACACGGAGTTGGAGAGGGGGATGAATAAGGGTCTATACGAGGGGACACAGGGCATAGAGTTTGGGGAACGAACACCGGTAAGTATGTCACATGGTTTTCTTTTCGTGGGTGTCTAACTACAATGCTACAGAAGCGTGGGGAAGGATTATCGAGGAACTAGGAATGTCTACAAATGAGGTCTTGATAGACAATCAAGACAGCCGCGTCTGGCTCGCAAGATACTGCTTCAATACGAGTCCGTATCGCCACTATAATGCATCCTCAAACTACAAATGTGGTTGCTCATAGTCTCGGTATCACCAGCTTCCGAGTCACACTTCTCAAACTGAAATCGCGGTTACTCATAGCCCCGGTGTCACCAGCTTCCGAGTCACACTTCTCAAACTGAAATCGCGGTTACTCATAGCCCCGGTGTCACCAGCTTCCGAGTCACACTTCTCAAACTGCAAACGTGGTATTACTAGCTTCCAATGGCGGATGGATAGTTATTCCGACTCCGATGACTCCACGGACAGTTTGGCGTAAATCAGGTATGTGGATGCATGCAACGTCGGTCTCTTCTAAGGGCGGCCCGGCCAAGCTCATGACACGTCCGAGATGTTATCATTGCAGTGTAAGTGTGACGGCATGAGACGGGCATGCTTACACCTAGTGCAACTGTGTGCTACCTTGATGCAGTGTGTATACGCGGTTTCGGCGGTTTGGGCGGGCGTGAAAAATCGGAGGGGATGGGGCCTAGTGAAGGGAGATGGCATGGAATGTAGTGATAAAAAATTCCCATCAAGAACAAAGTATCACAGTCACTGTTTCTATCACTTCTTGCCATGGCATCCTAAAGTACCACTGCATAATACAAGCCAGCAAGCATCCAAACTTGCTCTGGATCACGCAAAAGCACTCGTCCAAATGTTGGGGCCACTCCAATATGGGGACTCTTACTCACAACTCCCTGAAGAAACGCACGTATGATACACGCCCCACTTCCTCTCGCGCGCGCAAACAACCCCTGGATCGTTTCTCCGTACATTCTCCCAGGCCTACTCCCCACAACCCAACATCACTTCTCACCCCCATCTCGATACCGCGAACACCTCCCGCAACAAGTCAACATCCACAGACACCCGGCCCCCAAAACACGCGCAACATCAGCCCACGCGCCCTGTACGCGCCGTCGTATCCTGCCCTTCTTACTTCGCTGGGGTCGCGGGGGTCGTCGGGGGCGAGCATTTGGCGGCGGGGAGGTATAGAAATAGCGCCACCACGTTGGGTCCGATCTTGGGTCTGGTGGTGAATGGGAAGGTGGGTAGGAGGTATGTACTGGCGGCGGCGGTATTGGAGGAGTGCTAGGCCGAGGTGCTCGTATACATCCAAGCTCGACTCGGCTCTGGCATGCAGAGGCTACCGAGACGAAGGATGAGGAGGAGGTAGTGGGGGATAGGGGTGGTGGCTGCGATTCGACTCGACTCGATGATGGGTTCTTCGTAGTAGTGCTTGAAACAGCGCTCTCCCCTACCTCCGCCGCGGTGGCTATAGGACTTGCAACACCATCGCCGCTGCATGCCACCTCGTCTCTACCCTTTCCCTCTGCACCCTCCAAAATACTTCCCGCAGGAGTAGTAACAGCGCTGCTCAGCACCGTCCATGGGGTCGGAAAGATCTCTAGCACCGGTGACTTATCGGTGACTGGTGTTGGTGGTGCACTGGTGGTGGTGACGGAGACGATGCTGGTCGTGATAAAAAGTTCCGTCATCGCCGGAGGGGTGTGAGGATGTCATATGGGTCACTCGTTGTTGGCTTTCGTAGGCTTCGTGGGTGCGATGTGGGGGCATCGGAGAGGAGCAGCGAGGTCGGCGGTGGTGGTTCGGTGGTTGGTGGTTGAGCTTGGTGACAAACGTAACCTTATTTCGTCGTTGTCGGGTGGGGCGCGGCCCGGCGGGCTGCAATTGGTCTGGTCTCACCATCACGCTAATCCGCTCGCAGCTGATAGATATAGATAGAGCTCCGAGACAACGGAATTGACCACTCGTTACAAAAATTCACGTTCGCGACCAATCCATATAACCCAGAAACTCAAGTTTCATTCCAACGCCAGACCGTTATGATAACCTTAGAGCCGAAGAAATGACTTTTGGTTTGTTCCGTGCTAGCACATTCCCGTATCACATACACTTCGCAGAAGTCTCATTTTACAATGTACCTGCAAAAATGCACACCAACACCAAGAAAGAAGTGCACAGTAGCCTAAGAACCTCCTCCTCGCTCTCTCTCCAATCACTCAGCAGAAGGCTCCTAATCTCTGCGGTTTCCACGGAAGCGGCGTGCGCCCTGGTCTTGCTGCTGGGAAACAGCGACAATGGTGACGGGGATCGAGTCGAACTGTACAACCAACCGACATCAGTCATCACTGGTAACGGGTAGTAGACGAAGAGGAAAACATACTCCGAGGCTCTTCAACATGTCCTTGGTGTCGGCATCAACATCGAGGGTACCAGATTCCGAGTTGTTGGCGTAGTCGAGAGCGGAGATATCAGGGACGTACTGATCCTTGCGCTCACGCTCCTCTTCTTGAAGCTTGAAGGAGATACCACGGACGGGTCCACGCTGGATACGCTTCATCAAGTGAGTGGTGTAACCGGCGATCTACCAACATCCATATCAGCGATTGCCCCTCCCACCACAGCATTTGCACCTAGAAAGGTTCAATACAAAGCACCGACCTTGTTCCTCAGCCTCTTGGAGGCAATGATGGCAATCTCATCACAGATCCTCTTGTTGGTCTCGAAGTCGAGAGTGAGCTTAGGGTAGTACCGCTCAATGATGACCTTGGCGGACTTCTTAACGGTCTTGGTTCTAACTGTTTGTCCGGAAAACACCGCGTTATTAGCCTTCTACCCTCGAAAGAGGGGAGACCCGTGGTGGTGATTTGCGAGTCGTGTAGGACGTACCGCGGCCCATTTTTGCAGAGGTTGAGGAGTTGTCGTGAAAAGAGGTGGAGTTGGCGTTAGGTACCGAAAGTTGGGCGTGCTGGTGCTGCTGGTGGTTGTCGTTTCGTCGTTATCACTGGAATTGTTGTCGGATCTGTTCGTCGTGGGCTTTACAACAAGTAACCCTAAGGCATTGGGACTGCTGTGGTTGGTTCTATTTTTGGTAAGAAATAATTACCCGGACAACCCAAGCCGCATTCCAGGGTCGAGGAATCTTAATCAATGGATGCGAGATGGACTATGGTTTTGGTGGAGTGCAGCATGCTGTTCACTTTGTGGTTATCCGTAGAACCCTTTCTAAAACCTCGGCTCCCAAAGCCCTTTTGGATCTGGCGAAGCTCTTTCTGTAACCCACCAAAATCAAGCCGCACACAAAGAAACCTGGGTGAGCTAACGCCGGGTAACAAACCCCATCGCTTGACTGTCTAGGGCAAACCCGCACTTTTCAGCCGCGCTGCGATCGCACAACATTCCACACACAGGCTAGCCGGACCATCACAATCTCCATTGCAAACGCTAAACGACCCCGACAACCCCACGACACCACATACGACGTTACCTATCGAGAAAACGTCGCTGCCATGCCGGTATATATCACATCTCTCGATTTCCACGGAGGAATAAGTTACTGATGATCGTGTACAGTCCCAAAAGTCTTTCCGCACCAAGGTGAAGCTTGCCAAAGCTCAGAAGCAGAACCGCCCCATCCCCCAGTGGATCCGCCTGAGGACCGGTAACACTATCCGGTATGCTCCAGCCACTACCACCTGACGACGAAAACGAATGGCTAACACGGACATCACAGCTACAATGCCAAGAGGAGGCATTGGCGCAAGACCCGTCTCGGCATCTAAACGGATCGCCCCCTCTCCCTCCTTCAATCCAACAACGTCATACTTTCTGTCAACATCCAAACGAACCGGGTTACAAAATAGGAGCTTGGAGTTATTGTTTTTGATGGCGTTGGAAGAGAAGGAGGGGACTTAAAATGGTGAATCTGGAAAGGGACCAATAAATCAGGCTTCTTTCTAAAGGCTTTTTATTTCTTCTGCTACTGGTTTTTGATTACGAATATGGCGAAATGGGTAAACTTTTTTTCAGCGGCAGACAACGGATCCTGCGAGTGAAGAGGGCGCGAAATTCGTGATACAATAGGAATGGATAGGGGATGAAGTGTGGCTTTAGTTGCTGCTTCGCTAGCGAAATGGTGGATATGTGTATGTTCGGTTCGATTGGCGATTTCACCAGTTCGCGAACTTCCGTCGACGGCACGCGATATCTTTGTCCAATTCATGGATCGCGACTTCTATGGAATTACAGGTAGCTACTCACAACGCTAAATCACATCAAAAGCCTCTCCCACGACATAAGCACCGAGTTCTATGACTAAGTCAGGATGTCTTAACAGTCAACCCTTGAAACTACCAATGTGATTTTGCTTCTTCAGGATGGGCCGGGTGCTACATGATGAATTTGCTATTCTCCTGCCAGGTTTCAATCCCTAACCAAACGTATCGTCTTCCAGTTCGCACACAGGCTTTTCCATTGATAATTACTGTAAGCTGGCTCAAATCCGCGAATTGGAATGTTCTGTTCATGCAGGTCAGAACAGTCAGGTTGGTTCTCTAGACGATGCGTAAATTGGATCCAATTGAATGCCTTATCAACTTTTGTGATCACGAATCAACATTAAACTTAGCACCCTTATAATATTTAGTCTTGCTAGGCTAAAGAATTCCAGCCAGCTCTCCAATAATAGGCGTCTAAAGTCCTTCATAGTTGGTCAATTTCCATAGCAGTGTGTAAACTACAGTCGCTAACTTAAGCAAGACGTATGGGGATGCCCACCTACCCTCCGTTAAATCCTCCAATTCCCCAATTCCCCAATTCCCTCCTCCCCACAACCCTCTCTACTACTCTATCATCTCCAAGATCCAGATCGTCCATATCCAGATGTCGCCTAGTACTCCACACCATTTCCAAGTGAAACAGTAGTTCTGACGCATTAAGTAATAGGTCCAGTTTAGTCGCCGAAAATAGCGCTGCCAGATACCCTGCCTTCTTAACACCACAATCCGCTCCCTCTCGAGGCAAACAGCAGCGTTGTAGCAAGCGTGTTTATGAGGTTCATCGTATTAACATACGCTGAAAGAAAGCCCAGGAGCCAGGTAGGGGGCCGTAGGTCTTCCGGTGGATCACATCTGTCGCGTTGGTGGTGTATAAGAACATCTGTGCAGGCACTACTCCAGCTTGATAGTACACGCCAAAGAATATTCCAGCTCGGTGTTGAAGAGCACCCACAGCGCGATAAACACATTCCTAGCAAGAGAGTGGTAGATGCAAGTAGAAGCGGCACTACTGGGAGTATGAAACGGGCTGCCTGGTGTAACAGTATTGAGAACATCAATATTCCTCCAAGTGCAGCGAGGACGGGGGTGGTAGTGAGCCTGCTGGCGGGAATGAAGAGCGGTTTTAGCGGGTGAAGAAAGAAAGGGCCCAAGGGTTGTGGGATATTGACGAAGAGGTGGATACACCAGGGGTGAAGACCATGGAGGGCGAGGTTGAAGGAGTCGCTGATGTAGAGGAGATTATTAAGAGGGTTACTACTGCATTCAGGGATTGTGCTGCGATGTAGAGACATCAATCACACATACCAACAATCACTTCAGGTCCATGGAAATGTTCGTCGGGATGGATGCACGAGGGTGAGAGGGCAAATACAACCTCACCGCCAAAAGGAAGAGGTAAATGCGCTGCCACATGGTCTGAGCGAGATGAGAATATCCCACAGTTAACTAATGTTCAAGTTGGTGACATATGTGGAAGACAGCAGCGCTATGGGTAAGGGGTAGTAGTCTACTTAAGCGAGTGGTTGCAAGGTTTGAAACAAGTAGTCATCATGGATATCGCCAGTAGAGTATTTCTTGGTCTTTCTTCAAGTGATATCATGATCACTGCTAATAAGATGTCATAGGTATCCCATACTCGGCTTATTAGGGATTCATGAAAAATGGGCCCGCAAAGAAGGCAATAACTGCACACAAAATTTCTTGGCTTAGATTGTGGTGTCCAGGCGGGAGAAAACATCAGATCCGATTTGCAAGTCAACCCAAGAGCAGGATTACAATCAACTACAAAGTCTGTACACTGAAGCAACTGATGATCAGTTCCCAGCATTCACTAAATTGACGATCCGTACTGTATAATGGGAGAAGATATAAGAATATCCGTGCGACATTGTACTATACTGCCAATAATGGAACGCAAATGAGTGGAGAATAGTCTGTCCAGCTCACCATAAATCAGAGTTCCGTGCTCGCCAGATTTGTGCCAAATCAACGTCGTCTGCGAGACTGATGATTTCTAGTCTCTCTTCTTTCTAATCATCACCGCCTGCAGCAGTTGTGCGTGGAAGAATGATATCTTGCAAACCGAAAGCATTTCAGGGAGATATTAGCGGCTAAACCTCACCATGTAATTCGGATCCGGCGTCGGAGATATTATTGGAGTAGTGTCAGTTATCAAAAGACTTACTGGAAGCCTCCGGGACACCACCGGGTCTTATGCCGACTACCAAACGCTCGTGCGCCAGTTCGAATCAGTTGGGCAGGCCGTGGAGAATGCTAGGACTCTTGTCGGGTCCCACGAGCTAATCGGGGACTCGGTGGGAGAATGCCTGCAACTATCGCGGCAGTTTCAAGAGAGTACCCAACGCTATAGAGCCAGCATTTCTACAGCGGAGGGATCGGGGAATAGGGTCAAAGATGCTTGGATGAAGGTGAAATGGGCTTATAAACGAGCCGAAGCAGTCGAGTCGCGGGACGGCTTGTAAGTCCATATGGATGCTCTAAATATTCAACTGTGTAAACACACACATTCTGGGAAGAGAAAAGTGCTGACCTTGATACCAGTCAGAGAGAAGAATCCACAGGGATCCCGGGCCGGATTTCGCGCCGATAAGTCTTGTCACCGCGTTAGATAGAATTCTTATGCCGTATGAGTTTTGTAGAGAGTGGGAGGTCAGTTGGTTCAAATATCGGAGGTTGGTCGGTAGAAACATGCTGATGCGTTGCTCTGGTAGAAATTCGATAAGGCTTTGAAGCTAGTGCTTGAAGGTCGCCCCGGATTTACCTTGGTTGATGCAGGACTTTACGAGGTCCTGAGCGAAAGCGCTCCGACAAGTCCTGACTGCTGAAGATTGAAGGAACAAAATCGTTCCGAATATGGCGCTCTCGATGAACCTGGTGATACGAAAGCCAAGAGTAGATTATTCTAACCATCAGTGTCCCCCATGCGCAAGCATATATCAAGGACGTCTCGGGAGCGAAGACCTTGAACGGGTTCGCTGGTATGCATCACCAAGTGTACATGGAACGCGACAGAGGCTAGCTTAGTTTATTAACTTACAGCGACACATGTAGGGCATGGTTCCAAGTTTCCTCTCGGACAACGTTCGAAGATCGTTTTGAGCGTAGTCATGAGGGTAACTCGGAGAGGTCGAACACCGTCGACCTCAGGTCCGTACGGCGATTGCATGTTATCGTGGACAGCATAGCGAGCAACAGAGTGGATAGCATGGATTCACACTCTACTGCAGTGATCGTGTGATTTTGTCATAGGTATATCAATGAAGACAGCCCTGGGGGTCCTTGTCTTCTCGTTCACCAAGAACTATGCCATGGCTGTGGCCATGTTTATTGTGGGTTGTGCACTGTGAATCATGCCCCCCGAGTGATATAGCGTTGTTAGAAAGATACGCAAAAGGAGTAGTCTTTTATCAACCGAATTTCTGCTGTTTGAACGGATGAGACGGTTATTTTCAGAGCAAGGTGCAGTTCACGACTAGCTTGATAAGCTTTTGGACAGAGCTCAAACAAATTCACTGCAAACGCCATATCTTGGGAGAAAAATAAGGAATACAAGACCTTCAGTGCTAATGCCATCCCCCCCCCAGTATGAACGTACTAGCGACCTTATTTTCCCCAGCCCAAGCCCGGCAGGAAAAACCCATGTAAAAGAAACCGAAACCAGACAAGAAAATCGTTGCAAGCGTTCGCGGCACATGACCGTCCCCCGCCACGTTTATGCGTAATCAAAGTTATGTAGCGGGAACAAATAAGCTATCCGTTTGAATTGGACCATCAACGACTATAGTTTGGTTAGTAATAGACAAAGACACATGCAGGGCGTTGTAATGAAGCTTACTCCTCGGCCCACTCGTTTTCACGGCGGATCTGCTCCTCCTCTTCCGGGGTGAAGTCATTCTGGATGTTAAAGGTCTTCCTGATCTCCTCCGGGGATTTGCCCTTGATCATATTTGCGACAGTCTTGCATCCAACATCGAGTAAAGGCTTGATGTCGAGATAGTTGGCCGCCTATCGATACGTTAGAATGAATACACGTGCAAAGGTCTCCAGCGAGGGGCATACCAAAATAATCTCAAAGAGCATTTCCTGGTCGACCTGCATGAACTTCTGATCCCACTCTTCGATGTCGGTCGAGCGTTTGCGGGAATCGGATTCGTCATCATTGGTAGAGGGTGAGTCACCCTTATGGTGCTCACACCACTCAATAACCTTCTTGAGGACGGCCTCGTTGACCTGAAAGTTGTACAGTATAGATTAGCAAACTGCAACCACACAGCTCACAGAGTGTATCTCACGTTAGGGATCGGGATAGCCTCTTCGACCTCTCCGACATCCTCGAGCATATTCTTGATCAGCACGGAACGTTCGGCTACCTCCTTATCTGTTCATCATCACGAAAGTATCAGCTCAGTAGCGTAAGGAGTAAGGTATCAAGGGAGATGGAGACGATGATGGCAAAACCACGTACCAACGGTAAGGGTGGTGTTGTCCGAGCTCAAAAGCTTGATTTGGGCAACCATATTTGCTAGCGACTATCGACGGAAGAGTTTTGTTGACGGTAGAAAGGTTGGTCGGAAGTGTTTGTGAGAGAGGTGGTAGTGGTGGTGGAGGTGGCGGTTGAAGGTGAGGTTGAGGATTGTGAAGGACGGGAGTTAAGAAAGGGAGATGGAGATGAATGGGGTTGAAAGGCGCGCCTACGAAGTCGTCTATATTGGGGCTCATACATCATGCTAAGAACTACATCCCAAGCAACTAGCTAGCGAGTCAAAGCAAGGAAGTGCGGGGGAGGGGCTGCAGGGCTTGACAATTGCACTCACATTCAGGTGATTTGAGGGGCCAAACAAAAAGAGAAAGAAAGCGAAGGATTTAAATTTAATTTGATACCAACGGCAGCGTGATATTCCTCCAGCTATAAAAGTGCAATAGGATTTGGTTTAGAGTTAGAAAATAAGCGCCCACCGCCAGCCTTTGATGGACGAGGTTTCTTGCGAGGGGGAGCGCCACTCCAATGCTTTTATGCAGGCAGATGTGTGTACGACATGCGCACGAAGACTGACAATCGGGACCAACCAGGGAGTCATCCTTGATTCGACTCAGGAACTTGAGGTTTCTCAGAGGCTTCTTGGTGGTAGAAGTTCTGTCGGAGTCAAGACTGGAGACTCGAAATCGTTAACTCCACCATTAACTCCACCAACCCATCACTCTTGTTACAAAGGAAATCAATTCACACTACAATAAATATCAAAAACAGTGGAGGTATAACAAGCAACCCCACAAACCCTCCATCGCGATATTTAAAAAAAGAAAACACCCATACGAAATTCAAACCTATAATCAAATCCAACTCCATCTACGCCTATTGCAAATGTATGATCCCTCCGCTACCCGTCCTAAAGCTAAAAATCCAGCACTCCCTATTCCCCTCACTCTTTAGCTGCTCGAGCAATTCCTGTACCTCGAGGACATACTTCCTGTCCTGCGCAGGTGAACTTTGTAGCAGCTTCTTCCACCCTTCCACATCCTGCAGTCCTATGAGCTTAATCTGCTCTAGGATGTCTTCCTTCACGTCCACCGCAACGATGGGGCATTTTAGATACGCGTTTGAAATTTCCGATGCAGTTCGTTGAGCTGCATCAATAATGGCCGTACGATTAGCCTTTCGGTTCTTCCGCTCAGAAGCAAGGATGCGTACATCCATATCTAGATGCTGGTCCTCCGCCACCGCACGTGGCACGAGATCCGCCGAGGAATATCTAGGGAGTCTGAGCGGGAGATGCCGTTCCGCCGCCATACTCTTCACATGACGCTCCGCAAGTTCAGTTTTCAGCCAGGAGACTAACTCTGAGTTTTTGAGCTCGATATCTTGTTTTTTAGTGCGAAGACTCTTGACTTTTAGGGTCCGTTCACCGACAATGCCTTGCTTAACCGTGACAATCCAGCTTGCTCCTTCGTTTTTGTATTGGTGAACCAGGCTTTCTTGGCCTGTAGTGTCCTTTCCGAGTTCTGCGCGGATGCCGTTGGCCCAGAGTTCCTGCAAGAGTGAGATAGCTGGGCTGTGTAGACCCGAACTGTCGAAGGTAGATACGATAACATCGCAACGGCGAGTTGCCCATGCGCTAGTACTGTAGTGATCCTCTTCAGTGGTGGCATGTTTGGAGGTGGTGGCCTTGACGACGCTGCGATTGTATTTGGCCATGGACTTAAAGAGCTGTTCCCATCCCAGGTTGCATCCAACGGCATGAGTTTCTTCTGCATGGCCGTGCATCTTGGGGCGATGTTCCTGGATCAGAGAGTCGTATCTGGAATTCGGCATTAGTAATGTTTCAACTGAGCAGATTTGGACACCACAAACCGTCCACCGGCTGCGAAAACGTCACGTTTCTTCGTGTCGTATATGCATTGAAACACAATACCTCCTCTGTAGAACTTATCGTTGTATGTCCCAAGTGGATTGACATAGACTTTTCGGTGTACACTAAACTGTCGAAGATATGCGATGACGGCACGCAGACGTTCACAAACGGGCTTTACCTTTTCTACATAAATTGTTCCTTCAAATATCTCTTGAAGCTGTTCAAATGCCTTTTCTGGTTCATCGCGCCAATCGAAACGGGAGAGGTCATCCAATGACGTTGGCAAGATTCCCAGCTTGGACGTTGCAAGCTCGTTGCGGATTTTCCTCCAACCCCATTGACGGTGGTTCAGCTTGCTTAATATCTCCTTTGCATGAGCCCTTACAGGTGAGCTGATACGGCAAAACTCCACGACAATATCGAGTAAATCCGAATGGTTGAGGTGATAACACATCTGAGCACCTTTCAAGCTGGGGAAGGCATCGATTACTTCATCAACCACTTTAATGACCTCCGCCTCTTGTAGGGAAAGGTCCTCTGAATCGTAAGAGACAATATCGAAGTCAACTTCGCCGTGGCTTCCAGGTTGTCCGCCTCCGGAATTCTCTCTGTAAACTGTGCCAAAGGTAAAAATCTTAGGTGCAGGGGCCTTCGATTTAGCCAGGAACCGGGCATGTGGCAACGTCAAGTCATAAGGCAACTGAACCAGAGTACCATTCGGATCCATCAGCTGAACAACATCCCGGGAATAAAACTTACTCCTAGGCATTAGCAGTGATCTCGAGGTCTCAACGGCCCCGTGGCTGCGAAAGATATCGGTGAGCCGTTCCTTGACGAGACTCTGCAGCAATAAGTCGTGAGCTGTAAGGTCTTTTTTCTCCGTGTCGTATGTATGGTTCTTGTATTCCTTAGTATTCTGTGAGAACAGGGCTTGCATGACCTGGCTGTGATATGGCGTGTTGGGATCCGAAAGACTCTGCAAGGCATGTCGGATAGTTTTATCTTCTATCATAAACGGCAGTTTTCCAGAATTGAGGAGTTCGGAGCTGCTTGGGCGTTCGGCAGGGTTGTGGCATAATAGTGTTTTAATGATATTGCCTTGGACTGTCCTCTTGTCTGTCCAGAACTCAGTAGGAAAAGTGACATTGGGTTCCCTAAGTTTGCTAAGGACTTGAGCACGCTCCATGCCTGAGTTAAGAGGGTAGACCATCTCAAAGAAGATGATTCCCAGAGAGTACATCTATTTGCGTTAGTAAGAAATTCATACGGACATGAACCACCCATTGCTACTTACGTCAACTTTCTCATTATAATTCCCGGAACTCTGTCCTCTTAGTTCTGGCGCAACGTAAAGAGCTGTACCAACATTCGTAGTAAGTTCATTGTCGCCATAAGAGCTTTCTCCCGTAACTTTGTCTGTTTGACTGTCGACGATCAGGTCATTAGCCCCTTCTGAAATATTTTGGGTGGCATTGTTCATACCCTTTGTTGTCTTGCAAAGTGGCCAATCCAAAATCACCTAGTTGAGGGTCACCCGAAAGATCGATGAAGATATTCTCAGGCTTTAAGTCCCTATGGATGATCCCAAGGCCATGAATATGAGCTAACCCCTCAAGAATTTGCCGAAGAAGCTTCCAGCATTCCTCAAGATCAATTCCTTGACGAATACGATCCCGCAGTGTCTAAAATATATGTTAGACAAGCATAAAAATCCTTGATAAAACGGGAACCGACCAAACGCTCGGCAAGTGACATCTGAATATAAAGCGTGACCTTGCCCCTTCTCCTCTCAGCGCTCGTAATTCTCCTCAGAGCATTAGTCTTAGCACTGCGCTTGGATGCTGTTGAATTCTCGTCCTCGTCGTCCTCACTATCCTCCTCCTCTGAATCGCCACTATCAAACCCAAACTCAACATTTGGGTACCCGGCGCTGTTGGAGATGAAATCTAGGCCACCCGTGCTATGCCCAAACTCGACTTCAATATTATCTGAACCTTCCGAACTGCTCTTCGATTCTTCACTTTCTTTCTTACTATCCACCGTTGAGTGTTCGTCGCCATCACTTCTAGTTCCAGATGCAGAGCTTCCAGTGAAGCTAATAGCATTACTGTCTTCATCTTCGGTATCTTCCGTAAATACACTTCCCCCAAGTAAGAAGTCTTGATCCTCTAACCACGCTGTAAAATATCGTACCACGTATCTGTGATTGAGACGACTGAGCAACATGACTTCAGATAAAATTTCAGTGAGTTTTGCGCCAGAGGTTTGCGTAATCTGCTTGATGGCATATTCCCGACTGTCTAACCTGTTCCTAGCTTTGACTACTTGGCCATAACCACCTTTTCCCAAAGACCCAAGCTCCACAAAATCGCTGGCATAGCGACTCAACCCACTCCCACCAATGAACGAATTGTGTCGGCCACGGCTCTGATGACGTATGTGGTGATTGTTGGACATAGACCAAGACATTCTTGAGGGGCTCCGGGGAGAAGTTGTTCGTTGTGGATCTGTAATGGGGTCATCGTTTCGGAGGAACTCCGATGGTAATAACTCAAATGCAGTAGGGCGTTTCTTTGGATCTGCTCTAAAAATACTCTCAAGAAAATCGGAAAGGGAATCGGAAAGATTCATAGAGTCAAATAGCTTCTGGGGGGATTCGTATGTTTCTACAACGGTCAACCCAAAAATCATCTGAAGGAATACCACACCGAGGTGCCATATGTCTGCCTTTCGAGTGGCTTTGCGATTCGGGGTGGCGCCAAACTGAGATGCTTCCGGTGAGAGCCAGCATGAAGGCATCGGTGGTCCAGAAACGTTGGAGCTGGCTCTGTCGGTGATCTCGCGGATAGTCTTTGTATAGCTAATATCTGAGAGCTTAGGAACAGTGTGATTGCCAGAACCATGACGAAACAGAAGAATATTCCCTGCATGAATTCCGCAGTGAACAGCACCGTTACGATGGACATAATCCAAGCCTTCGAGTAAAGCAATAGTCCAAGACCGAGCAATATCCGCGCTTATGCAATCCACAGCCTCCAATAGATCACGCAAACTCCCCTTATTAGCGTATTCCATAAGGATAGATACCCTCCAACTACCATTTGAGCAGCTGCTGTCATGTATCACAGGGATGGCACTGCTCCTAGTGACCTTGGACTCATACAGCGCAGTAACATTCGGATGCCGTAGTTCCCTCAAAGAATCGATTTCTTGTTCAAGACCCTGGATCTGCAATTTTCCCTCCGAACACTCAACAAAACTATCAGGAAGCTCCACCTGTTTAAGGACCAATGGCACATTTCGGCTCTCGTAAACTAGAGATGCTGGGCGGACAGTGTAGACAGTCATTAGTGGACCTTGTGCAATTTTTACCATTCCGCATACTTTGCGAAAGACAAACCCTTCGCCTCCATCAGGCGGGTTAATCTTAATGGTGCGATCGAAAAGCACACAGTCTTCTGTATCAGCGCCAGAATTCCCTTCTTCGACCAATAGCGTCGAAATCTTACGCTTCTCATGGGTTTCCTTCGCTTGTTCTCTTTGACGTCGCCGCTCATCCTCAATCTCCTTTTCCAACTTCATTTGCTCTTCCCTAGCTTTCTTTTCTTGCTGTTGGCGCATTTCCTCTTCTTCCTGCTCTGCTCGTTTCTGCACGGAAATGGCTTTGAGAGCGCGCTCTTGATCAAGCGAGGGTTTATCCTGATCTATTAACCGGTTTTGCACTATGTCTTCCAAAGCGTCTTGGATAGCGACGGCAATCTCATAAATCATCTCTTGTCCGATAAACCTTCGAGGCATCTGCTTTATGAGCTCTTGAAGACGTGCCAGTTCATGTGGACGTATTTGATCCACCACAGAGATCGTCATCTCCGGCACTATCGAACCAACCATGAGTCAATTATTTTGTGGAGCATCCCCGCGAAAACTCACCAGTCTTAGGATATGTCGCAGTCATCAAAACTGAGAGTACACATGAATATCCTTGATTGGAAGGGGCTTTCAAACGTAGTTTAAACTCGTGATCGCTTTTCTGAGAGGGTGGATGGAAATTAGTCTCATATTCGCATTTTATTTTATAGTAGAGTACAGACAGAAAGGAACGCTATAGAAAATATGTATGCTCACGTTCCATGCACCAGCCCTCTCAATATATTTGTAGTCATCCATGAATACCGATTGCAGCACTTCCAACTCATCTTTCTGGATTTGTTGGTATGATAGTGAGGCCTTTCCAGGTGTCAACGAAGGTAATTGAGATGGAGAGACATGTGTCCCGGGCTTCTTGCTAGGCGGGATCGACAAGTCGAGGTTGCCCTCGGGCACCTTGGGGATATTTTTTGCATTGTTTTTCTTGTTTAAAGGCGTCCGTGGCGTGTGATGCTGTGCAGACATACTGTTGTTCTCAGTCTCGTGTGGTGTAGATGTGCGTCGTATACAAAGATTCTCCTATCCAGACGTTGCGTTCCAATTCGATTGAAGGTCCGAGCAAAGAGGTAGTTAGTTGGAAGTTGGTGATAGCTATCGAATCGGTGACAGAGTTGACGCAACAGCAGCCTCTAAGCCGCAGCTTTAGAAGATGCGGACGAACATGGACGTTTGTTATGTTGATATTGGTACTGTGTTGTGGTGTAGATGATGGCTCCTGAGAGACTGGGGATGAAGTTGGGAGGGAGGTGAGTTGCTGGCCTTGTGTCACCGGCAGACGGGCAAGATCACGTGCCTGATTGCTAGTCTCTGTTGGGAGCTCCCTTGGGGATAGCTCCGTTGCCGCCGAGCCTATATTGTTGCTTTCGCAAAGTAAACAAAACCCTGTGTCGCGTCTTCATAACACACCACCATATCATCCACTCTTCAACACTGGGAACGATATTACGTAGGAGACGTACTGACACTCAAAGCATCGACAATTCACATTAATTCTCAAGCATTTTCCACCATGCTCAACTGGTTCACGGGTGGAGGAGGCACAGCCCCCCAGCCAAACAACAAAACCGACAGGCCACAGACACCCCCGCCCGCTGTCTACGAAGGTATATCACTCTATGGCGCTTAACACGATGTCGGAGACTCACCATATTGTTCAGAATATGACGAAACAAATGCTCCACAGACTCCAGCGGCGATATTTGCCGTCAAGGCATTCCGAACAGCGATATTTGGAACACCAGCCCCAAAAGCCCCTCGACTGAAACCAGCACAAGCTGCATCCCAACAAAGCAATGAGTCATCTGCCTTAAAGCCGATAGGAGATGGCAAGCCAGAGCCCATGAAGCCTGTGATGCCCCGCACCCAGGAACCACAGGAGGAAAAAAGAGAGGAGGGAAAACCCATGGTACGTCGGAGGGAGGAGTATCGAAGGCCCGAGCCTCGCTCAGCGGAAGAGGAGACCACACAATTCAGGCCTGCAAGGAGGCAAAGGCTCTCTTTCCAAAACGAAGAACGCAAGGATAACAACATAGCTGAGCCAAAACCCTTCAACCTATTGCCTCATGTCAATTTATTTGATCCCGGCAGTTCATCGAGGACCACCGATCTCCCTGCCTATCTGGCTCAGGGAACTCCAGCAAGGCCACCATCTCCCACAAAAGGAATTTTGGTGACCCCAGGCGTTTCTATGGGACGAAGGAAAGCCGTCACATTCGATCCCACAACAAAGAACGAAGAGGTCAAATCAAAGAACCCTCGAACTAGATCCGGGCTCCCCAGCGACTTCCCCGGGAAATTTCCAAGCCCGTGGACGCCCAGACAATCGGGGTCTCTCGAGGAAACGTCGCTTCCAATCAAATCAGCGTCTAGGAAACGTGCTGTTAAGTTCGATGTTACCGAAAACTCTCGGATCGAAGATATCCTGAGGGAGTCGGATGATGACAATGACAAAATACCAGTTTTCCAAGATGGCGATTTGACGGTGGATATGAACGCACCCAAGTCCGCTTCTGGGATATACTGGAAAGAGCATGCGGAAAATCTCGAAGGGTTGGCGGTGTCAAAGGTTGATAAGCTCAAGGACCGATGCAACCTTGCTATCGAGTACGCTAAGCGGAAGGACGAATTTTGTGTCAACCTCGGCGAGAAACTTCGGGAAGTAATGGACAAGAATAAGCTACTCAAGAATGAAATCAAACGTCTCAACCAAATTTCGCAATTTTCGAGCTCACCGGAAGCGAGTGCTCTTTCAGACGCAATGCGAATGCTTGCGGAGAAGGAAGCGAGGGTCAGCCAAAGCGAAGAGGAGATGGCCCGGATGCAATTGATCATAGATCAATATACGGCCAGGCTACAAACCTTTGAAGAAATGTTGGATCAACGAGAGCAAAATATTACGGACCTCTCGATGTCTCTTTATGCTGGCGAGAAGAACATGTTCGATGAAACAGACTCGGAACAGGTGACTGAGCTGAAACAAAAGCTCAGGCATGCTAGACAAGAAGTTAAGGAATTAGGACCTCTACGAGCTGAATATAGGGACTGCAAATCGAGAGTTAGTATTCTGGAAAAAGAAAAAGAAACCCTCGAAGCCCAGTTGGAGAGCATGAAATCTGTTGGAGATGAAAGCCGTTTAAGTATACGGTCTGGCGCGGAAACGCGCCTCCGAAGCCGTATCGACGAACTGGAAAAAGAGAAACGAGATTTGAAAGCTGAAGTAAGATCTAAAGCTGCAGAAATCTCGAAAGAACGACGAGAGACAGAAAAGTCCCTACGATCCGAAATTGCAGACTTGAAGACCATTGCCATGAGCGAGGAACTAGACAAAAAAGAATTAGCGGGAGAGACGGAACGGCTGAAGGATGTTATCCATGGGCTGGAGAGAGATTTGATTAAGGCTACTTCCGAGAAGACAGCATCGCGGTGGGGCGACTACAAACCCGATGAATGGCAACAAAAACGCCGAGCAACCCTCCAAGAGTTACGACAGCCCAAAGACGAGATTGCGATTTTGAGGCAATTGACAGGACAGTATGACGATCAAGCATCCTTACGGCTTAGGCTCCCGTCTGGCTCCTTGAAAGCAGCCACCAGCACGGCAGAGTCCAAAGCATCCAAAGAAACCCCACCCAAAAAGTATGGGGAGATGATCACCAAAGAGGCTAGCTCCTCAGCGAGCGACGACTCCGCCATCGATCGCAGCTATGACCGCAAACCCTTAACTATCACTTCCGCTAGCCGAGCCAACAGCAGAAGCGGATCCCCACGAAAGTTTACGCCCCCAGTCCTCAGTTTTGATGCTAAACCATACGGCGATATTGCAAACTCCTCGCTCTTCCCATCACTGAGCAAAGCAAAGGAAGAACCTGCGCCAGCAGTAACTAGCCAGAGCAGAGTACCGGGATCCAACTATGGAAACCATACTATGGATTTCGGAGGAGAAACCTTTGCAAGCATGAGGCGTGTCAAAGCGAGTCCAAGACCGAGTATGGTGAACTTTGAGATCTCTCCCGGCCCGGCGAAGAGACGGGCCTTTGCATTTAGGGAAAAGCCCTTGGCAAGCAAGGCAAAAGGTGGAGTTTTTGGGGATCCTAAACGGCTAGCTGCTGCCCAGAGAAGACTTGCGGACAGAAAGGCGAAACGAATGGCAGATCGGCTGGCCGCGCAGGCGAAGGTTAATGTTGTTTAATGCACAACGGGAAGATCGCCAGATCTGCAAATTAAAGTGTCCCTGTGGGGCGCTGTATGATATATTTTGTATTTTGCTTCTTGTTTGGCGTCTGTTAGCATGATGGGGTGGCGTTTGTTTTCCTCTACGAAGATTGTTTTTGCTTTGCATTTCTTTCTGTGGTGCTTTTTAGTGATATTTGATCGGAGGAGAGTTCGAGTATACTTAGTTTACCCTATGAGAATGTTTTCTATCATGGACATGAGATGACGTTGCGAATTTCCGTTTGTGGAAGCGAGTGATACTCAATGATGCGTTGGAACTCAATGGCATCTATATCAGGTATAACCACGGTATCAAGATACTGCAATGGCTGGAGGATGTCCTAGAGTGACCGTTCTCCCTCCGTAGTGGGTTAGCTGCTTTGTAGGCGAATGCAGCTGTTTCGTTGGAGGAACCTGAGTTCTTCAACGAGTGGGAGAGTTGGACCAGCTCGAGACGGGCGTCTAATATCAAGGGATTCCGGAATCAATGTGGTACCGATTTGAATATCCGAATAAGCTACAATTTTTTATACAATCAAATGGAACCCTTCGCGGGCTTGATCCAACCCCACAAAAGCCAGTACCGGCCCCTCCAGCCACGGGTTCTCAATCGTCTATTGGCACTACTGCGGGGTTCTGGGCCATGAGTGAGAGCCAATTGAAATAGTAAATAATTCTCAGTCCTTCTAGAGTCCTATGTTCCAAGTTCGAACAAAGTATCTAGGGTTGACGCCCTGAGTTGTCGAACGACGTCACGAGACAACTCCGCACAGAAAGGTCAAAATTAGACTAGCTTTCCGCACTCAAGCCATAAAGCTAACCTCCACTCCAAACCACTCAACTCTTTCTCTTCACAACTCATCGATCTTCACAATGTACGTTTACACCCCCGCCTTTTACAAGCCTCGCCTCTCGCTATATCTAGCTTTCATTATTGCTTGCTTCCTGAGGATTTTTGACTGACTGATGTGGTGATTAGGAGAGCCAAGTGGAGAAAGAAGCGTGTTCGTCGCCTCAAGCGCAAGAGAAGAAAGACTAGAGCCAGAAGGTATGACTTCAACATTCCTTCGCCAATGATAGAATCAGTTTGCTAACTGTCGCTGCAGCAAGTAATCGCCTCGCCCCCTAAGTCTGATCGCTATCGAAACATCACCCACAACATAATCCAATTTTCTACTATTTCGAATCGAAAACGACCGATTTTCCCCGACTACTATCGGATATGGAAACATTTGTGCTTGGAGCGGTGGATGAGCTTTTTCATGGTCTTTTGATGGATGCGTTTCTATGTCAAGGATGATCAGATCGAGAGGATTGGTAGGGGAACAATTTGAGAGTGGTTACGCCGCATTATGCTCTTGTTTTGTCGGATCTGTTTTCATGTCATGAATGAAGCCAACCAACAAGCAATGCAAAAACAATAGTAAAACAAAACAATACTGTGTGCTGTTCGTGACTTAAATGATCGATTCTTTCGCGTTGTGATGTCAATTGCCATCCGATTCTTAAGCCTGCTTAGAGAGGTATTTCATCTACCCCGCCATTCTCAACGCCCCGGCCACTCTAATGACGCTCACAATCTACAAACTTAGTGCAGTGCTTGTCTATTTAATGTCTAGTTGCTAGTGGCGGGCGATTTGATAGCCCAGTCGGGGGTCCTTGATGTTTGAGCCGCTAAAAATTTCTACACCACCCAGTACCTCCAGCAGCTTTCCGTTCCGCGCATCCATCATACAGCAATCAACTCCATACCAATGACTTCCAACAAAAAGCGCAAGCGGGACAATGCTCCAGCTCCAATCGGCGATGTCACCTTAATTAACGGCGAGTCTGTTGACTTCCCTCCCATCGTCGGTTCGTATTATATAGTTCCTACTCCCACGCACAGCTTACCAATAACTTCAGCCTCCACCGTCGGCGTAACGCTTCCTCTACTGCCATTCACACCTTATACCCGCCCTGCCGTCTTTGACACCGGAAAGAAGAAACGTGTAAGATCCGAATACCTCCTCCATGGTGCGAACGCGCGACTAGACTACGAAGGCCATGAAGTCGCCGAAGATTCTCAATATCACCAGTACTACGTCGGCATCTTTGACCCAGATACGAACACCGTTGAGCTATATGTTGCGCCCAAGGTCCATGTTAAACCCTCGATCAAGGCGCATAGACAGCGTGATTTGGAAGTCCAAGCGAAGGGCTCCGAGTTTACTGTATTTCTCCCACCCCTGTGGTAGCGGAGGGGCAATCACTGATGGGTGGATAGTATGCGGAGTCGAGAGTAGCCCTTGGAAAGGCGTTCGGAACAAAGAAGGCGCAGAATGCACTCACTTCTAGAGAAATCAACAAGATTGACGTCGTGGGAATGGACAAGTCTGTCAGCACTGCGATCGTTTCCCAGGTCGAAGAGAACACCAAGGACATGCCTACGACGGAGGAGCTCGGAAGAAACATTCAGGACGAGCGACCATTGCCCAAGTACAACGCGGCTGCAACTAAAGCGGAGGAGGTTTATTTGCGCGAGGATATCATCTCAGACGAGGAGTGGGGCAGTATTTGGATCACCGATTGGGTCAAGAATGGCGTTGTCAACACGTATGCTTTCTTTCAATCCGTCCGGAGGAGAAGATGCTGATGGAATTTAGGAAATTCACACATGTCAATAAGCGTGCAATGGCTCTGCTCCAGGACTCAGTACAGAAACACGCCCGCGAGATCAAGATTCTGAAGTATATTGCTTCTTTAATGGACTTTTTTGTCACTCAGCAGAAGATGCGCGGTAAGCTGGTGCCATTGGCAAAGGCAAGGGGAATGTTCTTTGGAACTAGCCCCGTTGTCATTGAGAACTTCTACAGCAAGTTTGCAGAGATTGTATCTGGGCAGACAGTGAAGGGCGAGGATGGAAAGGTTAAAGACAGCGACAGGTATACCGTTTCCCCGAGACTGGAACAAAAGATACTTTACTATATCGCCATTTTGTGTCTGATGGTGGACCATTACGATGTGGATATCTTTGACCTGAAGCACGACCTTGGTATCTTACCAAGAGAGTATGTTTCACCCTTGCCTAGTATAGGAGTTCCAGAAACTAATCAATTAGACTGGCGCAAGCATTCAAAGAAGTTGGGTGCTCGGTCAAGGATCTGAGCAAGACTCAGTACACGATTATGAAAATGACAAAGGCGGAGGCAGCACAGCACAAGAGGGCAGTCATGAAGATTCCATTAGAGTTCCCGCCACCGCCAAAGAAGAGGACAGCTGCAGCAGGGAGGAGATAATGACGGTGTGGGTTTTGTGGAGTCAAATAAGGCATTGTGTAAATAGAAGACGGCGATGGGCGTACAAAATAATACCATAGATAGTAGACCTAAAACTAGTTCAATTCGAATGGTTGATGGAGGTTGTATACAAACAAATGTGGCTTGGAGGTGGCTCAACTAACTTTTTTAGCGCCAACTCTAACCATACGTGTTCCTTAAAAGTAACTTCTTCCCACAGCTCAACACAGCTTCTCCGAACCTCGTCTTCACCACCACAACAGCCTCCCTACAACACAATCTGCAGCCATGGCTCTCCAAAGCGATATCTACACGCAACTCCCCCTCTCCATGGACCCAACCACCAAAGCCATCTCTGCTCCGGCCTCTTCCTCCCCCGAGCTCACCAACTTCCTCACCGAACTAAACACCATGCACCGCACCCTCAAAAACTGTGCCACAGGCGTCCCACCACCTCCCGTCCCGGTCCCCCCTCAGCGTTCCGCCGCTGTCGAAAAAATGCGCACAGCAGGAAACCAAGCGTTCCGGCACCAGCGCTACGATGAGGCTGTAAACATGTACTCGCACGCGATCACGATGGCATTGACGCGGCCGGTGTGGGAGCCCGCACCCCTGCTGAAGGAAGAGCTGCAGGTGCTGTACTTGAACAGAGCACAGGCGCATATGAGCTGCAATAATTACCCCGAGGCACTGGCGGATGCTAGTCTCAGTGTGGATTTCAAGCGCCCTCAGAACCCGAAGGCGCATTGGAGGAAGGCAAAGTGTTTGAAGGAGATGGGAAGGCTTGAGGAGGCGAAGGAGGCGTTGGAGTTTGGGCTTGAGTTTGGAGATGATGGCGAGTTAAGGAGCTTGCTTAAGGAGGTGGAAAAGTCGCTGCCTTTGAAGTAGGGATGAGATAGTAGTAGTGGTAGTGGTTTTATGCTATATATTAGGATTCTTTGGTCTACTGTGTTTTCTTGCGGATTGGTGTGCATGAACCGGGTGTTTGTACTGTAATGTTCAATTTTTTTGTTGTTTTGCGTGCTATGTATGCCGTTCCTCAATCCAAAGTTGGTTGTTATATTCATGTATAAAAGCTATTGTCCTATGTACACGAACTACTTTTAGTACACGCAGCCTTTAACAGCTTGTACATTGAAATTCCGTGTGGATGTGTGGATTAGAGCAGCGATACATTGGTATGCTGGAACTTTGAGCTCGTGTGTATCTTCCTCCATATCAGATTCATCCCTAAGGTTAAAGAAACCATAGGCCATTGTCCATGGAATCCCTCGTACATGCGCTAATTGCTAGTAGGAAGACATGTCATTCGAGACACTACGCATCAATCTCTTACATTTACATCTTCAGCTGATCATGTAAGATCACTCTGGGTTGATGTGAAAGATGTTGAACTTAGGAAAACGCTGGCTGTTCTTATCCACCCTACGTTGCGTTTCGAGATACCAATATTGGTATAAAACACTTGAAGGGAGTTCTAAATAGAAGAACACACATCCATTGCCCACATACGCCCGTCTATTTCTCACATGATTTTGCCAGCTTATCCATATCGTCGTAATCTCGTAAGCCCTCCCAACCCTGGAGAAATTTCTTCAAAAACCATAAACAAAAGAACGCACACACAAGCCCGAAACCAACGCAAACCGCAGTTTTCATCCAAACACTCCTCATCCTCCCTATCCAAAACTCAGTCCAGAGCTCTCCCTTTATGAATACCCCAGTCGTCAAAAATAACCGTCGAAGTCACGATAGTCGTAGTCATCGTAGTCGCCGTCGTTGTCGTCCTCGGGGTCGATACCATAGTTCTCTCTATATTCCTTTCTATATTCCTCCAGCTCAAATTCAGTCAGTTCATACGCATCATCCATGCGGAGCATCTGTTCTTCCATATCACTATCAATCGGATCATTAAGCGCATATTCATCCTCACCCTCTGTCGGGTTCAACAGGGCAAAGATCTCCTTTCCATCCTTCGCCCCAGAGCCATCTTTAAATGTCGCCATACAAGTCGCCTACTCCCGAGCCCACCATTCGAGAGGCGACCTCGGCTCCCCATCGCCTGTACAGCTTGAAGCATCGACGTTGGCACAATGCTGTACCAACATCTTAATGACATTGAGATTCCCTGCTTGCGCCGCTTCGTGAAGAACGGTAATGTCCTCGTCATATTCTGCATTTACGTCTGCGCCGTGATCCAGGAGAAGTTTCAGCGAGTTAAGATTCGGAGAGGACTGCTTAACCAGAGAAATAAGCGCTATTTCATGGTCTTCGTCTCTCGCGCCCACCTCGGCACCCTTCTCTAAGAGCACACGCAGGACGGCGGTTTTAGTTTCCTCGTGGGTGTCGTCGTCAATGTCGTTGATGGGTATGCGCGTGCTAATAGCAGCGTGGAGCGGCGAGCACCCCATAAAGGTGGACTTGATATCCGCGCCCTTCTCGAGAAGTGTGAGAACTATGGAATGTCTACCGTAGCTTATGGCATAGAACAGCGATCTTGGAGAGGGATTAGCGCCGTATGATAGCAATAGCTGCAATGTAGATGTCTGGTCGTTTTTAATGACCCAGCAGAGCGGTGAGATATCGCTGTCCCCTTCTGCACCAAGCCTGTATATGCGTGGGTTCAGATGATTGTAGAGATGGGGGTGGGCCTGGAGGAACGCATTCAAGTCCTTGAAGGTGTCGAGTCCATCGGCGATGAATCCAAAAAACTCGGGGGGCAATGTAAAGGACATTTCGTTCTGAATAGAGGTGAGTTTGTTCTTCGATTGAAATATCAGCTCGCTCCAGCATTTGCTAGAGCACCGGCGGCTCACCGATATTTTGAGATATGAGGTGGGTTGGGATAATGATGAGATGGATAGTTGATGGGGGGTTGGAGTGATGGAAGCAGGTTTACTGTTTTGAAACTACGGGTGAAAGCAAATGATAGATTTATACAAATATGACTGGTATGCAGCGTGTCGTTGATGCGTTACACGAATTAAGTTTCTTCAATAGGGTCAAACAGCAAATTCAGAACAGCCACTTCAACCCTTCTTACACTACTGTTCTCGTTTTAACCATATATAATGGCTTCCACACACAGAACGCAACAGGAACTAGTAGGCCAACAGAAGCAGTGGGTCCTAGAACCGGAAATGAATACGAGTGATATATCATGCTGCTGTTTGCTCCCGACAGTGGATATAGATAGTTCAGGCTAAGATCAGAGGAAGGATTTCAAATTAGAGTAATATTAAAAAGGAATTACAGGATTGGTAGTACTGCGGTGGGTGAGCATGTAGAGACATCTCAGGATGAGATAGAGATTAGACTCAAACCTCCCAGTACATGCTCATCATCGTCCATATTCGGGGAGTTCTGGTCATACCTAACGAATTTTTCTTAGCGAAATGGTTTGAGGGTACACATCTCAGGACCCTCGGTTGGTCTGACTGGTATTCTAAAATCTAGAAACTAAAGAGGGGGCCATTCAAAATCAAGATATGACAGTGGTTGCTTTGAATCTCATCGTTATGACTTAAACTTTGTTATTTGATCATTCAGGCTTATACGCAGCGCGCCGATTTTCATATCTTCGAACTGCTCAGTCGGCACTGATTGTCGCTGACGGACTTCGTAGTCTGACAACTCTCAACCGCCACCGCTTCACCCAACAGCCCATCGCCCAGTCTTGAAGGCTAGGGAACAGGGGGTCCAAGGATGCTCTACCGGGAGAAACACCGTACATGGTTTGCATGTGGTTGCTATTCTAGACATACTGGATGCTTATGGTTGGTTGTCAGCTACGATTTGGAGACCAATACTACCTCTCGCCCCTTCTTGGCAGTTCCCTCTCTTGCGCCGTCGTATCGTTGTTAAGGTTCAGTTTTTCGTGTTCATACACGACTTGTCTAATTTCACCGTGGACTTCGTTGGCTAACTATCGCTTGTACGCTGTGGAGACCGGTCTAGCTGTGGGATTTTGCCATTTACCCTATAAGTATTGTAACGTTGGCCACCGAGACTTTCTTGCGAATTTTCACCCCTAAGGATTGTGCAAGTGCTGAATTGCAGTTCCCCAAGAGGACGGTCGATTTTTTGCTCAAGGTGTATCGTAAGAAGCTCTTCGGACAGAGCCGATTGTCGATGCTCCACTACAGACCTCGTATCAGTGTGAATGACGAAAAAGAGTATCTTCCAGCTTTCAAATGCCAAAGTTGATGCTGGCTTCGACGAGAAAACTTGTCTAACGCTACAATCCCCTGGAATAACAAAGAGAAGTAAGTCTCAAAAGGTCTGGAACATGGTGGCTAGGGCAATGAGAAGCAGCAATGTCAACAGCCTCGAACATGATCTGCAACGCCAAGGGTTCACGGTATATCAAAAGGGAGCGAGTAGACAGATTATACTCCGTCCTTCCATGGGGTATTCAGCTAGACCAAGACGTCGCCACTCCTATCAAGCCCGAAGATAAGCTCATCGCCCATGATTACCTTCACCCTACAGCTCTAATGGCGGTTCACCTCCGTATCACCTCCCCGCCACTGCTGCTGCCCCGCCGACGATACCTCCCAAGGCTGGACAGGAGGGTCTACATAGAGTGTTGAGATCAATCCAGAAACTGCTGAACAATTGGAATGACGCATAGGGTTAGGGTATTCCTTAATGACCTGACGTCGAATTCAGTGCCATCCGTCCATATGGAATATCTGCCGGTGTTTGCTGGTGGCCACGAGTTTAGAAATAGACTTGAAACAGCATCTTCTGCCATGGTGGGATTTCACGGAATCGTTTGCGTTGCAACTTCTGACCGCTGGTTTGTGATAGCACCGGAGCTGCTGCTTGAGTATCCCACGCCATTCATGAATCGGGTTGATCTTGTAAACCAGCCCTTCTCCAAAGCGAGTAGCTTTGAGCATCAAAGTCTGGACATGAGATCAGAATAAACTGCAATATGTATCTGAAGCTCAATTTTGAACTTAACCCACTTCCCACTACAAGATAACCCGAGATATGCAATCCGTCAACCCTCATATATGGTACCATATAACGCACACAACAAAACGAGGAAGACGGTCGATGTGTCAGACGGCCCCTTTGATTTCATACCTGGCGCCATGCCTAGAACTAGGCATTGTTTATGCTCGAGGCCGACGAACCACTCTACACTAGAGGTGGTACTCTAGACAAAGAGCAGTGTGAGCCGGGAAGTATTTACAGATGACCAAGCAGTTGGTCTAACCGGTTGAATAAAAGACCTACCGCGCGTTAGTATGGGCTAAAAGGAAAGGATAAATAGCTCATGGTAGCAATGTGAGGCGAGAGAAGAGGCAAGGTAATTCGTAGCGGTGATCAAAGAAGTAATAGCTGTTACCACCATAGGAGGTAGTTATTCCCACTAAGTTACATACAGAAATCGTAAATCCAACCCCGAAAATAGTCTCTATATTGCCACTTCGTGAGGCTGTACATGTAAAAGGGCCATGATCAAAGGGGCCACTAAATACATCCGGCGAATGATGCCATGATGCCATTACAAAGAAAGTAGATAGCCCTTACTATGCCAAAGAATCGAAACGCCGATTTACCCCGCCTCACAGTTTATGGATACTTAAAACGTATCCAACCTCCTCCCGCCGCTCGCCGTCACCTTTTCCACCCACTGCCACCTTCCTTCACCACGCTCTCCGAACACGATTACTCCGCGCTCAACGTCAGTCAACAGTGCTCCACACTTGCCGACCATAATCTCAAGCTTCTCAATTGTCTCCGCGAGTGCTTCCAGCTCGTTCGAAATCCACTCCATCGTTCCCTGGAGCTCCTTCGCCCAATACTTCCTTCGCTCCCGGTCTCTCTTCTCCCGCTCCGTCAAGCTCCTCGTGTTGTCATACTCGTCAGGGACGAGCTTTGTCCAGTCGGCGAAGGCGCCCTCGAGCGTGAGCAACGTCAGGGTTCGATGCAGTTTGGTCTCTTCAGGTTTGAGCGCGGCGATCGTTGAGAAGATGAGGTTGATATCCGCGTAGATGGGAGCGAGATGGTGGAACGGCTCCAAGCTGGGGAGACGGTGAAGTGTGGACTGAAGCTGCACGTAAAGCTTTTGAGCGCGTGGGAGCCAGCGGCGAGCGCCATTAGTGATATCAAGGAGGGATGTTACGAACCCCTCATAGGCTGAGCGGTTGTTGCGCGGGGGCATGGTGTTTGGTGGTGTGAAGGAGTGAATGTCGGATTGTGGGGATAGAAGGGAAGGCGATGGATTTTGAGGATAGAAGGAGAAGAGTTGATGGGTTGGAGGATAGAAGGGATTTTGAGATAAACGTTGTTGTGTTTGATTTGCGGTATTGAGATAGGATGAGAGGCCGATACTGTGTTCAGTTTGAAAGCAGCCACGAGTGAGAAATATGTCCCAGAATAAAGAGCGTGCCGATATTAGTAAATGCTATATTCCAAGATGAAGTGATTAAGTGTAACAAATAAGTACGTACGACAAAGAAGAATTTCGAAAATATCATTCAGTGGAACTAAAAAGTTAGAGAGTGATGCTTAGACCAAATCTAATAGCCAGTCAATCTATTCTCTACCCAAGAGTCGAATCATTCGTAAATGAAATTTCCTGACCCACGAACAACCAAATACAGCAAGCTAACCTCAGGATACATGGCACCATAAGAATTCAATGTCCTTCCATAACAACTAGATCTTAAACACACCAATTGAATCTTCTTCCAACTAGTAGTAATTACTAGTAATCAGAATAATAGCTGTCATGACGGGAATACATACTTGTCTCGTCAAGGTCCGTTCCAATTTCCATCGAAGTTTCTGTATCTACTCTCTTTCTCGGACTTGGAAGGGGTAGTTTGGGCCACAAACCACTGAGGTCCTTTTTACCTGCCCTCATACTTTCCGCTTCCCTTGCGAGTTGTGCGGCAGTCCTCAGCTTCCCATCCCGAGCGACACTATCGTATAACAATTGGTCTTCCTGAATATTTGCCCAGCCACTGGCTTCAAGCTCAGATTCCCCCAAACTTGAGGGAGATTCCATGCTAACAAGAACTGGTACATCTCTCATTAAAATATCACTTCGTCCTGAATCGTTGCTTAGTTGCTCCGAGGGTTCTTCATCCTCGACGTCGCTGTCAATGTTGAGGATACCATCTAGAACGATAGCCGACTCTCCCTTCCAATTTTTCGTAGCCTTCTGATAGAGAACTTCTAGCTTCTCTTCATGGTTACTCAACCACCTGTGTTCCATGGCTTCTTTGGCTGTCATACGTTTCTTTGGGTCGATACAGAGCAGCTTCTTGATGAAATCCTTCGCCAAATCGCTGAGGGTGCATGTGTTTAGGTGACGAAAATCTCCCTGGTGTAGGTACCATGTCAATTCTTCATGGGTGCCGTATAGTAAGCCGTGAATGATGACACCGAGAGACCACAAGTCGACTGCTGTCGTATATCCCGTTGGAGAGGGCACTGATATTTCTCTATTGGTACATATGAGACATTACGTAGTACAAATAGAACCGTCGAAACTTACGGAGCACAGAATTGTACAGTTCCAACTGCAGTGAGCGTTCGGGAATCGGATTTGAGAGGGCGCGCTGTTCCAAAGTCCGTCAAAACAATTCTGCCGCAAATATCCCGGTTGGCGCAAAGGATGTTTTCTGGCTGTACGTTATGTTAACCCATCATATATTATCATAGTTCTTTAGCTTGACACAATAGGGTATTTGCCTTCAGATCCCTATGAACAATCCCGTTTTGATGCAAGTATTCTAGAGCCTTCAAGAGCTGCCAAGCAATAGGCATTGCTTCTTCTTCTTCCAACACACAATGATCTCTGGCATCCATGAAAGAAAACAGATCCCCATGCGTAATCAGCTCTTCGAATATGTATATTCTTGCGTTGGTCCGGAAGTATTCCCGGATGTTGATCACATTCGGGTGGCTCAGGCCCATCAATATTTCCACCTCCCTCAGAGCCTTTTTCCAGTCGGAAGCCTTCCTTTTGTTGCTTTTTCTAGTCGTGAGCTCGTCCATATTCACGATTTTGCATGCCACTTGGTCATGATTCTTCTTATCCCACGCTAAATGCACCTTTCCATACGACCCATTCCCCAAAACCCGATTCGTGAGAGTGTACGGCCAAGCAAAGAAGTTCTGGTCCTTGACCGACATTTCATCCAGCGGAGCTGGGATTCGGGACGACGACCCCAAAAAGACGAATGTTACTGCCTGGACTATTTCGATGGTGTCGCCATCAAACAGCAGAACACTTTGTCCCTTTTGGATACACTTTCCGTTGATCCAAGTTCCATTCGTACTGTTAAAATCCTCGCAGTAAACAAGTGGCTCCGATTCCTTTTCTTCGTCAAAGATTGAGACGTAGAAGCGTAAATGGCAGTTCGAGCAGGTTAATTCCGGAATTACGAGCTCGTTGCTGTTGTGGCGTCCAACGGTAATATCTCCACGGGTGATTTGTAATTCTGTATATTCAATCAGCGTATTGTTAAGTGAATTTCCTGTGTCATTTAGGTACCTTTGCCGGGCTCGGTGCCAATGGATGCCACTAACCGCCCTAAGTCCTCATCATCTACAGTATCCAAATATCGTGACATGACGACTTCCTGTTACTTTAGTTCCTTAACGTGCAATTCGGGTGTAGCAGTTCTTGCCGAGGAGCGGAAAATTATCGAAAATGACGGATGGAAAGTGGTTGCTTGTGTTGTGTTTTTGTCTGTGGCAGTGAAGCGGTGATAATTTATGATCGATCAAATTAGCGCTAGCAGCTAGCTTTGCCATGGCACCTTGAAGGTTTGACTACCTCTTGATTCTCTCACATCACAACCCCCAACATCAACGCCCCACAGTATCGTACCGCCATGGAAGTCTCATCATCTGCCGCACCGGGCCCGTCAAAGGCTTTGATCCGCAAGTCTACAGATATAGATCTTATGCCGCCGCCACCCCTCAAGCGCATCAAAAGACCCCCGAAAGTGCTCGACGAAGACACCTACACCGATGCTTTAGTATTTCCCCTTCGCTCCTTACTCTCTCTTCTTCGGCTCCGATGCTTACCTCCTCAGTCCGAAATCATAGCTCGAGACTTTTTCCCCGGCCTTCTCGAAACAAAACACCAACAAGAATACCTCGACGCGCTCGAATCTCGCGACGTAGAATGGATCGCCGAAGCTTCACGGAAGCTCACAGAGGTCATGAACACGCCTCAACACCGGCGCCGCGGAACCTCCTTTGCCACCCCACGCCTTCAGGATGGTCTTGCGACACCTGTCATCGGTTCTACACCCGGCGCTACCCCTCGATTGATCGACGAGCAGGAGCAGCAAAAGAAACCGCCCCTGGATACCAGCCTTTCGCTTGACGCCTTTCAGAGCAAATACACATCCGAAGACAACGCCTCCTTCAACACAATTCTTGACAAACAAAACGAGAAGCGGCGTAATGCATACGCCTTCCTTTGGAATGGAAACCACATCCCTGGCTTCCGCACAAAAGCCTACCAGAAGCGTTTAAAGGCGCAGGAAGAAGAGAAAGAGCGCAACGGAGACCAGAAACTCATCGTTGCGCCCGATGAACGTCCCGCGATTCCAAATACCTGGAAAGCAGAACCACGGAATGGGCTCATGTTCACTCCCGACGGGTCACCGCCACCCCCGGAGATTAGCGAGAGAGAAAGGGAGTTACCGCCAAAAGCTGTAGTGCATACAAATACTCGAATGCCGCCTCCTGCGCCGATTCAAGAGCGGCCTTCTTCCCCGACGTCAACGGCTATCGGCGATGCTATCGCTGGAAGACCGAGACCGACAGAATCAGAAGCAGACTTTGGCTTCCGTAATGCCGAAACTCCACGGGTCAATGGCTACACATTTGTTGATTCTGCGCCCTCTCCCTCCCCGGCTTCTCTCGGCGCTCCACCGTTAACCTGGGGTTCCGTCGCAGCCATCTCCGACACTACCGCTACTACTGCGGCTCCGTCACCCTTTAAAATCGCGGCCACTCCAAGGCGAGAGTTGCTACACCATCGCATGGTAGAGAAAGTAGCAAAGAATAAACGAGTTACTAATCCATCTTCCGGGGCGATGGCTTCACCGAGGATGACACCACTGGGAGGTGCAGGCAAAGGAAGAGAGATTCCAAAGTTTGGGAGTAGTCCAGCACTTACACCCGCAGGACAGAGGCTGTGGGGAAATCTTACGGGACGCAGAGAGACTACGGGTTTGAGGGAGAGTGTTCTGGAGAAGGGAGAGGAGACAAAGTCGGCGGAAAAGGGTAGAGGTTTTAGGTGGACGGCTACGCCCAAGGCAAAGTAGTATGTGCATAGGAAGGATTCATAGTTATTGTCATTTGGAGTTGCATGGTATTGGGGTTGGCGTTGCTGTTATTGCTTGAATGGAATGAGATGGGAATTAGCTGTTTGGGCGAAGTTTGCGTTTGAGTTGCCCTCTAAGCTGAGCGATGTATAGAAATTTGAAAGAAGCCATGCTTGTATACATCGATAGACGCCTCTCGCCCTTCATGATGCGTCGGATATTAGGAATTTGGGTTAGGGGTTCAAAATATCACTATGGCATCATGGCAAGCTCCGCTTCACATTAAACTCAACTCCCGCCACCCCACCACCGCCCCACTACCGCAATTCACCATGAACATCCCTGGCGAAAAGTTCTCCCTTGATCTCGAAGGCCTCGAAGACGAGACTTCCATCAATGAATCCGCCGCCTTCCCCCCAGTAATGAGCTTCATCGGCGACATCGTCGAAAAGCCAACCACATCCACGCCCACTGCCCCTGCACTCCCCCCAAGCACAACTAACACCACCGGCTTCCCCGCACACAAGAAACGCATCCCTAAGAATCCGTCAAGATTCAAACAACGCGCCCAGACTGCCGCTGCTTCGGCGGTACCAGACGAACGCTCAGAGCGGCAAAGAATCAGCGATGAAAATGAAGCACGAGTTGCATCTATGAGCGCCGAAGAGATCGAGGAGGAGCAACGGGAGCTCCTCCAGAAGCTGAGTCCACAGCTCATCGAGACATTGTTGAAGCGTGCAACCCTCGACGATCCCGCGCCATCGCCGCCACCACGACTAGAACACGAGCCAGAACCTCTCCCCCACCGCCCCACAGGCTCAAGACCAGATCCTATCCCCAAACCACCACCCAAGAAACCCACCGTCTCTGCGGACGACACAGACTACAACGACCCTTCCTATGATCCCGATGACGCGGCGCCCCAGATTTATGACGAGTCCCTGTTCCCGCCAACGGGGAGCTACCATTTCCCCACCGCCCCGCAGCTTGACACACAAACGCTCGACCCGTCCTCCCCCGAGTTCCTGACCGCGCTGCACGAAAAATACTTCCCCAATCTCCCAGCAGACCCCTCAAAGCTCGCCTGGATGACACCAGTGTCGCCGCACGAAGACGCGGCCTCATACCACCCTTCGCAATCGGAGCTGCTTCCATCCGCGCTCCGCTTCGATTTCAAGGGTGAGCTCCTCCCCCCAAGAAAAGCACGGGAGCTACCGGGACATCTGGGGCTACATCATCATGCGGATGCCCCAAATGCGGCGGGATATACCATTCCGGAGCTGGCACGGTTGGCAAGGAGCACGTTTCCGACACAGAGATGTGTTGCGATGCAGACACTGGGAAGGATCATGTATAAACTTGGAACTGGTGTTTATAAGGTCCCCGAGGTGGAGAATGGACTATGGAGGTGCTTGGAGGAGGGCAGAGTGTTGGAGGGGCTTGAGCAGGCAGCCGGTATGAAGGGGGGCCATCTGAGTGTTAAGGCGCATGCCACTGAGGCCCTATGGTAGGTTTCCTGAGCTACAGTGATGTGAATTGGAGGCTAATGATGGTGTAGGTTGTGGCAGAAGGGAGGCGGGAAGAGGATGCAGGCGCAATAATTTATTATGATCAGTAGAATGGGGTGGGGTTGGCTTCTATTCGGCGTTCCGGCTAGAACATTAAATATAGCGGCTACCTTCAGCACTAATTAACTATTATGGAATTCAATCCATGAAATATTCACAGCTCTCCACACCAAGTCCAAACCGTGGTGCAATTCTTTTAGCTTCTAAGCACGCCTATCATACAGCCATTATCATATTGTACACCCATCCGTAACCCCATCTATGCTATTTTTGTTTTCTCCCATCCTACTATTGAAACTGAATCAACCCTTTCAACATATTCATCTTCGACTGCAACCAGCTCCTCTCAGGTGCCGCATCAAGCTCTTTCAACAGCTTCTCGTAGTACTCAGGATTACTCTTAGGTCTCAGCATACCATCTCCCAGCGGATACTATCACATTAGCCCTCATCCCCTCCTCCTCCTCAAAACTTACAGTATTTTTAAACCGATCCTCCAGCAGATTTCCCAGGATATTGATCTCCTTTTGCATCAGGTTCGCATCAAACTTGACGACTGGCTTCCCCTCTGCACTGCTTGCGGGGGTGATGGCGGGTGTATTTTGGCTGGGGATCGTAGCGTCCGCCTCCACGTGCGTGCCAAAGTACTGATTCACCCGGGCGGAGAGGGTCTCGCGGAAGCTGATTGTGGGCCGAAGAGGATCAATCGGCCAGTGCTGGATCAGCGTTGTGTATTGACGGTGGAGTATGGTGGAGATGGTCATGATCTTTCTGTGTTGTGGAAGGTTGGTGAGGTCATGACGTGAGGGTGGGTGCGTTTTGGTGGGTCGGTGAGGGTTAGGGATGAAGTGCTTGGCGCTACACGGAGTGTCAATCGATCCAGAAACATTTGGCGGTCTCCACTGCGTGCAGCCGTAGATGTGGATGAAAGCTGCTCCTGCCGGTAGTGAAAAATCGCAACTATCATCCGGTTAGGAAATATCACTCGTGTCACCCTTTAATAAACGCACATGGTATTGACCTCTCGTCCCCTAGCTCCCCCCGTATTAATACTGATGCTAATATTAATACGTCTTATATTACCAGATAGGCTTAAAGAAGCCAAATAAGAATTAAAACGATCAATCGACAAGACAGATAAAGACAAAGATCTGTCCTCAAGAAACCAGATATAGCGTAGTAACCCTCATTGAATGAATGAATAAATGCATGAAGTGAATGTCAAGGTTGAAATGAATGCCTGAAAGAGGCCAGAGGATATAAAACAAAAGAATGATAAAACACCCGATGCAACGAACAACATAATAACGCCAGACACAGCAATCAAAAACGACAGTCAAAAAGTCCAACGCCTTCTCCAACGTTACAGGACCCCATCCTCGACCTGCCACCTAAGTTATCACATCTCATAACGAATCGCATCACTACTTTGCGTTCCTATTGGCAGTCGCCTGTATTTTCCGGATTGCTTCGTTGTGCAGTTCCAACATGTCCTTCTGCCGCATCCTCTCCTCCATGAGGCTACCCATCAGATTTCCCTGCATCATCTTCTGTCGCTCCACCATAGCAGCCTGGTTGCGTTCATCCAACATCTCAGCACGTCTCTGATCTACCGCTTTGACAGATTCCTGTTGGTATTGATTAGCCCTAATTCCCTCCCGCCACCCATTTAACATTTCAGTTCGTTTATCCGGATATTGCTGGGATGACATTGGTGTACCACGACGTTGTGGTGCGGTGACTTGCGGGAGAGCGTTCCAACTTCGTCGTGTCAGTGGCTGTTGGGACAAGGACTGCTGAAGAAGTTGTTGGCGGCCTGCGAGTGGCATATCGTCGTTGAGTACCTGAGGATTTGGAGTCTGACGACGCGGGGGAGTGTTAAACTTATTCCCGAAACTCATGGCGGAAGCTGATCTCGGTGGGTCACCGGAACCCCGAGAAACTGGAGTTGACGATGGTGACGGACTGTCATATCTGCCTAAAGTATTGAAGCTCGCTCGGCTGCGAACCATGCTTTTTCGTTGACCCAGTAAAGTTCCTTCCTTGGGGAATCGGTCTTCTTCACGTACTGCCCCAGCAGAAACCGCTCGGTCGATCAAAGAGCCTTTTCTTGGTTGTTCAGCTGCAATAGGTAAAGGAGACTGTTCGGTTGTGGCTGAGGCCATCTCAATGGGATGACCTAGATACGATGCAGAGCTCCGTCGGAGGCTTGTGCGCTGGGCTGGTGCAGCCACAGCCGTAGAAGGTCCGGGCGAAGTATTGTATATTGATCCTCTTGCTTCGTTGCGAGAAACAGGTTTCTGGATAATGTCCACGGCTCCCTTAAGTTCCTGAATATCAAGTGGTGCGGGTTGCTCACCGGACTCGACGGCTTGTTTAACTGGCAGCTCGTCGAGTTCTGGTTTGTCAGCTTCAGCCAAATGCTTAGCCCACTCATTTGTGCGATAAGTCTTCACAATTTTCGAACATTGGGTCTGGATGTCATTCCGCGATACTGAAGATGAAGATTTGGACTTCGGATAGGAAGCGGGTACCAGATCTTGAGGAAGTAGCGGTGGTGGCTGTTGAGCCACAGACTCAGCTTTAGAGAGTGGTGGAGCTGTAGAGTTTGGTGTGGAATTAACAGTATCAGTTCCAAGTGATGATGACTCCAATGAGCCACGAACTTTGGAATTTTCAAGTTGATTGATGGTAGAAGTATCCACATTTACGGATCCAGTTGGTTGGATGTCAACTTCCTGGGATGGTAGTTGCTTTGAGTCCTCTGTTGATTTGTGTGCGAAGTTATCTGAAGGCGTATCATTTGTGGTATCAGAACTAAGTGGCGACTTTGCAGTTTCTTCTGCCAATTCCGGAAGTCCAGCATCTTCTTCTTCCAGCCGTTCGTCACATGTAGCCGCAAGACTACTATCAGATATCACGGATAACCTAATATGAGATAGATCCATCCGTGGTGATCCAGGCCCAAGAGAAAAGCGGTCAGAATATGCCCAAGTAGCTACAGATGATCCATCGTCATCTTCTTCCTCCTGCAGTATCGGTAATGGTAAAGGAATAACAACAGGCGCCGGCGGTACATTGGGACGCTCATCAGCCTGCGCATCCTGATCCGGAAACTGTGCCACATTCGAGTCATCTTTGTCAACTTGTCTTTGTGATTGTGAAGACTGTCTCCAATCAGAAGAATTCCGTCTGGACGCTGGTGGGCTATTTGTAGGCAATTGGCGGGTATTTTTGCCGGCAGTTGGTGGCTGCGGTGGCGCCTCATCCATCCCTAACGGGATCGCCATTCCTCCCTGTAGTTGATCCTGTACGCCGGGCCGCTTCTCGGCCGATAAACCTCCTGTCTCCATCTTTTGCACATGCCCCTCCCTAGTTTCCTTCATTTCATCCGTTTCCACAAAGCCCTCTCCACTGTCCCTTATCTCGTCATCTCCCAGTCCAGAATCGGTCTTGCTCCCGCAAGTAGTGGGTCGGCCACTCCTAAAAACATTCGAATCACTTTTGTCTCGGTTTCCGTAGGCCGCTTCCCAACGCTCCTTTTCCATTTGATATTCCGCTTCCACCCTCTTTCCCGATTCCTCGTTCACGGCTTCCAGATCTGCCACCTGTTGTCGTCTCACAACATCCTTGGCCTCTCGCCTTTCTTGGAGTATCTTCCACAGCTTCATCTGTGACATCACCCCAACGACGAAAATAACAAATATGCCAGCAATCTCCACCTTCATTCCTCGAGTGTGAGGGTACGTGTTTGTTCCGAGAGGGAAGATCTTGTCGTTGAGCGCCCAGATATAAAGCCAAAATTCCTTCAACCCAGCCCTAGAAAAACAATCAATCCCTAAAACAATAGAGGTCGCTCCGGCAAATGAGAGTGAGCCTATCAGACCCCAAGGCCTGGTGCGAGAATGAAACGCCAAACAAAAGATGACCAAGCAGAAGGAACCAATCATGATCAGTTTCCCGTAAACCGATGTGACGAGACCGCCAGGCTTCAAAACCAAAACTTTGAACGCAATGTCAGTTACACAAACGTACGCCATCGAGGATTGGCATGGTAGCATACACCACATAGATAGACAAAATCCTCCCAGCAGACACCCGAGGCCCTCGGTCACCTCGGGAAAAATGACTGCGACCCCTCCAATTATAAATCCTGTGATGATAGCTGCAGTAACGTATGCACCTTCGATAGCTTCCTTGACTGGTGGATTCATAACGTATACAATCAAAACAGTTACCGAGAGACTGGACAAGTAGGTCACGGAGAGGAAAATATGGAGCCTTCAGATACAAGGTTGTCGTTAGCAATCGTACCTAATTATGAGTGAGTAAATATGATCCACGTTACCGTTTAATTTTAATCCCAATCAAGCAACAGCACAACCCCGCGATCATCAAAGAAACGCCAGCAACACCGAGGCCCGGGGTAACTTTGGGTATAATTGGCAAGCCATAGCCGGGATAGCGCAGTTTTGACGGATCATCTAAGCACGGTGAGCCTGTTGATATCCCAATGTGTTGACTACACCTACTTTCGATATCACTCGAGAAAATACCGGTTCCCACCGACGCAGCAGATGTGGCGGCGGGTTTGTTGTCTTCACTATTTGAAGTTTTGGTTGTGCGCTCCTTCTCTTTCGAAGATGTAGCCTTTGCAGTTGGCTCCGCCGTGGTATTTTGGACGTCCCCGGTAGATCTGGGTGAGTCCACTCCATTTGTAGCCCGTGGTAGAAGCCCGATATCTCTGTGCTGCAGCCTTGGAGACCATCCACATAATACTAAATGAACGCATAGAAATATCGCGATGAGCGCATAAAAGAGTGGACGACGACCGAAGAGCATTGATTGATATTAATGGTGTTGCAGTTGAAATAGCCGCCGTTTGTTGGTATATAATGCTGAGTTTGCAGCCCCACAGCCAGCGAGTGATGATGATATGATGGTGCAGTCAGAATGTACCGGTGTACATTTGCCAGAGAAACAAGGAAAGAAAGATGCAAAAGAAGCCAACAAAAGAGAGTGCCGACGTTTTTATGTATTATTGCCACGCTGCAGTGAGATCGATAGGCTCACCAACCCGGCAGCGAAAAAACGACGTGGTGGGATGAACAGCTGCAAGAGGAGGGACTGTACTTCACTGCACTTGCTTGGAAAACGAATGGATGATCCACATATGTACCTAGATAGGCGAAGAAGTGTAAAGAGGTGGTGGATTAGAAAAATGAGAATACTTAATGGAGAGAAGACTCAGGAGCAAAACACCTCCTTTGAAATTACAAAGACTATTACCCCCCCCACAAAACACGGCTTGCGGTGTAGGTACTCTAGGTACGGTACATCATCATCCAACGCTCCAAACAGAACGAGACCAAAAGTCGGATCTAGCGATTGGCTAGCAGGAGAAAAAAGCAACGCCATCAATATCCGAATTGAAACTTTTCCTGCTGAAAGTCGGCACCAAGTACGAATCACACGGCAAAGCAGAGGCGCATAGTCGCACACTGCGGTTTCTTCTTTCGTATCAGCTCCAGTCGTTGACCCAGACCATTGGAGACATTCGGTACCGCAATTGTTCGAGATCCACCCACATTCGAACTTTGGGTTTCACGACGGGAAGACTAGCTTCTTCCGCTCTTCAAAACAATCCGTTTCGAGTATTTAGAGAAAGCGCATGAACGAACAGCTCAGAGGAACTCTTGCAGTGGGCTAATTAAAAATGTGTTGTACTGTACGCTTTTGTACTGGTATATGTATGGCGCGCTCGCTGTACAACTTCACTCTGTCTACAATCATTCGCTTCACGATCCGAGACTTTCTGACGGATTGTCGCCATCGGACCCAACGATACCTAATCACAATCACTATAGAGCCTATAAATTGTCACGGTTCTCTGAGAAGAAAGATGTCTTTTATAGTTGTCACCTCAAAAAAGTATAGGGTACCAAGTAGGTAATCGCATGTAAAAAAGTAACACAAAAGCACAGCTTCACTCAGGTATTTCTCGCCGCCGAAAAATATATTAGCCTAACAATCCCCAGCCCAGCCAGTTCATTGTACTAGGGACGAGACGAGATTTCAGCAGATCCCAGGACATCTCGTCCCGCCGTAGATTAAATCTCGCGATCCGACTTGGAGCAAAGTCGCTTAGGATATCTCGTTTATATATTCTGTGCATGAGCATACGGTCTGGGCAAAGTTCACATTACTGTTGATTTTGCTCAACCACTATCTAATCTCCTCGCTAACTAAGTCCTGCTTTGGCAGCTTCAATGCGACGAAACTCTGAAGCTATGGAGGAAATGGGGGCCCTGGTGCAAATGCACCACGGCATCGTAGCCACCTTCAAGACCATGGAACATGAGAGCATCCTCGAATCTCTAGAATGTAACCCGTCGAGTTCAAGGGTTTAACTAAGCATGGGTACTGGGGAGGCTCCTCCGGATACCTAGTGATTCTTGTGGGTCTCAGCTCGAGTACCAGCCTTGCGCTGCTTTGTATACTTCCTGGAGCGAACTAGAGACTTCCAGTCATTCGGACGGATAGCCATGGATTGGATACCGTCGTAACCCCGGAATCGATAGCTCGGCCTCAACGAGAAGATGGTTAGGTGCAACACTGAGGCCACGCGTGTCATTGTTTCGCTTTTTTGTGAGGTCGAGAAGTGGTGATCTGCTGCAAGCGGGGTATTGTAGAGTATGCAAGCTTAGCAGCGATGTACATCGGCCCAAAATAGCAATTTCTATGTGAGATGATGTCGTCGTTATCTCCGATCACTGGAAGTTCGCTCGAGAGAAGAGGCATTTTCACAGCCATTCATGCTTGGGCCTTCAGAGCTAGTAGTTGCCTAGCATCGTGCAGGCTTCGAACGCCGTACCTATCACGATGAAGGATACGCGGATCAGGGGTAAATAATAAACAAAACACCCCACATCGCACCTGGTTGGCCAGTCCACTGTGCCAAGCCCACGCCAAGCCTAAAGGTGCCAACCGCCCTCAACCTCGTCGCAATTTTCCAAGTTCCGGTAGGTACTTCGTCACGTTATTCGCCCAACCAACCAACAGCCTCTTTCCATCCCACCTCACCTCCCCCGTCAGCAAAAGTCGCCCCACCGCGTACCGTCACAATGTTCTCCACTCGCACCCTCATTTCCGCAAAGCCGACCCTCGCCCGCGCCTTCTCTTCGACCCCACGTGCCGCAATCGCAAAAGTCACCATCGTCGGACGCCTCGCCACTGATGTGGAATTCAGCACCACCTCCTCAGGCGCTGAAATTGCCAGGTACAGCGTCGGCTCCAGGTACAAGTCGGGAGGGGAGGAGAAGGTCTCGTGGTTTAAGATCGCTGCATTCGATGAGGGCAGCAAGAACTACCTGCACGGCCTAAAGAAAGGGTTTGTCTTCCTCAATGCATACATGCATATGCAGTCGCTGACAATTGGGGAGATAGAACTTTGGTGTACGTTGAGGGAACTCTGAAGACCAATGTCTACGAGGGCGAGGATGGAAAGAACCATACTGCTTACAACATCACCCAACGTCAGTTCCTCTCCACGTGCGCCGTTTAATTGTTTGCTTAGACATTGTACTGATCGGTTTACAGGTACAATTAGCGCCCTAGCCCGACCAAAGAGCGCCGAGGGCCAAGAGGGAGCAGAGGGTGGGGAGAACTAAGCTTCAGTGATGTTGAGAAATGTTATTATGTCTGGCATGAAGGAATGTCACGATGACTATATTCTCCTCTTTGGTGTACGATTGTTGTGGTGCGCTGTTGTTGGTGTTCCGGGTTGTACCATTGCGGATGATTTGAAAAAGCTGGTAGTTTCACTTTCATTCACGGGTTCTGTTTCGCCTCTTCTGGACCTTGTTTTAGACCGCAAACGAAAAGATACAAGATCATCCATCCCCACAGATCCCCAGAGTCTCGGAGTGTGGTAAACTTGCCAACGTCTGAGACCACGGATTCTAAACGGTTCTCCCCTTCTTATCCCAATCTGTGCGATTCCACTAGCTAGAACATCTCCAATCAATCCTTTTCCCCTCTTCCGCCAACCATCAATCTTAACAAACTTTTCCTCTAGAGATCATGTGAGACACTTATATGCTTCTTAATACATATCGGTCACCAAGGCTTGCATACGATGCAATAACCCACTTAGTTTTTTTAATTAATCTCCCAGCCCGTATAGAGTTGTATGGATGCAGGTACCCGTACCCGGAGAGGCCTGGCGTGGGGTTGGTAGAAAGTCTCAGATTTATAAATTGTTGTACAAGGCGTGCCGAAACTAATGAAGTATACCACATAAGAAGCTAGATACGCCGTCGGTGTGACAGTACTTAGTAGAGCAGGTAAGATCGGAGTTGCGGATTGATACCCTTAAGGCATACGATGAGAGTGAGTGAGAATGCGTGAGTGAATTCATAGATGCTGATTCGGGGCATGTCTGTAACAGATTTGGCGGGCCTTGTAGAGCCTTCGTTTACTGTATCGGTGGTTTGGTTCGTTAGTACGAACATCATGTCACTTGAGCGGTACGAAATAGGTAGGTATAGGCTCCCAACTCTTCTGCCAATATAGCTTCGACCACTGTCAATCGATGAGATCCGTTGGATTATCCCCGGGTTACCGCGTTTTCGGGCCGTCGGTGGTCAATATTTTGACCCCCCCTCGAAGCTCCATCTAATTGAACATTGAATTGGGTTTTCGGTCATATTCCAATGCAAATTTGTTTCATTCATGAGGCTAAATGGTTCGTTTGGCCGCCACATCCCGTTGCACTAAATGCTAAAATCGAAAGGATATGGTCCCGGGAAGTCGATGAAGTCATCAATCCGGCGACCAAATTATACGTACAGACGGTACCCCTAGGCTACTTCGCACCAGAGTCTATACATACTCTACATCTAGATACTTCTAGATCTCACCAGTCCTCCAATAATCTCCGTGCCTAGCTCTCGCCCCCCCCATCAAGGTAGTATTGGACTGAAGAATGGTTTGAGTTCGAAGGAAATGGCGATGACAGATGGAATGGAGAATCAGAGGCTCGGATACTATTTGCGAGTTTAAGTTGGCACACCTTCCATTGGTATCGCCTTCGCTGAAGTGGCATCTAGTCATATGTCATCACTCACGGGATATCTTATGCCTTTCAAAACCCATCTTAGGATATGTTGTTTCGCAGGCGCAGAAGTCTCATCTTGCTCGTGTTCGAGTCTTGGTATATCTCGTCTCATGAACAACGCTAAAACATCAAGGGTTTATTGAGTGTCGACGGTTCTCTACTAATTTTTAAAGGCAGTGGAGGATATCCCTTGTTGTGTAGAAGTTATATCCCGTGGGGACGCAAAGCTGGGCAATATCGACCACCGGAAATACGGAGTTTCTAGCTTCGAAATTTATAATATTTCACCAAAGATTGTTGTATTCTCCACTGAGTCACGTAAGGATGGGTGACTTATGAACAAGTTTCTCCTGTAACGGTTGTATGGAGATATCACTTAAATTCCACCACCAGCTTTACTACACACGAGGGGATAGATATCTTCTCAAACAGCTAGCTGGTGAGGAATTGCATACCAAATAACTATGTATAATGGAGAAATATGATATTGTCACAAGCTTTCTCTTTATTCGCTGTATTTACTGTATACCGCTGGCCTCTATCCCTTCGACTGGTATTTGATACTGAATACGGCTACACATCATTAAGTGGTGCTACGATTAGTAGATGCCCCGCGGCGGCGTTCAATCAGTTAATAGATCTACCCTCTAGAACCCTTAGCGACGTGTAGCCGTATTCAGTACTTATTACCAATGACCAGTTGAGGGGATATAGTCCAACCCTGGACAGAACACCGACGGTCAATGAAGGCTCGGTATTGTTCCAGGAATCTGGATGTACATAATGCCGCTACAGGCAAATATACCTAGCCTCATCCGTGAACTATTCGCCCACCAAGTGGTCATGATTTAGTAGCAATATTGCACACGGTACAAGATGAGGTCCCGGGCCATCCTGAACTATTCAACAAGTAACCAGTACAGCACTGGCAGATAAGGTTGAAACGGGCTCCCCGAGGTGACCAAATTTGTTTATTAAATAGATGAAATGAAGGTACTAGTGAAGAAAAAAAACCAAGAAGTCATGTGTTGTGGTCCGTGTGGACAAGTGATATTTAGTATGTACATTTCTCAGTATTCCATCCAGTGCCTTTTCCTGAAACATCCCTTCGCTGCTAGGATAAACAATTTCATTTGAAAACCGGCTTGAGATGGCCTCTTCAGCTATGAACATGATTCACGGATGGCCGATGACGTTCCAGCCTCATTTCTTAGTCTAGTTGCTCTTATCGGGATCTAATTTCATCTAGCCTCCGGATGCCCATCGTTCTGGCTTCCGTATTCCTAGTACAGTATAGTTGTAGGGGAAAGATGTAAAGCGTAGAATCGGGTAGTTCCCCTCTGCAGTGTAGGAATGTAGCGCTGTCGGAATTCCGCCAGACATTCACCGCGCCCGCGGCCGGGAAGGGACTTGCTCTTGATAGATCACTACGGAGTCTAGCAGACAGCTACCCATCTGCGGAAGGAGGGTATGCCGTGGCGAATGGAAGTAACTCTGTCAGTGTACTTTTCCAAGCCGAGTTGAGAGTTCTTGCGAGCGGTGGGCAGATATTGAGCGGCCCACCGCTTGCCTCAGCTATCGTAACTCAGACCATATCGACGTCCTCCGTAACTGCCGGTGGCTCGGGGCTTCGTAGTGTTGCTACCGCTCCCGAGAATCGTTGTGCTTGTGAGGCTGAGCGCGGTGCAGCTCATAACTATCACTACAAGCCCCATTTCCTCCAAGGCCTCCGTGACATCGAAGTAACCAGTAGAACTTCACTAACACCGAGTCAGTATATCTAGATTGAACTGAGCACTGGAAAGCTGGTCAAGGGCGTCGGAAATGGCTCTCAAGCCAACGTTGGGTGGTGTACTTAGTGAAAGCGACGGTAGTGTCGATGGAAACACCAAGGTTGCTAGTGGAGATCTCATGTAAACTTGTGGAGGACTGTTCCCACGAAGCCCGAGAGACAATGAACTAGCGCATGCCCTCACAGATACTCATTCAGACGATAATCAATATGCGAAGGGAACGTCCGAACATTGCAAGATACGGAAATGAAACTTAGGCACCTAAAACGAGCCCTCTAAACTTGTGATACCAAAGCAACATCGACTACAACTGCATTGGAGTATCTTTCACTGAATTCTGGCTTGGGACGCATTATCACCAAGATCCAAATTCGCAAGACCGGTCCAATTTTACCCGCCGCCATAGCTGGATCCACCGCCGCCAACGCACGAATATGCGAATACACAACTAGCTGTTGGATCAAGGTCTTATGGGATTAAGAAATAACACGGTCTATAGACATCGTTGAGTGGGGTACGAGGTGTTGGTGCATCAATCTGGGTTATGAGCTCCTCGAACGACGACGACGCTTCGCGGACGTATCCCACTTGACGCCCGGTTCCCTGAGAGTATACGCAACACCAGCATAATCGCCAAGGACTACAAGGGTGAAAGAACTCGAAGAATCTGCCAGGAGATCGTGGAGTGGGAACGGTTGACATAGATGTGGATGCTACTATCGCCATGGCAAACAGCAAGCAAGGATGAAAAATATTGGCCGGTTGGCTATTCGTAAATGGAAAACCAATGTAAAAAATTAAAAATACTCCTTAACTAATTTAAAATATTTGACAAGAAAGACGATGCCCCAACAGCACCTGCACACATGCTTGCTGCTGCTGCTGTTGGTACCGCGCGGCAGTGGAATTCGGTGCTACCCGCCTGATTTCAAGCTCTCAACGTTATCACATTCAAGTCCTCGTGACTATTGACGTCGCTGCCTCAATTTATCTCCATTCCGCTTGGCATCTCCAATAGGTGATGCAGAGAACTCTGTTCTGCATGCATATTCACTAGCCCCCTAGGTTTGAATCCCATCATGATCGTCTATGAATCTATGAGCCTATCCCCACCCACCTTCAACTCAAGATGGTATTTCAAAGCAATAAGAACTCGTGGGTAATAGGAGAATGCACTTAGTCCAACAAAAACATTCAATGCAAGACCAACTGTTCTGTAGCACCCTTCTCGAGGCTTGGGGCTGATTTCGAGGCTATGACATGGTTAACTTTGAAACTAGGGTTTCTCGGTCTACCCTGAACGCCAGTGCAACTGAGCAGAAGAGACTGATGCGCTGAATAACGATAGAAGGGGATAAGGAAAGTTGGGAGTTGGATAACCCTAACCCAGCACGTAACGATCACTTGTTATCACACTCTCTGCCCGTGAAGGCATGTGTTGTAATGTAATGCAGCGGGTGGTCGTGGCTGTGTTGACCCCCACAGCGGGTACCAAGGCAGAAGGAGCTCGACAGTCAATGTCTGTTACTCCACCAAGTCGAAACACGTTTGCAACCCAACCGCATTGCATACATATATGCACTAGTTTCCGTCATGATCGTCAGCCAGGAAAAGCATATGTAGATATCTTTCCAGGCGGGTGATAACTACCCGTTACACATACTCCGAACAGCACCCTGCCAGGAACCACGAAACACCACTCCTCAGTTAAAAAGTAAACTGGGCAAACAGAAATCTCAAACCGGGTACAATGGCCATTATGGGTTTGTCCCCAACCACCGCCACCGCCACCGCCCACCCCCGTACCTCAGAATCAATATTGTCCATGTCGAGTGTCGAGTATCAATTACGTACTTCACCCTGCCGAAGATATGTACCGGCTTCACGCCGATTAGTTTGTTCGGCTCTGTAGGTCGAATTCAACCTTAGGGTTCTGTGGGTACCATGTGTCGGGGAAGTCTGCGGGAAGTCTGTGAAATGGTTAGTATGTGTCTTTACAGTTCTCCGCGGGGAACACCAGGTCGGTGCCGGCCGGGTTTCCTTTAATCTGAAGACTAACTAGGCCGTCCCTTCGCCGAAGTTGTAATGCGTCAGAGCTAAGTTCCTCATAGCAGTACGCTTGATCATGAAGAACAGCCTCAAGACTCGGGAACGAATAACAGCTTAGATCGACTCTAGGTTCGATATCGAAAGCTCCGAAGTCAACATCCCGGGTTTCATTCCAGCGGAACCACGTAAGCAAGGGCTGGCATCTGTTTAGTGTATTAATCGAGGGGAAACTCGTGGGATGACATGGCATGGATGGAAGTTGGTGACAAACCCTAACCCGGTTTCAAAAAACTACCTACATTCCCGTTCCCATACGACGAGCCTGCGCATTCCTTGCCTTTTTTTTTTCGTCCTATGTAATCCAAATGAATCCAGACGCACATAATCCACTCATCCCTTGCTCACTGCGGTACTTTTGCCCAGAACTTTAGCTTTATACTTAGCACAAGAAAATTCAGGCCTTCTACTGGGGAAGAGGCAGTCCTCATGCATATCGGTATCTCTGCATCTCGATCTCATAGGTAGGTGAAGTACATCGAATTCATCCAGCGCAAGGGTTGCTATTTGAGCTCCGCCCTGCCCTACATACAAGCCAATAACTCGTCCCTCTCTAGAATGGATATCCATCCGACATATCCAACTACCGGCCATCATGCCCGTCCGTATCCAACAACCACCGCGATCATTGGGGGGGACGGGTATCTGCAACATCCATACTCACATATGCAATGTCACCAACCTGAAACGCCAGGCACGGACCTGCCACGGGGTTTCATCCAAATCCAAACCACACCGCCCCCCTCGCTAAGGTTCACATAGCGTGAGCAAGATGTAGGCAAGGAACATAGACTTGAAGGATTCTGGAATTCAGCCCGAGAAGAGGTACCACTTACCAGATCCAGCACATGCAAATGCATGAACGAACGAACCGAAACCCCCTGCAGGAACCAGCCTAGCAACGAGAGGACAGGAACGAGTTTGCTTGTTGTGTACTTTACTAACCTATCAACTCTTTGTATAGAGTGGGGTAGGGTCCATCATTAGATTTCCGCCCTTGGCATCCGTGCTGGATATAGACACACTTTTTGGACTGGTGGTTAACAAAAGGCTTTAGCGCCCATCAATGAACACGATCGGACACAAGCTTAAGGCTGCATAGTACGACTTTCACTTGATCCTTGATGTACCGGTAAGTCTCTGTGATGGCAGAATTGAGACCAATATTGGACGCCAAGCGAGCCATTTCCCACTACGTTGAAATGGGTGCGTAAATCGGCGAATTTTTGAATCCTTTCACAACGCTTATTAAGTAGGGCACAGAGCTTGCCAAGCCGCGACGTCACAATTCTTATTCTTACTACTCTATGTGCTCCTCGATTACCTCGCTGTAACTGCTTCCTAAGCCCCGCAATGTTCTCCTACTGCTTTCTTCAATTCCTGGCACCTTGCCGGACGACTTTGGGCCTCAACAACAGCGTTCGGCTACTAGGCCCTTTAACGGCCTCCAGATCAGACCGGCCCGGCAGCAATTTTATTAACCGTACTGCTCTTATGCGGCGGGGCTGCTAGGACTACTAGGTGTAGTTCATCTTGGTCCCTGGCTTATACTGCCGGTCTTGCAGGTTCCACCGATGAAACTGAAGAGGCCGGAAAGGAAACCAGTGCTAAACCTGGTGTTGTGTGTATCCTTGATGCCCTTGATGAGGTTGTGACAGCTTCCAGGCCGGCTAGCTCGGTGAGAAGTATAAATTTCTTCCCCTCATATGCTATAAGTATGCTAACATTTACCTATTATCATAGCCGCGGCGGTAGCCACGTCATAACGGAAGGAGATAATGAGCAACTATGCGCGCTGCGTTCGAACGACGAAGTTTTTAAAGATCGAAAGGACGACGGCGGGTAGGACCAACAGAGTACACACACAAGCTTAGCAATATGGCAGTTTGACTGGAAATTACGGTAATAGGCGAAGGACCGACGTCATTTGCAGCGCCTGGAAACAGCGGAGTGATGCTGCTAGCAAGCGGATCTGGGGCGGTCAAGAGAAGACTGTTGCTATGAAAGCAATGAATACCGATACCAATTTGGTGTTGTGGTCTCTATATTGGTCCCTTGGTCCCTATATCGATCATGATGAAGGAGGTTGAGGCAGCGGTTGGAGAAGCTGAGCTGTGGCAGTATGTCTTTGGGGATAGAAGGTGTTAGCGTTATTTTACGAGGGTAGTTCTGCTGTGCTCTGTTTCTAGAGAATACATTGGCGAGTGTTGTGAAAGTTGGTACTTTACTAGAGTACGAGTGCATCAATAGGAGAAGAGAGAGCGGGGAAGCAGCTCACCGATAAATCCGCCGGGCAAATCGACGGCTGCCAACTGTGGGGAACCAGAAGTGCCTGGCCACCAAATCAACACAATCCAGAGTTTGCACCATCGCATACCATCGGTCCTCCTCCGCTCATGGTAGATCTCATCGGCACTCTCCAACGTCTTCCTCGGCGACATGGACATATGCACTGCCCTGTACCCCTCACTACCCCCATAACTCCGTTTCACATCATCACCACATTCAATAGGTTGGCCCCTATGCCGGTCCGTTCGTCGTCGTGCGCGACCAATCCGATCCATTAGACCCAAAAAAAGAAGCACTTCATGCACACACCTCCCAACCGCGCTGTCTATGTACCTATTGTATTCTCCCCGCCGCGCGCCGCAAAGCAAACCCTCCAAAATTAGCAGCAACTAGAGTACAACCTCCCACCTCATGGGCCACCCGTTGTCGCTACCAAGCGGGAAGCTAGAATGGTCTGTGCCGTAAACAAACATCACATTGTGTGGTTTTCTGGGAATCGAGGAGAAATGTCCGGCAACTTTGAGATGTGCAAGTAGAGTATTCACTGCATGTATCCTCCTTATCACAAGAAGTCCAAACATCTCAGAAAAAGTAGTCTTTGAATTCTCGAGATCTCCCAAACCCAACTTTGACCAACGCAACCAACACAAATCCGTAAGCATCAAACAATAAAAAGTACAATAAGAACAAAAATACACGCCATCCGTCCCAATTCCTAGATCCGCCATACATAAAGAAAAAACCGCAAAATAAAGAGGAAATCCCTGTCTATAGAAATTTTAATTCCCACCTGCAAAACAATAAATCAAACAATACCCTAACAAAAGAAAAAGTGATGAAAGCGAATGGAAGGGACGAAGAGGGAAGATGGTGTTTATCCAGTCCATTCTAAATCCGAGTCCCGCAGCCTCGCGGGTTTGCACCGATCCAATCCAGTCCCGATCCAGTCCGAGCCAATCCATCGTCATCAAAATATATATCCCGAGAAACCAACCCATCCGGATGAGGATGAAGAAATGTGAAATGCAACAAACGTAGAAAAGTACAAGACATAAGAAAAACCTTCTTCGGGAGGGGTATAAGAAGACAAAAAATCGAATACAGGAAGATATATAAAGAACCCCATAAGCAGTTACGGCTTAAAAACCCACCTGCCTGCGTCCAAGATGTAAAAATATGAATTCCCCAATACACACAAAAATGAGCCAAAGCCCCCGAGCCCACAAATGATACCCATATACCCGTGGGCAAACGTTGATACGCTGAATGTCCTCGCCAAAAGCTACAATCAAGAAACACAATCATAAAGTACAAGATACTTTCGTTTGCTCATCCAATCTGCTGCTGCATCAACGCTGAGTGCATTAGGCTGGGCGCTGGCATCACAGGAGGTAGCCCAGTCATCGGCATTTGTTGAGGGAGGTATGAAGGCTGCTCAGCATGATCAGATCCGTCATCGCCGTGCTGTAGCTGGTCGTCCTCATTTTCAATGTCTTCCTCGCTGTAGCTATAGCTCTCCGTTGAACCTGAATTGCCATCACGTTCGTGGGTTCGACGATGCTGAGCAAGGTTGTCTGAGCGCGAAAAGGCCTTGTTGCAGTGATTGCAAATGTATGGTCGTTCTTGAGTATGCGTACGCACATGCCTAAGGACAAATGTTAGCGCTTGTGGTCTTACAGGACGATGTTATGACTCTAAAACAAACCTTTTAAGATGTTCTAATCTTTTGAACAAGCGCCCGCAGGACGGAATTGGACAGGAGTGGGATTTCTGAGGATAGGGCCCGACTTCCATAACAGTAGCGCTCTTAGCACGTCTGATGACGGCACTGGCGCGGTCATCCCGACCATACTGGTCTGACATCGGACTGCCTTCATGGTTATGCTGGAGCATCTGCGGCGCAGGACTGCCATCATGGAGCGAGAGCGGGGTTCCTTGTCGTGATAGGTCCACAATCTCTCTGTGTTGCATCTGCATTCCACTCCCATTCACACTCCCATCATCCGCATCGCTCCCATGCTCGGGTACAACAGATGCCGTAGCAGAACGTCTGAGCTGCTCGCCTGGCTTCCGGTTGTGACCATTAACTCCATTACTCAATGCGCCCAAACCTGGCGTTATCGATGATCGTCGTCGACGTTGCTTGTATGTAGGAGATCCTTCAATGACAGAGTACACACTATTGCTATATGCCCGGGGTGTTGAAGAAAACCCAGCACCGCTAACAGGGGGTAGAGGGAGCGGCATCATTCCATTCAGATGAGGGTGTCCGTGATCTGGATACATCGCCGAGCCATCGTTTGAAAGATAGTGAGGCTCAGAAAGGGAAACCATTTGTTGAGGTGGTGTTACAGGCTCGTAGGAAATCCCACGGTTGCTGTAGTCATCTGATGGCGCAAACGACGGGGCCGGAGAGTACTCAAGATAGCTAGGCATCGAAAGGGTCCGTTGGTGCATTGGGCGGGACAGGGGCATTCCGCCCCTTTCCGGGTAGTAAGGTGCAACCGAAAATTCATCCTCCCTTTTTACGGGCGCTGGTAGAGGCATCTGAGAGGCGTATGAAGTAACAACTCCCATATCTTCAGGGACAACAGGCATTGTCTGTGGGATGAGTTGGGGTGGTGGCATCGAATCCATCGCGCGCATTACAGGCGAAGTAGAAGACGAATACGAGGCATGGGCGGAAAATGATGACGAATTTGCCTGCTGTGCTTTGGTGAGCTGTTCGAACAGCGACTGTGAAGAGTCAAATTCGAACGAAAGAGCCGGCTCGCTAACGGCAACAGTGGTTGCCTCCTGTCCCATCTTCTCCCTCTTGAGGTCGCGTTCCAGAGCGTCTAAGAATAGGCGATCATGAGGTACGCTGTACCAATAGAAAACCTTCTGCTTCTTTTGAGTCCTGATGCAGTTATTTTTGTAGAGGAAATCCAAAAATGGACTTTTGGGCTCCTCGAGTGATGCATCGGTTCCAGACTTTAGATTTCTCAGATCTGAGAAGATTCCTTCCTCAAATTTCTTCGAATTCTTTACTGGTCGTCCGAATGCTTGGAAGCGAAAAGAAAGGCATCGCACGATGTCGGTCCCCGAGATGTGAAAAAGGTTATTCCTAGTCCAGTCATCAGCCCATGCACTAGATATCAATCGCGAAAGTCTTCATCGCCCTTTGCGAAGTCACCCCCCCCTTGGAACTGATAATCATACCATAACACACAGGATACATACTCCCCAGTCGGAAGTAGGAACCGTCTAATATACTGATCCGGAGCCCAGTCTACCGGTGCGGAAATGAGGAAATATTTCACTGTCAAGATATTGTCAGCACAAGGTAGCCCCCCTAAAATCGCGTCCCCATCCCACTCCAGAGCCCTCTATGGCCCACTTCCCACCCTTCTCTCAAAGCATCGCAGGATTGCTTACGGTTATCAACTTGTTGTAGTGCTACTTGAGCATCATGTGGTAATGATTGCTGGGCTTCTGTCGAGAGCATAAAGGTCTCCGGCTTCTGCTGGTTTGCAAGATGTGGCTGGCTATACATTAAGTGCGCCATGACTGCTGGCTATCTATCGCAGAAGAAAAGGTTGCGCCTTTGACTTGACGGTAGGGACCGAGAAACGAAACGCTTCCTGAGTTGGACGTGTGTCGTGTTGAATCTATCCACTTGGGAGTGTGAAATGAGGAGTTTTAAGGATGTGACCACTGGTCTCAGGGCGCTGTCGCGTATCGTCAAGGTCGCAGAGCGAGCGTAGAGGTTGGAAGATTGTGAAGGAACGAAGGGGAGGGTCCTGCCTCCGTTGTCACTGCGTAGAGAAAGACCGGTTCTTGGACGCGTAGACGTAAATAAAATAATAAACACAAAGAAAGTCGATGAAGTATTATTCGAAATACTTCAGGACGCAGAGCGAAGAGGGGACGGGACGGGAAGAGAAGGCTCGAGGGAGAAGGAGGGGGTGGGATTGATGCAAGTTAATGAAGGAGAAGGCGGGAAATGGGGGAATTTGGAGAAGAGAAGAGGGACTGGGGTTGGAAGGCGGGCGGCTAAAGAGTGAGATATGGGCAGCAGCACCACCTAGGAGGGCACTTTTAGTGGGCGAATGTCTCTATTGGACTCCTCTTGGTGTGGGTGAACACTGCTCTGTTCAGTGGTTGACAGAGACAAGAGGAAGTGAGGAGCGCAAAGGAGGATCGTGGGAGCAGGAGGTATGTGGAAGAATGCAGACGTCTCGATGGATGATGATGGAGGGCGATCTAAGAATGCTGCTGCTGATGCTGCTGGTGGATGGACGTCGACTTTCTACCTAACCTACACACCATCCACAATCCATCCATCCATCCATCCATCCATCCATCCCCATACCGTCAATGCTCCCCACGCTCCGTAATTCAGGATGCATCTTCCTAAAGAGCGCATCCGTCATCATCATCGCCGCCATCGCTTGTGTCCTACTATCTTAAAAACTACGATGGTAGCAGTTCTAAATATCTAGCGCCTCTTGGTCGCCTACCGTTTCCGCTTTCACTTGTTTTCGCCTCTCTGTAAGCACTCCCGTGAAGAAGGTGATGGTGACTTTTCTTGGATGTCTTCACACGTGCGCAGAACGCACAGAAACAAACCCTCGCTGTGGATCAAACCAACACCCCCTCTCTTCACCACTGTTACAGACTTTGTGGCTGGTCTTCAAAAACCTACCTTGGTACATCCGGTTCGCTATCTTTTGGTAAGGCTTCTTCTATCGATATCCAAAAAGGTACATCGTGTTCGCAGGGAAGTGGGACGGAAAAAGGAGCATATCACCCTCTGGCGAAGCGAGCGACTCTGTATCAGAATAGGGGTAGGGGTGCCGAACTCCCCACCACCACTCCAACCATCCTGTGCGAGTGCAGCAGGTACACTGTTTTTTGGCTCTGAGGTCTGTGAATGGATGTTTCCCATCTCACCTCGTGTTCGTTGCGCCCAAAATGTCTACTGTGTGCTTCTCTTGAAACGCTGTGACCCCTTAAACCGCTACTTGGCGCCATCTTTAACTCCCGTTGTTGCTGTTACTATTTCCTCGACGTTCCACAACACTACCACTTACCCCTCTCCGGAGGCCAACATCGAATCAAGTGTCATGACGCCGCCGCTAACGGTCTCTGCGTTACGACCTACCAGAAGAGAGAACTCGATGCAAGAGCAGCGAACGAATGAACGAAGGCTCAAAATGGAGACCAGAATGTGGCGGTTGTATCGATTGGTTAGCCACACTACGTGATGCTTATGGACTTGATTTCCCGGCTATTGATTGGCCAGTCGAGGTTTATTTATCTACTATACTAATTCGAGCGAAAATAGAGGATAAATATACAGCGTCGTGGGTGCCTACCAAGTAGATGCCTACCTCCCTACAGCAGCGGCCAGCCGACGTATGATTGAAATAGCTGTTTTTGACTTTCTGCATGCCTTTGCTCGTGCATACGTTCTTCTGTCCGGCTACTTTATTGCATGCGGATCATTTCCTTTGATGTCCTTTGGCGGAGCACTTTTATACACCGCAGACACCGACCAACAAAAAGACGAGATATCTGCCGGTCGGGTTCTATGCTATCCGAATATCACATCTCGTGAATGCCTCCGAGCGGCGTTCCGGAGTAAAGTGAGCCTTAGACTCAACTCCGGGAGATCTCCGTCTTCTTTGTTTGCTCAGTCCCCTCGGACAATATCGGTGTCTCCACCAATGGCTTTATCTTATATACCCGGGTCGCGGAAGGCGGGATCTCAATATAAAACAATCAAAAAACAATCAAGATCTCCCTTTGTTTAGATGGATAAGATATTGAGAGTGCCCTAGGGATTGTTTCAAAGTAATTCCTAGAAAGAAAAAATCCCCGAAAAGCCACACCCCCGTTCAGGCCGTTGATTGGACAAGTAGGGTTTTAGAGGCAATATTCATATAGATATGTCTAAGAATAGAGCTACCCGCGCTCTTATAGGCATCCTGTTAGCGTTGAGATCTGCTAGGGACTTATCGATTCTTCAGCCCCGCGCAGAATTCCATATACATATCCTAGGGAGTACGCGTGATGTTTCATGACTGCACTGCTGGTGAATAACAGCGGGTAAAATGGGGGAGTGGTGTTCTTTAATTAGGTAGAAGCAAGAAGACCCGTGAGGAACATTCTACCGGAGAAGTCAGCTGCCACGTTTGCGGAGATTATTTATTTCTGTGTTAGATATAGCTAGCAGTCGATTGTGATGGCTAGCGACGCTTGAATCCTAAGCAAGACATCGTGAATTCCAGATTCCTACTCACTCGAGATTGTGTGGATTGTTCGCCTATTTTACGGCTTCGTAACCCCTTTGTGCAGTCAACCTGAGTAATGCACGCACCCGAAGTAGGTAAATCCTTGGGTTTATCCTGCATAAGTCCTCCGGTTATGTGTATATCCATATACCCCGGCGTGAGGATGGTCCGATGACTATCGGAGGCAAAAGAAGCACAGCAATGAATCATCGCTTATTTACACTCGCTTAAACAGACAAGCGAGGGAGGGAGGGAGGGAGGGAGCATAGGTACATAGGCGGGGTGGTACAATTGCAAGTATTCTTCATCTCAAAGCTGGTGATCTTCCCAGAGTGTTGACGTTTAGATACCGCCCGTGTACCTCATCAACCACCTCACCTCACCGCACAATGGATGATTGCAGTAGTCTGCACTATCAATAGCGCTACCCACCGGTTTAGGCTCATCTACATCTGCACATCCTCTCGCGCTCGCTTCTTGCCTTGTAATTCTGCAGAAGCAGGTTTAATTGACAACAAGTCTCCAAGTTCTGCTTTCGGCGCTCGCACCTTGGCAACTGTTTGGAATAGAGGCTTCACCGCTTCGAGAACTGTCAACGCGTTAGCGGGTAGACCGATGATATTGTGAGACCGCTAGTGATTCAGATACGTACTTCTAATGGAAATTGTGCCCAGAACTAGATGTGTACAATCACGTAACTGGCGCTTTCCCAGCTGGAATACCCCAGAAGAAACAGCAACTGTGATGACTCGCATCCTGATATCCCGATACTTTGGGTGCCCGGCGTTTCGATCTCAACGTTTTGAAAGGGCAGAGCCTCGGCTTCCGGGCCCGTTTGAAAGGGAAGATCTTCATGTTTCAGCACTCTGAAAGGAAATATCTGAAGCATAAGGCCAAAGATATCCTCCCAGCAATGAAGTTCTCCGATGCTTACTAGGTGAGCGAGGCGCTGGTGGCCACTACTGGTTTATTGTATTCTTTCTCTCTATCCGCAACCGCTTCACCATCCAGCGCTGTTGTTGCCTAAGATCTCTGAGGATAGAGATATATTGCACTCCTGACCTGTGGAGTAGATGTATACTCTAGATGTAACAAAGACAAGCGAAAGAGATAAATACCTATGTCGTAATGGTGATCTTAGATCTGAAAACGTGGTTGAGCTAAAGACAGCCACGAGGCGATGGACCTGTCATCCGGGCGAAGGCTTGCCGGAAGGCGGGGCTGGACTATGGAATAGTTAACTAAGAAGAACTAAGATTCATCCGTAATGTAGCTACTAGAATGGGATATATCGCCGTTCTCATGAGCCATATGTGACGAACCCACAGATACGCAGCCACGAACACGTCCATGTATGGTACAATTAAAGAGGCCAATGATATCCGTGTTGGGTGAAATCATGATCGCAAGAACTCTGAATGAAACCGGCCGGCTCCAAACCTCCCATTTCCTATCGCATGAAATCGAGCCAGATAGGTGACAAATTCGTCCCCTATTTGTATTCAAACCTTGCATAATCGTGCCCGAGTAATCCATCTTGATATGCCCTATTTTTGTGGTTGCTGCCTTGCTCTCACCTCATCATGAAAGACCCCGGAACCGTGCTTCAGTTCCGTGGTTTGACTGCATTGCGTGCTATAGTTCCGGTGAATGGATTCACACCTGGTCTAACGGATTGGCTGCTATCAAGATGCAGATCATTCCGACCACTCGGTGTGAGTTCACAAATGGTTGTGGTCGGCCATCAGAAATACAGATTCGAATGCATTGCCGTGCCCTACTTCAAACAGTCGGCAGTTGTAGCGAACGGCTGTTCTTATCACAGTTGCTGCAGCTGAATCGTACCGACACATTCTTGTGACAAAGTCGATCCCGTATATCCAATCATAAGTATCACTCGTATTCAATGCGAAGCTTCTCGATGATCACGCAAACACCCTTTGAGCAGTGCAATAGAATTCCACTGTTCAGGCATTACGAACTGTGCCCAATCCATGGCAGACAGGGCAGTGCAAACTAGATGATGAGCCAATCTCCAAAGGAGCCGAAAATGCATTTTTCATGCCTTTTACCGCATACAAACGAAAATGAAAAGGCACTGTTGTATGGTAATTAAGACACCAAAATATTCTAAAATATGTTCTCTTGCTTTTTGCTACATGCCCTTTTGACTTGTGACTTTTGAGGGTTCTGTACTCTCATCAAATATACCTTAAATTTATTACTTTCTATAGCAGTGCTTTTTGACAGGTGCTTTTCTAAGCTGCTGTCTCAATAAAGATGCTTTTGATAGGTGACATTTTGGAACTGTGCTCCTGCACATATCAACATGTCCTCGCCAGAGGTTCCTTAATATCGTGCCTTCAAATCACTGAGGAACAACGCGACGCTAAGACACTGTGACTGTTTGGGGATTGAAAAGGCAGTTTCTTTTCTCCATTCACTTCACATCCCATCATCACCACACACACAGCACAACTTTGTAGATAACATGTCCACGCTAAACACCGAAAAGCGCTGGTCCCAAGAAGAGAGTAGAGGATGACAAGACAGCTACAGTGGTAGCGGAGGACTCGGGCTTAGAAGATGTGGGACGGATCGCGCGTTGCAAGCGATGGGGGGTTCGAAAGTCTAATGGTACATTAGTCAGTGCCCTTTTTGAGTGATAAGAGACTTTGCTATTTTAAAACGGTAGGGAAAGGAAAGGCACAAAAACACACTGGGAGGAAACGTACGACAGAGGAAAGACACGGTAAAAGACACCGAAATCCACAGGCGGAAAAGGTATCGGGACAGTGGGTACGGCACTGGCATTAAACTAAGGATGGCACGGGGAGAAAGAAAAAAGGGTACAAGAAAGACACCATATAAAAGCACTGCGTAGCCCTATTTCCCAGTGCCTTTCCACGGTGCCTTTTAATTTATTTCCACACAAAGAAACCCTAACTGGATTTTGCCATTTAAATGCCTTTTTCATTTATAGGTAGAAGTGCATTTTTTGTCTCGCAACAGTTGCAGACGTTGCCTTGAAGCGAAACCCTCAACTCTAAATTGCTGCACGATGTTGAGATTTCACTCTTCAGGCTAAGGTTGTCTTGACTTACCAAGAATCACCCGAGTGAGAGTGTTTGATGCGAGACAAGTAGGTTTTACTAAACGTTAGTCTACAGACCAACTAAATATACTTTTGGTAGTACCTTTATGAGGTAATATTTCCGAGTCTCTTAGAGGTGCTCGAAAAGCTGTACATGTACGGGCTCTGGTTGGATTGGCTCAAATACCCTCAATTGTTCAAGCAATTGCCATGGCCGAGTTCTCAATGTAGTTGTATCGATATCCTGCTTCTGGGCATAAAATGGTTGCGTATGATTCTTGACCTCCCTACCGGCTTGAGTCTGAGCAGTCACTTTGACCGTCACTTCCACGCTGTCACTTATGACTATCCGAACTTCGGCACCTGATTTTTAGTGCTAGTAGCCTACCATTCCATATTTAGTTATGCTGGGCTGGGGAAGCTGAGATTAGTATTGTATTTATGATACATAGAGAGGCTAGGAGGCGTAGGGAACTAAGAACTGTACAGCTTAAGAACGTACTTAACCGATTACAAGAACATACATCCCTCAAGACACTTCAACTGCATTTAGTCATAATCATGACTAACCTATATTATCTCCCCATTTAGTTCATGTAAGACAAGTTTCCTCAATATATTCCGTGTCTTCACCGCCATAGCTCCTTGGTAGAACCATACCACGCAGACAAAACACTACATGCCCGGTATTGGAGCTGGAACCGGAGCAACAGCCACAGCGGGAATTCAGGGAGAAGTAGGTATCAATTTCGAGAAGCTGAAGTCGGGATCAGTCTCATTAGAGCAAAGAGAGGATGCTCTGAATAGAACCTTTGACTGGTAGCTTGTAGGTAGATAGGCTAAGGTCTGCTGACAGGGAATTTTTTAATAGAACACTGCTTGCTGACGGTTCTTTTGTTAATAGATAACCGTGAAAGTGATAGATAATAACTAGCGATGTGATCTGGCTCATTGACACCCAGGCATCTGTGGCCATACTGTTTATGGTACTGCCCCTTATTCATCATATTGCATATATATAAGGGCGGACCGGCAGGAAGACCATGTACAGTAGATCTTCAAGTCCAATGAAATTCACTGCTGACAATTCTTGGATCTGGGACAGCAAATTCTGACACCGACAGAACCGCTTTTTTTGTGGGACACCCTGTGCTGACTGCTGACGTCCTAACCTTATCCGCGGGTATAGTAATTGACATGGTAGTGTCTAGTTTAGCTAATCGGTTTCCACACCTCCCATCCAATATTATGTGATCAAGATTTGAACAGTCATGAGCGATGGTGTGGAAGTGACGGTCAAAAGTAACTGTCCAGAGCCACACCGCCTCCCTACATCGTCAATATCCGAGTCATATTTTATGACGCGCACCGAAAGTGCAAAAACCGAATCCACAAGCTATTCCGGGTTGTTTTCGAGCACGAGTGATGTCCCGAGAATGCCCTATTCAGACCCTAAGTCGGTATAGACCACACCAGACTAAAATCAGCCATACTTAAGTACTTTTGCACCTTTTTAGAATAGGCTCTGCCAGGCCTCATTCACACCACCCCTCGATGCCGTTCAGAAAATATCACCACTCCCAAGAATGGAGCCTTCAAGTCTGGATAACCTTTTGCGATCTATGGGAATGTACTTCATGGCCTTCACCAAGATTTTCAAAACACATTCCACCACCTCCATCATCACGGCAGCGTCGAAAAGTTGGCAATCCCTCCGTTCATCTCTACGCATACCATCAGATTTTTCAGGAGAAGTATCTCAGGATTCTGCACTTCCACCGAAAGTTGCTTCTTTGTACTCCCCCCGGACGACACCATCAGCAGTATATCTTCCAGCCTTTCGTTCCTCTTTTAATTACATCCCCAGCAGCACTCCCCCCGTTTCTGCAGTCTTCTCACAACGTCTAAATGTCGAACTTACTCTTCTTCCGAGCCCTTTCTGGGCTTTCAATAATCCTCTGCTCAGTGCCGGCAATCTGGCACTGGCAGCACAAGAACTATCCCGCCATCTTCCTGATTGTCTGGATTAACTGGTTCACCGTTAGCTGCTTCGTCAACTCCTTCATCTGGCCGAACGACCACGTCCTCATGACGGGGTGGGATGGTGGCATATATTGCGATATCCAGACCAAAGTTGCAGTTGGTGCGTTTGCAGGAAACCTTGGGGCTCTCGCCGCAATCGCTAGGAACCTGGCAAATATCCTGTCTGATAATATCACGGTTGTCCGGACGAGAGCTGTTCGGCGGAAGGAGCTGATCAAGGATTTGTTGCTTTGTTTGGGGGCTCCGATTCTTATGATGCTCACTCACTACTTCTTTCAACCGACCCGATACGTGATCTTTGCAATAACCGGATGTAATGCCATCTTTGACTTATCGTGGCTCGGGATTGTTCTGCACCTCATGTGGACGCCAATTCAGGCTGTGTTGTCGGGATACTTTGCTGGTGAGTTTCCGTCCATTCCGTCTCTGCACATTTAGTAGCTGATGAACGCTAGTTCTTGTGATCTGGAGAATCCACAAGCACCGTCGCCGCTTTGAGGACCTCCTGAGCAACAACTCATCACTCACCAGGTCCCGCTTCACGCGTTTGTTCATTCTCTCGGTGATGCTCCTTGTCATCGAAGTCCCCGTCACCTTCTACATTTTCTACCTGAACCTAAACGCGCCTATGCTTCCCTACGACTGGGACCGTGTGCACGGTGAAGGGTGGCTATGGATCACGAAAATCCCTACAAACGGTCGGATCCAGTTCGATAGATGGATTCCCGTTGGCACTGGGTTCCTGGTGTTCGCAGTCTTTGGACTCGGGAAGGATGCGATGACTATGTACAGAGAATGGTTGAACATCATTGGAATCGGCAAATTCCTGCCGGACTTTGTCATGGGCATTAAGAAAGAGAGAAGCCAAAACGGCTCTGGAATTGCGGCACAGTTGAGTTCGTGGAGACAGAAGAGGAGTGCGGAGCAGAAGACAAGAAGGAGAGATATCTATGATATTGAGAACTCAGCTGGAGACACGTTATTGTAAGTCGTCATTCCAACTTCAGGCAATCGGATCAAAACTAACAATGCTACAAGTTCAAACATCACTATGGATGAGCCCGAACCGGCACGCCCTCAGAGCGCAATAAAACACAATAAGACTGGTTCCATAAACGACAGTATCAATGAAGACGAGCCAACACGCCCCAAAAGCGCAAGACACTCACTTGCGGTCGATACTTGCGATCCATCGGTAACGCGTCCAGAACCGTCACTTCAAGCACCTATAGACTCTCTTCAATCTGAAATGGTAGCGATCAGTGCAGGGATAGCGGTGATTAATTCAGGGACACAAAACGAAGAGATATCTGAGATTGGAGAGGAGGTGTCCGGGAGTGGAGATTCTGCACGAGGTTTCGTGGTGTGATTGATGTGATTTGGGGAGCACCTCTATTCTTCTTTCGCAAGGAGCTTTATGCCCACATATTATTACCCTTCATGGAGATGTGTTTGAATTTTTACTTCTTGGATGTTTTGTTGTTTCGTTCTCGGATGATCACTCTCGTACAATGTTTGGTGGTTTGTCTGCTTCTTTATTCTCTTTCAGGCGATGACGTCTATTTTTTCTTTCTTTCACTCGGGGGGAGCCTTCTATGAATATAAATTTGAAACGTGTGGGGAATACATGCTGGGTTTTATGGAGTTTTTCGAATGAGATTTTGTTCTGAAACAACGGTTAGTTAGAGACCGGCAATTCTCTGTGACAAAACAGAAACTCGAGAGCTTCGAGGTAGCATTTGTGTGATCTATCGCGTATAGAATAGAAGGGCTGCAGAGACGTTGCAAGGTTATTTCTAAAGAAGACTCATTGGAGAGCGAGTGCGTTGTGATGACCAAGCAGCCGCACCTAAGGAAATGGTTAAAGAGATAACACAACAGCTGGTACAATTAAATGCACCGAGACTGCAACCACTCAATAGTCACAAACAGAAACGGGGAGCGATTGAGATAAACCAGAGCCGCACTTAAGCAGACCAAACCCAAAAGACATCACCACCCAGAGCAGCACATTCTAACGTAAGAACAACCCCCTCGACGCAATTCCCAACTCCAACCATCCAGAACGCGCAGCAAACCCCCACATCCACTTCCCACCAACAAAACACCCTTTATCCATGCAGAAGCTCCATATCATAGAGCACAATCCCACCCACAACAACCGCAAGAAGCACCTCGACCGCAAGACCAAAGACACAAACCCAAGCCCAGTACCTACCCTCCACCACCACAACCCCTTCTTCCTCTTGCTTCTCGATATCTTTTACCTTGACGCTGGGAAGAAACAGGAAAACGGCCGCTGCATAGACCCACGGGAGGACTGGGAGAAAGATGCCAAGGATGAAAAGCTGTTTTCTTGGGTTAGCGATATGCTGGGGAAGGAGGGGGTTCGATTCACCTTCTTGGAAAGTGGGTAGCGTTTGTGGCACTTGGGGTCAAGGAATGAAGCTGTTGAAGCCAAGGAGTATATGGTGTCTTCGTAGGCCATGGCGAAAGTGATTCGATACCCAGAGAGAGGTGGGGAGGAGAAGAGAGACTTGAGGGTGCTTGCTGATCATTTGTAGTCGTGGTCAGAGGTTTTGGGGAGAGAATTGAAGGATAATCGCTATGGAGGCGGGATTGAGGGCGAACATTTCCCAGGAACAATCGCGGGATTTCCGAGTGACTGCGAGTGATTTAATTCGAAGACCAAAGTGTATCACCACTCTTGACATCATGTTATGCACCCACCAGTTCCCCGGGCGCGGGACAGCACCTTCGGGCATTGCCCTTACATGTGGCACCGTGGGGTTTCGTTGTACGAGAGTGCTTACCTCACACACTCGCACTTACTTGCTCTACTTTATGTGTGGAATCTTCCCATCTCTTTGTACTCTACACTTATTTTGAGACATACCAATCCGTTTGAAGGATTACTCCGGACTCCCTAAGGACGTCCAAACTTGACTGGGAAGGTTCAAAAAGTAAAACAAGAAAATCGATGATGGCTTTAAAGACTCAACCTCTGGATACAGCCTCTTGTTGTCAGTGTAACTCCTGCAGCCAAATTATCAACTGGAAGCAACAATAAGAAACAAACGGCGAAACGCGCAGTGTACAGGTTGACCACGAGCAAGAGTTACTCGTGTAGCTCCCCACTGCACCCACCAGTTCCAGACTTTAGAAACAACACCATTCCTGACATACATCCGACACCGTCGGAACCCCAGGTCAGTTTTGGATCATTCCGCGTCGCCAGCTACCCCAAACCCCAGTCCCTCCCTACCACTCAGAACAAGTACGCTGCTCGCTCCAGCCTGCCATGCTGTACGCACAGCACCGGGACTCCACTCCCTCCAGTTTATTTTTGTGTATTATCTGGTCCCCGCATGTACCATACTCAAAAATAGACTCACAACTCGGCCGGCCGTCACTGATGTGTTCGCTGTCTAGTGTCGGAAACTGGTCTCGGACGGACTCAGATAGGTATCCCGGGTTCAAGTCTCCGGGGATCTCCCAAAACCCCCGGATCATATCACCACGTGTCGATACGTCGGGCGTGTCAATCATCCTCGGATGGGTGGTTACCATAGCAACTACAACAGTCAGCCAGATCGTGAAATGCTAGATGGCTCCCAGACCAGAACAGCGGTGGTTGGGGGAACAGTGAACTCGATCAGAGTCGTACACCTTATTCCATAAAATTTCTAGCCTCTCGGAGTAAAAAAGTCTCTTGTTCGACAGCTAGACCCCAACAGTTTTAAAAATTCCATACACGCCACTTGAGCACAGGACAGATTCCCACAAAACTCAGCTACGGAAAATAGGTACTCCCTGGTAAGTACTCACACACAATTCTATTCTCCGAAAACGTGACGAAACGAAACATGATGGGTGGAAAAACCCTCCCCGAATTGGTTCGCATTTGGGGAACACCTCTCACGAAACTTAACCCAATATCGTCTAGACCCTGTGGTGCAGATGTTTGCCTTGCCGCTCCCACAGGTGAGACACCCCAGTCCGTCCAATTGACCATTCAAAGCATCCCGCAAAAAAACCCTGAATTCCGATCCACGGTAGGGGACCTCATTGGGAGCGGGAACAATCATCAATTGCGCCGTATCCATCCACAGATAAGTAAGAGTACAAAAAGCCTAGTCTTTTTCCAAACCCAGATATTAGGAAATAATGAAATAAAATAAAGAAAGTGGTGAGGTAAAAATGATAAGAATATACAGCACAAAAAAAGGGATTCGGAATTCCCATGCCATATGGTCATGGGATATTTCCACAGGATATCAGTAGAAGAAAAAAAATAAGCTCAAAAAAAAGAAAAGGATCAAAAAACACTAAGAAAACCTCAAAAAGAGTGGATCAATTCCGCCTCGAATGAACCCGTCCTATCCTCTTCCTCCGGTTCTTAATCGCGATATTCCCCAACAAATCCTCCCACCGCTTCCCAACACTACGACTATCTCCCTTCCCTAGCGTCCGTGCACATTCCTCCCAGTCGCTCTTGCTGAGCTGTAATTTCCCCAGCACCATCTCCACCAGCTGTCGATCGTCGTCATCGGTCCAGTTTACCATTACATCTACCTCCTCCTCGTCAGAGCTATCTACTACCCGTCGTCTAGGGTTACCACGGTTCGGCGCTGGCGGCGGTGTAGAAAGCCGTTGTCGCTTGCTACGCGGAGGCGTCGTGAAGCGAGCGGTGTGGTTGAAGTCTTTGTCCGAATTTTCTGACAACGGTGATGACGGGGGCGCCGGGAACGCGGCGGATCTCGAGCGCTTGTTTGGTCCACGTCTCGCGGGAGTTTTTGCAGCTGCTACTGGTGGTGGGGGTGGTAGTCTCGAAACATTGTGGCTACCACGACGTAGCGGCGTTCGTGGGGGCTCTTGAGTCGGCGCTGCGGAGGCGGCAATCCTGCGAGTGGTAGTTTTTCGAACTCCGCTTGCTGCGGCGTGTGGGGTAGGTGTAGCGAGCGACGAGGGCGCTGGCGCAGGCGACGAAGATCGTTCGCCCGATAACATTTGCTGGAGTCGTCGGCATGTCTGGAGGACTGTGGTGGTTGCCGAAACGATTCTGGGTTCTTCGAGAGGAGGCGAGTGGTATGGGAGGGCTGCGGCCAGCGACGGCGCAAGAAAATCGCATGGAAGTGCGCTGGGTAAAAGCATGATTGTGTTTGTAATTTGACGCGAAAATAAGAACGGGAAAAAAATTGCACCCTTTTAGTCTGGCGACGAGATGAGCAGGATTTGGTTTGTAGAGGAACTCAGCGCGCGCTGCGATAACTGAGAGAAGATTGATTGTAGAAGTTGAACGATGAAGACGATGGATGTTGGTGGTTCGCGAGGAAAGGAAAGACAGAGACAGAGATTTTTGTGCGTTGGCGGATGACTGCAGAGCGCAGTTAGACAGCGAACAGGGACGAAACGCGTGTATACGGCGCCGGTGGTGGTGGTGCGGACCTGGAAAGCAGTGACAAGTGGCAGACTACTGTAAGTGCTTCAGTAGTGTTCGAGATGCAGCGGTATGTGATGATAAGTCGACGATGGATGGACGGAGGTTGCGACAGTCGGAGTAGTAGTCAAACTTTAGTACCTAGAAATCGGTGATGCAGGTGGTGGCTGATGAGGTTGGTTAAAGAAAGTTGACGGTAGGTAGTGGAGGAGGTGGTGAGTTATGCAGAGCTGCAGCTGGCGTGGTTGGGCGACAGAGGGATGATATGCAGCTGCTAAGAGAAGAAGGAAGGAAAGAGGGCGACTGGGCGACGGGCGCAGCAGGAAACAGGAAATCGAAATTATGGGAAGGGTGTTCCAAACGAGCAGGGGTCGTGCTCTCGCGCAGTCCAAAAGGAGATCTCGCCTGGCTGCCTCCTTCCTGTTCCTGTCGGCTCCAGTGCCAAAGCGGTTGGGTGAACCAGCGCTAGGATGAGTCTAGAAATTGAAGGTTCGTCGACTTTCTGTCTGTCTGGTGCCACCACCTCTTTCGATAGGAAGGGCGGTGGCAGGTGGAAATCCTCCAGAATGCAGGTTCCGCTGTCGCCAATGCAAGCTGATCACAGCAGGTGCGACAGTAATCGCGTGGAAAGGAGACACGCAGGAAGGAAGAAAGAAGGAAGAGGACGCAACCGTTTGTTCTGTAGCTCTATACATCATGTGGGCAATCACCAACCCTCCATCAAACAGAAGCAGCCGCAGAGCGAACAATTACCCAGGAGACGGAATCACGCGCCCTCGGATGTTATCTCGAGAGGGTGTCGAGTACCCTGTTCGCCGCACCACACTTCCTGAGAGCAAACACGAAAAACCGCCGTCATCGATACTTTACGCGCTGCTCAACCGACTCGATTCCACCCCATCCGGCTGATTTGTGCCTGAAATGCGTCTTCCCCTCACATGGCGATTATCCCTCACGAACCAGTCGGGAAGCTGCGGAACCCACACACCTCCACGGCGTACACAATGACCTGCATCGGATCCTTCGACATCCATCACAAACACGCGTCGCCTGGAAGAAAAGATACTCGACGCGGTCTTCCTGGCTCCTAACTCAATCTAGAAACCACGCTCTCGCTAGTATAGTGATGTCTCTGAAGGAGTGACGCCGTGTGAGGATCGCCACTTTTTTGGCGTGGTGTTGATGTTGGATGATCCCCCGACATCCGAGACTAGATGGGGGATCTCCGACTTATCTTTATCTACCTGCAGTCTCAACCTGCATACAAGCACCTAGGAAGGCACCCTACTTCATGGTAGTTCCTGGAGAGGGGTAAAATTGCCTGCAGCCCAGACTTCCTTGTCAACTCGCTCGTTGTTGGTCAGGCAATATTTGGTTATCAAGATCATACTAAGGTCCTTTTTCATCCAATTGACATCGTTCTGGTCTATGAAGATAGTCCTTGAGCCCTAAACTCTGAACCCCAAGCCCTGGCCATTCTTACGCATACCTACGAATGGCTGTGAGAGTGCTTGATAAGGCAATCAATCGATGCAGCAGAGGTGAAGGTACTTACTGGAGTGAGTATGATAGGCTCATCGCAGAAGACGGTATGGTATAGCCGTCCGTTATCCCCGGTTGAACAGAACCCTCAACTTCCCCGATTTTACGACAATTGAGCCAATTGACCAGTCAAGGGCCCCTAGAGTACCCGGGGGTAGTTTCAACGTCCAATCAACAGCTTCAATACCCAATCTCCACTTCCGCCCGTACATCACATGCTCACGCCGGGAAATGAGCACCGAATATCTCATCGCAAGAGCTCCGCTACCTTGATTCAATTTAGGCAATACTACCCTCGCACTGCTTCTATGTCACTCCAAGAGTGGGATCTCGATATCCTTCATATTTACGCCTCCCCACCCTCTCACCCACCGCGTTTAAGTGTATCGCGACTCGAAAACTTCCCGCCCGCAAGCCACCATATAGCGTTCAGTGACATCCACATGCCTAGATGCTTGATCCTGCACTGTCCGCAGCGGCGGTGCTCCTTGCATGATGCACATTCCCTATCGATGTCGAAGTTATTAGGTTTCTTACAGTGGCAGCATTGGTAGGTTGGCATTGTTTGTAGGGAGGGTGGGAGGGAGGAGGGTATTAGTAGAAGGGGAAGGAGGGGGGTGGAGGTTTCGTGATGAATGCCGGAGGAGTTTTGATGGTTCGAAGTGGCTTGAATGGGTTTATCAAAATGAAGAATACCATCACCAAAAAAGAGTACTGGGTATTATCACAAAGAAGTAGAGCAAAGGTCGCCGCCGCTGGTGGAGGTTGTATACAACCTCATCAATGGACTGTGTACTATCAAGAACTATAAGTATAAACCTATCGACCAGCTTAAACTCAATATTCTCGCACTTAGTAAAGAGATGAGGAGAAATATATATCTTCATTGTGCGGTTCCACTCATCAACATAACGGCCGACCTCCTTCAGGGCCCATCACTTATATCCAGGTCCTCAGACTCGGGGGCAAGGATGACCAGAAGCCAGAGATTTGCTGCTTTCCTGCGCACACCCTCTATCCTCAACCCGAGCTCTGCGGTTCCTCCCATATCAATGAAAATACAGTACCAACCATTCTCCACGATAAATTCGAGTACCTCCTATGTACCGCCTAACACCTAGAATAAATTTCCTTCCTTCCATCCTTCGTCCTCAAACCCGTAAATTACTTTCTACTTACCCCAAGGGTTCCTTTAGGCGTCTACCTATCGATACCGGCTGTCAACGGCTGTCTCACCTGTAGTCCTGTTACTCAAGCATGGCTCGGGCCTCCCAACCCACACGAAACCCTCGGACCCTCTACTCTACTATATTAGCACTTCCCCACAGCACGCAAAATATTTCTTATTTTGGTTTGATGATGTATATTGCTTTTTGCGCCATGAAACAACACGACGTGCAAACTTTCGGCCTTTCAGGAGGAGATACGTCACTCTGAGGACCAGGAGACGTCACTGAGGATGGGAGGATTCAAAAAGCAAAGGGAGTAAGTTCCCCTGCGGATGACACCTCCGTATCGACCAGGCAGCAGCAATAATAATCATTATATAGTAACATCTACTCTATAGCCCATGATGCCGCAAGGAAAACAAAACACATCTAAACGCCGCGCGCCGCCCCATTACTCCAACGCCATCTCATATCTATATATAACACAAGGTCAAGGTCGGTAATCATCCTCTTCCCAATCGCTGTCCTCCTCGTAGTCATCATCGCTATTCCTTCTCGTACCTGATGTGCTTCTCTGGTTCTTCCTCTGCGGCGATCGCTTTGGGGATGTGGTGCTCGTTTTCACACTCGTCCTAGCAGTCGTAGTGGTGGCAGTGTTTGTTTTCGCTGTGACGGTGGCAGTGGTGGTAGAGGACCTCGGCTTCTTCTCATACATCTTCACACCTGTGGTAGCGCCCTTTCTCGTCGGCGGATCCGGTCTCTGCGGCTGTTGCTGTTGCTGCTTTGGTTGCGGTACCGGCCTCCCAACACTCTTCTCTCCAAACTCAATCCATCGCTTTATAACCTCGTCGACGGCGAGGATTCCCTCCCTCGAAGCCTCGACTTCGAACCATTCTTTATGCGTCTTTCCGCAGGCCTCACATTTCTTCTTTGGATTCGCACCGGGGGTGGCCGAGAGCTCGAGATGAATCAGACGCTCGATGCGGTGGGAGTTGGGGACTTGTCGCGCGACCTTTCCGGGAGAAGAAGAGGCTGAGGTGTGGGGGTAGTAGCGGATTAGGGAGAGGTTGTAACCACACTGGCTTGTCCACTGGTGAAGCCGGCGTTGGACGTTGGCTGCGCGGCCGATTTTGAAGAGGAGTTTTGGGCGGGTTCCGCCGGGGGTTGGGACGGCGTTGACAGCGGCGCGGAGGAGGCGATCGGAGGTAGTGCGCGGAGTGCGGCCACCAGAGGGGGTGGAGGAGGGCGTGCTAGAGGGTGAGAGCGGTGAGTCGGTTAGCCAGAACATATAGATGTACCCCGGCTCGTCCTTTGGTGAAAACGGTTTTAGGAGCTCTTGTTGGAGGCGGCCGAGACCTTTTGGGTGGATTGTTTTGGGAATGAGTTTTAGGACTGGTATTTGTCAGTGGGAAGAAGCGATGACAATAGCTGGGGTGACTTACGGGCTTGCTGTTGCTTTGAGAGAGTGCTGGTATCGAGTGCTGCTACTTCTTCCATGTCCGAATCGATGGTCTGTGGCGTTGCTGGGCTGAGTCCCATTCCCACTACTGTTGCTTTTGACGGTCGAGCGGCGGTGGGAACGGGACCATATTTCACCATTGCACTCTGGGGCTTCTTTGGCGGATACATCATTGGTAACGGCGGTGTAGGCGGTACGGATTTGAACGCAACATGTGCATTCGAACCCGCCTTCTTTCTTGCTCGCATAGGTTGCTTAGGGAAATTATCATCAACCACGGCTGCAGCCGCCGATCTCAGCTCCGCCTCTCTCCTCCGCGCGGACCAGTTCTTTTCGTCTTCTGGATCGTCCTCCTCGACCATGCAACAGCACCCAAGCAGCAGCCTCGTGAAAAACCCGGGACGCTTCTTCTTCTCCTTCATTCTGCTTCCACTCGGCGGACTTGGCGGCTTAGGAGGATAGTACGTAGCGAAACTATCCTCCTCCTCGTCGTAGTCGCCTAGCACGGGTTTAAACGGGTCTTTCTCCCTGGGGACTTTCCGAGTCGTGCTCACCACCGTTGTCGACATGGTCGGGGCGCCATTTTCTCCGACTAGCAGTTCCACCTGCTCAATGAGAGTATCCATACTCCCGCGTCCAACGAGTGCCCTCCTACGGGCAAACGAGGCTGTGTGTCGCAGCACTACATCTTTGGCTTGGTCTTGGTGCCGCGCACAGAAGTAGGCTTGCTGCTTTCCCACGATGGTGATGATGCCCGACTGTGGTTGGCCTGTAGAGTTGTTGCGGACGAGGGTGCGTTTGCAGGGCTTTCCATCGTTGGAGACACCACGGCAGATGGTGGGGGAAGCGGGGTCGAGGATCGCGGCATGCGCTTCCGGGGTATTAGGGATGAAGGGCATCTTTCGCACAGTGATATGAGGAGTCGAGGACTAAGGAGGAGGCGGGGGAAGGGGAGGGGGGGTTAGCAGGCACTGATAAACAAAATGATAGAATTCATTGCTGGCAATTCAAAGTTAGTCAACTTGTACACGTTTAACCTGTTCTGAAAAGGCCTGCAGGCTTATTTGTTAGTAGGGCGGCGGGCAGTTGCAGCACCAGTGCGTGCGTGCTGTTGCTGTTGCTGTATCGTGCATAGCAGATGTCTTTGAACTAAATCCTCATCTCATGCGCAGCTCTGGTGGCTGGGGAAGACGTGGTCCCTTGCAGCGTTTCAGCTTGGCGCGTTAAGTAGGCGTTTATGTGCTGTTATTGGACGGCACTGCCCTTCCCCAGCCACTGCACGTCACCATAACCTGCATCCGATCCCTACGATGCACCAGCCACATCCCTGATCTTCGTTGTCGCCTCGAATTTCTTGCCCTCTAATTTAAAAATGGCACGAACTGGTGAAGCTGTGGCGCTTTTTAAGCCTGTCTCTTGAACGATACATCACCATTGGCAAATCTACTAGGACAAATCCGACGTCGAGTTCAAGAATCTCTTCTGCCCATGTTGTTTCTGCCATTGGGAACAACGAATGCCCGGAGGTTGCACTTGATGACTCCCAGGACGAAATCATTCAGAGGGGGCTTAAAGGTCAGAAGGGACGCACTGAGAGTGGTTTAATGCGTTTGTATGAGCTTTTTAGTGTACATTCTGCTGCAATAACTGCAACAATGATTTGAGGTGCTCACTATCGAAGAGCTATGGCTGCAGGGTTTAACCACATGGCATTAAAAGTGTGGTGTGTCGTTTGTGGGGGTTGAGATGTTTATTGTAGCGTCTGTGGTCGTTCTGTTGGCGTGAGTGGTGCAACGTTGGTATTGAGTGCTTATTTGCGGTTTTACTTTGGTGGTCGTCTCCCATATAGTTACATTCTTCTAGAAAGGATGGCTTACGGATAGAACAAAACCCTGCCATTCCCCCGCCGTATGTACAACTCAAGGTGTCCAACCGTGGAAAATCAAGCTCACCTCATCTCCCCGTCTAATCCTAATCTTCAAACCTGTTCAAAAAGCAAAATTCGGAAGTCCCTTAGTTACACTGCTCGCTTCCCAATCTAACAAGTTAACTGGAACTATGTGAGGACATCTCCTTAGTCCCCTGTGGTCGTTTATCGGTTGTTTGGTTTTCGTGATCTCAAGGCTCCGAGTGCTCGGGAATGATGGCATGAGCTATGTGAGTCACCCATGCCATAGAGTATCTCGGCTCTTAATCTCTATCACTATTAAGTAGGTAGCCCTCTGATGTTCCAACAAAATTACATTCTGTCTCGGGTGGTTCAAATTTCTCTCTGTCGGGTGACCAGTGATGATAAGGAATCCAGGATTCGGCAATTGACGTTGGGGTTACACGAGAGCTTTCCTTAGTACGTCACGTCATCCAACCTCTCGAACTCCATACACAAACAATCCCCATCACCCTACTTCCAAAAACATGGCCGAGCCCTTTGACATTTTCAACAACCCATGGGAAGATAGCATGAGTCCTCGCGATCAGACATCCGCGACTGAAGATCCTCCGCCGGGGGTGAAGAAGACGGAGCAGGAGGAGTTGGGTCTGACTAAAGGAGGTGCGTCCGAAGTGTTGAAGCGAGAGAACGATTCGGCGGAAGAGAAAGGTATCCCCGATGCTACGGATACAATAGCAGGGAGTTTGGAGTGTGAGCAATGTCAGAAGGGCAGCCAGACAGAGCTGGACAAGCCACAGCAAGAGAACAGGTTGACGGAAGCTTCGACGCTACAAACAACGAAGCTGGATAGGCCAAAGGAGGTGGATAGCAAGTTATCGGAAGAAAATGAAACGTTGATGGCAATTTCTGCGGCGGTCCAGACCATGGAGCTAGAACAAGAGAGCAATAGATTAAGGGAGGAAGAAAACGACACCGGGAACACGGAAATTAACAGACTGAAGCACGAGAACGACACCCTGAGGGAAGAGAATGATAAGTTACAAATAGAGAATCAAAATCTCACTGAGAAAATGCAACGGGAAGTGGAAGAGTCGCAGAATTTGCGTAAGGAGCTGGAAATCGTCCAAGAGCAGCTTCAACAAACACTGTCAAACAAAAGATCTGTTTCATTGTCTATACCATCTCAGACAAAGCCGGCGTTTGGAGTCCCTACTCCGTTAAGTTCGCCTTTTGCATCTATCCCACCTTTTGCATCTATTCCACCTACGGCCTTCGGTACATATATCGGGACCCGACCTCTGCCATTTGATGCTTCTACTACAAAGTCCACTACTTCCCCTTCGGATTTTACAGCTGCTTTAAAAGCGTTAGTCGATGAAGGTGTTTCTAGCAAGAAGAGTTGGGACAACACTTTCACCACAATCAGCAGTCTATCTGGGAATAAAGACTCGGCCAATCCTTTCACCGCAACTAGCAGTCTATCTGAGAATAAAACGACTACACTAGCTATTAAATTGTCTTCCTCCACATCAGACACTACCGGAGATAGTCCCATTGACGAGAAGAAACCGGCCGCTTCTGTAGCATCTTCGACGGCTGCAACAAACGGCAGTGTAGCCTCGAGTAGGAGCAGTGAAACGTATCCAACTGCCACTTTCCGCGATAAACCTGGTGAGAGGACCCCATCCTAACCCTCTTTTCTCTACCTCCACCCACGCACATAGCAATTTAAGAGCCGGCCAAAATCTATTAACTAGGCAAACAATGCATGTTCTAACTATTCGCTCTAGCAACCGCCAAATTCACATCATCGCTCGTAGCATCTGAGAGTCCAATGTGCGGGCTCCCAGAAACCTTCATACATCAGAATATATGCTACATGCCGCAGCACCGACATAAATCACAAGAGGAGCTTCGGTGGGAAGATTACTCCCAGGGGTGGAGATTTCCGAGGGAGGTAAGAGAGGTGGGAGAGGAGCCAGAATGCTTTCGCGTCACCACCCAGGTGGAACCCATCTCCTTGCCCGGTATGAAGGTTCGTTACCACAATCTGTGTTTCATGCGCACGTACAGGGGGAAATCGATGGAGGAGTTGAGACTGGAGCATTATGCGAGAGGATGGAGGTTCGAGAAGATTCATCAGGGTGGAATGTGAGGGATTAGATGCTGCCCATAGTTTCTGACTATTTTTTGTTGCGTGCATTGTTGTAGTGGAGTTATAGTGGTGCTGGAACTGTGGGATTCTTTGTTTATCGGTGGATGGTGGAGACAAATTGGAGATATCATCGTTTGGATATCCTTTGTTTGGACGAATGAGTATAATACCTCCATATGTTTCTAGTAACAGTTGAACTTCAATTGCTTGTGGTGAGCTAGCTATGGGATATTGATATCGACAAGGAATTCGAGAATACAACAGGCCGCAGACCTTCATGCCTATTAGGTCTTGGGGCGGTGATCTCAAGAATGCCGGCGACATGAAACCAAGACTGACAAAACACAAAACACAAGTAAGACGAGATTTTTCGTATAGAGATCCCGTAAGTGATACCCAATGATTAAAGTAGTGCTAGCCGCCGGAGGTTCGGGAGGTGTAGACTGTTATCAATATTTTGTAATTCCACAAGACAATGGCAATTACTGGATTCCCAGAAGATGCTAAACTTATATGCATCCAAAATGTTGGTAGGGTGACAAGGATTGCTTGCGGCTCCCAACCCGCAATGTCATTCTCCCATCCCCATTCTCCATCCTCAACAACCACAATGCCCTCCATCGGCTCCCTTGCCGCGCAAACCCTCGCCCAAGACACGCACATCGTGTACTCCCCCTCCCCCTCACGGGACATCGCCCCCTCCACATCCGTAGACACCAAAATCCCGGTCTACCACGACATTGACGACTTCGACTCCGACTTCGACGGCGACCACTACCCCCGGCACCGGCGGCGACCACTCCCGCCGTTGCCAGACTTGAGGTTCGAACAGAGCTACATGGCCAGCATCGCGCCGGCAAATGGCGTGTGGTGGAAGATACTACTTATCACTATTAAGGACCAGGTGTTTATGCCACTACTCCAGGGGCTAGGGTTTAATCTTGCGTTGTTTGGGTGGAGGTGGTGGAATAGGGGGATTAAATTTAGTGGGGCGGGATTAGGAGGTGGGTTTCCCCAGCTGTGAGGGCTTGAAAGGGTGGCTGATGAGATACAGCGAAGGTGAGGAGGTGGTGGTGGAGAGTTAATAATTGGGAGATTCCACAGGAGTAGTTGGTGGGGGCAGGTTTGTATATCATTTGTAGATTGAGGTGGCGGGACTTCTATAACAACGCACAGATGGAGTTATGGATTTTGCTTTATTTTGCTTTTATACCTACTGTATCATTCACTGGTTGGGGCGTCACGGTCATGTGTCTTACAATCAACTCAACTTATGGCCAGGTCTTTATATACAACACTACAGCCTGTCACCATTGACCGTCCCATACCAGATACGCCGCAACTGGCCGGTGACGTTCCATACTACGCCAATAAGCAGTCCGACTAGATGTCCTAACCATAGTAGATGGTACAGTAACTATAATTGGTTCCACTGCACACAGTCTTCAAACTTCACTTTGTCCCCGCCAAAAATATCCAACGCACTGCCGTACGTAAGATCCACCTTCCCGCCGCTCAGATCCTTTACCCGCGCTAGATCGTCAATGCTGTATGCTCCCCCCGCGTACGTGATCGGTATCGTTGCCCACTCTCCGAGTACCTTTACAAGATCACCGTCGATACCCCTACACAGCCCCTCCACGTCTGCCGCGTGGATCAGGAATTCGCTGCAGTACTCGGAGAGCCGGTCCAGTGTTTCTACTCCTGTTAACCCCAGCCGCGGAGGAGAGAAGGTGGGCGTACCTTTGTTAACCTCCATATCCGTTACCGTCTGCCATCGATCCATAGCCACCCACCACCGGTCCCCGCGCCGCCGACACGACAGATCAATCACGAGCCTCTCTTTCCCGCCGACAGCCTTCAATATAGCCTGTAGTCTCTCCATGCTAAATCTCGCATTCGGGAACAGGTACGACGTGATGATAACCTTTTCTCATCAGCCCCCTGCCCACGAAAAAAACAAGCAAGCCAGCCATACCTTCTCAGCTCCCTTTTCAATCCACCCCTTCGCATTCCCGTCGTCGATCCCTCCGCCAATTTGCAGTCCATTCGGCCACGCGGCTAGAGCGTCTTCGGCGGCTGCATCGCAGCCGGGGCCGAGCTTAATTACATGGCAGCCCGTGACATTGTGTTCCCGGTAGAGCGCGGCGAAGTGCGAGGACGGCAGCGACGAGGTGAAATTGGTCTTTAGTGTCGATGGTTTGGAGTCAGAGAGCGTGCCGCCAACGATTTGTTTCACGACGCCGGAGTGCAGGTCAATGCACCCGCGGAATTTGGTCATTGCTGGGAGTGTGTAGGGAGGGAGGGGGATGTTTTGGCCGGATGCGATGCACTAGATGCCAAGGCGCTACAATCTGCATGCGAAGCTTAAGTGTAGATGATGTGGGAAGCTGCCTTCATTTGCTTCTTCATCTTGCGTTGGTATCGTCGATCATGCCGATGTGTGGAGTTGCTCGTAGGTTGCAAGTGCTAGACGGATCGTAGGTAGGCTAAGGCCCGTTCGGTTGCGCATATTATATTTAAACTCAGCCTCACTCTGGCTGGACCAAATCTGAGATATAGATTTCACACAAGAGTGTATTCAGTTGTCCCAAAAATCGCAGATAAAGTAGGCACTTGAAGGGTTCTGTAGTGATGTATTGGAAATATGTTTCTGGAGGTATTTTTCAAAGTCGCAGTTTCAGACTTCTAGAGCTGAAATATTGATACATATCTGTTGCATGCAACCGAACACACTCAAAATATCTAAACTGCGAAATCTTTTGCTCCCGGAGAATTTGTGTGATACTTCAAAATATACCGTGCAGCCGAATGGGCCCTAAGTATGTTCGAGTTGATGGGTTCACATGCATGCACGTCATCCACTCCCTGCGTCATACCCGCTCCGTATACTTACATAAGAGTAAGTCCTCAATCCCAATTTTTGCAACCTCATCAACACCGCCATGGCCCTCACCGCGCGCTTCACCCCGTATCTCGATACGATGATCTCTCCACAAACTCGCGAGCGGGTAGTACAACAGCTGCTACACTTCGCGGTCGTAAGACCGTACCTCTCAGTACCCTCCCCCGCCTTACAAAGTTCGCAGAAGCTAACCTCTATAGTCATACCTGGCGGTTTTCCTCTTCTTTGCCTTCCTACCGCTGCTGGGGCTCACCGTGTTTGTTGTCTCGCTTGCTGTGATCCTAGGCGCTACAGCGGTGTTTTGGGTGGGACTTGCGTGTAGGTCCCCTACTGCTGCTGGTGCGTTGGGGGTTAAAGGTTGACGGGGGATAGTGATTGTTACGGCGGGATGCTTGATGGTCGCTGCTACGTTGGCGACATGCGCGTATCTATACCTGGTGGGAATATTCCTGGTTGGCAGGTGGTGCCGGGATACGTTTTTGCCGCCAGCGGAGGAGGGGAGGGTGGAGGTGCGGCACAGACAGAGGGAGAGGGAGAGGGAGAAGGGGATGGAGCGGGAAAAGCCGGTGAAGATGGAGGAGGAAGAGGAGGAGGAGGAGGATGGGTTCCATGATGTTCCTACGCCCAGGGTTGGGCTGGGGAATGGGAGCTTTGCGGGGGTGGCAAAGGGTACGGTGGCGTCGGTGATGGGGAATGAGGACCCGGAGAAGGAGAAGCTGAGGAGGGATATTGAGAGGAGTTTGCAGTGACGTGGCGGGAGGCAGGGTAGGGGCTTCGGCGGGGTCTGAACAATATCCTGGTAGCAATTAGGGCAGGGCTGAAGAGGCTTGTTTACTATCGTCAAGTCATCACGCATCACCTGTTTGCTGTCGAAAGGCATTAGAACGCTAAGGCTTAGTGTATGTATGTACTCTACAGGCGATGTAGTTCATCACTACCCCAAATAGTCCGACCTCGCCAACACTACTGCCACCTCTACTACAACAGCAATCACAACCCGCCCACTCCGCAAGGTTTGCTCGACCTTTATATCTGTACAAGGATTTGAGTGCTAATAGTGGACTAGATACCTGACAATAGCTACCATCAATAATGGAGGTGTGGAGAGTACTCTATATGAAGTAGAGTTCAAGTCTACACAAAATATTCATCCACAAACATCTAAAACTTGGCTGAAAAGGTCGATGACGGATCTGGCCTTCCTATTCTTCGTTCTATTTCGGAAAGCAACAGACTATCATAGGTACGTATCAATCACACTTTGATATGGAAAACGGAGGTTGACGACCGATCTGTTACTGGGGCTTCAGGTTCTCTCGGCTATGACACAGCCAAGTCAGAGGTCTTTATCAATTGGAGGCAACAATGTGAGCGCCCAGCAGTGTGTGGGTTGGCTACGAGTGATAGTCATGGGTCATCACTCACAGACTTGAGCCTTCTCGAGTGCTGGGACTACAGAAGCCATGATGGAGGCACAAGCGCAGGTCAGTTAGGACTTCTGTACGATGACTTGCCGGTTTATTCTGTATATACATTGCACCGATCTTGCGGTGGGTTAAAGCAGTTCTCACCAAAACCGCTGTGTCTTTTACACGAAATTATATGACACTTAATTCTATGCTGACGGATATAATGCAGCAGTATGAACGATTAGTTGCGGAAGCTGGAATGGAGGAAACGGCGAACGCTGAGGCACAAAAGTAGATTATCAATCCCACAGCCTCGTTGGATAATGAACACAGATCCCACTAAGTCTCCAAGGATGCCATGGCCATAGAATTGAACGCTCATAAGCTTATGCGGGATGCTCTGGCTACGGTGTAGCAATGCCGTCAACGTGACGAGGGGGTAGGTGGGTAAGCCACGACTTGAACTTTTCCTTTGTTGGATTTGGAGTGGCGAGGATTTGGGGGAAGATGTATGTCATGCCCGTAAGTGGGTGAATACAATATGATTACGAACAAACAAAGATGCCGTCAACGTCTTCTGGATACTTTCGCTGAAGAAAAGGCGACACGCCAGGTTATAGCCAGCTCCCTTGCCGACGAACAGGCAGTCCGCTAGGTTATAGATGAAAAGGCGGCCAATCAGGTAATCCTCGCCAAAAAAGAACAAGCTCTCGCCGAATTGCAAGTAAGCCTACTCCTTCCTTCACCCTCTCCCCCACACATCATTTCGTCCTCCTCCTGACATCAATCTAGACTCCTACGAAACGGCATCCAAGTTTGATGAATTTTCGGATTGGCACTCCAAGGAGAGGTACTTAGAGCCTATTGCTTTCTATTTATACTCAATCCCGTGCAGCTTTCGTATTAACTATCTTCCAGCTAGCACATCTTCCGGCATCATCACTCGAGAATTTATCGAGTACCACGCCCTTGAACGCAAGGTTAATAACCTCAAGAAAATAGTTCGCAGAATTATAACCTAAAAGACGAGAACGGGAGCCTCACCCCATGAAGCCGAGGATGCAAAGGAAAGGTGTATACGCGCCTACCTTGGTGATTTTGGCCAGTATTTAATTTATAGAAAGGCCAGCTCCAAATGGGAGGACAAGGAATGGTGTCCTATTTCGTTCAATAACGCACCATATAGCGGATGACACGACCCGCTATGAGGCTTTTTTATAAAGCCTTCTATGAGATCTCAGCCAAGATCCTAGCTGCTAGTCATCGATATAAAGATTTGGAATTACGTGGAAAGAATCAACGATTTAGTATGCAGCTAGGTATGTAAAGTACTCCTACACTGCGGCAAGTAGTAGGACATTAATCGCGCTGTAGTATATGAACACTATCTTCATCCGAAACACGGCCGCGCATTCTATCAATAGTGACAGTGTCGTGGGGAGGTTCAGCAACGGACGAACGTGGGGTTCTGTTGGCCATGCAAGAGATCTTCCCCGTACTTGAATTTGTGCGAGAGGCATTCGACCCCTCATTTCAATACCATTGCGGCATCTTCGTTTGAAGAGGTTTAAGAAAACATGGGAAAGAGAAGAACCTTTGCTCGAATGAGTAGCTGACCAATCTCCCTGAAGAGATCCTAGTAAATGGCGACTCAAGCGGTTAACAGTTATGAAAAGGGCTCAAGTGGCTAAAAATTTGGGGGGTGATATATGGACTCCAGATGGAAAATATTCCGGCTGGCTTGGGGGATAGCCGGGAAAATCTAGGTCAACCTATAGAAGTGATGCACTATGAAGATTTAGGGCTGTACTGCACTTGGTGGCGGATGACATGACTCGCTGTGGGGCATTTTGTTATAAGCCTTTCATGAGAAGGTCCGCTAACTCCCCAAAGATGTCGTGGGCCATTGTGAAGTTCCACTGACTACCCAGAAGATTCTCCTTATTCTTAAGTTTGTACGAGAGATTTTCAACTTCTCATGCCAATCACGGTGGTCTCTTCTTTTGAAGAAGTTTTAGACAACATAGGGGAAGCGAAGAAGCTTTGTTCCAACGAGTAGCCTAGCTCTTTGAAGAGGTTCCTGCAAGCTATTACCAAAGTCATTATAACGGCTTAAAAAGCCTAAAAAAGATTGTTTGTTCGATGGGTTGAAAACGGTTTACTGCGTCTATAAGAATTGTGTAAAAAAAGCTTCTCTAGGTTAAGTTCGAAGGAAATTTCTACTATGAACATGATAACAACTAAGATTCGTGACATATATTTAACAATTGTCGAGGCAAGTATGGGGACAGGTACGTGCTGCGTTTCTCTGCGGCCAGATGAAGCAGTTGCTAACCAACAACTCTTTAGAATACACTTGGGATGAGCTCTCCCAAGAATTCATCGATAGACAGTGTGCAGACTTCCATAATAAGTGCAAACTAGCCGTTAGATGCAACAGACGAAACTGATTCAACGGATAGAGTGCGAGGAAGCTGGCGAAGAAGGATTGGGAGCAGGTCAGTGGCAGAAGCAGGAGCGGGTGAAAGATCGGGATATGTGGGAGTGTTTCCTATCGGGGCTTTTTGGACTTATATACCGAGTCATTCATGTCCATTTAGTATATCTTAATGCCCCCTACGCGTGGTTGTGGTGATAGAAGCCGTTTTAATAGAATCACTCGGGAGAGCCACAATAACCCTAACCAACACGACATGTGATCCCCGGACTTTCGACAACATGCGTACTCTAGTCAGTGACGACATCTTGAATTCCACACCGGAAGTCCACCACTGCATGGCCTCAGCACCCATCATATCTACCCAACGCGCAACGGTTCCAGATGGCATCGCGGCGTCTAATTGACCTCTTCGCAATCGCCAATGTCTCGGCCTCGATTGCCCGGAAGCACCTCCTCATCCGCTCCCACCAGCTAAACGTGTACGCCGCCACTACGAGCATCGGAAAGACGTTGAAATACAGACCTCAACCACCAGTTAAAGACACACCCTCGCAATCCCAGAAAGAGGGCGTCGAACAGGATCACCACTACACTCCCTCTACGGAAAACTCGGCTCCCTCAAAGCCGAAGCCAAAAGATGATCTTGCAATACACCAGAACAAGACTGACACAAGACCTCCTCCGGACGAAGCCTTGAAGCCGCACACACTGCCACCAGAGGACGCAAAGCGACTTCAACACCAATATGAAGCCACCATACCATCAGAAACTGCGGACCCCCCGTCGATGCCCGAAACCCATCGCGATGTGGTGGGACAGAGTGATATTAAGGCGGAGAAATTGACGGAGGGGATTAATGCTGATGTGTTTTATCTTAGACATGGGGGCACTTCGTCGGTGATGTCGAATCTGCCCAGGGCAAAGATTCCACATGCTACTGAGAGGGACCAGCCAAGCTCTGCTAGTGGTATCAATGCGATGGAGTTTAGTCGGGGTACTGATGAGGTGTTGGCGGAGGAAAAGGAACTTGAGGGATTGGGGGCCCAGGTGTTCCAGTCTCGGAGAGCGAGGGGGTTGTTCGGAGGGAAGCTAAAGAGGTTGAAGGTAGAGGAGCGGAAACCAAAACATATACTGCAAAACGTGGCAAATGGTCCTGTGAAGGAAGATACTGTCAAGACGAAGCCACCACCAAAGCCGGAGGTGGAAGAGATAACTCAAGCTGTTGTGAAAGAAGCTGAGCATCTCCCAGAGGAGTTGAAAGTAGACCAGAAAGAGATAGAAGCGCTTGCCGCGGATATATCAAAAGAAGCGCAAAAAACATTTGATGATGTAAAGGTATGCATCTCGAAGAAACCCACTCGATACCCCAGCACTCAATCCAAATGCTGATCGTCCGGCTGACTTAGTCCTCTCCTGTCTCCAGCAACCGGAGAAAGCCTCCTATGAAATGACCGCCTCCCGTGTACCTTCATCACGTGTGGGGCGGCTTTTCCATTACGGCGGACTTGCGGCCGGGATGGCATGGGGTGCTGCCAGTGAGTCGGTGAGACGTGTGGCTGGGGGCGCCGGCGACACCGCAACAAGCGTCATGTTCAGCGAAGCCAACGTGGAGCGTCTCGTGAAGAAACTCAGTCGAATGCGAGGAGCAGCCTTGAAACTGGGGCAGATGATGAGTTTTCAAGGTATGGCCCAGCTCGGAACATGAAATGTGTCTTCTGACCTCGGTAGACAAGTTTCTCCCCGCGCCATTCCAGGAGGTTCTTACTCGTGTGCAGGACAGTGCAGACTACATGCCAGCTTCTCAACGAGATAGAGTCCTTGCAGCAAATTTGGGCCCCGATTGGCGTGGCCTGTTCTCAGAGTTCTCGGAGGTTCCGATGGCGGCTGCTTCCATTGGGCAAGTCCATGCTGCAAAACTGGCTTCGAACGGAGTGCCAGTTGCCGTCAAGATTCAGTACCCAGGTGTTGCGGCATCTATATCCTCCGATCTGAACAACCTGGCAGTACTCTTAACTGCCTCTCGACTTCTTCCCAAAGGCCTCTATCTCGATAAAACAATAGCAAACGCCCGCACGGAGCTGGGCTGGGAGTGTGACTACGTCCGCGAAGCTGAGTGCGCCAAACGCTTCGCAAAGATTCTAGAAAACGAGGATGTATTCCGAGTTCCGCAGATCTTTGACGAAGCGTGTGGACCTCAAGTGTTGACCATGGAAATGATGAAGGGAATCGCGGTCACAAAGACGATGAAGAATCTGACACAGGAGGAGCGGGACTTTATCGGAACCCAGATTCTGGGTCTGTGTTTCCGCGAGGTGGCACAGTACAAATTCATGCAGACGGATCCAAACTGGACCAACTTCCTCTGGAACGCAGCGGACAAGAAGGTTTCTCCCCCCTTCCCTTACAAACCAGCCAGCCACTGACCCCAGTAGATCGAGCTCCTCGACTTTGGCGCCTCCCGCGAGTACCCAGACTCGTTCATATCACTCTACACCTCAGTCCTGAAAGCCGCAGCGACAAACGACATCAACGCCTGCCGCAAATTCTCCATTAAACTTGGGTACCTGACAGGCCTGGAGTCGGAGGCAATGACAAAAGCACACATCACCTCGATCCTAACGCTAGCAGAACCGTTCTCAGTCAATGCGCCTGAGGTCTATGATTTTAGCGATCAAACGGTGACGGAGCGGGTTAAGGAGCAGATCCCACTGATGATTCGAGAGCGACTAGCCCCGCCGCCAGAAGAGACTTATAGTTTGCATAGGAAGCTTAGTGGGGCGTTTTTGTTGTGTGCGCGGTTGGAGAGTAGAGTTCCTTGTAGGAGGATATTTATGGAGGCTTTGGGGGAGTAGATCGTGGGATTGTTAGATGTATAGATGTGGGATGTAGCAATAGAGGTTGGGTTTGGGGGTTTCAAGATATGAAAGGTGTGGCTTGATTGACGGTTTATGAACACCACGGAATCGAGAAATGGGATTTAATGTAGACTGGGCGTCCATACAAGTACTGTACCTCACAATAAGGAATTGTAGGAATTAAAAACCATACAACCCGGCTACACTACTCAAAGTGCGAGCAAGCACTGTTACTTCACAGAAAGTCACTCGAGAAACTCTGGACACAATTTTCACATTAACAGCTGTTGTTTAGGGGAAGAGGGTGGCGGAGGGGGCTCACAACTTTAATTTGTTTTTACTTTGTAATTTCATTGGAGTGTGAAGGAAAGTTAGAAAGATGAATGTCATGGCCGCAAGCGGCCGAATACAATATGATTACAAACAAACAGTTGTTATTTACACCGGTAGCATGATCCGTCCTTCTCTAGAAATAGGTAGTGGCAGAAATTCAAGACTTCGAAGAGCTGAGTACCAGGTATCTTGTTGCTAGCCTCTAGCCCCAATCTTGATATGTTTGTAAAGACCCAGGTAGTGATATTTTCCGCTCTTCAATGCAACCCCCCCCCCACATACGATCCTTCATGTTGTAATCATTGTCCAGCTAACCCTCGAACGGTGGTCCTTGCGAACGAGTTCGCATCTTGTGGGTGGGGCGAACGATATTCTGGGGAGGTATCAGTGTGGATCATGTAATAATCAGGGAATAGAGCGGAACTTACTTGATGGTTACTCCAAGAAACAAACGACTCCAGAACCGTTGCTCAGAAGGTTGTTGTTGTAAGGAATAGCTTTTAGGAGATTGAAAAGTACGTAGCAACTGAGCTCGTGATCATACATATAAAACCGCCCAGTACGAACCTGCACCCCTATCCAGTCCGGATGGATGTGGATGTGGTACATGGCAGGTTTAAATACACATGCAACTTCATAGCAAAGACGAACCAAGCTGATATTTGAGCTGATATCTGAGCAATCCTCTAGTATGGCCTCCAGGGGCCGAATGCCATGGTTACGGTGCTCGTTCCCACCATAGACATTCATGAATCGTAGCCCATGAGAGCAAGTTATACCCACCAGCCCACTTTCATCCAATGCTTCCTTTAAGTGGAGTCACTTCATCAGCGGAGGGTCTGGTGGAATCTTCACTGTAGTCAGGAGTAGTGAGAAGGAAAGGCAGTCTGATACCGAAGACCAAAGTCTTTGAAGATGTTAGCCTTAACCAAAGAGGATGGGTGTAAATTGGTAGGATGAACTTACTCGGAGGATTAATATTTTGGTAAAGAGAAGGTAGCGGTAATTTGAAATGAGGGTCTGAGCAGTTGTCTGAAGGGGAAAGAAAGGATGAAGTTGCTTATGAATTTGTCGAAGACAGAAACTGTAGCGGTGGTTTGGAATGAAGGCCTAAGTAGTTTTCTAGAGGGCAAAGAAGTTGCTTGCGAGTTGATAAAGTGATCATTTGGCAGTAAAGGATTCATTGAGAGAGTGCTCTAGTGAGCTTGAGTTGGGTGGTGAGCTCGTGTTGAGTGGGGAGGGTCAATCAACAGAAAGGGTTCTCTCAGGTATGTAGTGAAAGTCCATTTTGGTCAGTGGAATGAGCAGTCCGACCTTCAAGGGCACCAACCGCCGCACCCAACTGACATACACCAATCTATCCTGCTAGAATGAGATAGATGCACAGTGGTTGGGTACGAGTACCTATTCCTCGCTGGAATGGTGTTTGTTTCGGTATTGGCAGGGAGGATTATATATCCGCATATGAGCGAGGACCGATTTCAAACCCCACAAACACCGCAACCAATACCGAGCTTCAGGTTGCAATCTGGGGTAGATGTTTTTCGAAGCTGACCGAATCCAACAGAATACTGTGGTGTTTATATTAGCTCTCGAGGGTGAGGCTCCTTTCAATGCTAACCAGTCGAGTTAGTGAGAACCAAGGCTTGGCTACTCTAGTCTAAGTTGCTACTCTACATACTCTTCTACATGTGCGCTATCTCACCTCACCACCGCCGTCGCCTCATTCCTTTTTTCCTTTGTCTACCACGACTCCCGCAGCCTCGTCCCCCCTTCCTGTCGCTACCCCCTCACCGAGTCCTCTTCAGCAGCACAAAAACTAAACTATGGATATCGCTAAAGCGCTCGTCAAGTGTGTTGCGCGCGCCTTCTATGATACCCGGCACATACTTGTGCTAGATGCGCTGATGATCCATAATGCGTACCTCTCCCTTCCGCCGCTGGTGGTGGGCTGCACTGACTGGAACAGGGTGCGCGACGACGAACTTGCACGTCTGTTGGGACTGGTGACGAAGGATGTCCACAAGCTGTGCGGCAAGCTGAAGGAGGACCGGATGCTCTCCGTGTTAGCTTCCCGTCCCCTTCTACCTTCCTCCACTGACCCCGCAGACACTCACGGCCAGAACAAAAAGACGGGCAGCAGCGCCCTGTGAACCGAACCTACTACTACATTGAATTCCGCAGCGTGATCGACGGGATCAAATACCGGGTATACAAGCTAGCAGAGCTAGTCCGCCGCAGCGTCAATAACGGCGCAGAAACGAAGGGGTACGTGTGTCCGCGGTGTTCTAAGCGGTTCGCACTGCTGGACGCGTTATCACTGGATGTCGACGAAGCACAGTTATTCTTGTGCGACCGCTGCAACTGGGCTCTCGTCGATGATGAGGAAAGCGCAGAGACCATCCTAGGCCACGAAAAGATCCAGCGTATGAACCGGCAGATCGAAAAGATCGAGCGCTTCCTCCGCGAGGTGGACCAGGTACAGATCCCGTTCAACGACTTCGACCACGCTATCGCAAACTCTGTGCCCGTTCCCAAAGACAAGAACCAGCTACAGAGCGCACAGTTTGTTCCGGTGAGCTCTGGCAGCCAGGGCGGCGCCAACCGCCAAAACGCACAGCAGGCCCTCGAGATCTCGATTACCAGCTCCAGCGAGAAAACGACCGAGGAGCTGAAGGCGGAACAGACACGAAAGCAGCAGCAGGCGGAAAAGAATGCGCTCCCCGTTTGGCACACGCAGAGCACGGTGCAGCCGGGGGCGGTAACGAATGCGGGGCTGAAGGAGGCTGCGGAGCGCGCGGCGCGGGAGCGGGATGGCGTCGGGATTGCGAGGAAAGAGGCGGAGGCGGAGGAGGAAAAGGCTGCGGCGGCGACGGAGGAGGGTTCCGGTGGCGATGGTTCGCCCCTACCCCTACCATCCATCACCCCACTAATACATCGCAGCAATCGCACAATACTACGCCGCTCTCGCCGCCGAAAAGGCACGCGAAGAAGCCGAGGATGCAGAGGAAGACGACACAGATGATGACGAGGACGAAGAGGAAGATGAAGACGAAGAGGTCGATTTCGAAGACTTGGATGTTTCTGGAACCGGCGGGGCTGTCACTGTCACGAGTACTGCTGGCACTGGCACACCGGCGAGCGAAGAGGACGAAAATACACCACCGCAGAAGAAGGCCAGGGTTGATGCTCCTGCTCCTGCTCCTGCTCCACAGGAGGACTCGGAGGAGGAGGTTGATTTTGAGAATGTCTAATTGGAAACAGCAACAACTGTAGATGAACTAGTGGTAGGACAAATCATACACTTAAAGGATGAACATCAAAGCCCCCATTTTGGAAGGGCTTTTTTTGTCAAAAATTTGTTTGCGGGGCAAAAATTATATGTATTGGGGGCGTTAACTTGCTTTCTGCGATGTGGGGTTTTTCTTTCTAGATTGGAACGAGCGGAAGGAGAGATGGCATTGTATGATAGTACGGAGTTGGGGTTTTTGACCAGTTCCTCAAATATACAGCTGGGGTCAGACACGTTGATTGGTAAAAAAAAAAAAGGTCAAATATCTTGAGGACCTCGAGCGATAACAGGATTTTGTAAATTCTAATAACACTTAGCCCACCAACCAAGTCCACTCTGTAGCTTGCTAGAGCTTTACTTATACAATAAAGAAGGAAGTAAACTCTACACACCAGACCCAGTAACGAGATATTAAATTTGAAATCTTCCTCTTCCCTAGATTGAAGTATACTTGTCTATCCACCTTTCCTCTCCTCCTCTTCCGGCTGCGAATCACTCATTTCAATATGCTGAACATCCGACATCTCGTCATCATCCACATCTGAAATCTTCCCCCCAGGCCCAGTCGGCCGTAGATGGACAGCTTTCACCACAGGCGCGATGTGTCCTCCCCTCTCGGTCATCTCGATTGGCGGCAGCAGAGACCCAATGTCCTGAGTTCCATCTGCCGGGAGAACGCTGCCGACGCTGCCTATGGGACTGTCCTGGGGGGGTGTCTCTGCCCCCATAGTTTCACTACTGCGTGCGGAATTCGGGGATAATTTCGGCGACTGATCTCTCATTTCCTCGTCGTCATGGTGCTGCTGTTCTCTGCTGTGCGTTTCAGGAGTAGGAGAAGGAGAAGGAAGAAATGGAGGCAGCGGGTCGAGTTCAGTAGCGAACTCGGCGTTGTCTCGAGTCACGAAAGCCTGTGTGCCAGATCAGAACCTGTTTCATGAATTTGAAGTGGCTAGTGGAAAGACATACCTTGAGGGGTTCCGACAAAGATGGGTCTCCTCCTTGAAACGCTTTATCGTTTGCATACACCAGTAATACAGTATCGCCCTCGGTTTTGGCCGTTAATAAAACCTCTTCTTCCGTGACCTTGACGGTTTCGTGTGTGCCGTATGCAGTTTCGTTACCCCAACTGGACTGTGCTGTCCACAGAAATCGCCACCATTGTTCAGTTGGATCTTCAGGCCCACGGTGCTCGCCATTGTTTGGCAGGAGAACATAGGTCTTCGAAGGGGAAGGGCAAACACCACGAAGTGAGTATTTGGTCAAAGGGAGAGAACCTGGCGGGCACTCGTCGGGTGAGGTAAACGTTCGCTGTAGTTTTTGCAGTATATCCTGGGCTTCTTGCTTCTGACGCTCAAGATCTACAGCAGGTTAGGGGCATATAAAATATAAGTTCTGATCGGACCACATACTCGAAAGGTTCTTTTCTAGCTTGCGAAGGAGTTCTTTCAGTAGCGGCGTCGGGTCCGGTGGTTCTGGTTGCGAATCCATCGTGATATCGCCCGAGCCGTCATCAGTATATACCCTCAGAGAAGTTGCAAAGTGTGCAGTTGTGATCTCGAGGAGAGTTTTCGTGTCGAATTCATTACCTATACTTCCGAAGCTCTTAAGTCTCTCCTCTTTTGCCTCAAGGTCTATAATTCTAGATTTCTGCGCTGCAATTTGCTCCTTGATATCTTTGACGGAATCTAACCATGGTTCTGTATACCGGTCGAGGTATAAAGCAGTAGGAATGTCAATTCCAGTCCCCTGGACTCCCAAGTCTGCTTTAGCCTGGAAGTTGACAACATCCGCAAATTTGATATACACCGGGTTGTCTTCGTCGCTCCATATTATGTTGTCGAATGCGGAGTACAGGGTCAAGTCGCTTTGAGAGATTGAGGTTTCCAATATTTGAAACTCCTGATCTCTGTTGCTCCCATCCGTTTGTATTTGATGCGCCACCGAAGTAATTATAGACGTGTCTTTGTACTCCTGAGAGTTGTACACCCAGGACAGCGAGAGATCCCAGCTTTTAAAGAATGCCCCTAGTACGCCTGGTTGAAAGGGCCCACTTATATCAGCACATCGATCATCGAATCGGCTTTCCGGGACGACAAACCAGTTTGATCTTGCTCCCGCACTTTCGGCAGATCCCCTAAGACCTCAACACAACCGTAAGCACGGTCAGTGCCATCCAGAAATGCCATCAACCGTTGTACCTCCTCTACTTCCTCTTTGGCATCACTGAGACTATATCTTGGGCCGTCAAGATCTATTATTCGCGGAACCTCAATTTTTTCCCCTGTCCACCACTTTGGGTTGTACCCGTAATCCGGCAGTGCATAATCCCGTGCAAGAAAGCATTCTCTGGCTCGAGGTATTGAATGCAGAATCGTGAGGGCGCCAGCAAGGTAGTAGCTGGAAAAAGAGGGCCGTAGAAATGCCGGAGTTCCAGGCGCGCGCTTTCGCTCCACCGGTGGAGGCTCTTGAGTAACTTCTTGCGTGGCCGTGGTTGTGAGCGCCCATTCGCTTGGTATGTATTTTTTGTTTTCTTGTGCGGGAGCGAAGTTCGAATTTATGGGAGACGTATGTGTGCCGGTGATTCCAGTCTCTTGTGGCGCATATTCATTTCCCGGAACGGTCTGCATCGACTGCTTTAAGGCTTCGGCCAGCTCGGGATCCTGGTCATCGGTCGTCCCACGACAGCCAAACATCGGAGACGGAGGTCTCGATTTTGTTCCCTCAGGGGCATCCACAGCCAGGACGTCACTGCCTTGTACTGGAAATTCTACAGCAGTTTGATTAGACCACCGGTGACAAGCCCCTTTGCATATAAACTTACCGGAGGACGTCCAGTTGTTTTCAAAGTTGTGCCCATCCGTAGACGAAACAGCACCATCTCTGGGTTGACCCCATATAGTTTCATCCCAGTTCCTTGAACTTCGTTGCTGTAAACCTCAATGTCCGAATCAGCAACGGCGCAAACACAGTCGAAGTTGGAGCCGTCACCTTTTCTAGATCCCCGTGAAAGTAATACTCGGCTGCTTGATTCACATCGTTCTTGCAAGCCTGTCACACAGCTGGTCAAAAAGGGGAGATGCGTGTTTGAGATACGAGAAACAGACCGTCAAACACTCGAGGGCGTCTTGCCGGTTCAACCCCAGGCCGATTAACTGCTCCACGGCGTCCATTGCGGAAACGGCTCGACGTTAATTCGATAATTGATATTCCCACGTTGTTTAGAGATGGTGTGTAGCGGGGATGTGGGGGGGTAAGAAGTGAGCCATCCCTGACTGTGTATAGCTTGGCATACTTCACTTCAACCCCCAATATTCCTCAGGATGAACTGGTACTCACATCACTGATAATAACAACCCGAGATCAAAGGCATCTCTATGAGAACGTAGCAGCTACAATTAGCCTTGAAGAGCAGCCCCATACATCAGCTTTCTATCTCCTCTAACTCCACAAGATACCACTAAATGAGAACATGCACCACTGCCTAGGCAGGTACCACAACAACCTAATATCATAGTAATGCTGGTTCAGAGGCACTGGGTGGATCATTTACGGTATTCTGCTGTGCTGCTCCCATGAAGCAGCTGGCCCTTCTCGAAATTTTTTGCAGCTTTCAACTCGAACGCTGCATGACGTTACTCTAAACAACTCCCAACTCCAGGCGAAGCGCCAAGGAGGGGGCGAGATTACCGAGGCCTTTTTATAGGAGTGAACATCGCAACAACGTCTACTCACGTCGCCTTTTGGCAACAACCATCTCAGTCATTCAAATGGCAACTCCATTGTGCCCGCCACGTACACGCGATAATAGATGAAACGGTGCCATTCAAAGGAGGACTGCTGGAAATTTCGAAATAGACTACATTTACACCCCGATGCGTTTGTAAGTCTAAAGGATTCGCGATTCCGACATTCGCTCAAAATGCTTACAAGCAGTTACAGATAATTCTCCCGCGTGGTGTTGATGGTCGATATGGTGCATTATAGAATCTATATGCCTGGGATCCCTGTGCGAAAAGGCTGGGGATTGGTGTTCGCTTGCTCGAGATACTGGAAGCCGTCCACGGCAAAATTTCATAAACACGGTTTCCTCGCGTCGTTTCGACTTTTACGGTGTCGAGAAGTCGTCGCAACTTTGAGATTTCTGTCGGGCTTGTCGCTATGTGGCTTCAACGGAGATTTCCGCATGGCCTGCTCAGTGACTGTCGGTCGGTTCGACAAGATATATTGTGATCAGTTACTATCTGTTGAGATATGATAGCATCTCAGGTACTGTGGTCAAATGAATGCTGTTGGCTGGCTTTTAGCGATGCTTCATGACCATGCCGGGCGCACCACCGCGAGCCCTTGGGGAACGTGGCTCAAGGAATAAACCCGGTTTTAGGTTCAATCTGATGCGGATAATATTGAATCAACTTTGGTGCCAGTGAGTATGCAGTTGCGTACCCTGACGCATTTCAATTCTTGCAGGTGAATTGTCGCGGCAGTGATGGTGTTATTCTACAATTTATCGGCAGTGAAAGGGACTTCCAATTTCAACCGGAAAATCGCTTGTGGAACGATTTTAAGTCTGCGGTCGGCTATCCTCTTGGTTACTTGGTTTTGGGTTGGAACGGCTTGGTGTTGTGCGGTTACTACATATCGCTACCAATCCCCGACCGGGCTCTTGAGTTGTGGGCGTATCTCTGCATTAGAAGTGCGAGCTTTGTTGGCGGCGTGGGTGAGTGGTGAGGGGTTCGGCCGCCTCAATTTGAGGATCACCAGCGTCATGACCTGGACAAAAAGATGGGCTAGCAATGAGAGGAACACATTCCATATCGTTGCTGATGAGTCTCTGTTTAGGATAGGATAATGAAATGAGCTCTACAACTGTTTCCATTGTGACTTGCGTGAGACTATTCTATTGAGGCTGGCTGGTTGGAACTTCTTGAGTGTCTTCTGAGACTGCTGCTTGCCCCAATCAATCCCAGTTGTCATCGTTGCCTTACTCCCTTTACACCAAAATCCTCCCACCACCGCCGCTGAGACCTCCACTATACCACCAACCATTTCTCCACAACCTTCACACACCACAAAACTCACTAGTTAGTCCTCTCCTACGAAACGGAGGATGACTTACACGGATTCTGACTCTCCGCTTTCTTCTCCTCCCGAGAGTGCGGACGAGGCTCCCCCTCCAATAACCCGTCACGTCAAGCCAACTACTAAACGCCCGACGAAGAAGAAGGTCATCACCACAATCCCCAAAATCAAACTCAAAGGCCCCGCTCTTCCAGCACGAAGCCCTTCTCCTCCTCCAAAGCAACGCCCAGCTTCCCCAGCACATGTCTACACCCTTGCCGACTCGCCGCAGCTGGCGTTCATCGTCATGTTCCGCTCGCGTTTTGCCGACGCGTTCAAGGGAGTACCGAGCCTTGGATGTCAGGATATCGAGCGTGGGATTGTCGACTCTACACCTTCGGAGCAAGTTGAGCAGCTTCTCTGCAGACTGATTAGTCTGGTGTTGAATAGGAAGAAGCCGGTCGAGTAAGTTTAATCACGTCTTTTTTTTCCTTCTCCCGCACCCGCGTGTTCACCACACGTGGGCGACACACAAATCCCACCCGTATGAGCTGGCGCTGATTTGCGCGGTTTTAGACGGGGACATCATAATCGTGCCCTGGAGGAAGCAGTTCACGCGCACCAATCGCAATGGCCTAAGGAGTGGGGAGGAAAGAATCCAATGCCAGGAGGACGGTCTTTCGGTGATCTGGACACCAATGGAAGGGTGCATATATATCCTTTAGCTCTCATGTTGATATGTGGTAAGCTAACATGTTGGTCTCGTAGCTCGTCCTGCTGAAAGCACTGATCAACTGGACATTGGTGTCGTCTGATCAAATCCGTGCCATAATCGCAGAAAACTACAAAGGGGCCCGAAGCGAACATGACCTGGATTGCCCGCTCTCTGTTCAGCCTTGGGGTAAGGATGGCCTGAAGAGAAAGTACTGGTTGATTGAAGGCAAAGGTGCGACTCTCTCAAGGCTCGAATTGCGAAAAAGTTAATTTGATGAACAACCAGATGATACCCCTTTCCGGCTCTATCGGGAAGCAAATACGCACTTGACCCCCAAGCGCATCACCTGGATCAATATAGCTGGCACAATCGATGAAATATGGCAGGTTGCAAAGGAGCTTGAAGAGGAGGACGGAACCAAGCATGCTCTATTAATGAAGCAGAAGATTGAGACTGCCATTCTGCGATTTGAGGAAGGAGAAAAGGTACTTCCCGCTATTGGTCTTTATGTTTCCGCCCACTGATATGAATGGTATACAGAGGCGCCAGAAACGGGAATACCGTGCTACTCGAAAGGCCATGTTCAGCCAGCCCAGCGGAATGTCACTATACGAAGGACGGACCCGTGGAAAGCGCATCAAGTATACATTTTCAGACAACGATGACGATAAGGACTCGGAATTTGACGACACTCGATCGAGACACAGTGCACGTTCTTCTCGACCTACGCCAGCACCTGACCAGCCAAGATTTACGGCGTCTGGACGACAAATCCGGAGGCCCCAGACCGGTGCTTATGGGGAGACAAAGATTAATGGGAGTCATGGTACCGATCAATCTAATGCACCAAGCGAGAGCGGGAGTGCAAGGCCATATAACCTTGAAGATTATGATATTGAAGCCAAGGACTCCGGTGCTGATGAAGATCCGGATGAGTGGAAAGGAGACAGTCAGGGAGATGACGATGAGGAGGAGGATGCAGATGATGCGGATGATGAGTCTGAATGGGACGACACTCTGTTCTTGCAACAGGGGACCGAAAAGAGGTCTTTAAGAATCATTCTGAAGGTCAATAAGGATAGACCGAGTGTGGCGAGAGAGGTCCAAGAGAATATACCGACAGTTCCCCACGACGGCAGTGCGAAAGTTCTTTCCCGCAAGCCGAATGGGCGCGGTGAGGCTGAGGATGTGGTAATGAAGGATGCCGACGGAATGGAAACTTTACAAAACGGCCACAGTCCCCCATCGAGAAATGGAGGTGTTGCGCAAGCGGTTTAAACGCTTAGAGATATGGAGCCGGAAAAGGGTCAGGGGAGGGCGAAGAGATGGAGAGAGGAGATGAATAGATGGAGTTTTATACTGGGGGTGATCCATCCGCTATACTTATGTTTCTTCATCTACTTTCACTTTTTTTAGTACCCTGGCATCATTACGTTTATCTTTCCTTTTTCAAGGGCCGTTTGGTTAGATTTGTGGGAATTGGATCGTCTTTACGCCTTCTTAGGGGACGACATGTGTACTATAGTTTTCGAGATGTGTGGTTTTTGAAGCGGCGGGCGCGTATTTGAGGGGTTTTACTTAGTATTATGAAGCTTGTCAGATGTGGCTTCTAGCAGTGGCGGAAGTAGAATATACAACCCCCTGATTAACCCTCAGTGCTATAGGAAAGCTGCCCAGATTAATATGGTACCGTTCTAATGGATGTTCTCTTTCTTTTTCAACTATCTCCGCGATACAGGTATATCAACGAATGCATCTGCTACGTTTGACGTATACTTATGTTCAGACTCTCAATCGCATTCAAGGCTCCTCGCAGTCCTTTTTCGTCTTTGCACCCTATGTCATGTCCATAGCATGCAAGCCCGTATTCCGGTCTCCGAGTTGTGATACGACCCGTCGTCCCTTATTCTTTGGAGCCTGATCCACAAGCCAGCGTCTTTTACTAGCATGAGGGAGGCTTTAGAACGCGGGGTATTCATTGATCTCCATGACATTGGCAAAGATCCAATAGATGTGATGTACTGATTGGGGATATCAAGCATGAAACTCTCTGGAAACGACGATTGGGCATAATGTACGTATCTTCCAGGGTCACAGAAACTGAAACCAGAGCGGTGGTTCGAGTCTATGAGCCCGCGTGATAGGATGATAATCCCATTCTGCTCCAATCACATTGGGTTTTATCGTTGTGGACATTGCGTGCCCTTGGGTATACTTTTCGACCCAAGTGAGTGTAATGCCAGACTACTTACTGAACTATCTAGGCAAGCAAAGCTCTCGAGAGGCTGCAAGATGTCCTTAAAGCAATAGTCACAATCGGAAGTCATCTTTGTCGGGCCCTGTTGACGTCTCATTAACTTTCTTGGTACCGAATATCTCCGGTTATACGAGGTCTTTGAAGCAGAGGGCTATAGGAGACTGTACTTTGGTGGGAAGTGGAAGGTCTAAGCTGTAGTTCTGTGGTCGAGTGTGGACAGTGAGTGATGGAAACGTGCAGGGAAAAAATCGCTTTCCTAGAAGTTCGCGAGGGAATGAGTGGAAGCAAGCTGTAATGAGGTAACGCGACTTCATGTGGGAGATTTGGAGGGCTAGGCGAGTGTGATGATCAGTCGAACAAGTTTCCAAGTGCGGCAAACTTCTCTGGACGAACTTGAACAAGCTGTCGATCTCATCGAATTCGGCTAATTGTTCGTCTGATCGTCCCATTCACATGGCCCTCCAACTTTGTAGCCTAAGGCTTCCGCGGCGATGATCGTTAGTGAGTGGCTGATGGTTCTGATTGCGAGATCCATCGATATGTCACGTTCAGGATCACATGATTATTCGCTGATGGTTAAACTTGCCAACCCTTACATGCAAGTCACGTGGCTGTTCCTGGACCTGCCCCTGCAAGGTGCGCTCAGGACTTAAAAGAAAGAAGGCGACTGGTGATACGTATCTTTTGGATCTGTGGTTTTCCGTGCCTGGATACCCGGTGCATTCAAAATGTCATTCATCTCGCTGATTGGAGCACAGACCCCCTTGGGCACCTATAAATACCTGCGCCGCGCGAGTACTTCCCTACCGCCGGAGGGTCCCTTCCATCGTGTATCGGACTTGACACTTGCTTGATGGGGCGCCGCCGTTACGGCGTTACCAAGGGGAAGATTGAAACGGCGCCATCTTCGTGGTGGGATTCGAAGGGAAGGGGCAAATCGCAGCAATAAATAGGTGCTTGATCGCCTGAGCCCTTTACCGCGTTGGGACTGGATGGGAACCAGGGAATATGCCCTCCCCCTGCAACGCCACCAACTGCATCTTGCGGAAAAAGGCTAAGCATTTGGCTGGTGTTGATGCGATGTGGAGTGGTGCGGACTGGACGGATGAGATCTCTTGCCTGCCAGACATTTTATTCTGCTTAAGAGCAAGGAACTCGCCGGCCCCTTGCCGTGTGTATGCATGCTACTTATTCCTTCTCTTCTTTGATCTCTCTCTTCCTCTCTCGCTCGCTCACTCTTTACTGTCTCTTGTCTCTTGACGCAAACAAGCTTTCTCTCCAACCTTCCCTACCTCTCTGGTCCCCAATTCACAAGTTGCCAGCTACACCATTCTACCCACTTCCTACTACATACCCCTTCAATTGTCTAACAAACTTCAACAACTACAACTGATTGACTTGTGGTCAATCAATCCGCATTCATGATGAACAAGGTACAGCTTCTGCAATCGTGTCGACATTGTCAATGCTAACCCCGCTGCCCCAAAAAGAAGCTCGACCGGTTCAAGCAGTGGGCGGGGGAGCGGATGGGAGGCGAGGCGAAAACATCCACCTCCGATGAATTCAAGAGTTTGGAGATGGAGATGAATCTGCGTCATGACGGTCAGACTTACCCCACCTTCACCCCCATCTTCACCTTTACCGGAGATGCTGACGGTCAGCGCGCAACAGGCATGGACAAACTACACTCCACGATGAACACCTACGTCAAGTCAATGTCGAAGCGGAAGGAGGGCGACGACAAGGAGAAGATGCTTCCGGTTGACGTGTTGGCTCAAGCTATGATCGCTCATGGAGAGGAGTTTGAGTCGGATAGCTTGTTCGGCACTTGCCTTATCAGTACGTTCCCTGCATTTACGTCCGGTTGATAGGTTGACGCTGACGTGGGGGGTGCAGTGATGGGTCAGGCGAATGAAAAAGTCGCTAGGGTGCAGGATTCGTACGTTCAGACGGCTAGCGAAAGTTGGCTTGAGTCTCTAGAGCGTTCGCTGGCGCAGATGAAGGAGTACCAGGTATGTCTCACGCGCTCAGGATAAATGCGGGGAGCCTGGCATTGATGTCACGCGACATAGGCAGCTAGAAGAAAGCTCGAATCTCGCCGGTTGGCATATGATGCAACACTTTCAAAAATGCAGAAGCAGAAGAAGGAAGACTTCCGGATAGAAGAGGAACTGCGGGCCCAGCGGATCAAATACGAAGAATCCAGTGATGACGTCTACCGTAGGATGGGCGAGATCCAGGACTCGGAAGCGGAATCAATGGCAGATCTGGGCGCTTTCTTGGATGCAGAACTTGAGTACTATGACCGCTGCAGAGACATTTTTGCCAACCTTAGACGGCAATGGCCGGCCGGCGGACAGCAACCAAAGCTAAGAGATCGTTCCCGCTCAACGACGGCTCACTCGTTCGGAAATGGCGGCGCTAGGGAGGAATCGCCGCCCCCACCTATGCCCGAGGCAGAGATCCGTCCAGCGATTGGATCTCGCGTAAAGACGAGCGACCGAGCACCGCCGAATGGAGGATTCCGCCTACCAAACCCGGACGGTACTAGATTGAGTAGCAAGCCCGCATTCCACCGGACGCAAACATCTCCAATGACCTTTGAAGGGCCTACAACCGCTGAGAGGATGAGTCGGACACGGTCAGACCAGGGAGAAGTACCTCCCCCGCTCCCCAGGAACCGCCCATTCGTTTTTGAGTCTTACGAAAACGAGAACACAAGCTCCCCCTCAGCACGGGATAGATATGGCTATGACAGATCGGAATCTCCAGCAAGATCTATCGGATCCACAACTAGTCGCGTCGTCTCGAGGTCGTCGAGCAACAGTGCCCTCGCGAATGCGTACAATCTTAACAGCATGAGGAAACAACCGCCGCCACCGCCTCCACCGGGGGCAAGGAAGAAGCCACCGCCACCCCCACCAAAGAGAGTCAACCCTGCCTAAAGCGTGCGTAAATTGCCTGCGTGTATGAATCTGATAGAGAAAAACAACCTGCTTGTTCTGTCTTGTTTATTATGAGCTAGAGGGGAGGGCTGTGTTTTTTTGTTTACTACTACTAGCTGGTGTGTCTTTGTGTGTGCTGCTGGTTTTTGTTTGTTGTGTTGAAGTACTTTACCTCTACTTATTCATTTGTTCCCGGGTTTTGGGAAGCGGGGTTCTTGAGTATAGAATTCGAGGCAGATGGAGCGGCATACATTACCATGGATAGCATGGAGGGAATAAAATGGGTAATCATGATGGCTGCTGTACAATTGGAAGATTTGAATACATTCCCGTGTGGTTTTCTTGATGTGGACGGTATGTTGCTCTTAGAATGAGCTATCCGCCGTCACTCGGACGGCCCTTCTATCTCATTTCGTCATGAATCCATGATACATCATATATCTCAATCATCGTCTCATAACCTAATACCAATGATACCGATACAAAATGCCCCCCAAAAACCGAAAGAAAAAACCAAGTACAGCCCTAAATTGTTGAAAAACGGAAAAGACAACACCAGCTCAGCTCAACTCAGCACCTCCCCATCCTCATCCGCACGTTTTACCTGCTGCTTCTTCCTCTTCCCACCTTTGAAATGCTTCTTGCTCCCCTTCAACGCCGCAACCTCGTCGGGACTGAGATTGTTTTCGATAGCAATCATGGTCTTCGCTTTGCGTCCGCTGAGCACCCGCCCACCGCCCGACGACGATGCTGCCGATGACGCCGCAAGGAACGGATTACTGAGGTGCCCACCGGCGCCGACTCCGCGGCCAAAAAATTGCGCGTCCATTGCGGCCGTTTTCCGGCCCTGCGGTGGCCCAGCGAGTGATACCATCTCATCCTCCTCGTTGTGTGGTACATCACTACCACTAAGCACCGACGCGGCATCATCGTTGTGGGTGGTGTGTTTTCGTCTACGTTCTGGGAGGCGAGACTCGTCTTCGTACAGCCCCGCGTTGAATTCTGCGGGGTTTATGCTGCCGGGCGGTGGGTGGCAGAATAAGAGCTTGCCGTTGATGTAGTCCTTCAGTACGTACCTGGCGGCTCGGGAGTCGTCCGGGTTCCCTGCGGAGGTTTTCATGAATCCGCGGGCGCGCGCGTATGCGACGAGGAGTTCGGTGCCTGTGGGGACGCCGGTGCCGCCTTCCTCGAGCGGCCGAGTGATAATCTTGATGCCGTACAGGGCCTCGAGGAACCATTGCGGGATGCGCTGGGCGACGAGGGTAGCGGGGCCGGTGAATTCGCGCTGCTGGTCGATAGGTAGGATGCCGTTGCAGACTAGCTCTGCCTTTGTGGAGGCGAAGTTGGGGAAGACGAGACCGGGACAGTCGCAGAGGATGATGTGGTCGCTGAGGTGGAGGGTTTGGAAGTGTTTTGTCTTTCCTGGGGTGGCGGAGACAGAGACCTTTTTTGCGCCCATGAGGGCGTTGATGGTGGAGGATTTGCCGACGTTGGGGTATCCGACGAGGCCGATGGTGGTTTTTCGGGGTTTGTCGGAATCTGAGGGAGGGGAATTTTCGAGGAAGATGGCTTCGAGCTCGTCGATGGTGATGATCCGTATCCGTAGATCTTCGGGCTCTTCGTCGATGGGAGCTGGGGTGAGTCCTAGCTTTTCGGTCTCTGAGGCTAGAACTTCGTCCACCTCCGCCTCCTCCTCCTCACTCTCTTCTACATCTTCAAATCCCTCCTCCTCTAGACCCGCCCTTGCCAATGCCGCTGAGAAGAAGCGGTAACTGACACCCTCTTTTTCAAAGTAATCCGCCCATAATTTCCGTTGTTCTGTTGTCATCATATCCGCTTTGTTTACCAGCAACAGATTCTTCTTCTTCGGATCCACCTCCTGTACATATTTCTCCAGGTCCACGCAGCGGAAAAGCAGGGGATTTCGTGCATCCACAATTTGCACAATCAAGTCGGAACGTTCAATGACACGCCATAGCTGTCTCCAAACCTCGAGATTCCGCTCGAATGGTGTCATCAACATGTCTTTGGTATCTTGTAGCTCCGCCAAACCCCTCCGCCAGTTCAGAAATGATTCCCTCTCAAGCTGGTCCAATTCCTGCGGTGTCGTTTGGGAATCCCATTTTGGCCGGCGGGGAACTGTAAGATGCTGCGAGTTTGCTGCTTGTTTGCGAATCACCTTACGCTCTTGGTCGGCGGTGAGGAGGTACGGGTTGTATTGGTCTTTGTGCACCACTTGGATGTGGCTCATCTTCTCGGCGGTGAAATCGGTATCCGCCATTTCAGCGGTTGCCAGGAACTCTAGATTCCCAATTGTTAACACACAGGCGTTGAGTGGGGAGTGCGTATGTACGAACCGTCAAGGTCATTCTGCTCGGTGATACTGCGGATCTTGACCCAATCTGCCTCTTTCCTCTCGGGTGCAAAAGCCTGTGTACATCACACACAATTAGCTATACGAATAGCACGAGACTAGACATACATACCATCTCCACAGGCCCCTGGGATCTGCGACCTCTTCCACGACCAGCTTGTCCACTCCCTCTCGTTACCCTCGTACCTCCACCGCGTGAGCGCATCAATGCCCGCCCAAGCCCGACCTTATTTTTGCTTTCGGCGAGAACCATGGTCGTAACAATAGCGTCTTCTCCCTTGGTTTTCGAGTGGGGGGATTTTTGTTGGATTTAGAAGTGAGCGGAGTTGGTTAAAGTTGTGGTTGTGATTGTGGGGTTAAGTTGTGACGACCGCCGAAACTTTTCTCTCATATCACATCCCCACTACCACTGACTACCACTCTGCAATCACCTCGACTCATCCACTCGCTTTTGTCAGCAATTCCATACAGTTGATTACCGTCGCCATAAACTCAATCGAATCTCTCCCTTGATTCCGATTTCGGCTCCGCGCGACGTCGTCATGGCTCCTCCAAATAAGACCACAAAAAAGTGGATGTAAGCTAACCCCACCATTCCCCCCCCATTCCCCACCATCACCAGAGCCTCACCACCCCTCAACAGTGATAAAAAATCCGCAACCACCTTCCAAGTGCGCTACCGCTCGCAAAACGACCCTCTGATCCATGATGAAACGGCCACGGACTTTGTACTCGCTGAGGTCGACGCGCCAAACACGAGCAAAAACCCCTCCAGCTCTAAAGTAAAGACCTCCAGCGACCTCGCCTCCGAACTCGGCCTCGACACCACCACACTCCGCGAAAATGAGGGTGAGGCCGCGATGTACGGAATTTACTATGACGACACAAAGTACGACTACATGCAGCACATGCGGGACATGGGGACGTCATCCGAAGCCGTGTTCATTGAGGCTCCTCAGGCGGAGTCAAAGCAGCGCAAGGGGCGGAAGGGGAAGCAGACACTCGACGAAGCGATTGAGGAGCTGGCGCCCAAAAGTGAACTAGTTAGGATTCCGAGGGAGCTCTTGCCTAGTGAGGTACAGGTGAAACGGACGTATCAGGACCAGCAGGATATTCCCGATACGTTGAGCGGGTTCCAGCCGGATATGGACCCACGAATTCGGGAGGTTCTGGAGGCACTCGAGGACGAGGCGTATGTTGATGATGACGAGGATATTTTTGTGACCCTGGCTGAAGGCGGGGAAACGACTGAGGACGCCTTCATGGATGCGTTTGAGGACGAGAATGATGGGTGGGGGTCTGATACCACCGAGAAGGCACCGACACAGCAGGGACCTCCTGCTGCCAACAAGGACACGGAGGAGGCGCCGGAATCCGAAGACTGGTTAAAGGAGTTCTCAAAGTTCAAGAAGGCGCAAAAAAAGAAGGCTCAGGTCTTGGATGATGACGGTAATTCTTCGCTTGCGGATACAATGAGCTTTGGCGGATCCTCGGCGATGACGGCAGGGACGATATCGGTTTCAGGTCGGCGACGCCGGAGAAGGGAGAAGAAGAACGGTGGCGCCCGCACTGCCACCTCGGGATACTCCATGAGCAGCTCTGCACTCTTTCGCACCGAGGGTCTTACTCTGCTTGACGACCGCTTTGAAAAAGTTGACCCCTCCCCGTTTCATACAAAAAAAGCTAATTTTACTAATGTATAACCTAGATTGAGGAAAAATACAATAATGATGATGATGACGAAGATGGACTGGATGGACCCGTCCCAGAGACGAGGAAAGACTTTGATGCCATCATGGATGAGTTTTTGAATGGGTACACTATGACAGGACAGCGCCCGTCCACGCATAGGATAAAGCGCGGAAAGTACCAGAGCGGTCTGGATCAGTTGGACGAGATCAGGGGAACGTTGGGGAAGACACAAATCAGCTAGATTCACGATTTCATATATGGGGTTTCGGAGTTCTAAAAGTTCTTGTCTGTTTAGAAACTGGTTTGTGGGTAATAAATTATGGATGGAAAAGATATGTCTGTGTACAGTCACCCTGCTGTTTTGCAGTAAACGCCACTCCTTTCCTGGCTATGTAGGCAGCGCAAGTGGTTTCATCTCGGCCCCGAGAATTCTTGACATAGTTTGTCTGTTTTCACTTTGTTTTTGTTCGAGTCTGCAAATCTTTTAGTGAAAGGAATTAAATTTTCGGGCCGCTGTCCTTCAATAGTAATGCTCAGTGTTAGTTACGTAGTGTATATGATTAATAGAATCGATGGTCTAAATTCAAAGCATAATCCAATGCAATCGATAGATAGATTGTGTCACTTGAATTTATTTTTCACGTGCCAGGATACCTGTGGCCCTCCTTATTGTCCATTACAAATTTCCACGGGGTGCTTCCCGTACCCGTGGAAATAGAGTGCCTAGCCGGGGCCCGACATGGAGAAGACTCGAGGTTATCAGGCTTTCCCATGGCAGGCGATTCGGCCCTTTTTCAAGGCACTGGTGAAGTTTAATATGCAGGCTACATGAACCACAAATGATTCATCCAGATAATATGATAGTATTGTCTCCTAGTGCTACGCAGCTCGGGGATTCGTCCCTTTGTTTGTATCAAGATTCCATTGCCGCATCAGATCGATCCCACTGACACACCGATTCATCGGAATGCTGCGGCCTCTACCGCCAACATGGGCTAATGTTGCCGCATACCCTCCTCCCTCCGTTGCAGAAATCTGGGTACAACCTTCGATCAGTCACCGTCGATCTTGTGTATCCCATAGTACATGCATTTAATCCCACTCCCTTCCATCGTTGCAAGGTGAGGGCGCAACCCGGCTTGTTGCATCCTTTTTTTTCTGTTTACTGTTACACTGGCAATATGTCAACCACTCTCTCTGCACATATACTAATCCAATCACGAATTGACCCCCTTAGAAACCCCGCCCGTCTTCCCGTCTGTACCACAAGACCGAATGAATTGTTCAGGTCTAAAACCCGTATTTCCCAAATATCACCCATAAACCTGGGTGGCGGTTTGAGTATCTGTATCTACGTGGCAGACGCCGGAGCCAATAAAGTGCACCCCCCAATTCGTGCGCGTTTGGGATATCAGTGTAGATTGGATAAGACTTACCGCGCGGAAATCAGCCCTTCAAGCTTTCCCCGTAAACCGATATGATTGGCCGCTGGTTATAATGTGTGCCTAAAGATCGGCAGTTATGATTGGTTTTCGATTCGAGATATGTTAAGGTTGATGGTGAGGTGTGGGTTGTGCTGGCTTATTCGTGAAACAAGATGGTGATGAGTGATGTGTTGTGATTGAAACATACACATTTAGGCACGGGAACGCTGTTGTCCATCCAGCTTTGACCTTCACTGCCAGCATACTGAGACATTGACAACAACTCGTGTCAGGAACTTAGTGCGTGTCTATCCGTGATCCTATCTTTTGGGGTGGTGATTACCCTGAAGATATTCGAGTTCTCCTGCATGTTGTCGTCGGTTCTCGGCTATTTAGGAATCAAAGAATCGAGATCGAGTGATTCGTCACCCAAACAACAACCATTACAACCACTTGAGGGATTCATAAAGACAGAGAGAGAATTGCTCGACTCCTGCCTTCCTAAAGAACGAATAGATACTTGCTGCCTGCCTAAGTAGACAGTAGTGACGGAAATTTCCTTGCCCCTTTTCTCGATTTTCCGTAGCCTTTTTTACCCCCAGCCGCCAATGATAAACCATTAAAAAAAGTCGCTGGCTTTTAAAAAATTTCCTCGACCCGACCCTCCCACACCCCCACGATCTCACATCACATCACCCGTCGACACGCGAAACCAAACGCCCCTTCTTCCTATCAATCGCAAATCGACACCCACACCACCTGTCCAGCAATCCGTTGCTATCGACTCGCTCGCTTTATCCCCGTTGAAACAAATCACGTTTTATTTCCGTTTTTAACAATTTAAAGCCACTATTTCTATTTTTTTATTTTCGAGGAATAAAGAGATTTTCGATTTATCGTCGGACACCATTGTTCACTCACTCCTCCGTCCTCGCTGCAATCGCGCACGCCCCCGCCAGCACGTTTCTCGCTCATTTAGATCACGCGGCCGGCAAAGAAGGAAGACGGAAGGAAGGAAGGAAGGAAGGAAAGAAAGGTTGTCTACTCGAGGGTTGCCGTGGAGTGTTGCCCTGGTTGTCATCATCAAGTTTAAGGTGAGGTTCAAACGCCGCTGAACTGTCTTGTCTGTCTGTTCCCGTGCGCGTGAAGAGTCGCCTTCCTCCCCTTTCCAGTTGTCCTCGCAGCCTTGCCCTCTCCCTCCCTCCCTCCATCTCCTCACGGGTCTGGTTTATTACATACGTCGATATCCTTCCCATCCATCCATCCATCATCCATCCACACACCGTTCTGTTTGTACATACATATACATACGCGCACACATATCCACCTGTCCTGTCCTGTGGCTGCCTGACTTCGCGGGAGTGCCTTTAACCCTCGGTTCTGGTTTATTTTTCGGGTATTTTATCTATCTATCCAGTACATACATTTTTTCGTTCGGCACTTCGTTCTGCTATGAAAAAATACACATTTATTAGTACTTAATTCGCGGTTATTATTGGCATTATTTCTTGCGTTTTTCCCTTTTCCCTCGCTGCCCCGGCATTCGACTTGTCTGACTTCTGATGAGCCCCGTGACAGCATCACGTGGATTAAAGTTTCCCAGGCTCTAAAGCTACCCTCGCTCTACCTTTTGTGTGGGCTGTTCTCCGGAAAGCGTGCACTCACTATTCCTCGTTTCGCCAACCACTCCAGCTTTGTTCGTTCGCGCTCTTAAAAAGTTCAACCTCGTCCTCCCTCCTCCTCCCACCCCCCCTCCTCTCCTCCTCTATCACCTACCTCCTCCACCACCCTTCACCAACCCTCCACCACCCTCTACCACGACGACCACTACCATCACCCTTCCACATCACACCCCGCCCTCCTACCTGCCTTCCGGGTTCGACCTCCAGCTGCATTCCCATTCTACTCCTCGTCACCTGCGTTAACAACTCGACTGCTACGTTAGCATAAGCCTTCGCAACGGCTACCACCATTAGTTCCTCACACCAACCCCAACCTCTTTCGTCCCTTACATCCTTTCTTCTCCAGCATCTAGCAGTCCCAATGAGCGGTGAAGGACAACAGGATACCTACCATGACGAACAGAGCTCGGTAGACCAGCAACTCGCGGCTCAACCCGACGTTGCCCAATCGACCCAACAATCGTCGCACAAGCGCAAACGCGATTCGTTAGAGGACAACGGCGAGGCCGAAGAAGGAAGGGCGGGGACAGAAGGGAGCACGAGTAGTCGTCGGACATCGTTTAAACAGACATCACCCATGTCTGCTTTCATGCCGATAAACCCGAATTCTCCACAGAATGCTCAGTACGCATACCAACCGTTGAATGTGGCTCAGCAGCATTCACCTAATGCGATGAATGGTTCTAGTGCTGTATTGGACGCTGCCACCCATGCTGCCATTGCAGCGAACGCGATGCACTTGGGTTTACCGTCTCTGTCTGGAGCGGGATCGAATATGCCGTACGACGCCGGAAAGCCGGTTGACCCTCCACCGGTAGAAGGACACACGGAAGGAGTTGGTGGTGTTGCTCACCCCCCACCTCCGCGCCAAACTGTTCAGCACTCTACACCAACTCCTAACCCCAAGCCACAAGTCGGAACGGAAGAATGGCACAGGGTCCGTAGGGACAATCATAAGGAAGGTGGGAATGCCATCCAGCGTTTTCGGCCTTGTGGCATAGAATCACACACGAGCTGACATTGGCATTTGTAGTTGAAAGACGCCGCCGTGAGACTATTAATGAGGGTATCAACGAGCTAGCTAAGATTGTTCCTGGTTGCGAGAAGAATAAAGGGTCAATCTTGCAACGCGCGGTTCAATACATTCAACAGCTTAAGGAAAACGAAACGCAGAACATCGAAAAATGGACCCTTGAGAAGCTCTTGACGGAACAAGCCATCCAACAACTGAGTCAGAACAACGAGAAGCTCCAAAAGGAGTGCGAACGTGCATGGCGAGAAGCCGAAACCTGGAAGAAGAGCTGCCTTCAAGCGGGTGCGACAAGGGAAAGTGGGGGCCAAGACGGCGGATCCTCATGACCCCCGGTAACATCCTCTCCAGTCACAACCAGGGATTATCCGAAAGTGGAAGGAACTCGATAGTTGTCGGGAAAAAGCCCAGCAGGATGGTTGTTCGAATGGCGTAAAAAGGGCGACGAGAACACGGTTGTCATGAACGATATACAATTACGAGGTTCTTCTATTTGTTTGTTTTACACTGCGTAGGAAAGGAAAATCAGCGCCAATAGGGGAGGGGGGAAGACAAAGTTTCATGATCGGTAAAGCTACTGCGGAGGTGATTATCATTGGCGTCCAGACTGGGAAATCGTTGTTAATTCTTCTCTTCCGGACTGTTAACCTTCCTATACTTATATCTGTTCCTCTTTGAACGTCTGTGTTTTTCTTTACCGCGTATTTCTTTCTTCTTTGTAGGTAGTCTCGGGCGGCATTGTTTTTTATCACGCTCCGAGGTTCTTGTGCCTTTTGTTTCTTTCTTCGTTTTGTTTTACTTTCTGAGGCGTTCCAAAGTCCTTGGCTTCTTCTGTTCCATCAAGGGATTGAAATAATGTTTCGCAGTTAGGCTCTGATAACTAGTATTGTCTCTTATGTCACCAACCTTTGCCTCCCCCTTGGGGTCTACAAGTGTGAAATTTGGCCTGGGTAATAGGGTGGATATTTGTCGTTTTTTTTATTTTCTCATGTATGTGCGTGTGTTACTGTGGTTATCTTCTGTTCCCCTTCGATGGATCGATCGTATCATTGGAGGGCTGGCAGATTACAGGTTGGGTTGTTGCTGCGGTTCTTTTTTTAATTTTTTTACCCGTTTTTTCCCTGGCATTTCAGTCGTGTCTTCTTTTCTTGTTGATAAATTCAATTCTCTTTTTATTTTGTAGTGGGCGCCGGCGGGGGGATGGGAAACTGTGTGAGTGTAAGTGTGTGTGTGTGTGCATGTGCGTGTGTCTGTGTGGTCTTGATATACATTTCCCTTTTCTTTCTCTTTTGCTGGTTTCTAGTTTCTAAATCATTGCTCGGTGTCGTCTCGAGGTCTGGTTTGTCCATAAAATGCACACGGAACATCGCCCATCACGATTTGGCAAGATTTCATGCCCACGGCTCCTCCCGTTTATCCCTCCCTTCCCTCCCCCCTCCCCCTCCCCCTCCCACGGTCCAATGAAAAAAATCCTGGGGAGAACTTGTCGTGCAGATTAGGCCGGGAGTGCACGGGGAGAAGGGGAGGGGGGAATAGGTATTTAGGATAAAAAATTGATTTTCTTCCCGATTTGGGTCTTTTTAAGTCATTACAATACTATGGACGATAAGTACACACACCCCCTACTAGCTACTCTACTTCCTACAGTACAGCCTATGCACGTGCAGCAAAACTAGACAGCAACCCAACTGCTTTCGAAACCCGTGCATGAGTGGGGGGGACAAGACGGGAGGTGTCTTGTATGGGTTGGGTCGTATTGTGTACGTACTGCTTACGGAGCCTTTCTACTGGAGACCGAGTACCGATATAGTGGGGGGGGTGGATACTAGTTGACTTGTGTTGCCGGGGGCGGGAGGAAGAGCGGGGTTGCGGGGTGCGGAGGGGGCTATTTCGGTGGGCTGGCCGTTGATATCCGCTGGTTATCGTACATATTATAGGGAACGCATTGGTGCCGATTTCTGGTCTCTGGCTCTCCTTTTTCCGGCAAGCCCCGCGGCGGTCCTGTGGCGTCACGCCGAAGTTGGACTGGGCGTCTCATACTTGATACCCGCATGTGGCATGTATTGGTGTGGTGTGTGTGAGCGTGCGTGTGTGGGTACTATTCTGAGTGTGTTTCTGCAGGTGACAAGAATAATCTGTGGATCCGAGCACCCCAACGGCATGTTGCAGCAGCAGAAATATCTGTGGGTTTGAACGCCACCCAAAGCGGGGGTGCTGCTGCCGTAGGGCGAGCCATTCGGGTTGTGCTATTGAGATATCTCCAGCAAATTTTGCCGGGTGGAGATCTTGCCTGCTGAGTGCTGCAGCCCTCCAACCCGTTTTGGGGGTTTGTTTCCTAACGGTGACGTCCGGCTTCTAGGCGTGATGTAACGGCGGCTGAGTGATTCCGTATGGCCAGCCGTGTTTGGGAATCCGGCTGTGATATCACCCGCGGCGGCTTCTACACGCGATAGCACTCGACACAATTATCAACCGCTCTATATACCACACACACACTTAGGAACCTTCTAAAAAATGCAGAGCTCTTCCATTCGGAAACAACCCTATTTGTAGGGAATTTTGCGGGTTTGTATTCCGCGTGTGGAGCTCTGAACCGCATGCCCGCAGCCAGCACTTCCCATTACAATTCGTAGGGTTCTCAAGTCTGCACGGCGTAATTTTACCGTATGGATCTAGAGGCTTATTAAAAGCTTTGTGAGAGTGCTTTCGCTTGGGAAATAACCCCATCTATAGGAGGGTGTATATTCCGTGCGCGTGCGGGCAACGCACCCGGGCGGCATCTGAACTAGATGGCCGGCCAAGACATTTTGCACCCGCGCCCGTTGACAGTAAACGTTCCCAAAAGACACAGGGCGCTGGCGAAGTCACTGCTCCACCGCACGGACCAATAGTGAGGTAACTGTGCCACACCAAGTCCACGACGTCAATGTTCCCCCCGCAAAGCTACCCCACCAGTATTTCAGTGAACCATTATGGACTTAAACCAACAACTTTACCCCTGGAACTGGAGCAAGGTCAGAAGAGCCACGCCTATCATTGAGGAATACCGGTTCGATCCGAGAAATTGAGTCCGTGAAGCAGTTCTTGGGAATTGGTTGCCCGTCTGGCGGGGAGACGGTTACGGCATGCAGCCTAGATGTCGACATACTCTACATAGCCACAAATGACGCCCCATGTCCTAGCTCCTCAGGCTGGATGACAAGGGATCCAAGAAGGCTGCCACGGGTAACGTTCAGGATTGCGCATGCCCGGAACAGATCCTTCTCTCCCCCGAAGCACCACCGGTTTCATGTTAAGAGGTGACTACCTATCAGACTTTGCGTGGCGGCAGAATTGTATCCAATATCGGATGCCCAGGGAGCTAGAGTCCGTTCGGATGCATTTTCACCCTAGCTCTTCTATGCCATTTTGATATCCAAGATTTGTTTTCCTTTAGTAGTTCATAACCATAGAACCAATGGGATAGCCTTGATAACGCCACGTAGATTCGACTATCCTATCTTTAGTATTTATACCATGGAAGACAGGATCAGCGCATTTCTCGATTCATCTTCTCATATATATAAATGGTGGGAATGTGTATCCAGTCTTTGTCGATTTTCGGATCACTTGGTCCTTGATCCGTCCTCGGAGTCTTCGATTTTGGGACATTTCTGGTGGCGGGAAGACGGAAGTGGTATTTCTTGAAATTGGATATCGATATCGTCGTCTATGAATTTGAGGTCGGGAAAGCCCCACTATTCAAACCCTACCTGCCAAGGGGTGTAATGAGAATCACATGAAAATTTAAAAAAAAATTTAAAAAAAACAATTGATGACTCGATATGGCTTGAGCCTCATCTTCTGCACAACTCGTAACCCGCACCGCAATTCTCCTGCAAACTTCTTGGCAACTCGTAACCAATACCAACTTTCCCTCTTACAATTCTCTTCTTCCTTTACGGCTGGTTTCTCGGAGACGAAGCGAATGTTTTGCGATCGCAACCTATTAGCGACAGTCGGATAAATTCCGGGACGAGTTTTGGGCGGAGTTCGAGAAATTTGATTTGAATTTGAATAACTTCCAAAAAGGTTCGCCAAAGTATATATGGCCTTGCTGGCCGGGGAGGCTCGGAAATATATAGACCTCATCGTTGAGAATAATCTACCTTGACTTGCTCTATTTCTCGTCAAGTACTTCTATTCTATTTACAGTCTGTCGTTTCTTGCAGAAGCAGTTTCGAGTGATGCACGGAATACTTGCTACGCTATCAGAAGCGCTGGAAGTCTTTTGCGGTATCTTGCGAAGAAGAGGACGTTGCAGAATGGTTCGTTGAAGAGTTGGAACACGTTGAATTCATGTTTCCGTTTAATGTCAACAAAGGTGGTCCGAAGTTTGCTATTATGGTGCTCGGATACCTGCCCATAAACGAGAATGAACTAGGTTTGGCAAGAATTAGGATCGGGTGCTCAGAGGGTTGTTGGGCGGGATTTCTAGTACGTATCTCTTCTGTTGTTAGTATGTTTAATAGGTCATCAGGGCATTCTTCAAGAGAAAGTATTCTGCACCGGGATATTTCGATAGGGAACATCCTAGTATCGGAGGATGAAGATGAGGGCTTCCTTATCGACCTCGACCACGTCATCCAGGAGAATTCTGGAGCCAAAAAGCGTGCTAAGGTGTTCACTTCCATTAGATTGCTTCTCCAAGAGGTGCTAAGGAAAGTCAAAGACCTCATAGCCTTTATGGACGACCTTAAGTTAGTATTTTAACTTATTTTCCAGGTTTGTATTCACTACCCAGGACCAAGAGGGCAAGGCAAAAGAATTACGGAGTATCAAGAGTCGAACTTTCTGATAAAACTAGAGTTGCAAACGAACAGGACTTTCTAAACCGTGTACGTGCAGGCTTTACACAATACTATTGCCACTCTTTCCCTGGATCAATAAGCTACGAAAGGATGTTTTTCTCGGTGGCTCAAGGTGGGCGAAAGAAGATGGTACCTCGTATAAGCGCATGAAGGATGTGTTAAGCAGGGAAGACCTAAGGGTTATATCCATGCGGTCTGATCATGGAAAAAGTTGCAGTGAAAAGGACATGTAGATGCTTGAAGAGTTAAAGGGATAGTGGGAAGCTAGGATTGTGGAGCGATATTGAGTCTGGATAGCGAGGCCCGAATAAGATCTCTTCGGACGAGGCATTTGTGACGCGTATTGTCCGAAGCATCGTACTCGGTACAGTAGTAGACAGGTAAGTAAAATCAGACTTGCAAACCTGCCACATTGTAAACACAGCGCGGTTGTAGGTCTAGAAACATAGTCAATATAATCTAGGCATTTCCTATCACGGTATCGGGTCCTCGTTGAAACAAATTCCGGCGTTCAAAACTGTCGTATCGAAGTAGAGTTTCCGCACGCAAGTATAAACAAATAAGACAGCTTCATACTGAAACCGCTTCCAATGAAGCATGACGCTTCGAAGCGTTTGAATCTCTCGCGCTCGCGCATACTTGGCTAGATATTTTCTGCGAGTACAAAATTCCGCAGTCGTTCACGGGAAGTGCGTGCAGTTGGCCATCAGCGAAGCCGTTTTTGACATAGGGGTCTGGTCACGACCTGAAATCCCTGATACGATGGTTGGATATGGTGATGATAGCGCTGGGATTTGGTGATGTAAAGTCTCATTGTATTGGTTGGCCGCCCGCCATTTATTTTATAAAGGATTGATTACGTGTCAATGGCTAATGGCAGATTCTTGTAGATGCCAATAGATACCCTTCCGTCCGACGGATACTTGTAGAACCCATAGATACCTGTGAGCTTCATTGATATCCACAAACGATATTTCCCAGATACTTAGACCACCTGCGGACGATGCAATCCCAGAAAATCGGGTACCATCTAACCAGACCGTCATCCGTTGGTTGCTCGACCAGGGGGTTGTACAATTCGTATATCCCTGAAGTAGCCAAATCCGCCGCCAGCGGCTTCGAATCATCGTGCACAGCAGTTAGCCACAACGCTGACAAATAAAGCCGTTGATTTCCTTAGTAGTTGTGTATATCGACCACAATTTGGATTAGGCCCGTGGTGAAAGCATGGCTAGACTTGCTGAAATGTCCTCCCGAGGACAACCATAGTGGCCAGCGACAGTGAGTGTGTAGGAGGAAGAGTCCAACAGCGAAGGGGGTGGACGCGCCGAGAATTGGGGCTCAAATTTAAGCCTCGAACCCTTGCAAGGTGCACAGACCATGTTGCCCTTGTCAACTTCACTCCCTGCAGCTGACAGGAGTGTCAAAATTTATCTCGTGAAACGTTGGGGGCATGTACAGAAAATATCGATCCTCAGAATTTGCTACGGAATGGCCAATAGAGTTGTTTGCAGCGTTGTGGTATTCTTGCGGTGTCAATTACTAATTACTGCAGCTAGAGGGATTATTGATGTGTGGGGACCTTAAGAGGATTTGAAGTACGTCAACGTTTGTTTGTTTGTAATCATTCTGTATCTACCAACTTGCAGGTATGACATACATCTTCCTCAAATCCTTGCTACTCCCTCACCAACAAAGAAAAGGTTCATGTCGTAGCCTCCCCATCCATCGCTTTACCCCCTGAGTACGTCAACGTTGGTACTTCTTCACAAACGCTGTCAGCGATGCTCGGTCTCCAATATGAACCCAAAATATTACTCCAGATTTCGTTGAGGCGGCTGGCTTGCTTTTGCAACCTTGGGTATTGCATGTTTTCTCCCCGACTTTCGACTTCCGACATTACCCTTTCAACGTATTGTACACCCCCGTCACCGCAAGGGATCTGGAGAGGGATCTTATAATATCAGTGACCGCTTTGCTGCCATCCTGGTATCACTTTGTGGAAGTCCGGAGTTTGTCCGTTAAAACCGGATCATACGCACCCTCCCCATCCCGATTCTTCTTTAATCCTCCCGATCCCTGATTCTTTCGTTAATTCCGATGTCCTCATTCCTCAGAGTTCGAGTCGACTTCAACAGTTCCAACCCTCATTACCTTCCCCGGGTCGTTTTTTTGGTACTTGTAGCCTCTTTTTAGAAAGAAGATACAGCATATTAACTCAGATGTTTGGTGTCCATATCTTCTGGGAAGATCCACAATTCAGACCCTAGATAGTCATGGAAAGCGCCCCTATCTCCGTCGGGCAGCCTTAAAAGCGCCAGTAACATCGAGATTATTCTTTTGTTTTTTCCACTTGACCGAATGTTTGCAGAGGGAGCGACGATCTCACCGGTGGTGAATCACTGCGGAGATGTTATTTTAATGCAGATATCTGTCAGTTGGTTAAATGTTACCGGTATTAAAACTTAGAAGTCGTTGATGCTTTTTTGTTTGTCACGATATGAGACGCGATATATGGACTTGTGTAGGTCTATAGAATCCAGCTCTGGATTCCCCGTTTTAAATCCAGAATATCACTCGCAGAATGAACTACGCAGTCATGACCATGGCTACCGGTGCCCCTCCAAAAAGCGTACGTATGCACAACACCCTGGATGAACTGCCCAATTATCTGACTACATACAAGTCTCGCATACGACCGACTTGGGAGCCAGCGAGACGAAGTGATTGTGTTAGGGTCTCATATCCATTCCGTCGAAGTGGATCAAATGGATGTAAGCGATCAATACGATAACCGCCACGGAATTTGATACGAATGCATGCACCGCAAAGCAGACCATTATTTTATCATGACCAAATCTAGGATACACGCGTTCTTTTCATTGACATGATGAAAGGGTATGCACACAACCAGCAACCAATAACCTGTAATTGCACCATCAATGCTCTGAAATAAAAGTGGCCGAAATGAAAAAAGAACCCAGTACTCTGAAACCCTCAAATGCTTAACAAAAAGATGAGTGGAATTGAAACGCTACATGAAATAGAATAGCTGAGAGGAGGAGTGTGAATGATAATCGGAAGCCAGAAGGCGATGAAATAGCCAGCAGTCACCATCACGGTGTGCGGCATACCCAAACTTTAGAGTAAAGGCTCTCAACTAGGATGTGATAGGGCGGCTGACGATGTAGGCTCCCATTTTGCGCTGCCTGTTACTACCGCCTACCCGGACCCATACTGCCGCCAGCCGACTTGCCACCACCAGGGACATCACATACGAGTAGGTCCTCAGTACCACGGCCAAGACACCCGTAAACCTTGACGCTACCCTTGGTGATGCCGACGACCGCTGAGGTGCCCGCATATACTGCATCTCCCTCCGTGCCAGTTCGGTTGCAAGCCACGAAGATTGTTTCTCCAGATGGTCCTGGCCCTCCAAGGTCGAGGACTGGCTGCAACCTTTGAATCCAATATGAAAGTGTATCTGCATCAGGAACCTGCGCTTGCTTAATGAGTGATTCAGGTGATTGCATGGTCAACCAGGCCATGGAAACCACTGCGAGGTTTGATTTGCTGTTCACTATGTGATTCGCAAATTCGTATTTGTCGAAAGGCTCTGTAAAGTTCTTTGGATTCAGATCCATGCCTTCAACCACGTACAGTCATGAATTAGCACTCGGTTATGAAACTTGCATGAATATACTCACAAATTCCCATTGATATCTTGCCTATACCTCCTGGGATATCCCCGGAGTAGAACCCTGAGCCTTCCTCGCACCATGATTCGTCCGTTGTGAACAGAAAACTCTTCCTGTAGTTTGCCAGAACGTTTCCTTCTGGTGAAACCAGTACTGCCGAATTGTACCGGGACATCGAGCTTTGAGGTGCAGATGGCGAGTGCGAGCAATATTCGGGGTATCCGACTACGACGTGGCATCCCAACCGCCTGGCAATGCTGCGTGCCCAAACGGTTGAAGGGCCAGCGGCTGTTGGTTCTAGGTGGAAACGGATTTCCTGCAGTGACTTGAAATTATACCCTGGACGCGGGGTCAGTGAGACAAATCAATGGAACGTGGTGATAGGCGACGGGAGGGCGCGCGTTTTGGAATGGGAGCATCGAATGAACAGGTGGGGATATCTCATTACTGATGACGCTGATGGCTAGCTAATGTGGGGTAGTCGTGGATGCGTCACGCCAGGCAAACAAATGAAGAGAAGCATGTGGTTGAACAAGAACAACGCACCCGAGAATGCCATCTCTGGAAGAATGAGCAAAACAACGCACCCGAGAATGCCATCTCTGGAAGAATGAGCAAATCCAAATCCGTAGGATTAACTTTCGATATGATTGCTTCGGCTCTCTTCAGGTTGTGGGCCAGATTCCCGAGCTGCGGGTTAAACTTCATTACGCAAATAATTGTCACAAATTAGCCCACGAATTGCTGAAAACCCGCCGCAAACAAGACACGAAAGCAGAGATGCTAGGAATAAAAAGCCGCTGTTCCGCAGCTACTTTATTCTACTATGTCGTCTTGCAGCAGCAGCGGAATATAAGGGGAAGAGCAAACGCACCTGTAGACATGCGATTCTCATGGCTGCAGATTTTAGCGAAGCTCTGGCAGCTGTGCAGCGTATAGGAAGTATTGCAAAGGTTCAACAAAGTGAGTTGTTGCGGGGTGAGGTGGGGACGAAGGCTTTGATGAGTCTTTCAGCGGCTTATGTGCTATTGCTGCTGCTGGTATACTGGTGGTTGGGCCCTTTGATACTACGTAGCCGTGATGATCTGGAATCCGAGAACTGAGAAAGAGGAGCGGTCTGGAGTCAAGTAGAGTAGAGTAGTCAACAGTTAGATCCACCGACATAATCGGCGCATTGTTTTTGCGTTGGCAGGGCGGGGCGGTCGGTGGTGAAGTTACTCAGAGTAGATAACCTCGAATATCCAATAGGCGCCGCTATTATCCTGACAAATTGGAGCTACGGTTAAGAACCTGGAGTGCAGGAGGAACCGGGGACTCTAAGCGATGGTTATAATCCTGCGAGTGAGCAGATATCTAGACTTGAAGTGGTAAAAGTCCACAATTCACAGCTGTTTCTTACTTTAGAAGGACAGCGAATGTCAGTGGCTATTTTTTAGTTTGGGCTCGAACGCCTAATCTCATAGCTTAATTACTCACTTCTGCAATCAGTGGAATAGAATGCTATGTCACTCCCGCTTCCCCGTGGACTTGCTACATGTCTTTCCAGCCGTACCAGCTTATAGACCACTCTAGTTGGACCGCTATACCTAATGGATGGGTTTAGGTGCTCTTTTGTGAAGTGCTAGTTAGACAGCCTTGGTAGGGGTCGTTTATTGTATGTTCGAAAGGCTAAATACTAGACTAAGTATTATTGATAGAGCGAAAGTAGGCTGCTCTCGTTCTTAGAGTTTTTGTTAGTCGGTAAGCTCGATACTAAAACTATAGTAAGTTAAAACGAATTAAACTATGACCCCCTCCAGTCTCATTTGCTAGATGATCTCACTATTGGATTTTGAGACGTATTGATTGTTGGAACGAGAAAGGGTGGGCATATGCGGTTAAGTAGAATATCGCGAAGTGCGGCTGTTGGCAATAAAAATATAAGTATCTAGATGATCGGAATTGTGGGGAGCAAAAACGGGGGAATATACTACAATCGTGATATGTGATATCGGATACTAGTAAAGAAAGTACCACCCCTCCTCAAATTTTCAGTATCCGACATTTGTTCATCTCAATCACCCCTAGAAAAGAGGAACTGGAACCCGGAATGGGTAGTAGGGTATAGTCTTTTGTTAATAAAACAGCAGCATCGCGAAGTGTGGCGGTCTTCTTAGGGCAGTTGTTAGGGCTAGTGGAGTAGTCTTTCTTTCATCACTTTCTGGCGAGCTTCTCTTTGTTCTTGTACTTCTACAATTCACACAGTTTTCACTTTTACTACGCGGTCACGTATTTGCACATCGTGAGATTACGCCCAACAGAAAAGACGCAGTCCGGAACCTAAACCCCTCTTGTCAAGGTACTAGTGCCTCTTCCATGAATGCGGCCTTCGCCATGCCAATTACAAGATGGATCAAGCAGATCTTTGGGCTCGTGTTGATGCAGAGGACAATAAGATCGCTTTGCAAGACATTAAGATCGCTTCACTGGAGGACCATGTGAACAGTCTGACGTCCTCACTTGATGCCTACAAACTCTTACGGAATCGTTTCATCAGCACGTTCAAAAGAGATAAGCTGGCCAATGCGACCGATGCTGACAGGAGCGGGCAATGTATGGGCTCACGGAGGTGATGCTGTTGTCAATACCTTGTTGTATACAGGCTCAGAGAGGAGGCGAGACCCCTCTGTTTATGAAAGACTTTACGGGATGAACCCCTTTAATAGGCTATCAATCAATGAGTTCCCTTTATGGCTTTACTTCCTGGGCAAGGCTAACTTGTTCAGACCATAAACCAACCATTGACGTGTTGAACTTTCACGCCGGAATTATCGCTTCCAAATATAAAATTGGTACTACAGCATGCGCATTTTATACGAGGTTTGGGGAATTTATCAAACTCTTTAAAGAGTCAGATTACGACGAAAACTATTTGGATGACGGTGGGACTACTGAAGTGGCTCGTGTGCACTGGTCATTTTTACGATGTGCGAAAGATGAGGTTAGGGATGTTGAACCGTGGAAGAGGGTTGACTATAGAGTGTAGGTAGTCATTGTAATTTTAATTACTAGTCATTGTTATTTTTACTACTAGTGATTGATCATAGTATGAGATTGGAAAATTGGGGGGCGAAGCCGATATGCAAATCTCAGGCTTTGCCTTAACGCTTTCTAAAGGGGCTCCGGCCCCTTAAGATTCCCTTAGAAGCGCAGAACTGGAACCGTCTCTTTTAGGGACTTAGGTACAAAGGCGAAGGAGCAGGTGCGCAAGGGAGAAAAGTGATAAGAGGAGTATTTGGTTGGTAGGTGCCGAAGAACGCTCGTAGCCTTTGGGCGTGGAGGATTTGTTTCTTTATTGTTGATGATAGTTTTGGTTGATAAAGACGGCAAGGAGGATTGCGACGAGTGTTTGCTGACTTGTGGAAGGAAGAGATTGATATAGATTTAAGCGGTGCGATAATATCTTTGGACGAGCTTCTGACTGAAAGGAAGGTCTTAAGGTAGTTTTGTGGGGTTTGGTTGAGGTAAGAGTAACGATGTTTATGAGCGATGGTTTCGCGACTAATGGAAAAGATAGTTCAGGGACTGAAATATCGATTAAGATGTAATGACGAATGGATGAGTGTTGGTTGCAAGCAAAAGAGGAGTGATAAAATGACTTTTGCGCGAAGTATTGGAGCGACGCTAAAGGTGAGTACTCATTTCGGTGGTGAGCAATTGTGATCCTCGCGTTATTTACTATTGTAATGAGTACTAATTGAAACGGAGATGATTAGTGTTGTCGATAGATATACTGTCTTATTGACGAGTTATTGTTACGAGTAATGTTAAGAGATGCAACAGAGTGATACGACTATAGAATAAAAAATAGATTGTTGAGCTTGCCATAGTAGTTGATGTTAATGAACCTTTGTATGGAGTCGAGTCAATTATTGTTAATTGATAGTCATTGTAATTTTAATTACTAGTTATTGTTGTTTAGATGGGGGCCAAACGACGTTGACAGACCTGATCCACTTTGCATTGAAATAGAGAGGAAAGGATGTGATGAGAAACTCCCCGCACAGAAACAAGCAGCAGAACGTCGCAATCCGAGGTTGGGAAAAGCTTGCAATGCAGAAAAACTGGCCAAACGCCCTTGCTCCTACACCAGAAAACAATGCAAATAAACGCAAAGAAGATTGTATAGTGGCGGTTCCATCAATCCTCGATCACATAGCTGCCATCGCGTGGACGGTAGACGATATTGCTGGACTCTAGTTCTCTCAAAATCTCCTCGGGTAGCTTAGAGAGATAGAGGTTAGTACCGAAAGAATGAGTTGCAACACAGAATTACTGAGCCTTACATTCCCACTCACTTTCACGGCATACACCCCTTTCTCATAATTGTCGATTCTTTGCCATCGTCCAACCCAAGACTTTGTCGGCTCGCGCAGTGTAATCAAGCCTTCGAATACGGGGGATGTGATATCCTCGATCAGGTCGGGCCCGAAATTTTGCAGCAATGGTTCGCAGTTTGGACATCCGACTGTCTTGAATTTCTGTGAAAGCTAGTTAACTGACGGGCAGAATACCTAAAGCGGGCTGAAAAACTAACCTGCATAGTCTGCACAAAGGAACAAATCATACATGCACGCAGGTTGCGCATCTGACCCGGAGTAACGTAGTTGGTAGACATGGTCGCTGGATGTTGGAGAGGGAGAAAGAAAGCTTCGAGGTGCTCCGCCTCGTGTTGCACGATGTAAGCGGCGGCGGAAGATTATTAATGCGGGAGCCTCAATTCTCGTGTTGAGTGGCACGGCAGATTCTTAGCGCGTGGATCTCGTATTCTTTGTCAGACAGACTTCTGTGAGCAATAATCGGACTCATCCTCTTTTGTTTTTCCGAGATAGACATACCAACTATTCCCGAAGTCTCTGGGCTAAAGGACAATCACCTGTGTCCTGCTCTACTACTTGTAAACCGACTGACTTTATCTGCCACAACGACTAACAGACCTTCAAAGTTTAAGAGAATAGGTGTACTTGAATTTGCTCTGCGGGAGCAAGCGGTGAGGTAGCTATACTCTATCAGATGGGGTCCATATCCTGTAGCGATCCCGAAGGTTTGTTCTCCAATGCATTATTATCCGCAATTCCCTGCACTTACGCCATACCTTCTCAATATCACGATATATTCAGCCAACGGGAGTTGTTGACATTTGGTGGATGGTAGGGTTTGGGCCGTTGAGTTCAACAAGAAGCGACTTTACGACTTGTTTTGTGGATTCTACAGTCGATGTTGTCAGTCTCGCGTTGATAGTAATCGGATCCATCCAGCTATATCTGCTTCGCAAGCGTGCGCCTTATCCGGTACCGAAAAACTGGCATTACTGGCTTAAACTGGTGCGTGGCATTGGAGAATCTAGACGGTGGTGTGATATGAAATGGTTATGTTGACTGATTGACGCGTTATAGACTGTCGTCGGTTGTCTGATTGTCGTTTCGTTCCTACTCGCCTCACTGGAAATTGAATATTCGTCATCATGGGCTCACGATATACAATTTTGGACGCCAATCTTCAGCTGTGTTGCATTAGCAGTAGCTTTTGCAATCCACAACTTTGAGCACGCACGATCACGCGTCCCCTCCGGCACCCTGTTGTTCTTTTGGCTAGGGTTCATTGTCATTCATGGAATTCAACTACGACAGTCCGTATCATTGAAAGACTACATATACCGTCTTCCCAGGCTAGTCGTCTTATCGATTCTAGAAGGGCTTGGCATTGTTATATTTGCATTGGAATGGCTGGTTCCGAAGAAGTGGAGCACATACAGCACTCTTGACGATGACCAGTACAAATGTCCGACAGAAACAGCGAATATTTTCTCGATTTTGACTTTCGGTTGGATGACTCCAATGATGAAGCACGGGTACACCAAGTTTTTGACGGAAGAGGACTTATGGGATCTTCGAAAGCAGGACACAACACATTATACAGAGGCGAAATTTACCAAGGCGTGGGATAGACAGCTGCGGCGTAAGAACCCGAACCTCTGGTTTGCACTCTTTGAAGGGTTTGGTGGCCCTTTTGGCATCGGTACGCTATTCAAGATTGTACAAGATATCCTTGTGTTTGCTCAACCACAATTACTGCGCAAGCTCATTTCATTTGCTGCGTCCTATAATTCGGGAAACCCTCAACCCGTGATACAAGGGCTGGCCATCGCAAGCCTCATGTTCATAGTATCCGTTATTCAGACAGTAACCCTACATCAGTACTTTCAATATGCATTCGAGACCGGAATGCGGATAAGGAGCGCACTGACTGCCGCTATATATCGAAAGAGTATACGATTGAGCAACGAGGGCAGGGCAGCGAAGTCCACCGGAGATATCGTCAACTTACAAGCGGTGGACACTCAACGACTGCAAGACATCACTGGATATGGCCAACAAGTCTGGTCTGCTCCTTTCCAGATCACTCTTTGTATGGTTTCGCTGTACCAACTCCTGGGGCCGAGCATGTTTGCTGGAGTAGTCATGATGATTCTCATGATTCCCATAAACGGCTTTATTGCAAGCCTGATGAAGACGCTTCAGAAGCGGCAGATGAAGAACAAAGACGCTCGCACCCGCCTCATGACAGAGATTTTGAACAACATAAAGAGTATCAAGCTTTATGGGTGGTCCACTCCCTTCAAACAGAAGCTGGATCATGTCAGGAATGACCAAGAGCTCCGAACTTTGAAGAAAATTGGGGTTGCTTCTGCTTTTGCTAGTTTCACTTGGTCCTCTACACCTTTTTTGGTGTCCTGTGAGTTCAAAATACTTCAGTTTCCATGGATTCAAATACTAACGCTAAACTAGGCTCCACATTTGCTGTATATGTGCTTACCCAAGATAAGCCTTTAACAACGGAGATTGTCTTTCCTGCGCTGACGCTTTTCAACCTGTGAGTATACATTCTAATCGATCTATGTAGAATCAGCTAACTCATTCAAAGTCTGACGTTTCCACTTACTATGTTGCCTATGATTATGACTGCTCTGGTTGAAGCTAGTGTTGCCGTTGGACGGATTACCTCATTTTTGAAAGCCGACGAGCTCCAGGCTGATGCAGTTATCCGCGAGGATGCAGTAACTAAATATGGAGAGGAGTCTGTTAGAGTCACACATGGGACATTTACCTGGAATAAGAATGAGACCGATAACGATTGCTTGAAAGACATCAATTTCATTGCTACTAAGGGGTCCTTAAGTTGCATTCTTGGTAGAGTAGGGTCTGGAAAATCTAGCTTTTTGCAAGCTGTACTTGGAGAGCTGTGGAAAAGAGAGGGGGAGGTGGTTCTTCGAGGCAGCACTGCCTATGTCTCACAGCAATATTTTATCATGAATGCCAGCATCCGGGAGAATATTGTTTTTGGTCATCGGTACGATCCCGAGTTTTACCAGCGCACGATTCGAGCCTGCGCTTTGCTAGAAGATTTTGATCATCTACCAGATGGGGACGAGACACAAGTTGGAGAAAAGGGTATCAGCTTATCCGGTGGACAAAAGGCTCGGGTAACGCTTGCTCGAGCCGTCTATGCACGAGCCGATATTTACTTACTCGACGACCCGCTATCTGCCGTCGACCAGCACGTTGGCAAACATCTTATCGAAAACGTCTTCGGGCCAAACGGCGTACTTTCTAGCAAAACTAGAATTATGGCCACCAACTCTATTCCTGTTTTGAGAGAAGCTGACCGTATCACTTTAATTCAAGGTAAAGTTTTGAACCGAACACTAACATTGTGTATTCGCTGATAGTTTGTAGGGGGTAAATTCGTCGAAGCTGGTTCCTATGATTCCGTGATAGCCGCCAAAGGCAGCATTTACGAGATCATCCGTCACATGAACGATAACAAAGATCAGAACGATGATGCTTCCAGCGATGAGCTGACGATCGTTGCAGCTGGGACATCGCAGGAGGTTTCCAGTGAGGAAGATAACGTTCCCGAATTGGGGGGAGAGCGTCTGGACAGCATGAAATCTCGACGAGTGAGCCTGCGAAGGGCATCAGCCGCAAGTTTGCATCGGGACCGGAGAAAGATTGTGGATGAAGAGGCACAGGCTGGAAGACGAACGATGACCTCCGCGGAAACCTCCGAAAAGGGCAAAGTTAAATGGACTGTGTATGGGGAATACGCAAAAGCGTGTAACCTTTGGGGAGTCTTGATCTACATGATTGCTCTCGTTTGCTCCCAAGCACTATCTGTTGGCGGGAATTTGTGGTTGAAGAGGTGGTCTGAGATCAACTCCGAACACGGCAGAAACCCCCAAGTAGGCAAATACATTGGAATCTACTTTGCCTTTGGAATTGGTGCGGCTGCTTTAGTTGTTTTCCAGACATTGATTCTATGGATCTTCTGTGCTATCGAGGTTGGTGTAGATATTTTGATAACTAATAGTGGCTGGATGCTGACAAAGATTCTCTAATAGGCTGCGCGTAAGCTCCATGAAAAGATGGCAGTCTCGATCTTTCGCAGTCCAATGTCGTTTTTCGAAACAACACCAGCTGGACGTATCCTCAACCGCTTTTCCAACGATATCTACAGAATCGACGAGGTCATCTGTCGTTGTTTCAACATGCTCTTCCAAAACAGCGCACGATCTCTAGCGACGGTAGCGATAATATCTTATACCACCCCACCCTTTATAACTGTGGTTGTACCGTTGGCGTTCCTCTATCTTTATATTCAAAGATACTATCTCCGTACCTCCCGCGAACTAAAGCGATTAGACAGTGTTAGTAGAAGCCCTGTCTACGCCCATTTTCAAGAGACCCTTGGTGGAATATCTACGATTAGAGCCTATCAACAGCAGAATCGTTTCATTAAGGAGAGTGAGTTTAGGATGGATGAAAACTTAAAGGCATACTTTCCCTCTATAAATGCCAACAGATGGCTCGCGGTACGATTGGAATTTATCGGTAGTGTCATCATTATGGGTGCGGCTGGGTTCTCTATTTTGTCTGTGGTCTCGGGGAGCGGTCTGTCGTCAGGAGCGGTCGGTTTGGCTATGAGTTACGCATTGCAGATTACCCAGTCTCTGAACTGGATTGTTCGGCAAACGGTTGAGGTTGAAACAAACATTGTTTCAGTCGAAAGGACGTTGGAATACTCCAATCTTCGTGCGTACTTTCTCCCTCTGGTGGTTATCCAACGCTAACATTTGTCTCCAGCCAGCGAAGCTCCGGAAGTTATACCGCACCAGAGGCCTAGCCCAAGCTGGCCCGCGCACGGCGCTGTGTCCTTCTGTAACTACTCTACTCGGTATAGAGAAGGATTGGACTTGGTATTGAAAAATATCAACCTGGACATCAAGCCGAGAGAAAAGATCGGCATTGTTGGCCGCACTGGTGCCGGAAAGAGTTCACTAACGGTGAGGAAATTTGTGACATCCCCCTTTCCACCAACTAATCGGTATATCTAGCTCGCCCTCTTCAGGATAATAGAAGCTGCCAGTGGCAGCACCAGTGTTGACTCAGTTATTACCTCTTCCATTGGACTGCACGATCTGAGATCGCGCCTTTCCATCATCCCCCAGGATGCTGCCATTTTTGAGGGTACGATTAGAGACAAGTAGGTTGATTCTTATCTCCCACACCACCATTTCAAGGTTGACTCTTCTAGTTTGGATCCGCGTGGTGTCCACGATGATACCGAGCTTTGGGGAGTGTTAGAAATGGCATACCTCAAAGAAAAGGTCTCAATGATGGAGGGAATGCTCGATGCTCATATACATGAAGGGGGCTCCAATTTGTCTGTTGGAGAAAAGGCCCTCGTTAGTCTTGCTCGTGCACTGCTTGCTCCATCCAACATACTGGTGATGGACGAAGCCACAGGGAGTCTCGATAACCAAACAGATATTCAAATCCAGCAAACTATCCGCGAGTTGGACTCGACAATCATTACGATTGCACACAGGATTGGGACAATCATAGACTATGATAGGGTCGTCTTACTTGACCATGGTGAAATCAAAGAAGTTGGCCATCCCTATACACTTTTGATGGATCAGGAGGGTTTGTTTTATAGCATGTGCAAGGGAACAGGTAATTATCCAAACTCCCATCCAGGCTTTGAAGTATGCGTATTAATTCGTTATCAGGCGAACTAGACCACCTTACGAAGATAGCCAAGGACGCGTATCTGGCATCGGGAGGTATTATTGATCAATAAACGTTGAGGGATTCTATGACATGGACAGCCGCCAGGTATGAGGAAAGGATATTGGCGAATATAGTTAGGCAAAGCATTATTTGTGAGCATGAGGGGAAACTAGCATCATAGTTTGTACACTTATTATTGAATACCTCGGTTTGGGGTTTTTCCGGTTTTGCTATCCAGGTTCAGGACGAGATGGATTGGTTGTATCGTAGAGTACATTTTCGCTAAAGACAATTAACGCGTTGTTGGAGTACTCTACCTTAATCAAAATGGCTCATAATCCAGCTTATGAATGTGAGTTGCAAGCCCACATATAGTGATGCATGCCAATGTAGTGTTCGTAAGGCGACCATGTTCCTTCCCCCAGACTGGTGAAGTACCGTCAATACATTGCGTTATTCAATCTAGTGTTGCATCATTTGTTTCTCATTAGAGTTTACGATTTAGAGCGTCTATGGGCCACAGATATCTGACCCTGTGGGGAAATGATCGACACCACACCAAAGTTTGGGAGAATCGAAACTCCCCATTATCGCCAGCGGGCCGTGGCGAAGATAGGTTCGGTTTGAAACCGATCTGCGTGCTGCATGGGCTGCGCAAACCTGCACCACGGGTCGGATCCACCGGTTCATTTAGACGTTGCTTGCTGAAGTGGACCGCAAAAAGCAGTCAGCAACTTGTTTGTGCTTCTTTATGTCGTGTGCGAATCCCCTTCTGCTACTGCTGTCCGCCTCCGTCATAGACAGAACATCAGCCTTAGGCCTTCATCAATGCATTAAGGAGATCCATATATACTCGGCGCTGGCACTTGGAACCAATGCATGCAAATAGCTGATACTTACTCGAACCAGTAATTCTGAGGTGGGTAATCTCCATATGAAGCAAGACTCAGCCACTAAGAAGTTTTGGCACTTATTCCCGCCGCAATGTGATGGTGGTGGTGGTGGTGGTGATCATTCTTGGATTTTCCAGCCCCGGCAGACGGAGAATTTGTTTCATGCTTTTTTTTCTTTCGGGTTACCGGCGCAGAAAGGAGGCGGATTGGCGAAGGGAGACGTTTGGGATCATCCTTGAGTTGACCATTAGAGTATTTGGTTTGAATAGACCTAAGATGAAGATGATGAAGATTGATGGTGATGGTGATGGTGATGAGACTGGCCTTCGGCCTCGTACTATCTACATATCCATTTTGCTGTGCCTCGTAGTGAGTGTTGGAGGAGCCACGAAGGTGCGTCACTCCACTCAGTTGCTGGGTGCGCAGCAGCGAAGGCCTATAAGGGAAGGAGGAAACAAACGGATTTGAATCGTGCAGGACATATACTTTAAATCTTGGTATAGTATAAATAAGTACCGTAGACGGCTGCAACAGCATTTAGGAGCAATAGCTATCTAAGATACTGTACTCTACACATATATTGACATATTGTAGTGCTCGTAGGGCAGTGTAGGCAGCGTAGGCACGCACTATACTCGTGAGTGGTGCGGTTGGCGGAGCGACAATCGGGCGTTCCAATGTGCCGGCATCCGTCCGACAGAAGAGGTAGAAGAGTATCCTCAGGTTAGGGCTGGTAGCTGCGGATGCGGGTAGAGAGATAAAGGTTGCTTTTTTTTTCTCCCAGCGCACACGGCGCCGTAAACAGTCGCCAAGGGTGGAACCTCACCACTCCCGTAACCACATGAGGGCGACGGACAGACAACGGGAGTGGATTGGCTGCTTTTTGCTTTTCCACGAAGTGTTGTTGTGATTGATTGATACTGGTGGACGACGTTTGTGTCTATCGTCAACTAGACTGACTGAGTGCTCGCAGAGAAGGCCAGACTGTGACTGTGACTGACGACACTTGACTGTGTGATGAGGTTCGTCATCACCGTTTCGCAGCGAGCGTACCGTACCTGAAAACGACGGAGCGGGCGACGTGTATATATTATTAGAGGAACGGGCGGTATGTGCTGGAGAAGATTGATTTACCGAGCAATCGCACACTGCTCTCCATTCGCAGATGGCGGCCATTCATCCCACTACGTGCTCAGCATCCAAATGCGGGGCGATGATGAAGATGCCTGATCCTTACCGGAAGCTAAGCGTGGTCGGGGGCCCTGTATGTGACAAGGGAGGTTGTCCAACAAGCAATTATATCTTCGCTTGCTTCATTCGCTTGGTCGCTTCTTTGGACGGACTCGCATACGGCCGCATCCATCCACCTCTCAACGCTACTTAATACATATTAAACCTACACTGGACGTCCCCCAATCCCTCACATATCACTTTCGATTCCTCGTCGCTTCTTCATCGCAGTTGTGTGCTTGTTACATACCCGCATTCTCCAGCGTCCGTTCCGACTGGGCTCTGGCAAATCTCTCGCTGCACAAAGAGGGCTGTGAGAAGTTGGTAGCGCGCAAGAGAGCAACACCAAGAAGGCGAACAAGACAGACTCCATCACATACGTACAGTCAGACAGACCGATATACCGAAATCTTTTTTCCTCCATTATTATTCCCCTGCTGCTTTTGATATCGATTTTTCCCGTTGTATGGTGACCGGATACGAACCAAAAAAAGAGTACGATCGCACCACACTTGCAGTTATCAGCAATACTTGGGCTTACAGCAGCACAAGCACCAGCAGAGGAAGAGCAATATTATAAGCCGAAGCACAGAAGCAGAAGCAGAAGTGGAGGCAGTACGCACTTCGGATTTCATCCCGGATCCTGCACACAAACAGCTTCAAGGTTGTTACTTGTAAATTCCCTAAATTCCGTTTCTTACCCCCCACTTAACCCCCCACTGCACTATAGATTTTTTTGCCCTATTTTTGTGGATATTCCGTATTCTAAAGCTGTTTTATGGGCTA